>Ga0214921_10007859_pt1 | contig 14062 bp, 11 predicted proteins | sample LL1505_MetaG_FD_177992 | JGI IMG/M metagenome (GOLD analysis project Ga0214921, IMG submission 177992) | Freshwater microbial communities from Lake Lanier, Atlanta, Georgia, United States - LL-1505 | ecosystem: Environmental > Aquatic > Freshwater > Lake | place: USA: Georgia | collected... | reverse complement strand
CTCGTAGCCGCGTGTGATCCGGCCCAACATCTGAACCTGGTCGCTGGTGGCAAACAATTTGGCTGCATCGCAGCAGGTGAACTTCAGCATCGGTGGCCACTTGTCGAAAAACGGCTCGCAGTATGGCAGTTTTCCGGTCTTTGCGTTTTGACGTCGGGCAGCGCTGCGCCAACGGCGTTGCCGCCAGGCCTGTCCCGGGTCTGCCGAAGCGTGGACAATAGCCCCATGTCCTCCCACCTGCCCGGTTTCATTGCACCCGCCCGCTTCACCGACCCCGCCGCTGCGCTGGCCCGGGTTCGCGAAATTTACGACAGCAGCCTCGCCCATTTGCGCGACGCCATGCGGCGCTTTGTGGCCGGTCAGACCCTGCCCGGCCATGTGCGGGCCTGCTACCCCTTTGTGCGCGTGCAAACCGACACGGTGGCGCGCCAGGGGTTGGCCAACGCGGCCCAGCTGAGTTACGGCTTTGTGGCCGGGCCAGGCCGCTTCGAGACCACACTGACCCGCCCGGACCTGTACGCGCAGTACTACCTGGAGCAGTTCACCTTGCTGGTGCGCAACCATGGGGTGGCGCTGGAGATCGGCACCAGCTCCCAGCCGATACCGGTGCATTTTTCGTTCGCCGAGCAGGACCACCTGGAAGGCAGCCTCAGCCCCGAGCGTCGGCAACTGATGCGCGATGTGTTTGACCTGCCCGACCTGGGCGCGATGGACGACGGTATTGCCAATGGCACCTATGAACCCCGCCCGGGCGAGCCCCTGCCGTTGTCGCTGTTCACCGCGCCGCGCGTTGACTATTCCCTGCATCGCCTGCGGCATTACACCGGCACGGCGCCTGAGCACTTCCAGAACTTTTTGCTGTTCACCAACTACCAGTTCTACATCGACGAGTTCATTCGCCTGGGGCATGAGGCCATGGCCGATCCGGACAGCGAGTACATCGCCTTCGTCGAGCCTGGCAATGTGGTGATGCGGCGCGTGGGCAGCGCACAGCAGGCGGCTGACGCCCAGGGCAAACCGCCGCCGCGCCTGCCGCAAATGCCGGCTTACCACCTGATGCGCGCTGACCGCAGCGGCATCACCATGGTCAACATTGGCGTCGGCCCGTCCAATGCCAAGACCATCACCGATCACATTGCGGTGCTGCGGCCGCACGCCTGGATCATGCTTGGCCATTGCGCAGGTCTGCGCAATTCACAGCAGCTGGGCGACTATGTGCTGGCCCACGGCTACGTGCGCGAAGACCACGTGCTGGACGAAGAACTGCCGCTGTGGGTGCCGATTCCGGCGCTGGCCGAGATTCAGGTGGCGCTGGAATTGGCGGTGTCGCAGGTGACACAGTTGCAGGGCCCCGAGCTCAAGCGTGTGATGCGCACCGGCACGGTGGCGAGCACCGACAACCGCAATTGGGAGCTGCTGCCCGACAACGGGCCGCAGCGCCGGTTCAGCCAGAGCCGGGCGGTGGCACTGGACATGGAGAGCGCCACCATCGCGGCCAATGGCTTCCGTTTCCGCGTGCCCTATGGCACCCTGCTGTGCGTCAGCGACAAGCCCTTGCATGGCGAAATCAAGCTGCCGGGCATGGCCGACCATTTCTACCGGGAGCGGGTGGACCAACATCTGCGCGTGGGCATTCGGGCGCTGGCCCTGTTGCGTCAGCAGGGCGTGGACCAACTGCACAGCCGCAAGCTGCGCAGCTTTGCCGAAGTGGCTTTTCAGTAGGCGGTGGGCATGGTCACACTGTCACCCCTGCTGTCCGTCCAGCACCTGAGCAAGCGCTATGGCGCCACCCTGGTGGTGGATGATCTGTCGTTCGAGATCGCGCCCGGCGAGTGCCTGGGCGTGATCGGCCCCAACGGCGCGGGCAAGACCACCACCATCCGCATGTGTCTGGGGCTGTCGGTGCCGGATGGCGGCACGATTGCAGCCATGGGCGGACAGATGCCCCGCGATGCCCTGGCCATCAAGGCGCAACTGGGCGTGGTGAGCCAGATGGACACCCTGGACCCTGATTTCAACTGTGCAGAAAACCTGCTGGTGTACGGCCGCTATTTCGGTATGAAAGACGCGCAGATTCGCGCTCGAATTCCCGACCTGCTCGAGTTCGCATCGCTCACACACAAGGCGAATGCCAAGCCCGGTGAATTGTCAGGCGGCATGAAGCGCCGTCTCAGCTTGGCCCGTGCGCTGGTGAACGACCCGCGTTTGCTGCTGTTGGACGAACCGACCACCGGGCTCGACCCCCAGGCGCGCCACCTGATGTGGGAACGCCTGCAGTTGCTGCTGCAGCAGGGTAAATCGATTTTGCTGACCACCCATTTCATGGACGAGGCGGAGCGCCTGTGCTCGCGCTTGCTGGTGCTGGACCACGGCAAGAAAATCGCCGAAGGGCAACCGCGCGACCTGATTGCAAAGCACCTGGAGCCCGATGTGGTGGAGGTGTACGGGACCGGTGCTGCTGCCTTGCTGGCCTCGCCCTTGCGCGCCATGGCCGAGCGGGTGGAGCAAAGCGGCGAAACACTCTTTTTCTACACGCTCGATGCCAAGCCCCTGTTGTCGGCGCTGGTGGCCTACCCCCAACTGCGCACACTGCACCGGCCGGCCAACTTGGAGGACCTGTTTCTCAAGTTGACCGGGCGCCAGATCAGGGAGGGGAGTTGACATGAGCGCAGAGATCATCACAGCCGTGGCACCCAGCATCTGGCGGGCACCCAGCCTGTCCTTGCGCTTCTGGCCGGTCTTTTTGCGCAATCTGCTGGTCTGGCGTAAGCTGGCCATACCGAGTCTGGTCGGCAACATTGCGGAGCCGCTGATGTGGCTGGTCGCCTTCGGCTACGGCATGGGCGCGCTGGTTGGGCAGGTCAATGTGGTTGGTGCCGGTGGCGACGCGGTCAAGGTGCCCTACATCCTGTTTTTGGCCAGCGGCTCGATCTGCATGAGCGCCATGAACGCTGCCACGTTCGAAGCCCTGTACTCGGCGTTCTCGCGCATGCACGTGCAAAAAACCTGGGACGGCATCATGAACGCGCCGGTCAGCCTGGACGATGTGGTGCTGGCCGAAATGCTGTGGGCTGCTTTCAAGTCCCTGTTCACCGTCAGCGCGATTTTGCTGGTGATGCTGGGGCTGGGCATCAGCCACAGTCCCAAATTGCTGCTGGCTTGGCCGATTTTGCTGGGGGTAGGCATCACCTTCAGCTGCCTGGCGCTGGTCTTCAACGCGCTGGCCAAGGGCTATGATTTTTTCACCTACTACTTCACCCTGTGCCTGACGCCCATGATGTTCCTGAGCGGCATCTTCTTTCCGCTGGAGCAGTTGCCTGCTGTCGTGCGTGTGATCTCTCAGGGTCTGCCCCTCACCAACGCGGTGGCCCTGGTGCGGCCGCTCTTCATGGACCAGTGGCCCGATCAGGCCTGGCAGCACGTGGGGGTGTTGGCCGCCTATGCGGTGGGCGGTTTCTGGTTGGCGCTGGCACTCACCCGCAAACGGTTTCGAGGTTAAGGTCTCGCCCTGTCCTCGCAACAGGGTTTACCCGCAATCAGAGGCAGGTGTAATCGCTCTAAGATAGCGCTGTCCATCTTTCACCTCACGTGCCCCATGACTCAGCCCTGTCGTGCTAACCCAAGGCGCCTCGAGCGGCGAGGCTGATATGGCCACTGTCACCCATTATTTCTTCAAGCTGCTGGAACTGCTGGTGGTGCTGCTGATGCTGGCGATGGTGATCATGGTGTTCGGCAATGTCTTCCTGCGCTATGCCTTCAACTCAGGCATCACCATCTCGGACGAGATGTCGCGCTATTGCTTCATATGGCTCACCTACATCGGCGCTATGGTCGCCATGCGGGAGGGTGGCCACCTTGGCGTGGACACCTTGGTCAAGCACCTGCCTCGCGCCGGCAAAAAGGTGTGCCTGTTCCTGAGCGAGAGTCTGATGCTGTTCTGTAACGGCCTGTTTCTGCTGGGCACCTGGAAGATGCACGACCTGCAGGTGACCAATGTCTCGCCGGTGGCCGGCTTATCGATGATCTGGGTGTTCGGTATTGGCTATGTGGTCAGTCTGGTCATGGGCACGATGAACATCCGGGTGCTGTACCGCCTGCTGAGCGGGCGCATCACCGAAGCCGAGCTCATCCAGGTGGTCGAGGCCGAGGGTCTGGCAGACGTCGAAAAAAGCCTGCAGCCCGGCAAAGCCTGAGTCGCCCGCCATGACCGTCACCGTCTTCATCCTGAGTCTGCTGGCAGCGATGGCCATTGGTATGCCGATTGCCTACTCGCTTCTGGTGTGCGGTGTCACCCTGATGGCTTATTTGGCGGCCACCAGCGGCCTGGTGATTTTCGACAGCCAGATTCTGGCGCAGCGCTTTGTGGAGGGTGCCGACAACTTTCCGCTGCTGGCCGTGCCTTTCTTTCTGCTGGCTGGCGAGTTCATGAATGCCGGTGGCCTGAGCCGCCGTATTGTCAACCTGGCCATGGCCTGGGTCGGGCATTTCCGGGGTGGTCTGGGCTATGTGACGGTGATCGCTGCCGTCATCATGGCGTCCTTGTCAGGCTCGGCCGTGGCTGACACCGCAGCGCTGGCGGCCCTGCTGATTCCGATGATGCGGGCCGCCGGTTACGACGTGGGACGCGCCTCGGGCCTGATTGCCTCGGGCGGCATCATTGCCCCCGTGATACCTCCCTCGATCGGCATGATCGTTTTCGGTGTGGCGGGCAATGTGTCCATCACCAAGCTGTTTCTGGCTGGCATCGTGCCCGGCATCCTCATGGGTGTGGCCATCGGCCTCACCTGGTGGTGGCTGGCCAAGAAGGAAAATGTGCTACCCGGGCGCAAGGTACCCCTGCCTGAGCGTCTGCGCATCACCGCCGAGGGAGGCTTTGCCGTGGCGCTGCCAGTGGTCATCATTGGTGGCATGAAGTTTGGGGTGTTCACCCCCACAGAGGCTGCGGTGGTGGCGGCGGTCTACAGCTTTGTGGTGGGCAAGTTCATTTATGGTGAGCTCAAGTGGTCGGCCCTCTACGGCCTGCTGCTGGCCGCCGGCAAGACCACGGCGGTGGTGATGTTCCTGGTCGCGGCGGCCATGGTGAGTGCCTGGCTGATCACGGTGGCCAACATCCCCACCGAGGTCGCCGGCATGTTAGAGCCCTTTATGGGCAACAAGATGCTGCTCATGTTTGTGATGATGGTGCTGATCGTGGTGGTCGGCACAGCCCTGGACTTCACGCCCACGGTGCTGATCCTCACACCGGTGCTGATGCCGGTGGTGCTCAAGGCGGGCATCGATCCGGTTTATTTTGGTGTGCTGTTCATCATGAACAATGCCATCGGCCTCATTACCCCACCGGTGGGCACTGTGCTCAATGTGGTGTGCGGCGTGGCCCGCATCAGCATGGACGAGGCTTTCAAAGGTGTGCTGCCTTTCCTGTACGCGCAGCTGGCCGTGCTGTTTCTGCTGGTCCTTTTCCCCGATATCGTCCTGGTACCCCTGCACTGGCTGATGCGCTGACCCATTTCCGACCAACCCTGTTCGATAACCCTGCTACCAACCTACAAGGAGATCACCATGTTCCAACGAAGAACCCTCACCTCGGCCCTGGTCGCTGCCACGCTGCTGGTGGCGACCTCGGCTTTTGCGCAGTTTGCCGAGCGCACCATTAAGTTCACCAATGGCGTCAATGAAGACCACCCGGTGGGCTTGGGCGTCAAGCGCATGCAGGAGGTGCTGGCTGCCAAGACGGGCGGCAAGATCAAGATCAATGCCTTCTGGGGTGGCTCGGCCGGTGGTGACCTGCCGGCGACCCAGGCGCTGCGTGCTGGCACCCAGGAGATGGTGTGCACCTCCAGCTCCCCGCTGGTCGGCATTGTGAAAGAGCTCGGTGCCTTTGACCTGCCTTTTTTGTTTGCCAATGAAAAAGAGGCCGACGTTGTGCTGGATGGCCCGGCCGGTGCCTATTTCAACAAAAAGCTCGAGGAAGCCGGCCTGGTCAACCTGGCCTATTGGGAAAACGGCTTCCGCAACCTGACCAACAGCAAGCGCCCGGTGACCAAGCCTGAGGACTTTGATGGCGTCAAGGTGCGGGTCATGCAGAACAACATTTTCCTGGACACCTTCAAGACCCTGGGCACCAATGCCGTGCCCATGGCCTTTGGGGAAGTGTTCACGGCCCTGGAGACCAAAACCATTGACGGCCAAGAAAACCCCTTCGTCACGATTGAAACCTCCAAACTCAACGAGGTGCAGAAGTACCTGAGCGTCACGCGGCACGCCTACACGCCTTTCCTTGTGCTCTACAGCAAGAAGCTGTGGGATCAGCTCAACCCTCAGGAGCAGGCCGTGCTGCGAGAGGCTGCAATGGAGGGCCAGAAAGTGCAGCGCTCCGCAAACCGCAGCCTGAACGACCAGTCGCTGAGTTCGCTCAAAACCAAAGGCATGATCGTCAACGAGGTAACGCCTGCTGAGCAACTGCGCATGTTCCAGAAAGTCAAGCCGGTCTATGACCGCAACATCCCGACCATCGGAGCCGAAGCCGTCAACATGGTGCTCGACGGCCTGAAGAAGGCCCGCGGCGGCTGAATTCCCTATCCTCAGACCCGGCCGCAGGTGGCAACACCTGCGGTTTTTTTTGGAGTGTCAATTGAAAATCACCAAAGTCGAAACCCTGCGGCTGGACGAGTTTCCCAACATCATCTGGGTGCGCGTCTACACCGATGAGGGGCTGGTTGGCCTGGGCGAAACCTTCATGGGTGCGCAGGCGGTGGAAGCCTACATCCACGAGTGGGCCGGTCCGAAGCTGCTCGGCAAGGACCCGCTGGCGATCGAGGCCCGCAACCGAGAGCTCACCGGCTACCTGGGCTGGCGTGGCTCCGGCGCCGAGACGCGCGGTAACTCGGCCATCGACATCGCCTTGTGGGACATCTTTGGCAAGGCTGCCAACATGCCGCTGCACACTGCCTTAGGGGGCAAGAGCCGCGATGACATCCGCATTTACAACACCTGCGCCGGATATCGCTATGTGCGCAACACCGTCAATCAGAGCACGTCCAACTGGGGCCTGGGCCAGCACCAGGGGCCTTACGAAGACCTGGAGGGCTTTCTGCATCGGGCCGATGAAGTGGCGGAGTCCTTGCTGAGCGAGGGCATCACCGCCATGAAGATCTGGCCATTTGACCCGGCCGCCGAGCGCAGCGATGGCCAGTACATCAGCAACGCCGACCTGGACCTGGCGCTGGAGCCGTTTCGCAAGATCCGATCGGTGGTCGGCGAGCGCATGGACATCATGGTTGAGTTCCACAGCCTGTGGCGCCTGCCGATGGCGCAAAAGATTGCGCGCGCGCTTAAGCCCTTCAACACCTTCTGGCATGAAGACGCGATCCGGATGGACAGCCTGGACCTGCTCAAGCAGTACGCGCGGGACTGTGAGGCCTTGATCTGCGCCAGCGAGACGCTGAGCTACAAATGGGCCTTCAAGGACTACCTGCAGACCGGCGTGGCCGGCGTGGTGATGCTGGACCTGAGCTGGTGTGGTGGCTTGAGCGAGGCACGCAAAATTGCCGCCATGGCCGACGCCTGGCAATTACCCGTGGCCCCGCACGACTGCACCGGGCCAGTGGTCTGGACGGCGTCGAGCCACCTGTCGCTGCACGCGCCCAATGCGCTGGTGCAGGAAAGCGTGCGGGCTTTTTACAGTGGCTGGTACAAAGAACTGGTGACCGAGCTGCCCGTGGTCAAACACGGCATGCTGAGCTTGAGCGACAAACCCGGCCTCGGCCTGGAGTTGTTGCCCGATCTGCACAGGCGTGCCGATGCCACACTTCGCGTTAGCCAGTGACCCTTGATGGCGCGGCTGGTCGCATGGTGTCGGTCTACTGGGTGTAGACGCCACCATCGACGATGAGCATCTCGCCGTTGATGAACGCCGCCGCCGGGCCTAGCAGGAACAGGATGGGCCCCGTCATGTCCTGCGGCTGGGCCATGCGTTTCATCGGAACGCGCTTGCCATACTTGTCGGCATCAATGCCGTCGAAGATCTGTTCCCGGCCCGTGCCGCCGGTCAAAAAGGCGGTGTTGGTCAGGCCAGGTGCGATCGCGTTAACACGAACGCCTGGCGCGTTCTCCCGGGCCAGGCCTTTGGTCAAGGCCACAACGCCAGCCTTGGCCGCCCCGTAGTGGGTGTAACCCTTGACAACGTCGACCGCCATCGTGGAGGCGACGCTGACCATGGCGCCGTTGCCGGATCTGTGCAACATCGGCAAAGCTGCGCGGGCGCACAGAAAATGGCAGCGCAGGTTGCCAGCGATGATCTCGTCAAAAACTGCCACTGACAAATCGGCAATCGGCTGCCAGCCCTTGAAAAATCCGGCCAGATTGACAAAGCCGTCCAGCGCCGGCCAGTGCTGACCCAGCGTTTCAAAGGCAGCCTCCACGCTGGCCTCGTCACTGCCGTCCATGGCAATAGACCGTACCTGCGTTGGCGGCGGGTTCTGTGCGAGTGAGCTGGGCAGGTCCAGCACGGCCACAGCCACGCCGGTGTCCAGCAGAGCACGTACCAGTTGGCGGCCCATGCCGCCGCAGCCTCCTACGACGGCCACCCGGGCGCCGGGTGGCGGGCCCAGTCGCGCCGGATCAAATGCCGGGCTGCTCATGCTGGTATGGAAGCAGTCACAGCCGTGGCGATCACTGGAGCACGTCGCTGACCGAGACCCAGCGCCCGCCCGTGGCCTGGTCCACGCGCACTCTTTCTGGGTCGATGTGGTTGGCTTTGAAGGTCTTTGCACCGTAGAAGATCAGGCCCTTGTCGTCGTAGCCGGTGGTCTGCAATGCCTTAGCTACTTTTTCGGCAGTCACGTCGCGACCTGCGGCGGCAAGCCCCTTGATAAACCAGTCGGTGTACACATAGGACAGCAGGGCGTTTTCATCGGGCTCCATGTTGTTGAAGCGTTTCTTGAAGTTGTCCTTCCAGCCCTTGACTTCGGGCGCATCAGTGCCAGCCTTCCAGACGCCGGCGCCGTAGAGGCCCTCGACCGTGTCTTTGCCCAACTGCAAAACGATGCCGGTGCGGCCAGGGTTACCAGTCAAGACCCGGACGTCCTTCCAACCCAGCTTCTTCACCTCGGACATGATGCCCACGGTTTCGCGGGTGACGGTGGCGATGACGATCAGATCCGTGCCAGCGGCCTTCATGCGTGCCACCTGCGATGAAAAGTCGATGTCGGCCACTTTGTAGCCGGCTTCGGCCGCCAACGTCAGACCATTGGCTTGCACGGCTGACTTGACGCCGGCGCCCATCAGGTCACCCAGCGGGCCCTCCTGGTAGATGTAGCCCACTTTCTTGGCGCCGTACTTCTTGATCATCCAGTCGACACTCTTGTGCATGACGATGTTGTAGTTGGGCGTGGTGGTGAACAGCAAGGGGCTGTTGCCGGAGATCTGCTGAATCACCGACGACGCCGCCCAGGGCGAAAAATAGAGCACACCCGCATCGACCGCCTTTTTCACCGTGGCGGCGTTCGGGCCTGAGCCGAAGGGGTTGACGATGGCGAACACGTCGTCGCTGCGAATCAGCTTGTCAACGGCGCGAACGGCCAGTTGCGGCTGGCTGCCGTTGTCTTCGACGACGATGCGCAGCTTGCGGCCATTGATGCCGCCAGCCTCATTGATTTCGTCGATCCTCATCTGCATGCCGTTGCGCAGGTGCGGCATGCCTGCGGCAACGGGCCCGGACAGGTCCATGTGGGTGCCCAGGACAATTTCCTTGTCTGTGACACCACCGCTGTGGGCTGTGCTTGCCAGCATCGTCGCCAACAGGGCGGCTGGTAAATACTTGAAAAAACGCTTCATCATGGTCTCCTTCTCTAGTTGATCGACAGGCAAAAAATGGCGGTGCTCGTTGCAGATTCAGGTTGCGGCGTACATGCTGGCAATCACCGTGGCGTACTTGCTGGCCATCACCTTGCGTTTGAGCTTCATGGTGGGCGTGAGTTCATCATCCTCTGCTGTGAGCAATTGCGCAATGATTCGGAAGTCCTTGAGCTGCTCCACCCGGGCCAGTCGACGATTGACCTGCTCGAGTTCGGCCCGGATCAGGGCCAGCACTTCAGGGGTACGCGTCATGCTGGCGTAGTCGGTGTAGGGCACCTGCCGGTCTTGGGCAAACTTGGCCACGTTGTCCTGGTCCAGCATCACCAGGCAGGTCAGGTAGTGCCGGCCTTCTCCAATGACCACAGCGTCCGCAATGTAGGGGCTGAACTTGAGGTGGTTCTCGATGTTGCTGGGCGTGATGTTCTTGCCACCCGAGGTAATGATGATGTCTTTGAGGCGGTCTTTGATGCTCAGGAAGCCGTCGGTGTCGATGGCGCCGCAGTCTCCGGTGTGCAGCCAGCCGTCAGCATCGATGGTCTCCCGGGTTTTCTCGGGCAGGTTCCAATAGCCGGCGAAGACATTGGGTCCCCGCACCAGCACTTCGTCATCAGCGCCAAGCCGGATCTCGGTGCCCTGGGCACATACCCCGGCGGTACCGATCCGGATCCGATCGGCTGGCATCGAGGTGCAGAAGCCGCAGGTTTCGGTCATGCCAAAGGCTTCCAACAGGTCAATGCCGATGGCCATGTACCAGCGCAGCAGGTCGGGCGGCACAGGCGCCGCGCCAGTCATCGCGGTCTTGATGTTCTGCAGCCCGAGAAAGCTGCGCAAATTGGACAGCACCAGCTTTTGCTGCCAGGCGTAGCGGGTGGCGCGCCACCCGGTGATGGGTCGGCCGTCGAGCCGGGCCTGCGCCACGGCCGCGCCCTCAGTCAGCACCTGGGCATAGACCTTGCGTGCCAACGGCAGAGCGTCCTGCATGTACAGGGTGACCTGTGAGTACATTTTTTCCCAAAACCTGGGCGGACCGAAGATCACATGGGGCGCGACCTCGCGCACGTCGTTGAAGACGGTGCCGGCATTCTCCGGAAAATGCACGGTCTGACCCTGCGCCAGTGGGTTGTAGGCGGTGCTCATGCGCTCGGCGATGTGGCACAGCGGCAAAAAGGACAAGGTCCGGTCCAGTGGCTGCAGCCGCAAATACTGTTGCACGCTGTTGATCTGGAACATTAAATTACGGTTGCTGACCATGGCCCCCTTGGGCGCGCCGGTGGTCCCCGAGGTGTAGACCAGGAAGGCAATGTCCTCGGCCCGGCTGGCGTCGATGGCCGCGTCAAAGCGCTGCGGGTCGGCCGCCGTCATTGCCCGACCCTGGGCCAGGAACTGCTCAAACGGGGTAGCCATCGGATCCGACAGGTCGCGCAGGCCTTTGAGGTCGGTGATGACGATGCGTTGCAGCGCCGGGCAGTGCTTGCGCACGGCCAGCACCTTGTCATACTGCTCCTGGTTCTCCACAAACAGCACGCGCACCCCGGCGTCTTGCAGAATGTGCTGCACCTGCTCTGGCGACGAGGTGGGGTAGATGCCTGTGCTCAAAATGCCCATGCACTGCGCACCGAGGTCGGCGTACAGCCATTCGGGCCGGTTTTCGGACAGGATGGCGATCGCCTCGCCGCGCTGCAGGCCCAGGCTGTGCAGCGCCATGCCGACAGCACCGGCCCGCTCAAAGTACTCAGACCAGCTGGTCGAGGCCCAGATGCCTTTTTTCTTGTGGCGCAGCGCAGCCTGCGCTGCCCATTGCTGGCAGCGGGCGCGGAATAGCTTTTGGGGCGTGTCATGGCTGAAAGCCAAGATAGGCGAGGACGGTGGCGTGGCGACAGGCATCGTGCAACTACCTCCAGGTCTTGCGCCGCTTCCAGCGCTGTTTTTGGCCGTCTTCGCCCGTCTGTTGACGGCCTCCGCCCAGGTAGAACTCTTTCACATCGTCCTTGGCCATCAACTCGGCGCAAGTCCCGGCGGCCACAATGCGGCCCAGTTCTATGATGTAACCGTCGTCGGCTGTCGCCAATGCGATGGCGGCATTTTGTTCAACCACCAGAATCGCCGTGCCCAGCTCGGTGTTGATGCGCCGAACGATGGCGAAAATTTCCCGGGTCAGCAGCGGCGACAGACCCAGCGAGGGCTCATCCAGCAGCAGCACCGAGGGTCGGGCCATCAGCGCCCGGCCGATGGCCAGCATTTGTTGCTCACCACCCGAGAGCAGGCCGGCATGCTGGTCCTGCCGCTCCAGCAGTCGTGGAAACCAGGTGAAGACCCGTGCCAGATCGGCTTCGATGTGTTCTCGTCCGGCACGTGCAAAAGTACCCATCATCAGGTTCTCGCGGACCGATAGGAAGGGAAACACCTGGCGGCCTTCGGGCACCAGCACGACACCGCCACGCGCCACCTGGTCGGGGTCTTGCCCATGGATGGCCTGACCCCGGTAGTTGATGCTGCCCTTGAAGGGGTCGATCACGCCAGCGATGGTGTTGAGCAGCGTGGTCTTGCCAGCGCCGTTCGCACCGAGCACGGTCACAATGCGGCCCGGCATGACCTCCAGATTGATGCCCTTGATCGCATTGACCGGGCCGTACCAGGTCTCCAGGTTCTTGATGGCGAGCACGGGTATGGTCTCGGTCATGACCTCAGGCCCCCAGGTAGGCTGCAATGACGGCTGGGTCACCCTGCACCTCTTGGGGCGTGCCAAGCGCCAGCACCTGACCCATGTTCATGCACAGCACGCGGTCAGCTGCCTCGGACACCAATGACATGTCGTGCTCGACCATGATCACAGTGATGCCAAGGTCATTCTGTATGTCGTCTATCCAGAAGGCCAGTTCGCGGGTTTCCTCCGGGTTGAGGCCGGAGGCCGGTTCATCCAGCAGCAGCAAGCGGGGTTGGGTGGCCAGCGCCCGCGCCAGCTCTACCACCTTGCGCACCCCGTACGGCAGGCCAGCGACCGGGCTGTTGCGGTAGGGCATGAGGTCAAGCAGTTGAATCACGTCTTCCACCTGGTCCCGCGAGGCGGCCTCAGCCGCGCGCACCGCTGGCGTCCAAAGCCATTGGGCGGCAAAGCTGCCATGCGGGAAACGGTGCCGGCCCAGCAGCAGGTTGTCCAGCACGGTGCCGCCTTCGAACAGCTCGATGTTTTGAAAGGTACGCGCGATGCCGCTGTGCACTACCTTGTGGCGCGGCAGTGCCGTGATGTCCTGACCTTCGAACTCTACGCGCCCCTGGGTCGGGTCGAACACCCGGGTAATGACATTCAGTACCGAGGTCTTGCCTGCGCCATTGGGGCCAATGATGGCAAACACCTCGCCCTGCTCGACAGAGAAACTGACATTGCCGATGGCCTGCACGCCGCCAAAGCGCAGCGACAGGTCGGAGACGGAAAACACGCTCATTTGTACCGCTCCGACTTCATGTAACTCTTGCCACGTTTGAACATGTCTTGTCGGTACAGCGGAAAGGTCTCCAGGAAGGTCTTGAACTTGATCCAGCGCCCGTTCAGGCCCTTGGGCTCAAACAACACAAACAGGGCCAGCACGAAACCGAAGACGAAGGTTTCCAATCCGAACTGTTTGGCGATGTGGTCGGGCAGCAGCGGCTTGATTCGCGAGATGAAAGTGGGCAGCATGCTGATCAGGATGGCACCCAGGATGGCGCCACGCAGTGAACCCAGCCCGCCGATGGTCACCATCAAGACCAGCTCCAGCGACAAGATCAGACCAAAACCTTCCGGCGTCAGGAAGCCAACATGGTGGGCCAGCAGTGCGCCGCCCAGACCGGTGACCATGGCGGACACCACAAAAGCCAGCACCTTGTAACCCGCCACCCAGATGCCCAGGCTGTAGGCTGCGGCCTCGGAGTCACGCACACCCATGAAGGCCCGCCCGGTTTTGGCCCGAATCAGGTTGATCAAACCCAGCAGCACCAGCACCAACACCACCAAGCACAGGTAGTAGAACGACTGCAGTCTGGACAAATCGAGGCCGAACAACATAGGGCTGTTGACCGATACCCCATTGAAGCCACCCGTCACACTCTTCCAGCGGCCGATCACATGCTCGGTGAGGATGGCGAAGGCCAGTGTGACCATGGCCAGGTAAAGCCCGGAAACACGGATCGCCGGCAGCCCGATAACCAGCCCGATGAGCCCTGTGAAACT
>Ga0214921_10007858_pt1 | contig 14064 bp, 15 predicted proteins | sample LL1505_MetaG_FD_177992 | JGI IMG/M metagenome (GOLD analysis project Ga0214921, IMG submission 177992) | Freshwater microbial communities from Lake Lanier, Atlanta, Georgia, United States - LL-1505 | ecosystem: Environmental > Aquatic > Freshwater > Lake | place: USA: Georgia | collected... | reverse complement strand
CACGACGCCGTTGACCGTGACAGTCACCGTGAAGACGCCCGCATCGTGGCTCAGGATTTCGTACACGGGGAGCTCGTACTTTTTGCTCTGGCACCACCGCATGAGTTGATCCTTGTGATTGTCATCCACGTGGAGGCACGCCATGTCGACCCTGGTCTCAAACAAGTCGAGCACAAATTGCTTGGCGTGTACGAGGCCGAGATCGAGGTACACGGCGCCAATCAACGCCTCGAGCACATCCTCGAGCACCTTGGGGTTCCTGTTCCACCCGTTGCGAATCCCCTTGTCATCCATGAGAATCCAGTCCGCGAGCCCGAGCTGGGTCGCGAGCCGGGCCAACGTCTCCCCTCGGACCAGCTTGGTCCGCGCCTTGGTCAAGAACCCCTCCTGGCGCGACTCGAACCGGTCAAAGAGCCACTTGGTTATGACAAAGCCGAGGACACTGTCCCCAATGAACTCGAGCGTCTCGAACGATTCCGTGAGACTGTACTTTTTGAGAGCCGACTTGTGCGTAAACGCCTTTTGGTACACCGCAACCGAATTCACCTTGACACCGATGAGCTTCTGAAGCGCATCCTTGTCAAGGGGAGGTGGGTCGATGAGAGACTGCGTCGAGTCGTCATCGGATGAAGAAGACATGGTACTGTATGGCTGGAATTTTTTATGGGTAACACACGCACTTGGTTTCACCCAAGTCGTTCGTCAGTGGCTGCGCCGCCTGGCCGGGCGTGCTGCACGCGACATCCGAGCAATCCACGGGGATTCCATCGGCACCCTCCCTTAAAGAAAACCCAGACGCCCGACCGACCAGGAGGAGCAGACACAGGACCGCGAGGGCAATGAGGGCAATCTTCGCGGGCTTCATATAGAGTACCTGGAGAAATTAACTGCACTGGCACTTATCATTCACCATCGTCGCCCTCTGACCCGGCTTCTTACACTTCATTCTGGCACAGGCCGGGTCCTGTGTGAGCGCCTTTTGAACCGGGCCATTCATGCCCACGTCAATCATCGCATCGGCACTCTCCCTTAAAGAGAACCCGGACGTCTTTCCGCGGAAAAACATAAGAAGACACAGGGCCACCACGGCCAACATGGCAATTTTCGCGGGCTTCATTTGAAGTACCTTTTTATTTTATTTAGCGGGGTTGCACTGGCACTCGCCCGTGTACCCGTACTTGCACGCGGGGCACTTGGGCGCCTCGGCGACTTTTTGGGGCGCCGCCGCGCCTCGGCGCATGAGGAAGAGTGCAATCAGGACAACAAGGGCGATCAGGGCAATGTGTACGGGCTTCATGTAGTGTTCCCTGATACTTTAATTCTCCGCCTTGGGTTTGCGGACCACCTTTTTCTTGACGGGAACTGACGACTCGACCGCGGTCGAGTCGGACGCCTGGGCCGTCGCCGCGGGCGGCACCTCTGGGGCTGAAGCCCCAGACTCTTTTTTCACATAGTGCTTGCTGAGGTACTTTTGAATGTTCAGAAACGTCACCTGAACACCATCGGGCGGCTCAAGGAGCTTGAGGAGCTTGTTGTCGAGGATAATCATCCGACCGTTGTCGGGGTGCTTGAGGCCATTCTCGTTAATGTACGTGTTGATCCGACGCGTCACCTCGCTCCGGGACACCGTGTCCTCGGGCCCGAGTGAGAGAAACTCCCGAAGCTCCGGAGAAACCTCGAGGTTGCGGTTGAACCCATTGTTGGCCGCACGAGCCTTGGCCTTTTCGCCAGTCGGGTCCTCCTGGTGCGCGCGAATCTTCCGAAGGAGCTTGAGAATGGTCTTCAGGTCAGCCTCCATTTCTAACACAGGTCGCGAACTCTTTAAATGAGAAAAATGGTGCTGAGAATGACGAGGAACACGAGGACCGCCATGAGAATCGCGGCCCACTGAGGGCCCGGCTTGGGGTCCTCGTACGCGAGCGTCTTGCCCTCACCCATCTGCCCGGGACACTTGTTGTTGCAGCAGTTGGCCGGGCACCCGCGCACCATGTTGTCCGGGCCGACCCACGCACACCCCGAGGCGAAGCACTGACACTCGTGTTTGTACAGACCACAGGTCATTTTAATATGTGCAAGTAATAAATATGGATACAGATTTCTACTCTGACAAAACCATATTAGCCTTTGTCAAGTCGGCACTGTGCCAAGGGGACGCCAAGCTCTTTCAGTGGTACCTCAAGGGGAACGCGGCCAGGTTTCGCGAGCGCCTCGCCCGCAAGTTTCCCGAGGCGGACATCCAGCCCGTCGTGTACGCCTGTGTCACCGATATGATTCGGGACCTGGTCCTGGACACGATCGGGTCGCTCACAGTTGCGCTCAAGTCGGCCGGGGACCTCATCGTGTCCGGGGGCGAATCCTTCAACATGTACTTTTCCAAGGAGCACCGCATCATAACGAGCGACATTGACACCAAGTTTGTTCCGGCCCTCGAGGGCTACGAAAATCTCCAAAAGATTAAACTCAAACTGTGGACCCTCCTCGGACAGCACGCCAAGCGGCTCGACACGCGCATCCGGGACCGGATCCGGCAACTGTCCCGGACCAGGGTCGGTCGGATCCTCGGCATCTCCGTGGGACGCACGGGGCCCTGGGTCACCCGGCGCTTCACGCTGATTCCGAAAAAGCGACGGACACTGTCGACCGATGCCGTGTCCCCCGAGGATGTCCTCATCGACGTGGAACTCTTTGCGTTGGACCTCAAGATGCGCCACTTTTCGGTCGAAAAGAAAAAGGTGGTCCCCGTGAACCTCGGGGGCATCCTGGACATTGCCCTCATGCGCCGCGGGGAGATGGGCTACGAGGTGGCCCACGGGCGCAACCAGGGTGTCCAGTACTTTGATCGGGCCCGGCGCCGGATCCGGGCCGACCGACGCATCCTGTTCGCGAGCCGCCGGTTCCTCGTCGAGGACCTCTTCCTGATGCAGCGCCTCGGACTCCGACCCAACAAGCGCGCCAAGGACCGGGCCCGCATGCACCAGTTTGCGACCGCCGTGTTGGGCCTCAAGGGTCTCAAGAAGAGTGACGCGGTCGGAACAATTTTCAAAAAGTGCGAAAAGGTGCTCGGCAAGGCGCCCGTGGCACCCAAGGCCCGACCCAGGCCCCGATTCGTGTTTCGGTCCGCGGACCCCAGAAAGTACGCACGGTGGACCACGCACCCGAACCCCGAAAAAATGTACCAGCTTATTGGGGCGGGCTACAAGCTCCCGGGGTACGTCAGGACGTCGGGGCCCTATCGGTTCGACACGACGACGACCAAGTGGGTCCCGGATGAGCGCCTCGAGTACGTCAAGAATGAGTTTCCGTTCAGGCCCGCCGCGGGGTCTGTCAAAAAACTCCCAGAGGGCATCCGACTCATGAACACGCTGTACGGGTACCGCGCGAATCGGAACGGGCGCACCAAAGTTCTCGTGAACTCGGCCCTGATTCCGCTCATCGGTTTAAAGAAGTTGCCCGTTTCGTAGACATAATGAACTACGGAACCCCCAAGAAGCTCCCGGATGGTCGGTACTTTCTCAAAGTTTCCCAGGGCAATGGGGATCGTGTTATGGTACAGCTCAACAAGGTTCGACTTCTCACCACGTTTACCGAGTCGGACGACGTGACGATTGAGATGAACCCAGGAGCCTCGGAGAAGATTGCCGCGATTGATGCCCAGAACATTGCGGCTGCCAAGGAGCACTGCCAGGAGTGGTTCGGAAAGGTGCTGGCTGAGCAGACGCTCGAGGCTGCCTATGCCAAGAGCACCCAGGACCTGACAATGAACACGACCAAGGCGCGCGTCGGTGCCCAGGTTGTCACCAAGGCGTTCAGCCACGACAAGACGGTTATTGACACGGAGCAGCTCGTGATTGGCACAGAGTGCGACATTATCCTCGAATTTTCGGGCATCTGGTTTCTGAAGCGCACTTTTGGCCCAGTGTGGCGCGTGGCCCAGGTTCGGCTCTTGGCCCCGCCGAAAAAGGTGTACCCGGATGAATATCTTTTCCAGGACGCCGAGGAGCCCCCGCCGGCTGCCGAGGAGGATGACGATTACTTTTGAAAAAAAATCCTAGGGCTATAGTAAATGGTTAAGTTCAACAACAAGACACTCGTCGTCATCGCCGTCGTGCTTGTCGTCATGTGGATTCTTTTCAGCGGCGCGGGCGCCCCCAAGTCCAAGTACACCCTCCAGTCCCCAGACTATGCCGCGACGGATCTCTCCAACACAAACATTGACCTTGCCAAGAGCTGCGCGATGAACTCTGGGACGGGTCTGTCCTCCGCACTGCTCCCCCGCGAGGTGGCGACCCAGGACGATTTCGGTCAGTTTGCCCCCGATGACATTCTCCAGGGCCAGAACTTTCTCGATCCCCGGTCCCAGATTGGGTGGCCCGAGACGATTGGTGGGACGCTCAGGAACGGCAACCAGTCTGAGCGCGCCGAGCCCCCCAACCCCAAGTCTGCCTACGTGTGGAACAACTCGACCATTGTCCCGGATCTCATGCAGAGGAGTCTCTGCTAAGCAACACGTCAGAGGGCCCGAAGGGCCCCCGGGCGTGATGTCGCTCAATTACAATACGGACCAACAAAGGAGGCGAGGGGGCCCTACGGGCCCCTTTCCCTCGTCCTTTCCCTTTACACCGAGAAAACATCTCGTTATAAAGTATGGACCAATTAGAAACTGCGGCCCGAAATTACAAGAATGCGCTCAAGACTGGGAACGCAAACACGGCGCGTAAAAAGTACAAGTCGGCTCTGGTCCACGCCGAGCTAAAAGCTCTGAGTCCGAAACGTGTCGCTGCGATAAAGAGCGAACTCAAGCAGTTTAAGAGTGCCCGGGCGGGTCTCTTGTACACGGTGGGGACACACGTGGGTGAAAAGGCGGCCAAGATGGCGGCGAGGCCCCCGGCGCCCCCGAAACCGAGGACGGGCCCAGGTGCGGCCCGACGGTTCCTCACGGGGTTCCTGAACCGGGGCGCGAGCCAGCAGGCCCTGGCCCAGTACGCCAAAATGGCGGCCCGAGCGACCAAGGCGTCCCCAAACTCGGAAAAAAACTTTTTACAAATCTTCGAGGCGGGTGCGGGTCTGAACAAGTCGGGCGTGCCCCTCGGCCGACGGATCGGGGCACCGACGCGGCGCTTGATTGAAAAGGTGGTTTTCCCGCAGCTCCAGGGGCCCGCACCACCCCCGAACCCTGTGGTGGACGACTTTATCAACGAACTCAAGGACACGAACCTCTCGGGGCCCCTCACGTTTTTGGCGCCGAACCACGCCGCGAACCTCGGGGTCATCGTGGCCCGGGCCCGAAACATTTCGCGGCCCAACCGACCCCTCAACAAGAAGCGCGAAAACAGCGAGGCGATCGGGGTCGCCCTCGCCAACATTATCAACCGTCTCCTTGGACGCCTGTACAAGGAGGGTCCGGGGCAGCCCACGAAGCAGGGTGTCCTCATCGGGGGTATCTTCAAGGGGCTCTTGAGCACGAATAAGAATGGGACCGCCACGTGGGCCTCCAAGTTTTTGGCGAACAAGTTTGGGAACCGGGACCTGCACCCCGAACTCAAGCGGCTCCTCCTCGTGCTCCTCAAAAAGTCTCGGACTGCGGACAATGGCCGACAGTTTGTCCGGGACGTGGTGGACCTGTACCGCAAGATGCCTCGGGGGCGGGCCCGTGGGTCCAAAGAGCCCGTGGGGAACCGATTCATCGACGGAATCATCGACCCCGACGTGGCCCGGGTCGCCCAGTTTGTGGCCCGGCCGCACCCCGTGGTGCTCGAGGCGGCCCGGGTCGCCCACGGATTCAAGAACAAGTCCCTGGCGTCCCTCGCCGTCTCCGGGGCGCTCAAGGTTCCGGGGGTCCGAAAGGGGCTCCTCGAAACCCTGGTCCGGGGAACAAAGGGTCTCGGGCGCATGCTCCGAACACGAAACGCCCAGCTAAAGGGTCAGTCGCTCCGGGCGATTCGGGCCGCACGGACCCTGGCTGAACTCAAACGGGTCCCGAATGTCAATGACGAAACCGTGCGAATCTACAAACAAATTAAAGAGACCCAGCTCCGTTCTAGTAACAGATGACGGATATTTCAGATGAGTTTCGTGCAGCCATGGCGGATTGGGTCGAAATAAAGCGTCAATTGACCGATGCGCGCAAAGATATGAAGGTGCTCAACACGCGCGAGAAGCAGCTCAAGGATTACATCAAGGGGTACATGAAGCAGCAGTCCCTGGACCTCATCAATCTCAAAAAGGGCAAGGTGTCTCTGCGGACCGCCACGAAGCGCGCGACGTTTACCAAGGATGCGGTCCAGACTGGTCTCCGGGTGTACTTCAATAATGACGAGGTGAGTGTCGAACGAGCCATGACGTGCATCGTGGACAATCTTGAGACCACGGAGACGGAGGTGATCAGCCTGACGGGCATAGAGAAAAAGGGCTCTACGTAGAAAAGGAACTACCAACGAAATGGTCTGGAGCGAGTACGTTCGTGAGACGCAGTGGGAGGATGAGTTTTCGGATGGGGACGATGGCCAGGAGGTTCAGGCTCCGATGTCCTGCGACGACTGGACCACGTGGTACTCGGAGCACCTCTTGAACATGTGGATGTCCCTTCGGGCGTTCCACGAGGACCGGTACCTCAAGGTTCCCATGACGTACACGGACTTTTGCGAGTTTGCGTGGAGGTTTTCGCCGGATGGGGACGGGGCCAAGTCTGTGTCGGGGCGCCACGTGGAATCGGAGGACCTGTGGGACCTGTGGGTCGTGCTGATCCGGTACCTCCGAACCTCGGGTGTTCGGTACGACGTCATGTCCGAGGCGACGTTCAAAGAATTTTGCGAATTTTATTCCTCTTTTTAGAGTAACATGATTGACATAACGGGTCCCAAGGTGATCTTGCCCGCGACCCTCTTCGCACTCCTGAGTCCCGAGACGTTTCTACGTATTCCGGACACGGGACCCAGGACAACGGTGCTCTTCGGGGCACTCGTTTTTGTCATTCTTTATAGCATCGTGGCCCGGGCCCTCAAGCTGGTCTTGACCAAGTCGGACTTGGTTACGGCGGCGGCTCTTTATATGGTCCTGACACCCCACGTCTTCCTGAGCGTCCCGAACCAGCCGGGCCTGACCCCGGTCATGGTTCACGGCGTGCTGTACGCAGTGCTCCTCGCGGTTATTCGGTACACGTTTCCTCAGTACTACTAGTATGAAGTACCTCGTGCTCGGCCCGTGCGCCCAAGGAATCTTTGCGCTCCTTGGATTCCTGAAGCGCCACGAGCACGAGCTTGTCCACATTGAAGAGATTTCCGGCTCCTCGGCCGGCGCGATATTGGCCTTTTTGATGACCTCGGGACGGACGCTCGATGAACTTTTCGAGTTGATGCTCAGTGTCGACACATCACAAATGTCCAAGTTGAATCTCAAACTTTTTTTGAGCTCGTTTGGGTTCTCGGACACGGGAGTGGTCCGCGCCAAACTCGTGGAACTCTGGGGCGGGGACCCGACGTTTCGAGAGTTGCCTCGGCGGCCCAAGATTCACGTGGCTGCCATGTGCGTGGACGAGGGTCGCACCGAGTACTTTTCGGTCGACACGCATCCAAACATGCACGTGACCGAGGCGCTCGCGATGAGTTCGGCGATCCCGATCCTCTTTAGCGCGTGTCGATTTCAGGGCAAGTTGTACGTGGACGGGGGATTTCTCGAGCGATTCCCAGCAGCCCCCTTTCTCCACAAGCTCCGGAGCGACGTGCTGGCCGTCACGGTCCTGTCCCTGACAGCCTCGAACCCGGTGCGTAATTTTCGAGACTTTTTGTTGGCCCTCGTCAAGTCGGCCATTGTCACTGCGCGAATTTCGTACAATGTTCCCGAGCTGCGCATGGATGCCGTCGGGTTCAACTTGACGGATATGTGTATGGGTCTCGAGGACAAGCTAAAACTTTTTCTCCTTGGATATCAGCATGAACCTCACGGAGACAAGGGCCAAGGCGTTGCTGGGCCTCGGCCTGAACAAGAAGAACCTGGCCAACAGGACCAATGCGCAATTGGCGCGGGCCCTGAACCAGTGCACGGGAACGAGTCTCCCGTTGCCCCCTATGACCAAGACGATCCTGGACGGGTACGAGATTTACACGGCGATCGGGTCGCCGTTGAGTGCCCGGCAATTTGTGAATCTGTTTGCGGGTAAGGCGCTCGGGCCGATTGCGCAAAAAGTCGGCCTCGTGTCCAAGGGTGTCTCGAAGCGGGTCCTCAAGGGGCTCATTCTCAAGAAACTTGTGGACCTCAAGGTTCCCGAGCCGATCCGGCGCAAGGTGGCCACGAAGCGGACACGGGATCAGTCGGTGGCTACGAATCAGTCGCTTGCGGTTGCCAACACGAACCAGACACCCACCAACGCAAACGCGAAAACGAACCAACCCCTCGCGAATGGAAACGCGAACGCGAACGCGAACCGCGTGAGACTCAACGAGCCCGAGCTCAACTTTCGTCCCAATGGGACCGCAGAGTTCCTGAACAGGGAGACGGTCGGGAACAAGACGTTTGTGGTTCCCGAGGGAGCCTCCAAGATGACCTTTCCCAAGATGGCGCGAGGGAACTCTGCACGAAACTTTGAGGCCCTGAACCTTGGAAAGCACCGGGCACTTTCCTTTTCAGGTGCCACGGGTCGCATGGGGTCCGTGAACCGTAACGGGATCAACTTTCGGATCCCCAATATCAAGTTTCCAGCCTTTGGCTCTCCAAAAAAAAACTTGAAAATTCCTACGTTCAATGAAAAAAACTTTAATGTCCCCGAGCCTCCCCAACTCATGGAGGCTCGAAGGGAGCTCGAGCAGACACGTGCGGCTGCCGGTCCCCAGAACCCCATGACGCAGGAACTTGAGGTCAAGGTTCGGGAGATGGAAAAAAAGCAGTCGCCGCAGGCGACTGGGGCCGGGGCCGAGGCCGGAGCCGGGGCCGGAAACACGCCCCAGGTGCCAAGGGGAAACGGCAACAGGCCTGTGAGTCAGGTGCCAAGGGTGAATGGGAACAGGCCCGTGAGTCAGGTGTCTGGAAACGGGAACGCCCTCCAAAAAGTAAAGAACGAGGCGAATGCCGAGCGTCGTCGGATAGAGGCCAACGCCGCCCGGGCCCGGGCCAACCTGGAGGCGAACGCGCGCCGGGTCCAGAACAATCTGAAGGAGCAGCTCTCAGGTGCCAAGAATGCAAACAAGGCACTTGAGATCCAGGCGAGGCTCGAGAAGAACAAGATTAACCTGGAGACCAAAAAGGCGGAGCTGGAGGCGCGTACGGAGCGGAACAAGGCGGCGCTGGCGGCCCGGGTTGCCGAGCGACAGGCGAACGTGAACCTCCGAAAGGCGGAGATGGTGACACGCGCTGCCTCGGCTTCTGGCCGATCGGGCCCTAGTCTCTGGAACAAGGTTCGGAACCTGGTCAAGAAGAAGCCTGGTGGCGGTGCCCCCGCGCAGTTTACGCGCGAGGATGCGGTCCGGGTTCTTACGGAGGTCGGTGCTTCACGTGCCCAGATTAATGAGGTTCGTACGAGTACAAACTTTCGCCAGGTGGTTGAGCGTCTGGCACAGGGTGAGGAAGCACAGGGTGGTGAGGTTATGGGGTTTCCAGTTACTCCAGCACAGACTGGTGAGATTATGCAAAACGCTGGTGCTACACAGAACCAAATTAATGCCGTACAGGCGAGTCCAAACCCCACAACTACGAACCGTGCAAAAAAAGCCTGGGCCGCATTTCGTAAAAAGGCACCACCTGCTAATAAAAGATTCTTGGTCGGTGGAATGTTTTCAAAGAAGAACCTTCGGAACATTTTTGCGCTTCCGAAGAATGAGCAGCTCTCGAATCAGAATGTGTACCTCTTGAAGGAGATGTACGGGAGTCGCAACAAACTTGTAGGATCGTGGAAAAATTTTGCGAGTCTCAAGGCTAATTATGAGAGACTCAAGGCTCCAAAGAAAGAGTCACTTGAAAATCTTCTAAAAAGGAACAATGTGAACTTTCATAATATTGAACAGGCTGCCAAAGGAACGCAGTACCAAAAACTGGCCAATGCATGGGCCCAAACTAATAATCCAGTGTACCTCAAGGCGCTGAAAAATGCAGTTGTTCACAAAAAGATGATTGGAAATCTCAGTGAAGAATGGAAAAAGATTCAACAACGTCTAAATGAAAAGAATGCAATTGCCATATCAAGTAAATACGTTAAAAATGCAAAGAGTGGAGAAGGGTGGGAACCATTCGTGGCGTACGAGATGATGCTCAATGAAGCAAATGCGATACTGAAAAAGAAAGAAACCAATAGTTTCGCAAGTAGCCAGCAAAAAACACTGAATAATCAACAGCGTGCCGCAAGTATCGCAGCTGTCGAAAAACTTATTAAAGAGGCCAACTCGATCAATCGAGTATTAAAGGTGGGTATAGATACGTACCCGGAAAATACCCGAAAAAGACTTTATGCGACCAAGAAGGAACGTATCAAAGAACTTTTATCCCGAATGAATCTCGCTAAATTGAATACTATTAATTGGGTTACACTTCCAAATAACATAGTAAATTTGATTACAGTGCGCAAAAAAAACTTGAGAAGTGGTAATTCACTGAACACGACGGAGTCATACAAACAAGCCCAAATTCAGGAATTACGAAACCAGCTTCCAAAAAATCTAAATGCGGCTACGAGACAAAAGATGGCTTCTATAGAAGTCGATGGGACTAGCAATGAAAAGTTGGCGTTTTACAAGAAGCTTTTAGAAAACTTGGAGATCAGGGTGCGAAATATAAAGTCGTCCGAAGGTGCTCAAAGTACACTCAATGTCAAGTTGAAAATAAATGCCGCCGACACAGTGGCCACGTTGAACACCCTACGGAGTGATGCTGAAGCACGAAATTTGAAACAGTACTTTAATAAGAAACGAGCCGATATATTTGAAAAGGAGAAGTTAGAAAATCTCAAACGAAGAAGACACGAACGTGAACAAACTGCTGCGAGTGTCGCGGAGTACAAGAAACTTATACTTGGAGCCAAAAACATCAAGTCTATTGAACAACTAAAAACTAACAGCACGTACACGGGGGACGCGAAGACAAACATTAATACGTACGCAAATGCCGTAATCAGGAAAATGGTGGCAAAGGGCATCGAGAATGCGAACACAGTTGAAAAACTAGAAGAACTTCACGGGCATGCCAATAATCACGGTTTAAAAAAGGAGTTTAATAACAAACGCGAAACATTTAACGTGGTACCAGAACTACCGAAATTTGGCACGCGTGTACGTCCGGCACGCAATAGCGTTGTTAAGGAAGCGGCCGCAGCTAAGGAAAAAGCAGTAGCTAATAGGACTGCCGCTGTTAAGCTTCTCAAAGGTATGATACTCAAGTTTAAAGAGGAGTATCCAAATTCTGGATTAAAATTAACCTATAACGAAAAAAATTCATCATTGAATAAGTTGGATAGTATAAGGATGTCTATAAAAAAGTACAGGCAAGAAATGAATGCAAAAGCAGCTCAACAAAAAGAAGCCGAGACTACACGTGCGCTTAAACGTTCCAGTGTACTTGAAAAGGAGAAAGAGGCCATAGATAAAGCCTATGAAAAGTTTATTACAAAAACAGCCTTGGTGAAACTCGTTTCAAACCAAAACCTGAAAAACCAAGAAGATCTCTTGAAAAGTGTCGTACATGGACTACTACCTTCCGCCCCACTCGCCACTCGCATGTTACTCCTTCGAAAAATTCAAAGGTACATCCATGCACCAAATCAACCCAGCACCAATAATACGCTTCCAAAATTTCATGCAAATTACCTCTTGTACAAAGGGAACCCTACAGGGCCAAAGCCGGAAGTCAACGGTCCTAATTACAAGAACTTAAACAGCGATGAGCGACAGTACAAATGGTCCAACTATGAAAACAAGGCACGTCTTATGAAAGAAGCCCAGAACAGAATTAATGAAGAACATAAGGAGGCTCGGTTACAGCTTTGGGCTGAACTCGTGAATGCTAAAGTTGATACATTTAAAATTGAAAACGGTGAATCTAACAGGGTCCGCGCATACCTCATAAAACAATACAACGGAAATGCAAAGTTAAACAATAAAAATAAGATGAGCGCACATCTCGAAAGTATCAAAGTAAGTGTACCGAAGCCTGTAAGGCATAAAGTAAATAGCGGTCCACATGCCACCATTATAAGTAAAGTCGCAAATCTTCGGAAAACGCTAAGTGATCTCCCCCCAACCAATAAGAAACAGGCCCAACGGAAAAAAGGACCAAAGTATACAAACAAAAAAGCGAACTCCGCGAAGAAGCAACAACCGCCGGCCTCAAAGGTAAATTTCCAAACCTAGGTAAATAAAAAGAAGTCCCTAATTGTAAGGAAGGATGACGGATTGCACAGTGTGCTGCGAAAAGCTGAATGCTTCAAATCGCAAAAGGGTCGTGTGTCCCTTTTGCGATTTCCGTGCGTGTCGCGGCTGCACCCAACAGTTTCTGCTCTCGTTGACCGCCGACCCCCACTGCATGAACTGCCGCAAGGCGTGGTCCCGCGACGTCATCGACGACGCCTGCACCGCCACGTTTCGCAACGGGCCCTACAAGCAGCACCGGGAAATGGTGCTCTTTGAGCGCGAAAAGTGCCTCATGCCCGGGACGATTCCCGCCGTGGCCCGCGTCAAGCAGCTCCGCAACTACGACACGCTCATCGCCGAGCAGATTGCCCGGATCCGCAGGGCCGAGGTCAGGCTCCTTGACCTCCAGGAAGAGCGCAGGGTCGTCGCGCACGGGCAAGCGCCCGCGGAAGCCCACGGACCCAAGCGCGTCTTTGTCCGCAAGTGCCCCTTTGAAAACTGCAAGGGGTTCCTGTCGACCCGGTGGAAGTGCGAGCTCTGCGACAACACCGTGTGCCCGGACTGCAACGAGATTAAAAAGGGGGACACCGAACACACCTGCGATCCAGGGGCGGTCGAGACGGTTGCGCTCCTCAAAAAGGACACCAAGCCGTGCCCCAACTGCGGTACGATGATTTTCAAGATTTCGGGGTGCGCCCAGATGTGGTGCCCGGATTGCCACACCGCCTTCAACTGGAACACCATGGTTATCGAGCGCGGAAACATTCACAACCCGCACTTTTACGAATTCCAGAGACGCACGGGGCGCGCCAACCGCGAGGCCGGGGACATTCCGTGCGGGGGCCTCCCGGATGCCAACGAACTGTTCGACACTTTAGGAATCGAGCGCCGTGGCAATCGGGTCCACTGGTATCCCCAGCCCATCTACAACCCGGACCACGTTGCCGCCATTTCGATCCACCGGCTCGTCGTGCACATTCAGGCCATCGAGGTCCGTGGGAACCCCGCGCCCCTGAACACCGAGCCCCTCCGCGTCCAGTACATGATGAATGAGGTTTCCGAGGAACACTTCAAAAAGGTGCTCCAGAAGAATGAAAAGGCGCGCGAAAAGATCCGGGACATTCAAAACATTTTCCGAATGTTTGCCGATGTTGGAACGGATTACCTCCGTCAGCTCGTGCTGAAGACGGTGGTCCTCAAAGAGTTTCTTGAGACGATGGGGACGCTTCGGGAGTACACGAATGAGTCGTTCCAAAATGTTCGGAAGCGGTACGGGTGCGTGGTTCCGCAGATTCCGATGGACTGGTCAACAAACTTTCGCTGATAAACCACAGGTACGGGAACCCCTTGGCGAGCGTCGCGGCGGTGTGAGCCCCGCGGGCGCGCCACTCGACCGGATCCGCGAGCCCCTCGGTCAACGCCTCCTGGGCCCGGGCCACGTGGAACAGAGCGTCGTCGATGACGTAGTCGTGGTCTGGGTTCCCATTCTTTAACCGGTTCAGGTATGCCCGGGCAAGGTCCATTCAGTACTCTGGTAGTTTTTTCTTTTATATAGTATGGCACCGACCCCATATACGACAGCACTCGGGGGTCAAACAGCCGCGGTGGCTATTTTGAAAACACTAAAGTTCCCAGTGACTCCACCCTCTCCGACACTTACGGCTACTCAATACGAGTCTGGTCTCAAAGCGTATTGGAAAAGTGTCCAAACGTACGCAAGGGGTTTCAGCCTGTCCAA
>Ga0214921_10007857_pt1 | contig 14064 bp, 12 predicted proteins | sample LL1505_MetaG_FD_177992 | JGI IMG/M metagenome (GOLD analysis project Ga0214921, IMG submission 177992) | Freshwater microbial communities from Lake Lanier, Atlanta, Georgia, United States - LL-1505 | ecosystem: Environmental > Aquatic > Freshwater > Lake | place: USA: Georgia | collected... | reverse complement strand
CTTGGAATAGGCCGGGGTCGGTACTGGTGACGCAGTTCCAGCGCAGGGTGTTCAGGTAGCTGCCGAACACCTGCGGGTCGTCAAAGCCCCGCTGGCCCACCGTGTCCCACGTGGTTTCCCCCAGCACCAGGGCATCCACCTCCCGCTCCCAGAACACCTCCAGCCGTTGGCCGTTGGCGTCGTCGTCGAGGCACGCCATCCGCACCACCGTGTCGCCCTCGGGGTGCTCGGCAGGCTCCACATCCTCCACTAGCCAGCGGTGGCTGCGGCACTGGACAACGGCGCCCTGGCTCGGCAGGAGCTCTGTAGAGACGGCTACTTCTGACATTGAGCTCTGGTAGACCCCAACCCTGCAGCCAACTGCCGCGTTTGTCAGCCATCATGCCGTGTTCGAAACACAGACCTGCACTGGGCTCTATGCGGTTTCTGCATAGTTTTTTGTTCTGATAAGCCGCTTGTGCGTCCGCCGCGGTGCAGGGTTTCATTAATCGTTGCAGCTGCCGGCTCAATCCAGCTCCTGACTAGCCACCATCCAGACCCGTTTGAGAGGCAACGCCAGACGCATCTCCTCTGGGAGCTTGTCGTAGTGAGCAAACAGCTTTTCGAGAAGCTCCTTCCTGCTCCAAAGACGCACCCGAAAAAAGTCACGTGCCAGCTCCTTTTGCACGTTGCTCTTGAAACCGGCCCAACTCACGAACAAGCAGGTTTCGGCATTGAACTTCTGGCCCGCACCGATCAGTTTGTCGACCATTGGCCGATCAGCAGGGGTGTCGCCCGACTTCACCTCAACGCAGATGGACGGCGCCCCGAAGCCCAGCTCACCGCCTGCCGCGAGGATGTCGGCCCCGCCATCGGCTCCCTCAGGGCTGCGGTAGGTGGTGTAGCCCTCGGCCTGCAGGATCGCCTCCACCAGCTCGGCCAGGCCATGCCCTTTGAAGCGGGCCTCGATCAACCGGACGATGCGATCGGCCGCGAGCTCTTCCAGGTCGACATTGCTGGCTTCCCCTTCGTCGTTCAGAGCAAGCGACTGGGCCACTGCCACTGACCTCGGTGCCAAGGCCGAGATGGTTTCCGGCTGCCACTGACGTGCGGCCATCGCCCGCACCCTGGCCTCAGCGTCGTTGCGCTGAACCTTGCAGATCGTCAGAAACGCCCCGAAGGAATAGAGCAGGTCCTGGGGAAAGGCGCTACGGGGCACCAGGCCACTGAACCAGTTGATCTCACGCCAGTGGAAGTAGGGATCCGGCCCTGAGGATTCGTAGTGGTAGCTGCCTCTGAGCTCGCCGAAATACAGACCGGACTGAATCTTGGATGGCATCACGACCCAGTCACCTGCCGCCATCTCACAGCCAAAGGACCAGACCTGCGACGACCAGTTGATCAGTGCTTTGGGCTTTTCATCGGGGTAGCGCTGCTCCATCGCCTGGATCAACGCCTGGCGGTCAGCCAGGGCCTTGAGATCGACGTTCAGCCCATCCCAGGCGACATACACCTTTCCCTCATCGAGGAACTTCTGTTCGTGTTCCCCGCGGGAACCAGCTCGGATCAGCCAGAGCGTCATGGCGCCAGCAACGGTGAGGTGTGTTTGACGGCTGACGGTGCCGTTCGCTCCAGCAACAGCTCCAGTTTCCTGTTTTGCCGCTCCAATACCGAGAGGAAGCTCACCACCGTGATGCCCAGAACAGCCAGCCAGGCCAATGAAGTCCAAGCGGCCACACGCCAGGGGTTGGCCGGCTGAACCCTGCGCCATGCACCGGCCGGTTTCGCGGCGCCAGAGGCCACTGCTCGCTCAGCCTCCAGATCCAGCACCAGACGCAGCAAAGCTTCCGGTGTGGCTGGAACCAACGCCGAGCAGGCTTCCGCCTCGCTGACCTGAGCAGCCAGCAACTGGCGGCAGTGCTGCAGACCACCCCCTGCCCAGAACAGGCCCCAGGCCCGTTTATCGAGCTGCAAGGCCACCCAGCGGTGCGGGCGGGCATCGTTGCGGATCAACTGCGCAGCCTTGGCCAGGCTCCAACTACGCCCTGCTGCCACAGATGGCTGCGCTTCCAGCAACAACTTGCCCTGGGGATCACGGGTGTATCCCGTGGTCACCTGCAGCGAGAAGACATCAATAATCTGCATCCGGGCACCGGCCTTGCGCTGACTGGCATCCGGCGACCAGAACACCAGCGCACCACGCTCGCTGGAGATGCAGCGCTCCATCTGGTTGTTGATGGGCATTGCGTGGGCACCCCTCGGCGATGGGCTCATCAAGTCTGCCTGCATGGCTCTTGCACGTGAACGGCATCAGACCGATCTTTGGAACCCCCAGCCACCGGCGAATGTCCCCCGACGATCCCTATGTTCGGGTGGCCACTTAGCTGCGCCAATTCAGCTTGGTGTGGCTCGATGGCTTGCGCTAGGAGTGGGGACTGCGCAGCCGCGGGGCACTGGTAAGCCGCCTGCTCGATGAACTGTCACCCCACCCAGAGTGCGTAGGCCATGTTGATCACTGCCAGGGTGCTGATGAGCGCTAGCCCAGCAGCCCTTACAGCCGCTGCCATGACTGGCTAACTGCCCGATTCCCCCGGCAGAACTGCCGCATTAAGCATAGATAGCCACGGCTGGCCCCACTGGGGCTGGCTCTGGAACAGGGGCTTCCTGCCCCCCTGGGGCTGAACCTTCTGGGATTTCTGGATAGATCAAATCTGCCGCCTGCCTGGCATCTCTGAGCACTTGAAATAGCAGTTTGGGCTCGGCCTTGAGTAGCTCAATCCAGTAGCCGAGGTAGGCGTGTTCGGCGACGGTTAGGTATGCGCACGCCTACGTAGTTGAGACCGGTTACATTCGTTTTCGCGTGGTCGATCCAAGCGTCGGGAACATGAGCTGTATCTGGCTCCAGGCCCTCAGCCTTCATCGCTCGGTTCCAGCGCCCTTTCCAGCTCAGTGCCCTGCAGGATGCGCAGCTCGCCATCCATCTCCACGGCGATGCCGGTGCCGCTCTGGCGGGCCAGCTCCCGGGCCCGCTGTCCGGCACGGAGCAAGGCAACGGAGACGTGTTGCAGGTCGGGGTCCTGGCGCTCGGTGGTGAATCCTGCTGTCATGATCGGCCTCCTTCGCTGAGCAGCCTCGGGGCTGGTCCACCATTATCGATCGTCTGCCACTCGTTGACCAATTGCCGGTACAAGCCCTCGAAGTTTCTGAGCCAGCCTTGAAGCGCCTGGCGATGACATCCGGAGGGATCGCATGTCCACCCTGTCGTACGCGAAGTTAAACTCGGGCCGTCGCTTGCTCCGTGGGTTGTAAATTAAATCAATCCTCCCGCAACTCACTAATACTATTCCCAATCTTATCCGCAATCATCTCGTAGATGTGATGATCCTCACCCACAGCCTCTAACACTTTTTCCGCAACTTCTACCGGGTGCAACACATGCTCCCCATTATCGTCAATGTCATGAACATCCTCCTGGACAAATACCCAAGCCGCACAAGATGCGTTCTCACCTTGATCCTCAATCAGCAAGTTAATGCTATGCTGCAAACTTCCCAAAGTTCGATACATTTCAGCTCCACGTGTCGCAACTTGATGATAACCGATCGCAGCTCAGGGCTGATTCAAAGTCCGTCACAGGCGTCCTTGCAGGGGCTGGCAGCATGGGCTGAGGTCGGCGGAATAGCCTCCTCCCTGTGCTCAAAAGCGGCTCTGCTGCAGCTGGAGCGGTGACCAGGGTGCACGGCAAGGTGGCCGGCTGGGTGGCCGGTTAGGTGCGCGGCAAGCCTTGGGGTTTTGACAACCCAGCCCAGCCAAACACACTGCAGTGGCTTGTATCTGCCCTCGGGGTTTGGTGCCAGGTGGCGGCTCCTGGCGGAAATAGCGGCAGGGCTAACCTCTTGCGCCGCAAGCCATTTGAGCATTTTGGGGTCATTTGCCCCCAGGCTGGGCCTAACCAACCTGTGGCGGCCCCTGGCCAACCAACGCAACCCCCTCCATCGGGCAAGAACCAGCCCGCTGGCCATCGGCACTGACCAGCAGCGCAAATTCCTTGCCGCCATTGAGCCTGCTGGCCCGCAGTAGCCAGGGTTCGTTGTTCACCAAGCAAGGTGCATCACCCCAGAGCCTGGAGCCTTCAGGGGGCTGCTGGGCACGGCTGAGAGGCACTGGTGACACCACTACCCGGGCCGGGGTGGTTGGTGATGGATTCACCGGTTCAGTGGTCACCAATGGCTCAGGGCCATCGTCCACAGAGGTGTGCAGGCCCTTCAGCAGTTGATCTGCTGTTGGTGGAACCAACCAGTCGGCTGGAACTATCGAGAACCCCTGCCCCAGCGGATAACCAGGCAGGGGTGGGCGGATCTGGGTTTCCGGGCCGTACCTGGAAACCACCTCATGCAGGCTCTTGGTGCGGCCACACCAAACCCTTTCACCACCGGGTATGTCAGCAGGTGGGGCTGGTGCTGCTGCTGGTGCTGCTGCTGGGGCTGGGGCAGGGCTGGGTATTGGCTGCTGGCCTCGGCCAACACGCAAGCGATTAACCAGGGCCAGCCGTTCTGCTTCGTCATCTGCTGCTGGAGTTGCTGCTGGTGCTGGCCCCGCGGCGGCAGGGGCCTTTTCTGACTGAAACTCACTGCCCCGCAAGGCATCTACCCCCGCGGCGGTAGGGGCAGGGCCAGGCATCGGGCAGGCAGGCTCCAGAGCCTGGAGCTCGCCAGGGGTACTGGTCTGAGCAGCACCCTTTTGGCCCGGCTCCACATCAATGGCCTGGGCAGGGGCAGGGGCTGGGCTAGTTGCACTCGGCTCATCTAGTTGCACTGGTCGCTTCGCTCCCAATCGAGCCTTGCGGCTCTCTGGGCTAGTTGCACTGTCCCCAGCTAGTTGCACTGAGGTTGCACTCCTAGTTGCACTCCTAGTTGCACTGCCTCCATCTAGTTGCACTTGGCTAGTTGCACTCCTAGTTGCACTCACCCGATACCAGGTCCCCCCGTTCGAGCGGCTCCTGCTCACGCCATCAACCTTCCCCAACACCATCCCAAATCCCCTGGCCGTTACCGCTGATGGCTTCCCCCTCTCCTCCAACCATCGGCTGAACTCCCCAACCAACTCCTCAGCGCCTTTCCTCTCAACACCATCCGGATATATCTCCCCCAAAAACTCAGCAATCGTTGACCTGTCCAAACCTGCGTCACATCTGATCCAGATTAGCTACTCCAATCCCCCAGTGCAACTAGCCAGACTGATTGCAGTGCAACGGGTTTCGCTAGTTGCACTGCTAGTTGCACTGCTAGTTGCACTGCTAGTTGCACTGCTAGTTGCACTGCTAGTTGCACTGGTAGTTGCACTGCTAGTTGCACTGGTAGTTGCACTGGTAGTTGCACTGCTAGTTGCACTGGTAGTTGCACTGCTAGTTGCACTGGTAGTTGCACTGCTAGTTGCACTGCTAGTTGCACTGCTAGTTGCACTGCTCCCTGCGGTCGCAAAGGGCTGGCAGGGTCCCCGCCCAAGACTGGAGCTTTATCGAGCCGGGAAAGCCTGAGGGGTTTCCCGAAAAATCTCGGGAAACCTCCAGCCAGGGCGGTAGGCCCAAACAACTGGTGGCCATCAGCGCCAACGGCATGAAGCACCTGCTGGCCCTTGCGCTCAAACTCCACCAGATCTCTCTGAATGCCCCCAGCCTTAACCCCTTGCCCCGCAAGTCATTTGAGCATTTTTGGGTCCTCTGCCCCCCGGCTGGACCGCAGCCTGCAGGAAGTGGCCGAAATCGGCCACCCCAACGAAACCCGCTGCTTCGGCCTGCCGCCTTGGTTGGGGGTTTCCTCAGATTTTTGAGGGCAAACATCTGTACTACTGGGGTCAACAAAACTCCAGTCCCGGGCTGGCGAAGGGCGGGGGAGATGGGGAGAGATGGGGAGATGGGGAGAGCTTCCTTAACCTGCTGATAATGTTGGAAAAAATTGTGGACGACTAGACACCCTGTCCCATATGCGCTGGGCGCAACCCCCCCCAGTGCCCCCCTGCGTTTTCCCTACCACCGGCGGTGGGCCAGGGGTGCCCCCTGCCTGCGCTCCCAGGGGGGTGGGGGTGCCCCTGGGGCCTGGGGGTGGGGCTGGATTGATTGATGGGGCCGGGGGCGCCAGCGGGGCCCGCTATGGCCTGCTGGGCATGGCAGGGGCTTGATGGCCCACCAGGGCAGGCAAGGGGCGCAATGGGCCTTGCCGGGGCTTCTGGGGCCTGATGCTGGCCAGCAGGGCATGGCAGGGCCCTAGCGCTGGCCCTGGGGGGCATGACGGTGGCCTGGCCCCGATAGGACTGGCCCTGGGGGGCATGGCCGGGAGCCTGACCCTGGGGGCCTTGATGGCCCGCCAGGCTGGCGGGCCAAGCGGCTGCTGGGGCAGCTGGGGGCCACCAGGACAGGTGCTGGCAGCGATTCCAGCGGATTAGCTATCCGCTCACCCTGGTGGGCGCTGGTGCTGGTGCTGGCCTCCGCCAGCGACCAGGGCCAATCCTGGTCCAAATCAGCTTCATTCCTGGTCCAGTGGCGGCCTGGCCAACGCAAACCTCAGGCCAACACAGGGCCATCAGGCCATCGCGTACCTGTGACCTAAGCAGGTAAGCCGGTCAATCTTTACGCCGTATAAACAACAATCGCAGTCATAGCCTCATTCCTGGCCCCCAGGTTGCGAGCAGGGCTGCAAATGGGGCTGGATTGGCAGGGCCAGGTGCTGCTGACCCTTGCCGAAAGTGTTGGTGTATCTGTTGGTGTATCTGGGCCGTAGCCACCCCAGAACGCTTGTCCCGCTATGCGAATTTGACGGACACCGTTTCCGTTTGATGGCCTCGCGCCCGCGTATCTGACCCTGTCCAGCAGAAGCCAGCATTCAGCCTCGGATCGCGCCGCACTCATTCGGCCTTCGGCCTCGTTCGTTTAGCGATCCGGGCTTCACGCTGCTTCCCTGGGCCCCGGCAGGCCCGTTCAACAGGGCCGCTGGTGCCATTGCTGGCAGGGATTGCTGGCCAGCACCTGGGCCAGCACCTGGGCAGGATTCCTGGCTGCCTCCTGGCTGCATTTGGGACGGCTTCGCCGTACGCGCCCCATTCATCCAGCTGATGGCAGCCCATGCCAGCCGTCATCCAGCGGTCATCCAGCCCAAATGCCAGCCGGTGTCCAGCTGATATCCAGTCGGAGTCAGACCCAATGCCAGGGGGTGTCCAGCCAATGCCAGCAGGTGTCAGACCAGAGCCAGCGGTAATGCCAGCAGGCGTCCAGGAGGTGTCGAGCGTTGATGGCAGCAGATGTCAGCAGATGGCAGGTGGAGTCAAATCTCTGTCCCCGATTTAGCGCAAGATGCCAAAGGCTTGGCGTTAGGTGCTGGCTGTGTGCTTTGTAGGATTCAGGTCTGCGGATGCGAAGAGAAAGGAAATAAGGGCTAGATGTTTAGTTTCTGACGCTAAGGATTGATTGTTTGGTGGGAGTTATTTTGTGTTGAGTGCTTGGGTTTGGTGTATGGGCGTCCTGGAGGCACCGGCTTCGCCGGTTCGTGCTGCTGGCGCAGCACTGCCTCTGCGGACGAGCCATCAGGGCCGCTGGCGCGGATTCAACAAAGGACCCATGGGGGCTTGGCTGGGGCTTGATGGGGCCAGGCCAGGGCTTGGCTGGTGCTTGAGCTCCTTCAGACCGAGCCTTGCGAGGGCTGAACTTACGGCTGTTGGCTGTTGCGAGCGAAGCGAGCCTGATGGAGTCAAGCCAGGGGTCAGACGGTGGATTTTTGGTTTTTGGTTTTGGCTGTTCCTGCCTGAAAACCAACAGCCAAACAGCCAAGAAAAGAAGAGAAGTCGAGCCAATCTCACCGGGGGCTTGGCCTGGGTTGGGCTGCTCCAAGCCTGGTGCTGGTTGAACCAACAGCTGGCCAAGCCAGCCAGGGATAAAGCCAAGCAGCAGCAGCTGGCCCTGTGTTGATTCTTGTTTGGGTGTAGGTCCGGGAAGCAGCGTGAGGCCCGGATCGCTAAGCGAACGAGGCCGTAGGCCGAGTGAGTGAGGCGCGATCCGAGGCTGAATGCTGGCTTCGATCGGATAAAGCCAAGCATCAGCAGCTGGGCCTTGTGTTGATTCTTGTTTGGGTGCAGGTCCGGGAAGCAGCGTGAAGCCCGACTCGCTAAGTGATCGAGGCCGTAGGCCGAGAGAACGCGGCGCGAGTCGAGGCTGAATGCTGACTTCGATCGGAAGGGGTCAGAAGGGGTTTAACAAGGGGCATTTTGAGGGCTTCAAAAAGTGTTCACGCCGATACAAAAGTGCCTCTTACCACCCCTGGAAAAATGGGGGGTGGTAAATCGCTGAGATCGACTGCAGCGCAAGGGAAAAATTGCTAACTATACCTCGGTAAAAGAGGAGGGCAGAAGCGTAATAGTTAGCTAGGAGGGAACCAATCCCGATAGGGCGCCTCCCGTGCATCAGCAATAGTTGACAACTATCGCCAGCCAGGGGAACCTTTAATGGTTAGCCCGGTTGATTCAGGGAATGAGCGCAGGGTTTGGCGCAGGGACGGCAGTGCGGCCTTCGATGCGATCAGGGGTGCCACCAGAGCTGCGTGTACTGCAGGAGGAGATGGCCCTCAGCCCAAAGCAGCGGTGCCTTCGCATTTGGGTGGATGCAGGGACGCGGTCTGAGGCGTTTCACCAGCTGATGGTGACCGGGCTACGGGTTGAGCAAAGGGTGACGGAGGTGCTGCAGCGATCTGGCCCGATTGGTGAGGACCACGGTGCGTTGTTGAGGCTGATGGCCCTGTCGCTGGCCTCTGGCCTGCTGGATGAAGCATCAATGGCCGAATGCCACCGGGCCTGCCCGTCACAGGAATGGCTGGATGCGGAGCCCAGGCGGGTGGCTTGGTCTGTTGCTGTTGGTGGAGGCAAGACCCTGACAGCTGCATCCCTATGCCGGGGCGTGGCCGACCTGGTGGCGGATGATCCAGGGCTGGCCGGGCCCTTGTCCCGGGGTGTGATCTACAGCTGTCGGACCCACAAGCTGATTGAGGGGATGCTGCAGGCCCTGGAGCTGATGGGTGTGCCCCGTGAGCTGGTTGGGGTATTCCACGGGACAGATGAAGAGAAGGCATCAGCGCCAACCATCCGGGCCGAAACGATTGGTCAGTTCCCGATCCTGCTAACCACCCAGGCGCAGCTACAGAACGCATCAGCCCGGCATGACGCACAGGCCGCTGGTTGTCATGACAAGAAGGTGTCCCTGGAGGATCTGCTGGTTTACGGGGGAAAGGATCGGCTGTGTATTTGGGATGAAAGCTTCCAGAGCGCATTAGCCGAATCGGCCTGCACCGAAGACTTGACCATGGCTGTGGGGGCACTGGAGAAGGTCGTGAAGGACCTGGGGCCCACGGATGTGCTCACCCTGCGGAATGTGAGCGACGAGGAGCGCAGGGCCGCTGATGTGTTGCGGCGTGATGAGGCGCGGTCGTTGCTGGCGGTGCTGAATGGCATCCGGGGGCCTGTTGCAAAAACCGCCAAGGCGGCGTTGAAGGACTCAAAGCCTGGAACGGTTCGTCTGGGCGCTATCGACGAGGCCATCGTTCGGCAGATCAAGGCAGTGGCGTTGTGGCTGCGATCAAAGCGGAGCCATGGACCAGCTGACGCCCTGGATGCCGTGTCTGAAATGGTGTCTGCCGGTGGCCTGAGCGTTTCAGTGCTGCCAGGGGAAGGGAACCGCCACACCGTTGTCAGGCCCAAGGTTGTCATCAGCGACCGCCTGCATCGCCTGGTGATCCTGGATGCGGGCTACACCACCAGCGTCATCGCCCAGATGGACCCGACAGTTCAGCTGGCTTCAGGTGCTGCCTACGCGGGTCGAGAGCTGACCCCCAAGGTGTTTGATCAGGTGAAGGTGAACTTCTACTGCGGGAATAGCGGGCGGGGCGACTCACTCCACAGCAAGGGATTGGGTGATACGCGCACCAGGCTGAAGCTGATCCGTGAACAGGTTGATCGGATTAGTCGGGTGCCATTGGGTGAAGCCAGCCTGGTTGTCACCTACTCCAAGCGTGACGGCGACATCATCGACTTCAAGGCTGAGATTGAGAGTCAGCTGGACGAGAAGTGCCCTGGCTGGCGCGATGACTTGGATGGCAGCCATCGGGTGACAGTCATCACTTGGGGCGAGCATGTTGGCTCCAACGACTGGCGAAACTGCAAGCACCTGTTCTTTGTCGGTGTGATGAGACGCGCCTGGCCTGGTGATTTGGCAGGCAAGGCATTCGCCGCGGCCCGCGGTGATGTGCGGGCATATCAGGAGCAAAAACCGACCCTGATCGAGGCCAACCAGGCCGCCATGGAGATCATGCAGGCCATTGGTCGCGGCCACGCCAGGGCCACCATCAACGGCCACGCTGGTGAGCTGACGGTCCACCTGCCCTACAAGGAATCGCTTGGCCGGTTCAAGGGCATGGCTCCCTGCCCGGGGTCGCCGCTGTGGGAGGAGCTGGAGAAGATGATGCCGGGCTGTGTCTTGGTGTCTGAGAGCGTTGCGCCCAAGGCCAGTGGCGCCGACCTGGTGAAGGATGCAGCTGAAAAGGCACTGCAGGGTGTCGAAGCAGATCAGATCACTACCAAGGATTTGAAGCCGCTGGTGATGGCATTCCTTCCCGAGCAGGGCGCAGGCATCAGCGATCAGGTCATGTTCCGGGGGCTCGGGTTGCTAGCTGAAGCCAATGCCAAACGAGCTGCTGCCGGTGAAGCCTGCTGGGTGAAACCCACCCCCACTAGCCGTAGCTGGGTCCGGAATGCTGTCCCTGCCGTGGGGCTCCCGACACACTGAGCCCACCACGGCCAGCACCAATGCCCAGCACCCTGTCCACCATCCGTCAGCTTGATGCCCAGGCCCTGGTGCTGCCCCTGGTGGAGAACCCGGCGGTGGAGCTCCTGCAGGTGGCGCCCTATTGGGATAGCGATTGCATCACAACCAGCGAGGAGACCAACATCACAGCTGCTGCTGGGCTGCTTGCCGCGGCCTGGTGCCAAACAGGTGGCCGCCGCCAGCACCAGTGCTGCATGGCCTTGCTGCAGACCGGTGGGATGACAGCTGCCGCGGCCCGGCGGTTACTGGACCAGGCACTGATCAGCCTTGGGGAACCCGGTCATGCCCTGGTGGTGGGGACCCTACGGGCCCGGCTGGAGAGCGGGATTGCTGCTGGGTTGTAGCCGGGCAGATTGCCTCTAGCTCACCAGCCTGGCTCGGTGCTGCACTCAGACAGAGGGGTGGCCATGCCTTCAAGGATTGACTCCTGCATTCCTGGGATGGAGTCCAGATGCAGCGTCTCCTGGATTGCCGCGGCCACAGCAGCTCGGATGAAACCTGAGCGGTCTGGGTGTGCCCGCAAAAAAGCATCCGTTTCGCGGTCGAACTTGGCGCAGATCGGGCTGGCGGCCAACGCCTCCCCCTCGGGTTTCGGCTTGAACTGACTGGCCTCCCTCGGCATTGGGTTGCACTCTCTCCAGCCATGGTATACCCTGGACAGGCACCAGCACCGGCGTTGCCTGCTGTTGCGCCAACTTCCCCGGCTGCAGGCCCTGACGGCCTCCTGGGATTCACAACTTCAAATCAATGAAATCCTTTCTGCAAATTGCAGCTGGCATTGATGCCTGGCTGCTGGCTTCGATCAAATTCACCTATGCCGCTGGCCTTTGTTGCGGCTTGATTTATCGGCGTTGGCTTCACCCGCTGGTGCTGGCCATGGTGGCCTTGCCCTGGGCCGCACATCAGCTGCTGGTGTTGGGCAGCCAGGCCCTGGGCCGGTGGTATGGAGCTCTGCTGGTGGGGAAGGCAAAGCCCAAGGTCCCTGCTGCCCCGGTGGCCGTGCTGGCATCCAAGGCAAGGCCCAGGAAGCGCCGCCGCCATGGCCGGGCTGGGGGGCTGGTGTTGGCCTAGTCATACCCCCCAGGTAAGAAGAAATAGTCCGAATTTTCGCGTTCAGCTGCTTCGGCGTTCCCTCGGGCCAGCCGTTCTTCTTCCGTCATTTCTGATTCAACCGGGTTATGGGAGACTCCCCGGCCAGCATCCCAATCCATCACGACATACCCGCCGCCAACGATTTCATGCACACAGTCAGGGTCGGCAATGCCATATACCAACCCTGCCTTCCTAGCGATGGGGGCCAGCGGTTTCCACTGGGGATCTCCGTCACCAACCTGTAGGGCCAGCTCCTGGGTGGCGGTGTCCAGGGTGATCTGCACTTCAAGCCGCTGCAACAGCTTGTTCACTGCCCGGCGTTGTTCAACCGTGGCGGCATCTTTAGCGAATTGCAGCATCAGCTTACGAACCGCCCCATCAAGTTGTTCGGTCAGCCCCTCCCCTTGAATTGCGGCTAGATCAGCAAGCACTGCTGAGATTTGATTCTTGGTCTCAGTTATTGCTGAGCGAACTTCATCAATGGTTTCAGCGAAAACATCAAGGGAATGACCAGCCTTGATGGCGGCCTTCAGGGCAGCGGTTGCATTGGCCAGCTGTTGTTCCTGCCCGGTGAGCGTGGCTTCCAGCACACCACGCTGGGCGATCAGTGCAGCCGCCCGGGACTGTGCCGCCTGGGCATCACCTTCAACCAGGGCGACAAGGTATTTGAGCTGCAACCTGGACAGGAGGTGGTGTTGCACCTTTTCCAGGCGGATCATTTTCCGGGTGCAGGTTGTGATCTTGCGTTCCCGGCCCCTGCAGAACAGATAGCTCAACGGCCTGGGTCCATTGGGGTTTACATGCCTGACCCCGATAGGAGCACCGCACCTGCACTTGGTGAGCGTTTGGCCGATATATCTGATCTGGTCCCGGCGCCCTTTCTCTTTGGGACTGCGGACCCGCTTGGCAATTACTGCCATCAGCTGGTCATATTCCTTTCGGTTCATCAAGGCTGGGTAGGTGTCCGGCACCGCTTGATAGGTGCGCCTGGGCTTAAGGGGTTTGGGCCCCTGCTTGCCTGCTAGCTCCCAGGCGGCAACACTGCGGCGCCATTCCTGCACCCTGGTGGCATGGTCTGGATCAGCAATTCGGCGAGCACCCCATAGGGCTGGGTTCTCCAGCAGCCGCAAAACATTGGTCTGGTCCCAACCCTTGCCGGTGGGGGTGAGATAGCCCTCGGCATTAAGGGTGGCAGCAGTGACATGGCTGCCGTGCTCAAGCATTAAATCCAGCAGGCGCTTAACGGTGGGGGCAAAGGCACTGAACTGCCATTGACCATCCACCATTTCAATCCAGCTGGGCGCCCAGCCTGGGCATACGGGCTGGCCATCAAGAATGGCGGCTCTGTTCTTGGCACGGTGAGCTAAGCCATAGGTCTTGAGCTTGCGGGAATAAGCAGCAGCTGCCTGGATCTTCAACACCAACATGACTAGAGCCATCTGGTCGGTGTTGAGGGTTTGGGCATCAACGCTGGTGCCGTCTTCCACCAAAACAATCCGCACCCCAGCCCGTACCAAGGGGAGGAACACCCGCTCCAGACCATCCAGAGGCTCAAGTCTGGAAAGGCGGGTTACATCCTCGATTAACAACACTGGATTGGGGCCTAGGGCGCCTGCTGCAGCGGCCTCCAGGATCTGGTGCAGGGCAGCACCCCGTTCCAGATGCTGGCCCTTGCTGGCGCTGAAACCTGCATCTGCAAACGAATCACGGGGATCAAGCGTGAAGCCATGAGTGGCGGCCCAATGGGCAGCGGCTTCTATCTGGCGCTGAAGGCCATCACCATCACGCTTCTGCTTGCCGGAGGAGACCCGGGCATAGCTGATGGCCGTGGGCTTGGTGGGGGTATTGATTGGGCTGCCGCTGGTAGCCAATAGCTTGACACATTTGTGCCCTTGGGGTAGGTTCACATCAATTTCACCCCAGCGACAGCGCCATTGCTGGGCCAGTAACCGCCAGCCATGGCGCTCCAGGGCAATTAGGGCGCGCCGCTCGGCCCAAAGGCCTTTGCTGCTGCTGCTGGGCTGGGAAGCCATGGCCAGGGCCTGGGGATCCCCCTAGGGTTCCCCCATTGGCGCAATGGCGATGGCAAGGTGGCTGGCAATAATTTTGATGGCCCTAGGGCTTTTGGGCGGCAC
>Ga0214921_10007856_pt1 | contig 14065 bp, 13 predicted proteins | sample LL1505_MetaG_FD_177992 | JGI IMG/M metagenome (GOLD analysis project Ga0214921, IMG submission 177992) | Freshwater microbial communities from Lake Lanier, Atlanta, Georgia, United States - LL-1505 | ecosystem: Environmental > Aquatic > Freshwater > Lake | place: USA: Georgia | collected... | reverse complement strand
GGTCACTCAGGTAGCCCAGTTGACCACGGCGCAAGTGGCCGGCGGTTTGACCACGGCCCAGATGGCGGCGCTCACAGCCAAGCAAGCGGCAGTGTTGACTACGGCCCAGATTAGCCAGGGCCTGACCACCACGCAGATAGCGGCGATGACGACAGCCGACTTTGCCGTGCTGAGCAAGGTGCAAATAGCAGCCTTCACGACGGCCCAGGTAGCCAATGGCTGGACAACCGATCAGGTTGTGGCGTTGACCGTGAGCCAGGCAGCAGCCTTGACCACGGCCCAACTGAGCCAAGGCTTTACGTCGGCGCAGGTGGCGGCAATGGAGGTGGCCGATCTGGCGGCTCTGACGACGGCTCAAATCGTGTCCCTGACGACGGCGCAAATGAGCCTAGGACTGAGCGTTACGCAGGTCGCTTCATTGTCCAATACCCAGGTAGCGGCACTGACGACGGCGCAAATTGCATCGGGCTTGTCGGGCACCCAGCTTGCCAGCATGACCAATAGCCAACTGGCGCAACTGACCACGGCCCAAATTTGTGCCATCACCAGTACGCAGGCGACCTCGCTGTCGATTGAGCAAAAGGCGCTTATCAGCTACAGCACCAAGACGCCTATCGTGCTGGACCTCAGTGGCGACGGCATCAGCACCCTGAACATTGCTGCAGGCGTGCAGTTTGACCTGGGGGCCGATGGCACCACCGAGCACACCGGTTGGGTCAGCAGCACCGACGGTTTGCTGGTGATGGACCGCAACCACGACGGCAGCATCAACGACGGCTCCGAGCTATTTGGCTCATCGACCACCTTAGCCGACGGCAGCAAAGCGGCAGATGGTTATGTGGCATTGGCTGAGATGGACACCAACCATGACGGGGTCATCAGTGCGGCCGATGCCCGGTTTGCCGACCTGCAGGTCTGGGTGGATGCGAACTCGGACGGTGTGAGCAGCGCCGCTGAGCTCAAGTCCTTGACGTCGCTAGGTATCAGCAGCGTCAGTTTGGAGACCCAGAAGACCGCAATTGACGACCATGGCAACACTGTGGGGCTGATCAGCAGTTACCAAACTACCGATGGTGTGAGCCATGCGGCAGGCGACGTCTGGTTCCAGACCTTGGATACGGCACCGTCTGCGGCACCAGTAGCCAAGCGGACTGACCTGGGCGCGCGGGTCAGCGACCTGGTCCTAGTCATGGGTGAATTTGACGCAGCGGCAGGAGCCAGCAGCCTGCAGGCAAGCCTGACCCAGGCTGCATCGGCTACCATCCCCGCCGCGGCGGCCTTGGCGACCGCCAGTGTGGGCAGCATGGTCGACTTGCTCAAGCAATTCGACTCCAGCGGCCATGGTGTACTGAACCCGTCCACCACCAGTGCGGCGCCAAGCACCAAGCTCAACGCACCGGCCCTGGGCGATGCGGTGAGGAATGGCATCCTGGCTCTGGGCGGAAACAAATGAGGTAGCAACTTTGGGTGCAATGGGAAATGAGCGGTATGCGACAGCAGTGCGCCTTGCCTGGCAGGGCGCACTGGACTTCTCGGCTTTGCTGGAGACCGCTTCCACACTAGAAAAGCAGCAACAGGCGCCTTTGGCGGCGGTCTTGTACCAAATCTGGGTAAACAGAACGACGTCGCCTTATGTGCACGCCGGTTATTTCAACTTAGGTGCGGTGCTGGGCAACGCGGGCGACCTGGCGGGTGCCGAAGAGGCTTACCGGGCGGCCATCAAACTGGCACCTAATTTTTTACAACCGCGCGTGAACCTGGGCTCGCTACTAGAACGCGCGGGCAAACCCGATCAGGCGATTGCCGAATGGCGCTGGGTGGAGCAACACGCCAGCTTGGCCGTGCCTGACAACAGACCGCTGGTGCTAATGGCCGTGAACAACATGGGCCGGGTGCTGGAAATACAAAAGCAGTTCTACGAGGCTTTGTTCTATTTGACGAAGAGCCTGACCATCGAGCCGGACCAGGACGAGGTGCTGCACCACTGGGTTTATCTGCGCCAAAAACAATGCGCTTGGCCTATTTACGCCAAAGTGCCTCGGGTCAGCCAGGCGGCCATGGAGCGCGCTACCTCGGCTCTGGCCATGATCAGCATCTCGGACGAGCCGCAGGCGCAGTTAGCCGCAGCTAAACGCTATGTAGCCAAAAAAGTGATCACCGACGTGCCCCGCTTGGCCAAGCCCCAGGGCTATGGTCATAAAAAGATTCGCATTGGCTACTGTTCCTCGGATTTTTCGCTGCACCCGGTTTCCATGCTGACGGTGGAGATGTTTGAGTTGCACGACCGTGAACGCTTTGAGGTGTATGGGTATTGCTGGAGCCCGGAGGACGGATCGGCGCTGCGTAGCCGTGTGATGGCTGCCATGGACCACTTCACCCGCATTGACACCCTGAGCGACGTGGAGGCCGCACAAAAAATCCGTGCGGACGAAATTGACATCCTGATCGACCTGCAAGGCCAGACGGCGGGTGCACGGGCCAACATGCTGGCGTATAGGCCCGCACCGCTGCAGATCACCTACTTGGGTCAACCGGCCACCACGGGCTTTCCCTTTATCGACTACGTGATTGCAGATCGATTTTTGATACCCGAGGAGTCGGCCCAGTTTTACAGCGAAAAGCCGCTGTACATGCCCGATGTGTACCAGGTGAGCGACCGCAAACGCGTGGCCGGGCCCAAACCCACGCGGCAAAGCTGCGGCCTACCAGAGGCCGGTTTTGTGTTTTGTTCTTTTAACAACAACTACAAGCTGACGCCGGACATGTTCGACGTTTGGATGTCTATATTGCGCCGCGTACCGGGCAGCGTGCTGTGGCTGCTGGCCGATAACCAGTGGGCCGAGGACAACCTGCGCCTGGAAGCGCAGGCGCGCGGCATCGACGCATCGCGCCTGGTGTTTGCCGGGCGTGTCTCTCCAGAAAACTACCTGGCCCGCTACCTGATCGCGGATTTGTTTTTGGATAGTTTCCCCTTTAACGCCGGTACCACGGCCAATGATGCCTTGTTCATGGCCCTGCCTGTGCTGACTTGTTCGGGCCGTTCATTTGCATCCCGAATGGCGGGGGCATTGCTAACGGCTGCAGCTTGCCCCGAACTCATTACGGTTGACTTGGCAAATTACGAGGAAAAGGCGGTTGGCTTGGCGACGGACGCAGCGGCGATCTCAGAATTCAAATCGCGTTTGGCGCATGTGCGCACCAGTGGTGTGTTATTCGACACTCCGCGATTTGTGAGAACGCTGGAGAGCCATATGCTCGCGCTGCTTCAGCCGAGCTAAGGTGCCTGGCGCAACGGGTCGCTAAGGGCGTTTGCCTTGGCAAAGTTTTCCGGGGTGCCGATGTCCAGGAAGATGGCATCGGTCTCGTAGCTGTAAATTTTCCCAACGAAGTGGTTCAGCACTTGTGTGCTGAAGTCAGTCACTTCGCGCAAATCCGAGCCCAATCGCTGCAACAACTCGGCGCCAAGAATGTACACCGCGCCATTGGCCAGGTTGCCCGGCGGATGGGCTACTTTTTCATGAAAGCCCACTACCACCCCGCGCGCATCCAGTTCAACGATGCCGCAGGAGGAGGGCGCGTCGGTGCGAAAGGTCATCATGGTCATCAGGCATTCGGGCGGGCGACTGCGGTGCGCCTGCAAAAACGCCGAAAAGTCAGCCAAGCAATAGTTGTCCGCATGGATTAGCAGGCCATCAGCATCGGCAAAAAAATCCAAATTAGCGATCAAGGTACCAGCAGTTCCTAGCAAATCGCGCTCATGCACCAAGCTAATGACTTTCCGATACGGGCTGGCTTCGACGAAAGCATGGACCTGGCCAGACAAATAATGGGTATTCACCAAGAACGGCCCGATGCCGGCTTGGGCTAGGCGCTGCAGCCAAATGGCCAATAGGGCTTTGCCATGGATGGGGACCAGGCACTTGGGTGTTGTGTCGGTGATCGGGCGCAGGCGTGTGCCCAAGCCAGCTGCCAAAAGCAGGGCCCGCATCACAACAACTCGCGGACTAATTCCTCAGTGCGTAGAGGGGTGTTACCTACCCGGCCCACTTGCACCGCCGCAGCCAGCGAGCCTAGGCACGCGGCTTCCCAAATGGTGCCGCCACAGGCCAGCGTCATGGCGCTGGCGATCAGCAGGGAGTCGCCGGCACCGGCCACGTCTTTGGCCGCACTGTTTAAGGCGCCTACCCGGTCGGTCAACCAACTATCGCCTGTGGCAGAGTCGGCGTGGACCAGCAGGCCCTCTTCGCCGAGCTTGAGCAAGACATTTTGGGCGCCAGATTGCTGCCTCAGCTGCTCGGCCAGCACCACCAAGCCGTCTTCGCGGTTGCGTGTGCTGATACGGGCCTCTCGTTCGGTGGGGGTAATCAGGTTCATCCCCTTGAAGCGGCTGATGTCGCCTACTTGCGAAGACGACTGGCTGTCCGCCGCCACCATTACGCCCCGACTTTTGGCCAGTTCCACCAACTGTTCAACCAAAGGTTGGGGCAAACAGCCGTAATTGAAATCGGAGAAAACCAGCAGGTCCGCACCTTCTAAGGCCTGGCCCATGACCTTGATGAACTTTCTTTGCAGCGCGGCAGAAATCGCGCCTTGGTGCAAGTGGCTAACCCGTAGCAGGCTTTTTCCCTTACTGCGAAAGCGCTGCTTTAAGGTGGTGGGGCGGCTATCGTCGACCAGCAACTGAGCCTTGACACCCGCCGCAGCCAAACTCTCTACCGCGTAATCACGCGATGCATCTTTGCCGGTCACGGAAATGAATTGAACCGAAGCCCCAAGGCCGGCCGCATGCGCAGCAACGATTCCAGCTCCACCGATAAATCGGGTCGAATCGATCGGCATCACCACGATTGTCGGGTCTTCTTGCGACATACCCAGGGGTTCACAGGTGATGTATTCGTCGATGATTAAATCGCCGATAACGCAGACCTTGATCGTTGAGAATTGATGAAGCAATTCAATTAACCGGTCTGAATTTAGTTGATGCCGTAGAAGGTATTCTTGTGGCAAATTGATGGAGTGGGTGTCTAAGAGCTGGAATTCCTTCTTAATAAGATCCAAGGAGGAAAACGTTGTTTCACCAGAACTAAACAGCAGGGCCCCACCGTATTCTTCAAGAATGGCCAATTCCGGGTTACTGCCCAACTCGTGCTCTTTGCCTTTAACCACCACATCTGGCTTGAGGCGCGAAATCAAGTCGACCAGTGGCTCATCAAAAATAAAAGCCTCATCGACCCACGCGATGCTTTGCACGCCCTCAAGCCGAAGCGCTTCCTGCACATGCGCGGCACTTCCGGCAATTCGATCAGATTGCACTGCAACGATCAACCGATCGCCACACTCCTTAGCGAAGCGCAGTAGACGCAGATGCCCCGGATGCAGCACATTAAACGATCCGTAGACGAAAACAGTTTTCAAGAAATCCCCCGCGCAGATATCAGTGTGGGTCGCAAAGCGTGACCGCAGATTATGGTCGATTGATCCGAGGCGTCGATCAGCGCTTCTTTCGAATCAAACTAAGGTACTGCTGACCCCGCCCCCACCACTGCGGAAACTGCAACAAATCCATGTCCGGGTTTGCACTTTGTAACAAAGCACATGATTCCCGGATCGCTAGAACGGTAATTGGTGCCTGTCCAACGATGTGAGAACATAACTCATCCATCAGATCAAAAAACTCCTTCCACATTGATTCATTACCGTGCTCAATCTCGCACATCAAGTCCCAGGATCTGGAGCCCAAGGCTTCCAATTTCTCGCCATACGCTCTGGAGTGCTCCGGGAAGTTGAATCGATAGTCCAGCAAATTAAGATTATTTTTATAGTAATTATCAAGAGCCAACCGGTTAAACATTCTATCGTCACCAATAATTTCCTTGTACCAACGCCAGTCAGTCAGAAAACGTGGCGACGAGCCATAGACGTCAAAGTCCTTGTTTAAGCAAGAGATTACTTCTGGAATACTTAACAAGCGGCGATCCTGCATCGGCTGAACGATGCTATCCAAAATCCAGTCCTCGACCGGACGACTCATGCCGCGAAGGTGTTGAAGGTGCGGTTGGATATATGGAGTCAATTGACGTGCCTGTTCGTGAACATCACCCGACGACTCAAAAAAACGATCACGAAATAAACGCCGGATTGTCTCAGGAAGGTAAGAAATCCCATTGTTTATTGAAACGCAGATACATCCCCCTTCGACGACAAATGATGCCATATGCTCCAACAGTGGAATCGGTTGGGACTGGTGGGGTAGACAACCCTCAGCCCAAACGATGTCGAATTTCGTATCAGATTGATACTCAGTAAACAAAGCGTGGCGTACTTTAATCCGATCAATCCCAAAAGCTTCCAAGCGTGCACGGGTGTCGTGGACGCCCTTCAAGTTCCCATCAACTAGTTCATACAAGTCCGGGAAAAGACTGGCAACATATAGAGCGTTGTGCCCGCTTCCTGGTCCAAACTCTAAAAACTTGGAGTTCCTAACGAGCCTAGGCAATATTCCCAGCGCACGAAGCAATGACTCACGTCGCTGGTAATGCTTGTTGATATCAGATATATCTTGACTGACCGGAGAAATATGATTTGACTCATAAAATCCAACAAATGCTGGACTATTTTGTATTGGGGTGTTTTTGTTCATTGTATTCACGAGCTATACTCTCTTGTCCTCTAATAGATAAGCCGCCATCTACAAAGAATGATTGACCAGTAATAAACGACGATTTTTCGCTACACAGAAATTCAACCGTATTTGCAATGTCTATTGCTGTCCCCATACGGCGAAGCGGGGTAATGCGTTCAATCATCTTCCTAACTTGATTTTCTTCGGTGAAGAAGTGTTCATTTTCTGGTTTAATTATCGTTGTTGGTAATACTAAGTTACATCGAATACCTCTATCACCTAGGGTCGAGGCATAATATTTAACCAAGCCAACTAAAGCAGCGCGTGAGGCGTGGTAGGAAGCCGGTTGTTCATCTACTACAAATTGTCCAGCATTAGACCCTAATACAACGATCGATGCTTCGGAGGAAAAGTTATTTTTTAACCTATTAATTAATAGATCGACTGACCTAACCGTAATATCAAAATCATCATCCCAATCTATACCTCGATACCTGTGTGCGAATATCAAATAATTGAGATTTATATCTCTATCTAAATTGATATTATCGGGTAAATTAATGACAAAATGCTTTGGATCAGCCAAAGCGGTTCGTGAGGCAGTAAACACATCATCGCCTCTAGAAGTTAATACCTCCCTGATGACCACTCCGATGCCGCGCGTTCCTCCGATGATTAAAGATCGTTTGCCGTACATATCTTGAACTCGGGTACAGGAATCAAAAACTCCCCACCATTTCTCAAATAATTTTTATTTTTCTTAATAATAGTATCTGCGAATCTCCAAGCCAAGATAATCACGTAATCGGGCTTGCGTTCACTAAGAGTTGAAGAGGGTAATACCGGCAAGTGAATTCCAGGACTGAATCGGTCTTGTTTCGCTGGATTGTCATCCACGAGGTAGTCAATGTACTTTCCAATATCAAAATGATATATCAAGGTCGTGCACGTGATGGAGGCTCCAAAACCTGCAATGCTCTTTCCATCGCGCTTCGCAGCGATTATGAAATCGAGGGCTTGAGCTTTCAATCCCTGAATTTTGTCGCCATAGGCAACGAAGGTTTCTTTCCGATAGAGACCTATACGGGCTTCAAACTCCAGCATATTTGCCACCGTACCGTCATCACTCAAGGGCCCGCCATCTCGTTGCACAAAATACCGCAAGGATCCACCTTTTGTGGTTACGCGCTCTACCGCTATTACCTTCAACCCCACCCGATGAAACAAGGCTTGCATAGGTCTTACGGAAAACGACGACAGGTGCTCGTGGTAGATGAAGTCGAATACGGTGTTTTCCAGCAAATCAGCGAGGTAGTAGCTCTCAAAAACGAATATCCCATCGGCGGCTAGCAAAATATCGACTGCCCGAACCCACGATATCAAGTCATCGATATTTGCGAATACATTATTTGCAGTTATGAGGCTGGCGTTACCATGCGTGCTAACGATTTCAGTGGCAAGAGTAGGTGTGAAGTACTCACTGATGGATGGGACTCCCATTGACGCCGCATGTGCGGCAATGTGCGACGCAGGCTCTACCCCAATGACAGACATTCCTCGATTCTTGAAACAGCGCAACAAGGTGCCATCATTACTGCCAAGATCGATCACAAGCGAGCCGGGGGCTAATTTGCAACGACTGGTTACGCTGTCCGCGTACTCTTGAAAATGCTCGGATAGACCTGTAGAACTTGACGTTACGTAGATATAGTCACCGTACAGCACATCCGGATCGATGACATCGATGAGTTGAGCCAGGCCGCAGTGGCGACACATATATAGGTCAATTGGATAACTGGGTTGCGATATACCGAGCTTATCGGCAGTAATATAGGCGTCACCGATAGGCGTCGGAGCTAAACTAAAAAATAAATCAAGCTCGCTGCCATCACATCCACGACACGTGGTTCGGCGGTGAATTACATTTTTCATATCGTTTATTCAAAAAAACAGATGATCAGACCAAGTTTAGTCGATTGTTGAGGTCGGATAAAAAGTCCGATACAGAATTGGTGTCAGCATCATCTGGTGACCACGGTGCAAAAACTGTTGCATTTCTATTAAAGGGTCCGTTGGTTGTCTCATGAAACACTACGACATTAGATCGAATAATTAGCATGTGAAATACTGGTGCATCCATCCGATAATAAAAAATTTTTCCGGAGGCATAATCTCCCATATTGAGCACGCGGTCGACTTTTCCGTCATCAGTGAATAGAACTATATCTACAAGTCCCTCAATAATATGGGTAGACTCTGTCTTTCCTGGATGCTTGTGCGGGCGAACATATGCATTCCGGCCGTGCACGATTAGCATCTCGTGTAAGAGTTGATTTGAATCAGCATGGGCACATAACCTGACTCGTTTTCGTTCGTTATGATCGGCAAGAATTTTGAAATTTTCAATTTCAAGACGATCGACTGTAGAAATATTATCTACAGTATATAGTACCTCGGCGTTTTGTTTTTTATAACTCTTGTCCATGGTGAACGCTTTTATGTAAAAATAATTAAAATCTTAAGGAAGGAAGATTATTTATCTGCTTCGTCAAGCCGGTCTATTTTTGAGGACATCTCTAACGCTCCCTAGAAGTCGATATGCTTGCACTTATCGTCCATTTATATTTAGGTTTTAAAGATATCAATAAATGCTTCGATCGTTCCATTAACCATTTCTTCAGATACATGCCACGCAGCACCATCGTCGGCACCGAAATACTTGCTTGAATTTGAGCCCGCCCACCTAAAGACTTCGAAGGAAGGCCAATAAATTATATTTTGTAATCCAGAATTATTTACAACTTCATGCGCAACTAACCGCATTGTGCTCTTGGATAAACAATCAGCTTGGACGCATGACTCATATTCAAAAGACGCCATAATGGGGACGGGCGATACTGTGATAATAATTTTTATCTTCGGTGCCAATTTTTTAATGTAATTCAGTAGGTGTAAAACATTCGATACATTTTCTGTTACTGACGTTGTTCTGAATTCATATTTTTCTGCAAGAACTCTAGAATTCAAAGAAGTTGGCCTAGGAAGAACGAAATCTCCGGTTGTTCTGTCGAAAAAAGCCGGGGCAACACCCAACGTGAGTATCAAAACATCACTATTACTGATAGTATTAGAGATACTTTCTGCGCTCCAAACGTCAGGCAACAGCTCTCTAATTCGAGAGTTAACGGGATTTTTGGTATCCGGGTCTGCCAACCAATCTACGAAAGCTTTATTTGCGAACGTAGTATTTATATGTTCTGAGATCTCCATGTGCGTACTGTTGTAGCCATTGGAATTCAAACTCTTTGAGATATTTCTTGCAAAACACGATCCCATAGTAAAAAATTTGGTTTTTACATCTAAGAATTTCTCGTCATTCTTTAAATTGACTGCGATGTGGTTTTTCATCAATGACTGAAAATCGCCGGTAAAATCGTCGGTGGTGGGATATCTGCCGATCTTATTGCGCGCTAGAGATTTATTTTTTTGTGCTCCACTAGCGGTTTGATGGGCTATCTTTAAGGTGTCCCTGTTTATTTCGTTGTCATAGCTTGTCGGATCCAACAAAATCGCTTTTTGAAGGGATGCGATAGATTCTTCCAGGAATGCGCCTTGGCTGAGCACTTCACTCAGATGGAAGTAGTCGCTAGCTTGCTTTGATAGTGGTGCCAACTTGCGCAACAGTTCTATTGCCTTATCAGTAGGTCCGACGTGAATGCACTTCATCGCGGCGTATCGCATCAGTTGCAGGCCCGAGTGATTGTTTTCATCGATGACGGTCGGATAATCATCCAAAATTGATAAAAACCGATCTCTCATCTGAGCCCAAGATTTATGCGTTCCGTCGTCCAAGAGTTGTGCATAAATAAACCGGGAATTTAGGTCTGCCGGATTGAGTTCTGCTAATCGATTGAATATTTTCGCCGCTTCTTGCGGGCGATGTTGATCTAACAATAACTGTGCTGTTTTGACAAGTTTTTCGGTATCTGTCGAATCAATGCTCTCCAACTCATAAAGTGCAGTATTCATGATTTATTATTGCCCTAATGAAAGTATTAATTACTTGATTGGAAATGTGACGGATTTATTCAAAATATATGAATTCGTAGTCACCGGAATATCCAAATTCTTGATAAAGCCAAATCCATTCTTCTTTATCAAAAAATGATTCGCAAGTTAACGCCCAACACTGCAGGTTAAAAAGCTCTTGTTCATTTCGATAACTCTCGAGCATGACATAGCCCTGTTTGCCCGTGCGTTCGATTTCGCTTAAGGCCACATTAAGCTCAAATAGACGCAGATTGTGCAGGGTGCCAAGTGAAATTATTAAGTCGAACTCATTGTCAGAGAAAGGATACACAGCCTGTGCTTGTTGAATGCGCAGGTGCGGCTTTACGAGGTCTGTCGCTCCGTCAAAGGCGTGCTCCGATATATCTGTTCCAACAATGCGTAATGCGGGCTCTAGTAATAGCATTTCATGGAGTAGAAACCCTTTCCCACAGCCAACGTCTAAAACTTTAGAGCCTGGACCAAGGTGGTAAGTGCTGATAATGGCCTCTGCAGCAGAGCGCCAACGGCCTGGCATATACCGGTGGCCGCCGTAGCCGTATCGGCGGTCGCCATCCCAATACTGCTCGTCATAGCGTTTGGCAATTTGCATGCACGTTACTTTGTCGTCCACCATTCGAGCCAAATAGTCCCGTCGTGTCGCTTGGTGAAGACTGGTGACAAAGTTACGTAATTGGCCCATGGTTAACTCACTTGATTAGACGAAAGTCACATATTTTTGGTCTGGCGATAGGTACTCATGTATCGCGAGATTCTTGCCATGGTTTACACAGTGGTGAGCACATTGCACTGACGTGTCAAACGTCTTCAGAAATTGCTGCGACTCTTCAGAAAACCAAAACTCTTTGAGACTTCGGAATGCGATGGGATCCACGCGTCCGGACGGCGTATAGGTTTTCTCTTGGCAGGTGTACACATGTTGGTCAGCGCCCATAACCGTAAAAAACTGAAGAAACGGGAACGTTTCAGATTTTTTTTCGAAACGGTCCTCTAAATCATGGTAACGGATTGGAAAAGGGAAGCTAGTGTCTGTCAGGGCTTGGGCCGTTGCAATCTGACGTTCTACTTCATCCTTGATCCTTCGATGGTAAGAATTATCGCCTACCGCATCGTTACTAACCGCCGCGCCCGACACTTTAACGTGGTTGACGCCACAATCTTTGAGTAGTGAACAGACTTCTAAGATATGTTGGTGACTGTCATGTCCCACTATCAGGCTGACGCTGAGTACGCATTGGGTTTCTCGTGCCGCAAAGTTACGAATATTCTCGATTAACCGGGAATAATCGCGCCTTTTAGCGCCACGGCTATTGACATAACTTTCGTCTTCCCTGGCGTCCAGAGAAATAAGAATCCAGGTGCCATGCGCTGCAAATACGTCGGCCACACGCCCCTTTAAGTTGGAATCGCTCGTTAATGTCCCAATGCGCACGCCATCGGTTGCCAAAATTTCAATCTCTTCCGGCAGGGGTTTGTGCAAAGGAGGTTCGCCACCGCCAGAGAAGGTAGCTGCCCTTACACCCATACTGAAAAATTCGTGCGCCAAGGCCATCATGCGGTTGGCTGGGATGCTGTCTTTAAGGAGCATTTCATCACCGAGGTCAAGGTTGTCGGCGCGGTAGGCGCAGTACCAGCAATTGTGATTGCAGTGGTTGCTGGGTTAATCCTTACGTGCACCGGCGCAACGATTTGGCCTTGTTCTAAACCGGCCAAGTGACTTTTGAAATGCAAAAATTTGAGTGGGCTGCGATAAATGGCCATTGGAATCTCTATTTTATGCATAAAACGCAGTGCAATGTGGCAAAGTCTGGCGGATGCGCCAGAGTGTCTCGATTCGCTCAAACCCATGCCCGGTATTTGCGCTCAATCCCTCGACTGCGCAGTGCAAACTTTTGTTTTGCTGAAGTAGTAGCTTATAAATATGTTCACGGCGTTCCTCGCTTTCCGGCAACTGGAAAAGACTGTAGGCCACCACACCATGCAGGTCTAACAATTCACTGAGTATTTGCTCAAAAATTAAATGGCAATTTGGCATAGCATATTCGGTTGCGCTGAGCAAAAACTGCAACTGGTTGCGCTCACAGTAATCTCGGATGACCAAATTTTGTACGTGTTGCGGCACCCGCTCACCCATAAAGGGTCTGCTGAATATATAGCCGCGCACTTTGTTCATGATGGGTCGGGGAGCCGATATGCCATGCCGGCTCTGGAAGCAGCCCGCAGGGTAATCGGTTCAAAAAATTCACCAATTTTTTTGTCGCCATAGGGTGTGAACACCCCCTTAAATCGGCAATTCATAGACCAGCGGGTTTCGGTTTCGTTGTTTACACGGTTGCCGTGGGGAAGCCCTTGGTCAAAAAGAAGCACTTCGCCGTAACGCACCTCAAGAAATTTCACTTCCTGTTGAATCGACCGGTACAAGTCTTCACTGGTATTACCAGCGCGACTGGCAAATTGTTGCTTCAATTCGTCAGACGCTTTTGGTGGCAAAAGATACATGGCTTTAGTGCCATAGCAGTCCACCAAAGGTAACCAAACAACTACCTCGTAAGGCGAGTCGCCGGACCAGGTGTCGGCGTGTACCGGCAGCAATGAACTGTCGTCATTGGGGAACTGAATACTTAGGTTGACCCGTAGTTGCATCGCTAATTCGTTGCCAACCAGCGTTTCAAGATACGGTCTGGCCACCCGGAAATACATGGAGCGGAACTCATCAACCGCGTTGAAACCTCGAATGATTTTTAGTCTGAAGGTGTTGAGTTGGGCAACAGGAACCTGGCTATGAATATGGTTCAGTATGTCTTCCGGGTTGTCAGACAAAGGCGTGCCGAGTACGTCGGACACCAGCCGGATAAATTGGGCCCGCATCCATTGCAGCGCGTCGGCATCTGCCACGGGACGAACGACATATCCTTGACGCAGATATTCGGTAGAAAGAGCTTGCTCTGAATCGCTTAGAAACATGGTCAGCTTCTTTGCAATTTCTTCCGCATGGTCTGGCAAAGGGCGTCGGCTGTGAGACCCCAGTGCGCAAACAGCGTGTCTTGTGTGCCATATTGTTCTGCAAATCGATCGGGTATTCCGATTCGTGCTACTTTGGCTGCCTGTTCGGGCATTTCGTCGCTGCACAGCTCGAGTATGGCGCTGCCCAAGCCGCCGATGCGGGTGTGTTCCTCGACGGTAACCACGGCATCGACTTTGGGCAGCCACTGTAGTAGCGCTGAATCGTCCAGGGGCTTTACGGTGTGCATGTGCAGCAGACCGCATGCAATACCTTCCGCTGCCAGTTGATCAATGGCCTGCAAGGCAACTTGGGTCATCACGCCGGTCGTAATGAACAGACCTGTTCCCGGTTCTCGCATCAATATTGCTTTG
>Ga0214921_10007855_pt1 | contig 14065 bp, 13 predicted proteins | sample LL1505_MetaG_FD_177992 | JGI IMG/M metagenome (GOLD analysis project Ga0214921, IMG submission 177992) | Freshwater microbial communities from Lake Lanier, Atlanta, Georgia, United States - LL-1505 | ecosystem: Environmental > Aquatic > Freshwater > Lake | place: USA: Georgia | collected... | reverse complement strand
GTCAACGTAGTGCTCTCCCGCTGAGCTACGCGCCCTGATTGCTTGGTGAGGATGTCACTGCCGGTGCGGAACCGGCGCTCATCAGCAAAGTGAGGCGGATATAGCTGCTCCCGCGCGTTATGGCAAGCGCGGCGTTGCAGTTTTATCCGTTTGTGTGGAGGCAGCCGCTCAGGCGGCGACCAGAATTTTCTGCACTTCGCTGACCAGATCGCGAAGATGGAAGGGTTTTGACAGGATTTTGGCCTCTTTCGGGGCGTCCGAATCCGGGTTCAGCGCGACGGCCGCAAAACCGGTGATGAACATCACTTTGATATCGGGATCGAGCTCGGTGGCGCGGCGCGCCAGTTCGATGCCGTCCATTTCCGGCATGACAATGTCGGTCAACAGCAATTCGAACGGTTCTTCGCGCAAGCGGTCATAGGCCGCCAGACCGTTTTCGCAGGAGGCCACATGATAACCCGCATTTTCAAGCGCTTTCACCAGAAAACGCCGCATGTCATTGTCATCTTCGGCCAACAGGATCCGTTGCATGGTCTACTCACTTCGATGGGTCGTGATTATTCCTGCGCAATAAACACGATAAAGTGTAAACAAGAGATGAAGCTCCGGCGTTTTATTGCATTTGGGCCGGAAATCCCGCTTTGGTCAGCGCCTCGGTGAAGGATTGGGCGGGCAGCTGGCTGGTGACCACGGCTTCGGCGCGTTCCAGACTGACGGTGACGGCGGCGGCGGGATCATGTTTCAGGATCAGCCGCTCGACGGATTTGACACAGCCCTGACAGGACATGCCGGAAACCGAGAAATGATTGGCTTGGGCGGGATGGGTCATGCGCAAAACTCCTGATACGGGGGGCTGTATGCAAATTGGGCGGCAGACCGGGCTTTTGCAAGGGCTGATTTAGGGGTACACGGGTGCAATGCCAAAAAAGCTGACCGCAGCTTTTGGCCCGCATTTTTGGAGTGATCATGTCTGTCGCCACGCCCGCACTGCCGCCGATCTGGACCCGTATTGACGAGCATCTGGATCGTTACGATGTGATTTTCTCCGATATCTGGGGCGTGCTGCACAATGGCAAAACGGCATGGCCCCTGGCGTCCGAAGCCCTGACCCGCTATCGCGGGCGCGGCGGCAAGGTGGTTTTGGTGTCCAATGCGCCGCGCCCTGGCGTGCTTGTGCCCGAATTGCTGGCCCATTGGGGCGTGCTGCCGACCGCTTGGGACGAGATCGTCACCTCGGGCGATGTCACGCGCCAGTTGATTGTGGAACGCGGCAACACACCGTTTCTGCATATCGGGCCGGAGCGTGATCTGCCTTTGCTGGGCGAACAGGCCGCCTTGCGGGTGCCGCTGGAAGAGGCGGGCTATATCGTGTGCAGCGGGCTTTATGACGACGAGACCGAGACCCCCGACGATTATGCCGCGATGCTGGAACAGGCTCTGGCAAGCGGGCTGGATATGGTCTGTGCCAATCCCGATCTGGTGGTCGAACGCGGTCCGCGGCTGATCTATTGCGCGGGCGCGCTGGCCGAACGCTATCGCGAAATGGGCGGCAAAGCACTGTATGCCGGCAAGCCTCACACGCCGATCTATCAGGCCGCGCATCTGCTGGGGCAACAATTGCTGGGTCGCGATTTGTCCAGGCAACGGATTCTGGCGATCGGCGATGCGTTCTATACCGATGTCGCGGGCGCGGTGGCCCATGGCATTGACTGCCTGTTTGTGGCGCGCGGCATCCATAGCGAGGATTTCGGCCTGCATCACGGACCGCTGTCGCAAGAAGGGGTTGCCAAGGGCATGGTTGACCGCCTGCACCAGCCGGTGGCCATCATGGATGTGCTGGCCTGAGCCAAAATGTGACCGAAGGTCGAATGGTTTTGCTGCACTGCGTCGATTATGCTTCTCCCCCAGCGATGGAGAGGCACAATGACCTATCATGCGATGCGGACCTATGCGTTTGACGAGTTGTCGCTTGGCCAGCAGGAAACGGTGATGCGCACCGTGATGGAAACCGATATTGTCGGTTTTGCCGCCGTTTCGGGGGACAATAACCCGATCCATCTGAACAAGGATTACGCCGCCTCGACCCGTTTCGGCCAGCGCATTGCCCATGGCATGTTCACCGCCAGCCTGATTTCGGCTGTGATCGGCACGCAAATGCCCGGTCCGGGCGCAATTTATCTGTCACAGACTTTGCAATTCATGGCCCCTGTCAAAATCGGCGATGTGGTGGCGGTGGTGGTCGAAGTGGCCGAAAAGGTCGAAAAAGGCCGCAGGGTCCGCCTTGTCTGCCGCTGCGTGGTCGACGGCAAAAGCGTGCTGGAAGGCGAGGCGTGGGTGAGTGTGCCAGCGGCGCGCGGTGCGGGGCCCATCGCCAAAGGGGCTTGACCGGCAGGGGTTGAGGCTTCAGGGTCTGGCGCGATCGGGCCTGCCGGTCCGGTCTTTGTGATTCCAGCCACCGATTGAAGTTTCATGTCTGTAGATTCTCCCGCTCTGCGCGCCCGTTCTGTCTCCGATCCGCAAGGATTCTGTCTGGTGCAGGGGCTGCAACCCCTGCCGCACGGATTTGCGCGCGCCGTGGTGGCCTTGGGCAATTTCGACGGTTTGCATCGCGGCCATCGTGCGGTGATCGGCGAAGCGCAGCATTTGGCGGCGTCGCTTGGCCTGCCTGCGGGTCTGTTGTCGTTCGAGCCGCATCCGCGCAGCTTTTTCAAACCCGATGCACCGCTGTTCCGGCTGACGCCCGCGCCGCTCAAAGCCGCGCTGGCCTGTGGGATGGGCCTGCAAGGGCTGATCGAACTGCCGTTCAACCACGCGCTGGCGGGCACTTCGGCCCATGATTTCATCGAGGAGATGCTGATCGGTCAATTGGGCATCGGCGGCATTGTGATCGGCCATGATTTCCACTTCGGCAAAGGGCGGCAAGGCTCGCCCGAGATGATCGCCGAGATGGGCGCGCGGCTCGGCATCCCTGTTTCGGTGGTGGCGGCGTTGAAAGAGGGCGAGGAACCGGTCTCCTCCAGCCAGATCAGGGAGTGTCTGGTGCAAGGCGATGTGGCGGCGGCGGCGCATCTGCTCGGTTATCGCTGGCTGGTGCGGGGCGAGGTGGTGCATGGCGACAAGCGCGGGCGGCTGTTGGGTTTTCCCACCGCCAATATGGTTCCGGGCAAGGATTGCGCGCTGAAATACGGCATTTATGCGGTGCGGATGGCGGTGGATGGTGTGGTGCATGACGGGGTGGCCAGTTTCGGCCGCCGCCCGACATTCGACGATGGCGCGCCGCGGCTGGAAACCTTTGTGTTCGATTTCGACGGTGATCTCTATGGCAAGACCGTGGATGTCGAATTTTGCGGCTTTTTGCGCGGCGAGGCCAAATTCGACAGTGTCGAGGCCCTGATCGTGCAGATGGATGCCGATTGCGCCCGCGCCCGCGCCATGCTGGCCGACCAAAGCGGAGCGCTTAGCGTGCTGGCCGATCTGTGCCGATATTGACCTTTCGTCAATCAATGCGGGCTTATGGTGTTTTGGGTCCAAATAGGCTAGAGGCTTTGGCCAATGGCTTTGGGGCGGCCGGCACCGGCGGGCGGTCTCATTCTTCCTTACTCATGCTGAAGTCTGAACGATCATGAATTCTGAAACCGCCACCCGCGATTATTCCAAAACCTTGTTCTTGCCGCAGACGGAGTTTCCGATGCGCGCCGGTCTGCCGCAGCGCGAGCCCGAAATTCTGGCGCGGTGGAAACAGCGCAATCTCTACCAGCGTTTGCGGGAAACCTCGGCGGGGCGTCCGCGTTTCGTGCTGCATGACGGCCCTCCCTATGCCAATGGCAGCATCCATATCGGCCATGCGCTCAACAAGATTTTGAAGGATCTGGTCACCCGCAGCCAGCAGATGCTGGGCTTTGATTCCAATTATGTGCCGGGCTGGGATTGCCACGGCCTGCCGATCGAATGGAAAATCGAGGAAGCCTACCGCGCCAAGGGCAGGAACAAGGACGAGGTTCCGGTGGTGGAATTTCGGCAGGAATGCCGGACCTTTGCCGAACAATGGCTCGATACCCAGCGCGAGGAATTCAAACGCTTGGGCATTACGGGCGATTGGGAACATCCCTATTCGACCATGGCTTTTCCCGCCGAGGCGCAGATTGCCCGCGAGATCATGAAGTTCAAGGATAACGGCCTGCTCTATCGCGGCTCCAAGCCCGTGATGTGGTCGGTGGTGGAAAAAACCGCTCTGGCCGAAGCCGAAATCGAATATCACGACCACCAGAGCGATATGGTGTGGGTGAAGTTTCCGGTCACCAAGGGTCTGTCGGGTGCGGTCAATGTGGTGATCTGGACCACAACCCCGTGGACCCTGCCGGGCAACCGCGCCATTTCCTACCATCACAAGATTGCCTATGGCCTTTACGAGGTGACAGGCAACGAGCGCGATTACGGCCCTGTGATGGGCGAGGTCTATCTGCTGGCCAAAAATCTGGCCGAGGCAGTGGCCCAATCCGCCAAAATCACGCTGGCTTTCAAGGCCGATGTGACAGCCGCCGAGATGGGCCGGATCGAATGTGCGCATCCGCTGGCGGCAATCGGCTATGATTTCATCGTGCCGATGCTGGATGGTGACCATGTCACCGATGATGCGGGCACGGGCTTTGTCCATACCGCTCCCGGTCATGGCCGCGAGGATTTCGAGATCTGGATGGCCAATGGCCGCCAATTGTCCGAGCGCGGCATCAACACCGCCATTCCCTTCACCATCGATGATGACAGCGCCTATACCGACCAAGCCCCGGGCTTTGGCGGCAAGCGCGTGATCAATGACAAGGGCGAAAAGGGCGATGCCAACGAGGCGGTGATCAAGGCGCTGATCGAATCCGGCAATCTGGTGGCACGCGGACGGTTGAAACATCAATATCCGCATTCGTGGCGGTCGAAAAAGCCGGTGATCTTCCGCAATACGCCGCAATGGTTCATTGCGATGGACAAGCCTTTTGCGCTGGGTGAATCGCTGCGGTCCGTGGCGTTCGACGCCATCGGCAAGACCGAATGGGTGCCCGCGACCGGCGAGAACCGGATTCGCGGCATGATCGAGAACAAGCCCGATTGGGTGATGTCGCGCCAGCGCGCCTGGGGGGTGCCGATCACGGTATTTGTGCATCACGAGACCAAAGAGATGCTCGATGATCCGCGCGTCGATGCGGCCATTGCCGAAGCCTTCGAGACCGAGGGCGGCGATGCGTGGTTCAAGGACGGGGCCAAGGAGCGCTTCCTGACCGCCTTCGGCCACAAGCCCGATGACTATGACATGGTGATGGATGTGCTCGATGTCTGGTTTGATTCCGGCTCGACCCATACCTATACGCTCGAAGACCCGAAACACTTCCCCGGTCTGGCAGGCACCCGCCGCAAGGTGGACGGAGGCCGCGATACCGTGATGTATCTGGAAGGGTCGGACCAGCATCGCGGCTGGTTCCAGTCCTCGCTGCTGGAAAGCTGCGGCACGCGCGGCCGTGCGCCGTTCGATGTGGTGCTGACCCATGGCTTCGTGCTGGACGAGAAGGGACAGAAAATGTCCAAATCGCTCGGCAATGTCACGGCACCGCAGGATGTCATCAAAGATGCCGGTGCCGATATCCTGCGCCTGTGGGTGGCGGCGTCAGACTATTCCGACGACCTCAGGATCGGCAAGGAAATCCTCAAAACCTTCGTCGAAACCTACCGTAAATTGCGCAATACCATGCGCTGGATGCTGGGCTCGCTGGCCCATTACGACGCCAAAAACAGCGTCGATGCCAGCCAGATGGGCGAGATCGAACGGTTGATGCTGCATCGTCTGGCGGAACTGGAACCGGTGATCCGCCAGGCCTATGCGGACTATGATTACCGCAAGGTCATCTCCGAATTGTCCTTGTTCATGAACACCGATCTGTCGGCCTTCTATTTCGATATCCGCAAGGACACGCTCTATTGCGATGCACCGTCGAGCGCAACTCGGCGGGCCTCGCTGGAATGTATCGAGCAGATTTTCCGCGCGGTGACGCTGTGGCTCGCGCCCATTCTGGTGTTTACCTGCGAGGAAGCATGGCTGGCCCGTTATCCGGACGCCGAATCCGTGCATCTGGAAGGCTTCCCCGCCATTCCGGCGGCGTGGCTTGACACGGCGCTGGAAGAGAAATGGACCAAAATCCGCAAGGTGCGACGGGTGGTTACCGGTGCGCTGGAAATCGAGCGGGCGGCCAAACAGATAGGCTCGTCACTGGAATCCGCACCCCTTGTCTATATTCATGATCCCGAATTGGCGGCTTTGGTGGCCAGCGTCAATTTCGCCGATGTCTGCATTACCTCCGATCTCGCCATCGAGACAGGCGAGGGGCCGGACGGTGCCTTCCGTCTCGATGATGTGGCCGGTGTGGCGGTGGTCCACCGGATGGCCGCGGGGCAGAAATGCGCCCGTTCATGGCGGTTCTCGACCGAAATCGGCGCCGATCCCGATTATCCCGATGTGACCCCGCGCGATGCGGCGGCTCTGCGGGAATGGGACCGACTGGCCGCACAGGTTTAAGGCCAGTGATGACGCAAGAGCCAATGACCGCGCCGATCCGCTATTCTCCGGCCCGGCTTGGTGCCTTTGTCGGGCTGATTACGCTGGTGCTTGACCAGCTCTCCAAGCTCGTTCTGCTGCATTGGGTCGATATCGAGACGGCCCAGCCGATTGTGGTCAACGCGTTTTTCAATCTGGTTCTGGTGTGGAACCGCGGCATTTCCTACGGGTTGTTCCAGCAAGACAGCGCGCTCGGCCGGTATATTCTGCTGGCGGTGTCGATTGCGGCCACCATCGCCTTGCTGGTCTGGATGCTCTATACCGACGACAAATGGCTCGGTCTTGGCCTCGGTCTGCTGGCCGGCGGAGCCATCGGAAATGCCATCGATCGGGCGGCCTACGGGGCTGTGGTCGATTTTGTCCATCTGCACTGGCAGGGCTGGTCTTGGTACGTTTTTAACCTTGCCGATGCAGCCATCGTTGCGGGGGTGGGCATCCTGCTGTATGACTCTCTTGTCACGCAGCGGGAACATCCGCCGTCTGACCGGAATGAACGGGCTTGAACAAAGCCATCATGATGCCATTTTTGGGGTGCAGTAAGTGCCACTGCCCCCATGGGAGACCGAATATGCGGCTCAATGACAGGTTAATGATGCCAATGACGATCAATATCAGGCTCCGGATGGTTGTCTTGTTGCTGACAGGCCTCGGCCTGACCGCCTTTGTTGCTCCGGCGCATGCGCAAAATCCGCTGATTGATCTTGGTAAAACCATTCTGGGTATCGAGGACGAGAAGCCGGAGCTGGATTACCGCCCGCGTCCGCCTCTGGTGATCCCGCCGAAAATGGAGTTGCCCAAGCCGATCGACAAAACAGTCGCCAAGTCGCCGCAATGGCCCAATGATCCCGATGTCGCCGCCCAGCGTGCGGCTGCAGAGGCGCGCAGAAAGCCGGTCGAGAAAACCATCGAAGGCCGTCCTTTGAGCATCGAAGAGATGCGGGCTGGCCGCGTTGCAGGCGCAGGCGTGCCCACAGCCCCTGCAGAGCCTGTCGCGCCGAAGAATATGTCGGCATGGATCCCGCCAAGCGAGATGAAGCTGATCGAGGAAAAACTCAAAATGGCCAAGGCCGCCGAATACGGGCCGGGTCAGGAACCGCCGCGGCAATGGCTGACCGATCCGCCCAAGGGCTATCGCAAGCCGGTTGAAGGCGTCGCGGTCACCAAGCCGAAAATGGGCCCGCAGATCAAGGACGAGCGCGAAGAAAACAGCCCGCTGGCTATCTTCCGCAAACCCAAACAGAACGACGACGATTGATCCCTGCGCTTTAGCTGGTGATTTCTACAGCCCAATCGGCCATGATCGAGAGATCATGGTCGATTTTGTTTGTGAGCCTCTATAATCTGGAAGAATGGGCCCAAAGGATTCGCCCGCATGCCGGACTACTCCCCCCTTTCTGCGATTGTGTGAACGAGGATTGATCATCAATGCCCCATTCGACCGGAACCTCCTCTGACAAGCCCTCGCTGGTGCCGGGCGTCAAGATAGCCCATCACACACTGGCCAATGGCATGGATGTCGTGGTGATCCCCGATCACCGCACGCCGGTGGTCACGCATATGGTGTGGTATCGCAACGGCTCGGCGGATGATCCTGTCGGCCAGTCGGGCATTGCGCATTTTCTCGAACATCTGATGTTCAAAGGCACGGCGAAACACCCGCAAGGCGAGTTTTCCGATGTGGTGACCGAGTTGGGCGGCGAGGAAAACGCCTTCACCTCGATGGATTACACGGCCTATTACCAGCGTGTAGCCCGCGAGCATCTGGGCACCATGATGGCAATGGAATCCGACCGGATGAAGGGGCTGGTGCTGACCGACGATGTCGTGATCCCAGAACGCGATGTGGTGATGGAAGAACGCCGCATGCGCACCGAAACCGATCCCGGCGCCCAGCTCTCGGAGTCCATCGCCGCAGCGCTTTATGCCCATCACCCCTATGGCACGCCGATCATCGGCTGGATGCACGAGATCGAACAGCTGGGACGGCAGGAGGCTTTGGCCTATTACCACCGGTTCTATACGCCCGAAAACGCCATTCTGGTGATTGCCGGCGATGTGACCTCCGAAGAGGTGCTGGCGCTGGCCGAACAGACCTATGGCTCCATTCCCGCCTCGGGCGAACCGCCCAAGCGCAAACGCCCGCAAGAGCCGGAATTGCGCGGGGCCAAAAAAGTCACTCTGGCCGATCCGAAGGTGGAACAGCCCTCATTGCAACGCTCCTTCCTCGTGCCCTCGGCCACAACGGCCAGTGCGGGTGAATCGGAAGCCATCGAGGTGATGATCCAGATTCTGGCAGGCGGACAAACCAGTGCGCTGCACCGCCAATTGGTGGTCGAGCAAAAGGTCGCGGTGGCTGCCGGTGGCTGGTATCACTCGACCTCGCTCGATAAGACGCGCATGCTGGTCTATGCCGTGCCCAATGCCGATGTGACGCTGGATGAGCTTGAAGTTGCAATGGATCGGGCGATTGCCTATTTCATCGCAACGGGTATTTCTGAGAAGGAATTGGCGCGTGCCAAAACCCGCCTGATTGCCGATGCCTTTTATGCGCAAGACAGCCAAACTGCGATGGCGCGCATGTATGGCTCGGCGCTGGCGACCGGTGCCAGCATCGCCGATGTTACCCATTGGCCCGATGCGATCGATGCGGTGACGGCCGAGGATGTGATGAAGGCGACCCGCTGGCTCGATGCCCGTACATCGGTGACCGGTTTTCTGATCAAAGACGAGGCTGCCTGAGATGAATAAACCGACCAAGGTTGCCCACAAGGCCTCTGTTGCCATCACCAATCATGCCGACCGCATCCGCGCGGTGGTGTCTCCGCTGGGGATCGAGGCGTGGCTGGTTGAGGATTACACCGTGCCGATCATCGCCGTCGAAGGCCTGATCGAAGGCGGCACCTCGCAGGATCCGGCAGACAGGCCCGGCCTGTTGCATTGCCTGATGGGCGCGCTGGATGAAGGGGCGGGTCCCTATGATTCCACCGCCTTTCAGGAACGGCTGGATGATTTTGCCATCGAATTGAGTTTCGGGGCCGATCGCGACCATGCCTCCTTCCATATGCGCACGCTGGCGCGCCACCGCGACGAGGCGTTCGACATGCTGCGTCTGGCCTTGACCGAAGCGCGGCTCGATTCCGATTCCATCGAGCGGGTGCGCGCGCAGATCATCGCCGGATTGCGCCATGAATCGACCGATCCCGATGTGATGGCGCATCGGGCGTGGTTTGCCACTGCTTTCCCCGGCCATCCCTATGGACGGTCCTCGAAGGGCACGCTGGACTCGGTTCCGGACATCACCCGCGCCGATCTCGACCGCACCCGCGAAACCCTGCTCACCCGTTCGAAGCTGCATCTGGTGGTGGTCGGGGCGATTGATCCCGACAGTCTTGCCCGCATGCTTGACGAGGTCTTCGGCCCGCTGCCTGCGCTGTCGGGCGTCAAGCCTGTGGCATCGATGCTGCCGGAAGCCATCGGCACCCGCAAGGTGATCGATCTCGATGTGCCGCAAGCCTCGATCCGCTTCGGCGCGGCGGGACTGGCGCGCACCGATCCCGATTTTGTCGCCGCCACCGTGGTCAACCATATTCTGGGCGGCGGCGTGTTCTCCTCCCGCCTGTTCCGCGAAGTGCGCGAAAAGCGCGGCTTGGCCTATTCTGTCTCCTCGCATCTGGCGCCCTTTGCGCATGGCCCGTTGCATATGGGCGGCACCTCGACCAAGAACGAGCGGGCTGCGGAATCGATTGCTATCATCGAACAGGAGCTCACCAGTCTGGCCCATGACGGACCGAACGAGCAGGAATTGGCAACCGCCAAAAACTATCTGATCGGCTCCTATGCGTTGCGGCTGGATACGTCAGCCAAGCTGGCTAGCCAGCTGGTGCATATCAAGGCGCATGGGCTGGGCCGCTCCTATCTCGACGAGCGCAATGGTCTGGTCGCCGCCGTCTCGCTTGACGACGCGGTGCGCACCGCCAAGCGGCTTTATGGCGCGGGCGACTTGCTGACTGTCGTGGTGGGCCGTCCTGTCGGGCTGTAAGGCGATAAAGGGTTCGGACCGATGAGCGTCAGACGACTGGATCCCGTATTGATCGACCGTATCGCGGCGGGCGAGGTGGTCGAGCGTCCGGCCTCTGCCGTCAAGGAACTGGTCGAAAACGCACTTGATTCCGGTGCCACCGAGATCGAGGTGGTGATCGCGGGCGGTGGCCGAAACCTGATCCGCGTCACCGACAATGGCTCGGGCATGGGACCGGATGATCTGGCTTTGTGTATCGAACGCCATGCGACCTCCAAACTGCCGGATGGCAATCTGTTCGCGATTGACACTTTGGGCTTTCGCGGCGAGGCATTGCCGTCGATCGGCTCGGTTGCCCGCCTGACCATCACATCGCGCCGGAGCGAGGACCGCGAGGCTTCGATGATCACGGTCGATGGCGGGCAGTTGCAAGCTCTGCGCCCGACCGCCTTCGGAAAGGGCACGCGGGTCGAGGTCGCGGATCTGTTTTATGCGACACCCGCGCGCCTCAAATTTCTCAAAACCGACCGCGCCGAGGCGCAGGCCGTTGCCGATCTGATCAAGCGGCTGGCACTGGCCCATCCGCGTGTCAAATTCGTACTGCGCGGCGATGATGCGCCGATGCTCGACTATCCCGAAGCGCGCGGCGACACGCAAGCCGAAGCCGCCATCGAGCGGATCGGGCAGGTTTTGGGCCGCGCGTTCATCGCCAATGCCGTGCCGCTCGATGTCTATTATGAAGATGTCGGCCTTGGCGGGCTGGCGGGGCTGGCCACCGCACACCGGCCTTCGGCCAATGGATTGTTTCTGTTCGTCAATGGCCGTCCGGTGCGCGACAAGCTGTTGATGGGCGCGGTCAAAGGCGCCTATGCCGATTTGCTGCCTGCGGGGCGACATCCGGCCGCCGTGTTGTTCGTGCATGTCTCGCCCGCTCTGGTGGATGTAAACGTGCATCCGGCCAAAAGCGAGGTGCGGTTCCGCGATGCGGGTCAGGTGCGCGCACTCGTGGTCGGCACGATCAAACGCGCTTTGGGCGAGGCCGGACATCGGGCTTCGGCCACGGTCGCCACCCGCACGCTGGATGCGATCCGCACCCAATCCAGCCTGTTCGCCGGTTCGGCCTATCGCCCGCCGATGCCGCCGGCGGGAGGCTGGGATTGGCGGCAATCGCCAGCTGCACCCGAAGGTGGGACTGCACCGCAACAGGGCTTTGGAGAAAGCCGCCAATCCGATTATGCCCTGCCGCCGATGGCCGATATCAAGGTGGCGCAGGACGCAAGCGAGACGGGGCTGGTCGAGCATCCCCTTGGCGCGGCGCGCACGCAATTGCATGACACTTATATTGTGGCCCAGACGCAGGACGGCATTGTCATTGTCGACCAGCACGCCGCCCATGAGCGGCTGGTCTATGAGCGGCTGAAGCGCGAGCGGGTCGAGCGCGGCATTGCCAGACAGATGCTGCTGATCCCCGCGATTGTCGAGCTTGATCCGGTCGATGCGGCGCGGTTGGTCGACAAGGCAGGGGTGCTGGCCGAACTGGGACTGGTGATCGAGAGTTTCGGACTCGGTGCGGTGGCAGTGGCCGAAGTGCCTGCCGCTTTGATTCAGGCCGATATCTCGGGTCTGGTGCGTGATCTCGCCGAGACTATGGAGGATTGGGGCTCGGCCCTCGCGCTCGAGGACCGGCTTGATCACGTGCTGGCGACCTTTGCCTGCCACCATTCGGTGCGGGCGGGACGCCGCTTGCGGCCCGAGGAAATGAACGCCTTGTTGCGCGATATGGAGGCGACGCCGTTTTCCGGCCAGTGCAATCATGGCCGCCCGACCTATGTCGAACTCAAACTGTCCGACATCGAACGTCTATTCGGCCGCCGCTGAGTCCAGTCCGATAAACAGCACTTTGGTGTCGCGGTAATCGCGCTGCTCGTGCAGCACCAAGCCGGCGGGCAGGGTGATGTCGGCCTCGATGCTTTCTTCCAGCATGATCAGCGCGTCCGGGGTAAACCAGCCGCCGGCAAGGCCCGAGGCCAGAGCCTGTTCGCCCAGTCCTTTGCCGTAAGGCGGATCGCAAAAGATCAGCGAAAACGGTTTGTTGGGATGGATCGGGCCCAATTTGGTGGCATCACGGCGGAAGACTTTGGTCAGTCCTGCCACGCCCAATTGCTCGATATTGGCGCGCAACAGCCCGCGCCCTTCGGCAGAATCATCGACAAATTGCACATGCGCCGCTCCGCGCGACAGCGCTTCGAAGCCCAGCGCGCCGGTGCCCGCAAACAGATCGAGCACCCGCGCATCGGTGACGGGATCGTCATAGGCATGTGCCAGAATATTGAACAGCGTTTCACGCAGCCGGTCGGACGTGGGCCGGACGGCCCACGAGGTCGGTGTTTTCAGAGGACGGCCTTTGAACCGTCCGGCGACAATCCGCATGTCGCTGATCCCTGCTTAAGAATCACGCCGTGGCGGACGAGAACCACCCGAAGGGCGGCCTCCGCCTGATGGTCTGCCACCACCCGCAGGTCTGCCACCCCCACCGGATGGTCTTCCGCCAAACGGCTTGCCACCACCTGATTTGAAGGGCGGACGACCAACGCCCGAAGGCCGATCCCCGTCACGACGCGGTGGACGGTCCCCGCTTGGGCGATCCGAACGCGGTGTGAAGGGACGATCCCCGTCACGACGTGGTGGACGGTCCCCGCTTGGGCGATCCGAACGCGGTGTGAATGGACGATCCCCGTCACGACGCGGCGGACGGTCCCCGCTTGGGCGATCCGAGCGCGGTGTGAAGGGACGATCCCCGTCACGACGCGGCGGACGGTCGCCGTAAGCGGGTCTGTCGCCATCGCGCGAGCGGCTTGGACGTTCCAGTTCGCTGCGGGCGGGTCTGACACCGGGTGGCCGTTCACGCCGTGGACGCTCGCCCCGTTCGCCCTGATCGGGGCGGGAGGAAAACACGCGGTCCTCGGTGATCCGTGGTGTGCGGACAATGCGTGTTTCTTCAACCTTCGGTGCTTTGACGACTTTTTCGACCAGCACATCGCGGCCTTTGCGGTTTTTAACCGTGCCCTGCCGGACATGCGGGCGATTGCCGCTTTCCAAACGGGTTTCGGCGGCATCGGCACCGCGGCGCGGTTTGAACCCGCGCGAGGCAGCATTGTCGGGCTTGGGTTCCTCGTCGCTCGCGCGCCAGACAGAGCGCAACGGCTCGGTCGGGTGGCGGCGCTTGGGCCGTGCCGGGGCTTCCGCATCGGGAGCGGCATCCTGCGGTTTGAAGTCGCGTTCGGATCCGCGCTCCTTCTTGCCCGGAATATGCTCGCGATAGACGGTTTCGCGCTTGCGGGGATGGAAATCCTCTTCTTCATAGATGAAGACCGGTGCATCGAAATCCGCTTCCGCCTGTGCGGTCAGGGCATCGCCGAGCTGGTCTTTCAGAACCGCCGTACGAATTTCCT
>Ga0214921_10007854_pt1 | contig 14066 bp, 15 predicted proteins | sample LL1505_MetaG_FD_177992 | JGI IMG/M metagenome (GOLD analysis project Ga0214921, IMG submission 177992) | Freshwater microbial communities from Lake Lanier, Atlanta, Georgia, United States - LL-1505 | ecosystem: Environmental > Aquatic > Freshwater > Lake | place: USA: Georgia | collected... | reverse complement strand
TATCATATAAAGGAATATAAGCCATTTTTATCTCTTTTTCAATAAGTTAAAAATACAAATTTCTTTGCATTTTTACAAGGTTTTTGATAGGTTTGTTGACGTTAGTTTTTTCACAGACTGACGTTAGGCGGCATTTATAATATCACACAATAGACATTAATTTGCTTCAAGTTTTAAAAATTCAAAACAAAAAATATATAATGAAATTAACTATTTCAGATTTAGAAGGTTCTAACAACTTAGAAGTTTGGGACAATTTAGTTGATAACCATTTACCTGACTTTGATGAAACTAATTTACTGAAATTAGATAGTGTGTCGAAGACTTTTTGTTTATTGGTACAACTTCACTATCAAATAATGAATGGTGGCATTATTCAGTTTATTGACAACAGCACTGGTGATTTCTTTCATGAAACAATAGAAGCTGCTAAAAATATTGGATTTACAGAACTTGAAAAATTGCTTTTAAATGCTGCTGAAAAATTCCCTAATGGTAAAATACCTAGTAATTGGGAAGTTCGAAGACAAGTATGGGACGAAATTGGAGATGCATATATTACAAAAGAAGACGACGAATTAATAGTAGATGAAGCTTGGGAAAGTTTTTGGGAAGACTTAGATAACGAATATTATTCAATTGTAGAAACTCTATATTTAAAAACAATTGAATATTTAAAAAATAAGACGACAATGAATTAATGTTTTGAATTTAAACTTACTAATTGGACTTGAAATTACAAAACGCCGCCTAACATCAAACTTACTCATCATGCGGTTTGTGCTTCGTTGGACAGTTTGACGCTTTGATTTCAACCTTTTTACTTTATATTTACTTCTGCGAACCCGCACGCTGCATACACTCACCGTTATGCACCATTTTAGGAACGACCTTACACAAGAAAAAGTGACGACAGAAAAACGATACGAAATATTAAACTCATTGCCAACTTACGGACCAATGTATGTTCCCGTAACAGACAGTGGAGAAGCATTTTATTCTGAAGGTTTTCCTGTTCGTTTTTATAAAACTGACGGAACTGAATGGGTTGCTAACTTCCAACCAGGTTGGACAGACTTAAAAGAAATTATTGAATTTGAAAAAACTCAAAATTTATTGGTAGTTGCTTGTGGAACATGTTACTTAATGAACCCAGACGACACAAAGCCTATTGAAGTTTTCGGAGTTGGCTATTCAGGTATTTTTAAAGCAAATAAAGACAGACTTGTATTGCAAGACCAAACCGACTTGACAATTATTGAGCCAGATGGAAAACATTGGGACACAGAAAGAATTTCGTGGGACGGCTTAGCAGAAATTAAAGTTGAAAATAATATAGTTATTCCCTCGGTTGGTGTCTCACCAACCGAAATTTTGGAGAGAAGAATAAAGTAAATGATTAAGGAAAACAGTTTTATAATTGTTTAACATATAGCAGTTTAAAGGCTTGTGTACCCTGCTGTTCGTGCTGTTCCAAATAGCTAATAATTAAAACGTTAGGGCTATTCGGTTTTTGCAAAACCGAATCTTTATCATCGGTTTTGTAAACCGTTTTAAATCAATAGCCAATAGTTCTTTTGACTTTCAAAAAGATCCTGCTTTGGGGTAAATTTTAATTAAGTTTTGTTGCAATTCCTTCAAAATCACAAAATTTATTAAGTAAATTATCATCTGATATTGCCAACCGTATTTCATTTTTAACTTCTAACACAGAAGCCAATTGAATAGCATCCAAAGTTCTTAAACCAAAATTTCCATATTTTTCTATTTGAAAACTAGCACTTTCTAGTAAATTTGAGGTTAATTTAATAAAAGAGTACTTGAAATAATCTTGCACGAATGAGTTTATCAATGACTCTGATGCTTCTATATCAAGTTCTTTCATTCTTTGTTTTTTAAAAATAGCAGATTTATACTCTACTTTTGAAATTTCAGACAGAAAGATTTCAGCAATATTTTGATTTTCAAAGAGTGAATCAAGATATTCTGAGCCAATTTCTTCGTGATATAGTTTAATCAATGAAGAAGTATCCAGAAATATTTTCATACATCTTTTCTCCTTTCTTCAATAATTGAATCAGAAATTGAACCTTTGAATTTATTACTTGCTTGTCTTGATTTACTAAAAGAAAAATCAGAAAAATTAAGTTTTTTGTTTTCTTCTATCTCAATTTCTTCCAAAAAAGTAACAATCACTTTTATTGCATGCGTAACGGGTAAAGTTTCATCCAACTTTACAATTCCATTTTGATATATTCCATTTAAAGCCAACATACTATAATATTTTAATACCTTATACCAACTACAACTCCTCAAATTTAGCAATTAATTCAGCCAAATCTACCACTTGCACTTCGTTTTCCTTTTCTTTGTTTTTTACACCGTCTTGCAACATAGTTAAGCAAAACGGACAACCTGTGCTGATGATTGTTGCTCCAGTTTCTAGTGCTTCCTCGGTTCTTTCAATATTGATGTCTTTGTTGCCAGTTTCTGGTTCTTTAAACATTTGTGCACCTCCAGCACCGCAACAAAGGCCATTCTTTTTAGAACGTTTCATTTCTACCAAGGCAACATCCATGGCTTCAATTACTTCTCTTGGTGCTTCGTAAATGTTGTTGGCCCTGCCTAAATAACAAGAATCGTGAAAAGTGATTTTTTTGCCTTTAAATTCGCCACCACCTTTAAGTGTTAGTTTACCTTCTTTAATTAGAGATTGCAACAACTCACTGTGATGCAGCACTTCATAATTCCCACCAAGTTCTGGATATTCGTTTTTGATGGTATTGAAACAATGCGGACAAGCCGTTACAATTTTTTTAATTCCATAGCCATTCAAAGTTTGAATATTGCTCAAAGCTTGCATCTGGAACAAAAAATCATTTCCTGCTCTGCGGGCTGGGTCGCCAGTACAGCTTTCTTCAGTACCCAAAACAGCATAATTTAAGCCAACTTTGTTCAAAATTTTGCAAACCGCAATGGTCACATTTTTATATCTTTCATCAAACGAACCAGCACAACCCACCCAAAACAACACATCTGGGCTTTTTCCTTGAGCGGCTAATTCTGCTACGGTGTTTACTTTCATATATTTTTATTTTAGTACAGAGTACGGCGTATTGAGTACAGAGTAAAATTATGATAATCAAATACCTTGGACTCTGTACTTTGTACCTTGTACTCAAAGTTTCTCACTCCAATTAAATCTGTCGCTTGGAGAAAATTTCCAAGGAGCCATGTTATTTTCTAAATTTGAAAACATTCCATTCCATGATTGTGGCGCTTTTGATTCTTCCATAATCATAAATCTTCTCAAATCAATAATGATACTTACAGGGTCAATGTTGATAGGGCAAGCATCGGCACATGCATTGCAGGTGGTGCAAGCCAATAATTCTTCTGCTGAAATATAATCGCCCAACAATGATTTTCCATCATCGAAATTTTCGCCATTTTGAGCCAAAGATTTTCCTTTTTCTTCCAATCTATCTCTGGTATCCATCATAATTTTGCGAGGAGATAATTTTTTGCCTGTTAAGTTGGCTGGGCAAACACTACTGCATCTTCCACATTCGGTGCAAGTATATGCTTCCATCAACTGTTTCCAGGTTAAATCTTGCACATCTTTTGCGCCAAATCTTCCGGGTAAATCTGGAATGCTACTTTCTGTTTCATTTAAAGGAATGCTCAACATAGATTTTACTTCTTTGGTCACTTCTGGCATGTTTTTGATAAAGCCTAGAGGTTTTAGTTTGCTATAATAAGTATTTGGAAATGCGAGAATTATATGCAAATGTTTTGAATAAGGCAAATAATTGGCAAATGCAAAAACACCTAAAATATGAAACCACCAAGCAGCCACTTCTATATCTAATACCAACATTTTGGGTAAATGTGCAAAAATGGGTACTAAGAACGACGAGAAAATGAATTTATCTGCAAGTTCTTTGTGCAAAACCATGTCGGCAGCATTCATAGTTAAAAATGCTGACATTAATAAAATTTCTGTTACTAAAATAATAGTAGCATCATTTCTTGGGGCAGAGGTCATTTCTTTGAGCCAAAACCTTTTGATTTTTAATACATTACGACGAATGATAAACACCACACAAGCCAACAAAACCGCAACTGCAAAAAACTCAAATACATTGATTAAGAAAAAATAGAAACTACCTAAGATGGGTTCAAATATTCTGTGAGTGCCCACAAGTCCATCAAGTACAATTTCTAGCATTTCAATATTTACTACCAAAAAGCCCACATAAACAAATAGATGCAAGAGGGCAGGAATGGGTCTGTCAAACATTTTCTTTTGACCAAAAGCCACCAAAAGCATTTGTTTAAGTCGGAGAGAAGAATGGTCGTTTACTGCATAATCTTTTCCTAAAGATATGTTGGCATATATTCTTTTAACACTCTGAATTGCAAAATAAACTGCCTCACCCAAGCACAAAGCAAATAAAATTTGTGAAATCATAACATTAAGTATTTGGTACACAACACAAAAATAATAGATTTTGGCTTATACGAAAGAGAAAAAGAAAGAAATGAAAAATTTTAAATAATTTTTACGAATAAGTATTTGGAAATAAAAAAATCTTTTCTACCTTTGCATTCCAATACGGGAGATGGTGTCATAGCTCAGTTGGTAGAGCAAAGGACTGAAAATCCTTGTGTCGATGGTTCGATCCCATTTGACACCACAAAAAAAGATTTGCAAAATTAAAATTCCTTTTTTAATTTTGTTTTTAAGTTGAAAAGATAAATTCTTCCTTAGCTCAGTTGGTTAGAGCACATGACTGTTAATCATGGGGTCCCTGGTTCAAGCCCAGGAGGGAGAGCAAAAAGCCTTACAGAAATGTGAGGCTTTTTTTTTGAATAATGGTTGAATTTTGTTTTCTAATGTAATGCATAATAAACAGATATACAATATCAAAAACATTTTTTTAACCACATAGAAACATAGTAAACTACAAAATTATGATTAACTTTTCTTAGGTTTACTATGTAAAACATAAGTTTCTAATTCAATATTATTATTTATATAATTTGAAAGTAAATATTAGAAAAGTGAAACATAGTAAATCAATTTTTGATTTTAATATATTATTCTATGTTTCTATGTGGTTAAAATTTAATAGGTTATAGTAGAATTTTAAAAATCAAAATAATGCCAAGATTACCTGATGTAGATAAAAGTTTGCAAAGTTTAAGAGAAGAGAAATTTTCGGAGGAACAATTAATTAAGAAAATTAGTGTGCAATTGCTTTCATTGCTTAGGTACGATCATCAGAAAGTGATACAATTGCTATACAGATATGATGTAGATGAAAATAAAGCGAAGAATGCTTTTAAACTAATTAATGATGAGGACATTGCCGAGGCATTGGCTCAATTATTGGTGCAAAGAGAAATGCAAAAAATAGAGCTAAGAAAAAAATATGCGCAATTTTCTGCTGACGAAACTAGTCAACTCTAAAAACATAGCCCATGCCTACCATGGTATGAATAAGTTTTGGCTCAAATTCTTTGTCTATTTTTTTTCTTAAAAAGTTGATATACACATCTATTACGTTGGTGCCTGTATCAAAATTTAGGTCCCAAACTTTTTCTGCAATTTCTAGTCTTGACACCACTTTTCCTTTATTTTTAGCCAAATATTCTAAAAGCATAAATTCTTTTGCGGTAAGTTCTATTTTTTTATTGTCTCTTTTAGCCCATTTTTCTTCAGAATTAATTTCTAAGTTGGCAATTTTGAGGGTTTTAGTTGCAGTATTGTTAAGTTCTAAGTTTCGCTTACTGAGTGCTTTAAGACGTGCAAGTAATTCTCTAAATTCAAATGGTTTTACTAAATAATCGTCGGCTCCGGCATCAAAACCTGTTAGTTTGTCGTCGGTGGTACCAAAGGCTGTAAGCATAATGATGGGTGTTGCAATGCCTTCATTTCTAATGAGTTTTGCTAAATCAAAACCATTTATTTTAGGAATATTTACATCTAAAATAATTACATCATAAGAATGGGCAAGTACAAGGCGTTTTCCCATTTCACCATCAAAAGCTGCATCAACTTCAAAAGTTTGTTCTTCAAGACCTTTTTTAATAAAAGATGACATTTTTTCCTCATCCTCAACTAATAATATTTTCATTTTATTTTTTCTTTATAATGATGGTATCTTTGTGGGTTGCTATGCCTGTAAATATACCAATTCCGCCGGTAATATTGCTTTTTATGGCAGCTGGTTGAGCAAAAGGATTACCGTTGGCATTGTCGGCATTTCTGGCCGAGGACATAAAATCATAATGTTCCTTGGTTAAGTGATAAAGTGTAGCATACAAAGTGTCTTTTTCATTAAATCTATAGGAAGTTATTACCGCTCCTTTGCTTGTGAGTAAGTTTTGGTCGGTAAAGGTATAATCAATTGCCCTGGCTCCATAAATGTTACCGTTTATATTTACAATTAATCTATAATAATCACTAACAGCTTGATTGTCTTTAAACAACACTTTTAAACTGTATTTTTTACTTTCTTCGCTGTAGCTATAATTCATAGAATCTATTTCTACTACCATTGGCATGCTGGTACTAGCAATTATTTGTGAACCATCTTGATTTTTTATGTTTAAAAATAGTTTATTTCCAACTTGTTCGTTTACAATTTTTTTGCCTCTGTAGTTGAATGTTTTCAATTCAAAAGTGTCCAAATAAGTGTTTTTATCAAGAAAACTTCTGTAAAATAGGGAATCTAAAAATTGGTTACTTGAAATTACTACGTTAGAATTTATAACATCAGGATAAGTGGTTTCGAAATAACTGATGCTTTTAGAGGCAAGCAAACTTACAGGTTTTCCGTTTTGTACATAGCATTCTACCACATATTCGCCAGTGTAAGCGGGAATAACCACATCCACTGTTTTTTTCATATCGCACGACAATATGCTGAAAACTAACCAAATATAAAACCAAATTCTTTTCATTAAAATTTAAAATTATAGGTTAAAGTAGGAATAATAGGGAACAATGAAACTTGTTTTGCCTCAAATTTAAAATCACTAATGGGCTGATTTGTTTTAGGGTCTCTTACAAGATCGAAATAAATAAAGTAAGGATTGCGACGGTTATACACATTATAAATAGCAAATGTGAGGTCGCTTTCGTGTTTTTTGCCAAAGAATTTGTAAACCAAAGCCAAATCTAATCTATGATAAGCAGGCATTCTGTAACTATTTCTGGGCATAAAAATGGGGATGGCTAAGTTGGTTGGAGAACCTGCAATATCTTGAAAGAAAAACCTGCCTTGAGGCAGTGTAACGGCATTGCCACTGCTGTAAACCCATGTAGATGAAAGCGTTAATCTTTTATTGATTTCGTAAATACCCACAATATTTAGATTGTGTCTTTGGTCGTATCGCGGGTGAAAAGGTTCTCCATTGTTGATTAAATCAAATTTTCTCCAGTTCCAAGAAAGTGTGTAACTGACCCATCCGTGAAGTTTTCCCTCTTTTTTTTCTAAATAAAACTCGTTGCCATAAGCCAAGCCATCGCCAATAACAAACTCTTGCTCAAGTTTAGGATTAGCAAAAATTTGTGCCCCATCACGCAAATCGAGTTGGTTTCTCATGATTTTATAATAGAATTCATATCCAAAAACCCATTTTTTCTTAAATAAATCAAATGTGGGCCCTGCTGCAATTTGATTGGCTCTTTCTGGTTTTACGTATTTATTTGAAGGATACCATACATCTGTTGGTAAACTGCCACCAGAGTTACTTACTAAATGGGCATATTGAATCATTTTGCTGTAAGAAAGTTTGAAAGAAGCATTTTCTGAAAGTTTATACCTTAGTGAAAAACGAGGTTCAGGATTGTGATAAAGTTTTTTATTACTTACAAATATTGAATACCTAATACCGGCATTGATTTTTGTACGAGCATTGATGTCTATTTCATCAGAAAAATATACGCCACCTTCTTTTGCTTCAAGATTAGTTCCTGCACCAAATTTCACAGAACCATCTGTGGTGCCAGCTTGTAAACGACCAATACTAAACTGGTGATAAGTACCGTAAGCTCCAAATTTGATGTCGTGATTTTTATTTAAAAAGTATTCAAAATCTGTTTTAACGGTGTAATCTGTGATAAATGAGTTTAGGTCAAACGAATAATTTTCTACTTTACGGTTGATTTTATACCTATAATCTGTAACATAAAAAGTAGTATTTGAAAAAAGTTTTGGTGAAAAAATATGGTTCCAACGAATGGTGCCCACAGAATTGCCCCAAATAAAATTGAAATTCTGGCGGAGGGTATAATTAAATTTATCTCTACCAAAATAACCACCAATATATAAGCGGTTTTTGGCATCGATGTCAATCCCAATTTTGGCATTCATATCATAAAAATAATAATTGGGAATGGGATTAAAATCGGGTTTTGTTTTATTTCTATCATTAATAATTTTGGTAAAAGGCTCTACATAAGTTCTTCTACCAGAAACTAAATAAGATATTTTGCCTTTTTTTAATGGGCCAGAAGCAGTAAGACGAGTAGTGATAATGCCAATTCCTCCACTTAAAGTATGTTTGTTTTTGTTGCCATCGTTTAGTTTTACATCTATCACCGACGACAAACGACCGCCATACTGAGCTGGGAAACCACCTTTGTAAATCTCGGCTGCTTTTACAGCATCGGGATTGAAAATACTAAAAAATCCAAATAAGTGACTTGCATTGTACACCACAGCTTCATCTAATAAAATCAGGTTTTGGTCAGGACCTCCACCTCTTACATAAATTCCTGTAACTCCCTCGCCACCAGACTGTATTCCTGGTTTCATTTGTAATACTTTAATAATATCTACCTCGCCAAAAATTGGTGGCAGCTTTTTTGCTTCTGCCATGGTCACCTTTTCGGTGCTCATTTGTGTACTTTCTAAATCACGATTATCATTTTTGCCAATTATTTCTACTTCTTTGGTTTCGTGGGTTTTGGGCGAAAGTTTGATTTCTAATTTTGGGTCATTTTTAAAAACTGTAATTTCTTTACTTTCATAACCAATGGCTAAAACGGATAGTTTTACAGTATCAGCATTAACTTTTAATGAGAAAAAGCCATAGCTGTTGCTCACTGTGCCATTCATGGAGCCTTTTTGAAAAATGGTTGCTCCAATTATGTCTTCGTTGCTTTCGGCATCTTTTATAAATCCGTTGATAGTAGGATTTTGTTGAGAAAAACCAGTTGAAAAAAGTGAAAAAAGAAATATATAAAGTATTGATTTATACAAAATGAATCAGAAGTTTATTAGTTTTTTGTTAATTCTACTGTAAAACATAAATAATTTCAAAGAAAACGTAGTTTTCAATTTGTGAATTTGTATTAAAATTCTAGGTTTTCACGAAGTGAAAACCTAATTTCTGCCACGAATTCACGAATTTTAAAATTAAATTTGTAACAGTATTTTGTTTAATCTATTCATTCTACTTTTAACAAATTCTACTCTATGATTAATTTAACCACATAGAAACATAGGTTTATTTTTTTTAATTAAAAATCATCTTTGATTTTTTCTATGTTATTCTATTTTTTATTGAATTTACTTTCTTTACAAAGCATAGAAACTAAAGTTTTACATAGTTAACATTAATAAATTAGTTTAATTACAAGAATCCCTATGTTTCTATGTGGTTAATTTTTTTATTTTATAATATGTTAAATTAGAATTTAATTAGATTTTTCAAAAAGAGTAAGTATTTTTTCCAACGCCATTCCTCTAGAGCCTTTTAGTAAAAAGGTTGTATTTTCAAAGGTTTGATTTTTGAGCCATACTTCTGCCAATTCTCTGGTTTCGAATTTTAATACATTGTTGGCATTCAGTTTAGTTTGTGCAAAATCGTGTCCTATTAAAATTAGGGAATCAAAGTTATAATTATTTGCCAATGAAGCAATTCTTTCGTGCTCTGTTTCTGCCACATTGCCAAGTTCAAACATATCGCCAAGAATGGCTATTTTTTTACTAGCGTTTATTTCGTTTAGGTTAGCCAAAGCTACTTCCATACTTGAAGGATTGGCATTGTAAGCATCAAGAATAATTCTATTTGTCCCATTTTCAATCAATTGCGAACGCATGTTAGATGGTTTGTAATTGGCAACGGCTTCGGTAGCTTTATTTAGAGGCACTTTAAAAAACTGACCAATTGCCAAAGCAGCACCAATATTATATAAATTATACTTTCCTGTGAGTTGCGTAGTAAAAGAGATATCATTCACTGCAAGTTGCAAATACAAATCATTGTTTGCACACTGAAGATGTAAATGGTCATTTTCAGCAGGATAGGTGTATCTGTTTTCTAATCTTGAAGCCATACGAACCAATAATTCATCTTCAGAATTTACAAATACCCAGCCTTGATTTTTTAGTAAATGATAATAAAGTTCACTGTTGCCTTTAGCAACTCCTTCTATACTTCCATAACCTTCAAGATGATCCATGCCAATGTTAGTAATAATACCATGGGTAGGTTTTGCAATTTTACAAAGCAATTCTATTTCTCCTATGTGATTGGCCCCCAGTTCTATAATGGCAATTTCAATATCGTTTGAAATACTTAAAATAGTAAGTGGAACTCCAATATGATTATTTAAATTACCTTGTGTGCAAAAAGTTTTGAAAGTGGTGCTAAGCACTGCAAAAGTAAGCTCTTTGGTGGTGGTTTTGCCATTAGAGCCAGTAATGCCAATTATTGGAATATTCAGTTGGTCAACGTGGTAGCTAGCCAAATCTTGCAATGTTTCCAATACATTTGTTACTAAAATACAATTTTCTGTTAAAAATTCTTCCTCGTCTATTACAGCCAAAATCGCCCCTTTTTCTAATGCTTGGCTTGCATATTTGTTTCCATTAAAATTAGGACCTTTTAATGCAAAGAAAATATTTCCAGGTTTCACATTTCTCGTATCGGTGCTAATTCCTGAGCTTTCAGTGTAATATTTGTATAAATTAGAAATCATTATTTATGCGTATTTTTAAGCAATATAATTATTTTTTACACAAGCTGAATCTATTTTCAAATTCAATACAATTTTTTTTATGATAAACTTGTTTTTTTATCAAAAAAACTTTCTACTTTAGTGAGCTAATACAAAAATTTGTACAATCTATTTTAAAACACTAAACGAATATGAACGTTTTTATTATTGAAGATGAAGTGCTGGCTGCAAAGTTACTTGTAAGATTATTAAACGAATTAGACCAAGATATCAGAGTAGTTGGTCAGGCAGATAATATTAAAGATGCAGTTGCTTGGTTTGAAGAAAATCCTCATCCAGATTTAGTTTTTTCGGATATTGAACTTACTGATGGACAAAGCTTTGAAATTTTTGAGCAAGTAGAAGTTGCTTCTCCTGTAATTTTTACAACTGCTTATGATGATTTTGCATTAAAAGCTTACAAAGCCAATGCAATTGATTATTTAGTAAAACCTATTGAAATAGATGCCTTAGAAAGAGCTCTAGATAAATACCACAGATTAAAAACAAAATTGATTGAAAACAGAGCTGAAGAAGTACTTCACACTGTGTTGTCATCAAACGGAAGAGGAAATGTAGGTCGTTACAAATCTCGTTTCTTGGTAAAAATGGGCGAAAGATTGGTTTCATTGACCAATGATCAAATTGCTTATTTTTTAAGTGAAGACAAATTGGTTTTCTTAATCACCAAAGAAAATAAAAAATACCCTGTTGATTTCACTCTTGATGAGTTAGATCACACCATTGATCCAAATGTATTTTTCAGATTAAACCGTCAGGTAATTGCGCATATTGATTCTATCAATACAATTCACAGTTATTTCAACGGCAAATTAAAAATTTCTGTAAAACCTCCATTAGACAAAGAAACATTGGTAAGCAGAGAAAAAGCTGGTTCATTCAAAGAATGGCTTGATAGATAGTTTGATATAAATATCTTGATAAATAAGGCTTGTTTCTGAACGGAACAAGCCTTATTTATTTTGGATGGGTTGGGTTTAAGATTTATAGAATTTAAATTTATTTGGGGATTCAAATTATAATTAATAAATTGTTTGAAAAAATTAAACCAAGACAAAATTTAATTTTAGCCACAACAAGTTATAAACACCTCATTTTTAAATGAAACTACCATTTATACTTTATTGTATATTTACGCTAATCTTGATCAAACCAATATTTTCACAAACTACTTTCAGTTGTGATGGTTTTTCCATTACAGGCACCACAATTTCGCCCTATTACCTAGCACAAGATTCTAATTGCACCATTAACCCACAACCAAAAGAGGTGTTATGGACAGGATATGCAAATAGGGGTTTTCTTAAATATACTATAGAACAAGCTGAATATGAGGTGCAAGTATCTTATACCATAATTAATACTAACGATATAGGCACCATAACTACCAATGGAGGTGGCACAACAACTATAAAATTAGTAGATGGTTGTGTAAATGTAAGTGGCAATAAAATAGGCCCTTATATTGGTAAAGGAAACTATGGTGATGCCGTTGTGATTATAAGTTCAAACAAGCCATTTACTGAAATATTATTAAGACTTGATACGCCAACAAGTGGTATTTGTAGTGGAGATTGTAGATCAGTTATTTTAGGTCCTTCAAAATGCAGGTTTGATTTAGGAGCAAATACCACCTTATGCCCAGGTAAGGAGTTAATTCTAGATACAAAAATAGAAACTGGCAATTTTTTATGGCAAGATGGCTCAAAAAAAAGCACATATCTTGTTACAAAAGCAGGAAAATACAAGGCCACTGTAATTGTGGATAAATGCAAGGCAATTGATTCTATTGAAGTAAATTATTACCCAGAACAAAATATTATAAATAAGGATACCTTGATTTGTGAGGGAGATGAGTTTAAGTTTGATGTAACTACTCCAAACTCAACGTATTTATGGCAAGATAATACAACTTTACCCTACTATACTATTTCTAAATCAGGTACTTATGCAGTTAAAATTAACAATCATTGTCCTTTTTATGATACTCTAAGGGTAGAAAGCAGAGATTGTACGGTAGAGTTGGAATTGCCCAATATTTTTACGCCCAATAATGACAGTATAAATGAAAGATTTACACCCATAAAAATAAAAGGAATTGTAAGTATGCAAACCAAAATTTATAACAGGTGGGGCAATAAAGTACACGAAACCAACAATCCATTAATTGAATGGGATGGTGGAAATTTAAGCGATGGCATCTATTTTTGGACGGTGAACTATACCGATTTAAGAGGAAATCAATATACCGAAAAAGGATATGTGCACATTGCTAGGTAAATAATGAAATTCGTCTGTTTAATTTATTAATTTATCAAATCAATTATCTTTGTAAAAAGTGTAAGTTATGAAAATAGAACATGAGATTATAAAAGACGAGGAACAAAGAAATAGAATCAAATTTTTTGCTTTTATAATACCAGAATTTGCCCGTGCTTATAAAATGAACAAACAAGAAGCCTATTTATATCTTAAAAAATTTCGCGGATTAGATTTTTTATTCAATCATTGGTGGACATTACATACTGACAATCCAATGTATGCTGTGCGTGATTTATATGATGTATGCTATAAAAATAGTAAAGGGTAATGAGTTTTAAAATTAAACTATCAATCACATTTCTTGCGATACTTACAATTGTTTTTTTCTTTTTTTTCTTAAAGAAAAAAGAAAATCAAGTAAAAAGTACAAAAACAGAAACTAAAATTAATGGGGATACAATTTTTTCTGAATTTATTTGTACAAATGAAAACTATAATTTTGAAAGTCAAGTATTTGATACAAGTTTTAATTGGAATGAACAGAAAGTTAATTTAAAAATTTCTGCAAAGTTACTTGAAAATGATACTTTAAAAAACACAGATACTTTATTAGAAAATAGCAAAATTAAAATTAACCTTTTAGGTATAGGCGTTTAGGTCGCACAAATTTATAAATTTTATTACCTTTGTTTTTTATATGACAAGGTATAAATTTACAGGTGTAAAAACACTTGAATTCGTGGAGAAATTTAAAACAGAAGAT
>Ga0214921_10007851_pt1 | contig 14068 bp, 15 predicted proteins | sample LL1505_MetaG_FD_177992 | JGI IMG/M metagenome (GOLD analysis project Ga0214921, IMG submission 177992) | Freshwater microbial communities from Lake Lanier, Atlanta, Georgia, United States - LL-1505 | ecosystem: Environmental > Aquatic > Freshwater > Lake | place: USA: Georgia | collected... | reverse complement strand
TGGGGTATATTGTTTTTGTTCTTTTTGTGCTGGTCCGCCAGATTTATCATTCAATATTTTAGAGTTAATATTGTCATCTTCATCATTTTCGCCTTTTTTTACTAAATTGCCATATTGATCAACGATATTGCCCGTTTTCTTTTTAATTTCATTACGAACATAAGATGGAACCCAATGCATCCATGAAACAAATAATGTATTTGGATGCATATATCTAACATGAAATCCATTATCTTCTAGTTTTGTAACCAAATATGCTATACACTCTGCTTTTTCATATACAGGTTCTCCAAAAATATATTCTGGAACTGTAAACCATATATGTTTATCAGTTGATTTTGTTTTTCCAACTGTATTTATGCGTTTATGTATTCTACCCAATAATTTGTTGAATACGGATAATTGCTTCAAATCTCGCCGATGATTTTTTTCATATAACTCATCAATATTTATTTTGCCATTTGTCTCTTCGTCAGTAACGTATAAAAATGCCATTGTATATAGTGCTGTTATAAAAATATTTTACCAGTAAAACATATAAGAAAATATGTATAATATTTTATTATAATTCAAAAATAGAACACAAAATGGAACCCAATACGGAACCCAATATGGAACCTCATATATCATCCTCCGATAATACATTATATCCCGATGATTCTCAACTACCTACGCTCGTTCCGAGCTCCGGTGTTCTCTCAGACATTGTCATAAAACATTTAGTTATATGTGGCGGCGGTATAGCAGGATTAATTGCGTATAGTATTTTGCGTGAATCAAATAAATCGGGTATTTGGGATATAGAGAAATTGAAAAGTATTTATGGTACTTCAGCCGGAGCTATCATAGCTGTTATTATTGCATTGAAATATGACTGGGTAGAAATAGATGATTACATTATAAAACGGCCATGGGAACATGTATTTAAGTTTGATATTGGGTCGGTTATTCATTCATTCGATTCCAGAGGTATTTTAGGAAAAAAAATAATTGAAGAAATTATATGTCCATTGTTGAAAGGGAAAGATTTAGAAAACAATACGACTATGAAAGAGTTATATGAATATTCTAAAATAGATATTCATATATTTACCACGGAAATACATAATTATGAAACCGTCGATATTTCTCATAAAACACACCCAGATTGGAAAGTTATAGATGCAATATATTGTTCAGCATGTTTGCCTATTATATTTATGCCTTATTTGAAAGACGGTAATTGTTATGCAGACGGAGGTATAACAAATAATTATCCGATTTATCAGTGTTTAGATAATGGCGCAAATCCGGATGAAGTATTCGGTATTACACTACCAAAAGAAAACAATAAACAGACTATATCAGAACAATCTTCTTTGTTTGATTATTTGTCATTGATTTTGAATAGAATGTATAAACACGCATATTTAGCATCCATAAAAGATAGAGAATATAAGATACGATATGAATTGCTATTAGAAAACGCGATTGAATCTATGTATGATTTTATGAACGTTTCGTCTTCTAAAGAACAACGTTCTCTATTACTCAACAAAGGGAGTGAATTATGGAATGTTTTTATGGAAAAACATATTATCGAAGCACAATGTTTATTTACTGGTCCCTGATAAAACCAATTGTTCTAGACCACTCTTAGAAACTTTTGCATCGTAGTCTATTTTGTTATTATCTACAAGCATAATAATTGTAGGGTAGGATTCTATCTTGTATTGCGCTATCAAAGTTGCGGATTTTTGGTCTTTTTCGTCTGTGCAATCAACCGGTATGCAAGTAATTGTATATTCATTTACAACTTTACCGTTGTATTCTTTTTTGAATTGCTCCCATTCTGGCTTAGCGCGTTTGCAATGTGGGCACCAATCAGCAAAAAAGAAATATACTTCAGCCTCTTTTTTACGGGTATTTGTATTGGCTACATCAGAAAAATCTTTTACTTCTTGTGCATTTTTGTAATATCGTTTATATCCATAATATCCGATATAAGAAAACAATATAACCAACAAAACAATAAATACAATTTTACTATATTTACTAAAAAAACGACTGTATAATAAATTAACGATGTTTGACATTATATATTATGGACATAGATAAAATGTCCAAAAATACCGAATTGTAATAATGCTATAATGCTAAATCTTTATTTAGCAAATACATTTTTAGTAAAATACATTTTATCAAGTTATTATAATAACAATTTCATACAATTATGAATAAAACGCGTCGAAAAAATACCCGGGCTAATAAAAAAGGTAAATCATCCGTATTTACACGAAAACATTTTTTAAGTAATGATGGAATGCTAACCACTGTATGGGGGCCTAGCACATGGCATTTATTACATACAATGAGTTTTAATTACCCCGTTTCTCCTACTTGCGACGATAAACGTAATTATCGGGACTTTATATTGAGTTTGCAATATGTATTACCTTGTGGTAAATGTCGTAAAAACTTGAAAAATAATTTCAAAAAACTACCGTTAAAAATGTGTCATATGGAGAACCGATACAAGTTCTCTCTTTATATTTATAGATTACATGAAGTAGTGAATAAAATGCTCGGTAAAAACTCTGGATTGTCATATGCCGATGTTAGAGAGAGATATGAACACTTTAGGTCAAGATGTGCTAAATCTATTGAAGAGTTAAAACGAGAACATGCTGAAATGATGAAAAACTCGGAAAAAGGTTGCACTGAACCATTATATGGAGAAAAGGCGAAATGTATTTTGAAAATTGTGCCAGATGATACCCCTTGTAATACATTTGATATAGATGAAAAATGTATGAAGAAAAAAATACAATTATGAGAACGTCGGAGCGAGGAACGAGCAATAGAGTTCTCGTAGGGGGGTCGCTTATTATCCGGAGCTGTATTTTTATATGGAGTATAATGCAATATATCATTTATTTAGCATTATCAACAAAAACAAATATAGACGACAATGATTGAGAGAACTTGCTTATAAATAAAATAAATACATTGTAAATATATAGAACACAATATATATAATGTCAGACTATGAACCTAATACTCAATCGGCGGACGACTCAGATATACAAACAAATAACAATTCACCGCCCGTAAATAAGACTAAACCAAAAATCCCTTTTTGGAGTGAAAATCCGAATATTATTTTAAATACTAGCTATTTACTAGAGTTTTTTCCAACAGATACTATGTCATATTCTCAAAAATTGAATGCTATTTCTAGATTAGTATTGGCAATGACAATTATAGGTTTCTTTTTAACCGGGAGTATTCGTATTATTATAGTTGCTGGTATAACCTTGTTTTCGATATATTTACTATATAATCATCATATAAAATCAAAGGATACAAGTAAAGATTTAGAAGGTTTTGAAAATCCAGCTTTAGATATGTTGAAAAACATGGGCAAATCTACTTCGCCAGAAGTATTTGATAAACCAAGTCCGGAAAACCCATTTAGTAATGTGCTTATGAATGATTATGATTACAATCCTCATAAAAAACCAGCACCTCCTATTGCTAAACCGGAAATAAGTGATAATATATTAACAGACGCTAAATCAATGGTCCAAAAATTGAATCCCGGTCAGCCAAATATTGCTGACAAACTTTTTCGAGATTTAGGAGAACAATTTGTTTTCGAACAATCTTTACGCCCATTTTATTCTACTGCTAGCACAACTATTCCAAATGATCAATCTGGTTTTGCAGACTTTTGCTATGGTAGTATGATTTCATGTAAAGAAGGTAATTTGTTCGCTTGTGCTAGAAATAATGCATTTAAACATATAAACCATTAAATATCATTATATGATTTTCTTGTGTAATAGTATAATATATAAGAAAAATGTCCAGCTATATGTTTAACAATATGGGTCGAATTGGAACAGATGCAACAGACAAAACTCAACAAACTCTATACAATACACGCATTGCGAATTATAACCTTTCTAATTATTTTTCGTCAGCCAAGTCAGATAATCACGTGTTATTTGCAACTATGCAACCATCTGTAACATATAATGGTGTAAATGGAGGAAGTGGAGTCGGCGGAGGTGTTGTTGATTATGAATCGCTATTACTCAATAAGGCAGAACAAGAGCGTCCATTAGAAAAGGTTCAACTAATGCAACGTATGTTTTTAACCGTTCCTTATTTAGGAAAAGGTGCGAAATACAGATATTGAATCTCAATTGCAACAAGGCGAAATTATTGATCATAAGAAAAGCACATCTACCATAATGGAAAAATCTTTTATGCCATATTCATTACCATTGACTGACTATAACATGAATGAACGTGTTGCTAATCCTGCATTTACGGTGGAAGAAGTCGCAATGGATGGATGGGTTCGTGGGGGCGCAGATGCACGTAATTTGTCATACAATCGTTAATGACTGTATGTATAGGATACGTATACGATAAGAAAAATAATATCACATAAATGACATAAAAATAAATGTCATTTATACTTTATTTAGAGAACTATGGATGAAACCGTAAATACTGTTTCAGAACAATCGACTGAGACGAATGATGACCCTGTTGGCGATAAAACATTGCCGAAAGACCATCCCTATTATAATATACCCATTAACTTCAATATTATAACACCGTCATACAAAAACAATGAAGAATATCGGAAAGCATTGCAAGAACTCTGTTTTTTGCGCTATCCAGATACATTTCCAACCGGTGATTATCCGGAAGGAACCGACCCGGAATCTTGTCATGAAATGACATATGATATTGAGAACATGACATATGCATTAGATTTCATATGGCACAATACCAGAAAACAACAACTGTTTGTTGACTTATACAAATTGGCTGCCGTAGAAATGATGACAGAAGATTTGGAAGTAGGTTTAGCTATATTGTTTTCCTATGATTATTTGATGTATTTCTACCCAATATTTCGCGAATACATGGTATTAAATGAACGATTTGACGAAACTCATCCATTGTATATTTTATTAAAACAAAAACTTTCAAAAAAATAACCTGTCTATATGCTATATAGTATGGCTTCAACACGAACGAAAAATACACCTGGTAATTACGATTTAGAACAATGGACATATAATAGAAATGCTTCTTGGTGCACCGCTGAATATAGAGGTCCTCCCCCTCAAACCAATTTGCCAGGAAATGGATTGTTAGCTGGAAATGTATCTAGAACACAATTATCGGTCAATTCATGTGATATAGAATCTATGTTACGGGGGATTGGGTCAACCAATTTGGTCTCTCCACAAGAACCAGTAGTAGCCCAAATCAAAGAATTACCATCTTTAAATATTTGCACAAAAATACCTCTTTTGATTCCATCGGATTTGAAGGTCCGTCCCAACCAACGCCCCCTCTTTGATTAATGTCTGGAGGTATGGTCGGGATAATGAATAATAGTATTATTTATACATACTATTATTTATATAAGAATACGTCCATATGCTAATACCCGCATCTATTCTGGATTCCCCACCGGGGAGGATTTGCAGTATTTATATTATAATCTAGCGGATTACGGCGATATTCCGCCGCAGATAATATAAAACAACTGTCCCAATTTCCAACAATCGCATAGGCATTCAGCAAATACTCGAAATTGAAAAACCCGGCAAAATATTCACGCTCCAACTCTTCATTGCTCATATATCCACTCTGTATTCTCCACACCGCAGATTCGCGGAAATCATTTTGGCACCGGGTCTCATCCGTATTATATAAAATAGTTATATCATTATTTAGAGACGCATTATAATTCGTTATATATTCCACTGCCTCATTTGTATCACAGCACAATACAATATGATTGATATTATGTGTATTACACATTTCAATACATTTATCTGCGTATAGCTTCATATCAATATAATTCGTCTCCATGGATGGTCCCCATACTTTATCGCTCAAACGAATATGCATTCCAATATATTTCAAGTTTTCGTCTTTGATTTTGCGATACAATGCATTGTTGTTGAGTATAGTAAGAACATATGCATTTGGTTTGTATATTTTGTGCAATAGTGATTGATGAAACTCTTCTACCGTTGCATATTCATCTGGTTTGTATGCATACCGTTCTTCTATGTGTTCTTTCAGATATTCATATTTCACAATGTTAGTTTGGTCTATATCAGGTTCTTGGATTGTTGATATATCTTCATAATAATGATGGACAGTATTACCTCGAAAAAAAACTCGGCTGCCATTCTTTTTGTAGAAAAATGCATAACCATTTTTAATGGCTTGTATATATGCCCATTTTACATGCAATAGATGTGCCCCAAACGGCCACCATAAATCTTCTGTTACTAGTGTTGTCATAATGAATTATTGTATATCTTTTTATGGGTTTATATTAGTTTATATTAGTTTATATTAATTGAACTTCACAATAATTTTCACGCTTTCTTTTTTAATACATTTGCATGCTGAAACAGACAATTCTTCGCGCTTCTTACGAGTTTTATCGTTTGCTATAGTAGTTTCTTTATTGTCTAATGAGAACTTGCGTTTGGATGTGCTATTTCGCGCATTCATATCATTCTCTATTTCTTCATAATTGACCTTTATAAAGTCAATAATTTTGTTCTCTATAGCCCATTTGAAAAAATTAAGTTGACCTATCGTCGTTTCCATATATTTTTCTTCATCATATGGAATGGATATTCTTTCCCATCTACAAAAAGGGTCAAATCGTTTTTTGGAATAAGCCTTCAGTTTGAGTTTGTAATCAGTGTAGACTTTGAATCGTATTATTTCAGTTGTTCCACTAACCCGTTGCACTGGTAAATCATATATAGTATAATATTTTTTTGCAAAATTGGTCACAAACCAATCCACTATACGGAGTGATATTTTGGATTCGCCATTGATTATATTCATCATTTTGTGTATGTTCTCCTTATTACTATAGAACTCCATTAGATTTCGCATTAATAAGTCATTTTGTGTATTGGATGAAATAGTTGCAACAGATGTCATTGTATGAATATCCTAATATTCATTTTTTATATGGATTTATACGTAAAAATGTTTTACACAGTTTTAATTTTCAAATCCCGACCATTTGGGTTAAAATAATATAAAGATTTTATTATTATAATAAATATATGAAAATTTTATATGATGGAATTGGCTGTAATAAAACAGGAGAACATACCGAAAATGAGTTTTCGAATATTATGAATAGAGAATTCACACATAAAACATGGAGATACGAATTAGAAAAAGTTCCAAGAGAATATCATTATCAACTTCAATTTAAAGATTGGGTTTTACCTGATGATTTTATATTCTTTACATTAACAGATTGGATAGAATATTCAGGTGCCTAAATAAGCGTTTGAAATGGTAGGCGGTGCGAGAACGCTGGAGCTCGGAAACGAGCGCAGGTGTTCGAGGATTATCCGGAGATAATTTATTATCGAAGGATAAGAAGGTTCATCGCAGTAGTATAGTATGTAGCAACAATTGAATATTCTCTTTTCCAAGCTCCGGAGTTCTCGCAATATTCTAACTGGAAAATGAAAAATTGAAATAGTTGTAATAATAAATTACTTCAATTATATTAAAGATATATTACTATTTGTATTATAAAATATTATCATGTCAGATATAGTTTCAATTTGGGGTAATTTTGTGAAAGGCGAAGATTATCCAGATGAAATACTTTTTGAAACGGAAAATACTTTAGTTATCAAATATTGCGGGCAAAATAGTGGGCAACAAGATAAACTTGTTGGTATCGGAAACTATTTCTTTATAAAAGAATCAAACAAATCGTCAAAATATACATTCGTTGGTAGGGTTATAAAATCTACACAGCTCGGAAAAGAGTTGCAATATAAAAAGAATAAAAAAACGAAAGAATACAAGTATTATAATGTTCAAACGTTTGAACTTGTAATTTCCAAAGAACCTAGGCGTTCATTTCCTATTAAGAATAGCGTTTATACACATTTTAGATGGGACCCAAAAATCGGTAATAAGCAATCTGGCATTATTAGACACGCATTGTTGTAATTACTGGCTGGGTATATGGGATTTGTATATAGAACGAATGAGTCCATCCTGTGCATAATATATTTACATTATTGCGAAAACAATATAAATACAATAATATACAGTATATAATTACGAATGAAGTGCTTAGCAAAAGACCGCAACAATAAAGGATGTCGCAATAACAAAATCGGTGATACACGATTTTGTAAATTGCATCAATATATGAATGATTATACAGATATTATGTTAGAGAACTTGAAATTATGTAGTGGTTGTTTAAAAATGCATTATATGGCAAATAGCAATTATTTGAGTTGTCAAGGATGTAGAAGTCGTGCAAAACCAAAAACTGAAGTAATATTATGTAAATCGGAGAAGTGCAAGTTTAAACGATCCGATGAAAATGATTATTGTGGAAAACATCAACTATGTTTGTTTATAGATGAAACCGTAGCTAGTAGTAAAAAAGTATGTATTAATTATGTGAGAGGATGCAAATCACAATTGAATATGACTTATAAATATACTAGATGTGGTGTATGTCTCGAAAAAGACAGAGAAAACGATAGAGCAAAACGAAGTAAAGCAGTGGAACAAAATGCACAAATTGAACAAAGTGTTATAGAAATTACACATAAATACTGCACAACGTGTTGTAAAGAATGTGTTATAGATGGTTTTATTGGCGAAAAGAATAATACTATTACAATGACATGCAAGGCTTGTAGAATACAAAATAAAATACAAGATGCAAAACGTAATAAAAAAGTTAGAAATATACTTGAACGCCAAAATCAGTTTACAGCATATGGTAAATACATAAAGGATGCATGTTCTCGTAATATTCCTTTCGATTTAACGTTTGATCAATATATTGATATTGTTTGCAAACCGTGTTATTACTGTGATATGACAGAATTAGAAAAAGGATTCAATGGAATTGACCGAAAAAACTCGGATATAGGGTATATAGTAGAAAATTGCGTAAGTTGTTGTAAAATGTGTAATAAACTAAAGGGAACCTTGGATGACAATTGTTTTACAAAACGAATTGGTCATATTTTGAGTTACATAAGGACCATTGATACATACGTGTCATTTCCTGAATTGTTTGGGAATCATATAGCAGGTAATTATTGCACATTTAATCGTATTGCAGATGAAAGACAAATGACATTTGAATTATCACCGGAACAGTTTGATGAAATTACTGCAGAAAACTGTTATATATGTGGAAAACAAAATACCGAAATACATAAAAATGGAATTGATCGCTTTAACAATGCCATAGGATATATTGTAGAAAACTGTAGACCCTGTTGCACCGAATGTAATTTTATGAAAGGAATATATGGTTATGATATTTTCATAGAAAAGATATTGTTCATTTACAACAAACATATAGAATTATTTAAGGAAAATATTGTAATGATAGATATATCAAATAACTATATACCTGAAATATTTATTCAAAAACATAAAAAACAAGCTGCAAAAGAAAAGCCCACTGAAACCAAAACAAAAGACCAAATTAAAGAAGAAGCCCGATTACGTAAAAAGAAACAGAGGGATGAATTAAAGGAAAAACTGGGACATGAAAAATACAAAGAAATTAGAGCAATAAACCGGAGTTATAGTAAATAATATAAGAAATTAGTATTATAACTTTTTGTTTTATAAATAATAATTATTATTATTTATAACATTTTATTTATAATGTTTGCAATTGGATGTCTTGAGAATCTGTCATATCCTAGCGTGGCGGACTTAGACATAATCCTGCGGATTGCCCCAATCCTTAACATTTTTACCGTACCCGAGTTCTATTCTCGGCCATGTGTTAGTTTCCAAAACACATTTGGTAGTTAAGGCTCTAAGGGTGTTCCCGCAACGGATAATTTCGTATAGAGTTTTCTTCTCTTCATTAGCACTCTACTTATAATGCTTATTATTAATAACGTTTGTAATTTATTGGGTGTCATGAGCATCTGGTTAGCATACAAATAAATATTTTAATTTGAATATGCCACACCAGCCCAAATACTCCACTTAATTTCTCAAGCGGTTGGACTGTATCTTAAGTCTACTCCGGCTGCTTAAACCATCATCGTAAACCAACTACCATTCAGTCTCTGAGAATCTGTCATATCCTAGCGTGGCGGACTTAGACATAATCCTGCGGATTGCCCAATCCTTAACATTTTTACCGTACCCGAGTTCTATTCTCGGCCATGTGTTAGTTTCCAAAACACATTTGGTAGTTAAGGCTCTAAGGGGTTTCCCGCAACGGGTAGTTTCGCAAAGAGTTTTCTTCTCTTCACTAGCACTCGACTTATAATCCAGGAGTCAAAACGAAGTTTCCATTAGCAGGGCCTGGTTGCTAATGGCGTAGTACTTTTCTGCACAGATGAAACGATACATTAGATTATAATATAACAATCCAATTATCAGTTCGTTTATGCCACTCATGACACGTAAAACGTTGTAATTAACCGCATAGACACGGACCTTAGCCGTGGCAGTTCCCGAAACAGTTGCGGCAGAAAGGACAAGCTGGAGGGTAGCATTGTCAATTCTGGAGAAGTTGCAGGTTCCCGATGGTTGGTGTTCCTCAGGGCGCAAGGCGAAGGAATACACGTTGATACCAGTATCGGGGTTGCGGGTATGGTGTTGGTAAGGTTGGACGACGTCGAAGTAAGAACCTTCACGCTCAGAGAAGCGGTCTTGGCCGTTGAGCTGCAACTTGGCAGTGACAACGGGGTTCTCACCCCAGCAGTGCATGTCAAGGGCAGTCTCAGCAAGGACGAAAGTGCCGGCATCAGAGAGACCCGATGTAGTAGCAGCTCCACCTTCTTGGGCGAAATCACCCGCCCAAGCAGCAGTAGCTCCAGTCGAGGCAGCATCCATAGCACCTCCCATCTGGAAAAGACCAGAGGAGGTGATGAAGGCCTGAGAGCCGGAAGTCTCAGCAGGGCCACCAAAAGCATGGATGGCGTTGGGAAGAGCATCGATGGCATCAGTGTAGTTGAAGGGTTGAGCACCAAGAGTCTTGAAGAGAGTAGATTGACCTTCCAAAGACGAGCAATAGTCAACGTTGGCATCGGGTTGAACAACCCAGATGAGTTCCTTGACAGGGTGGTTGAAGTTCAACTTGATCTTGTTGCTGGAAGATCCAACCGATTCATCACCAGTGAATTGAAGTTGCTCAATCAAATACTCGTGGGGGTTTTGGGCCATCTTTCTGCGTTCATCAGTGTCAAGGAAGACATAGTCAACGTAGAGGGAGGCAGCGACCAAAGATGATTGGTAAGCAGTGGGGACAGACAGGGTTCCAGCGACAGAGCCAAGGGACTTGACAGCCCACAAGCACTCACCAATGGGGCGGAAGTCAATGTTGATCTTGACTTCGTGGTATTGGAGAGCAATCAAGGGGAGGGCAAGGCCAGGGTTGCGGTTGAACCAGAAGAGGAGAGGAATGTAAAGAGTGGTCTCGGGCAAAGCATTGCGAGGAGCACACACTTGAGCAGGTCCACCGTTGGCCGCGCAAGGTCCAGAGACGTTGGCGAACGAGGGGTCAGTGATGTAGGTAAGTTGAGTGGTGTGGCCAATCATCTTGAAATACCCACGTCTTTGCTCAGAGGTCATGGTGAGTTGATTCCAGATGTGCATCCAGTCACCGAACTGACGGTCAATTCTTTGACCACCAATTTCAACCTCAACTTGGGCAATGAGTTGCTCACCAATGAAGTCCAACCAACGGGCATAGACACCGTCATTGTTGGAGCCACTGGAGGGCTTCATCGATTGGTTAATCTCAGGGAGAGTAACTTGGAGGTAGGTGCGGTAGGCAAGATCTCCGTTTCTGGAGATGGTGCAGGTAACTCGGCGACCGAAATCGGCTTGACCAGAGAAAGTTTGCTCAATACTCTCAAGCGAGAAGTTGGTGTGTCTGCGATACGAGACCTTCCAGAAGGTGATCTCGGGGGTTCCAGTAAGGAAAACGTCTTGTGCGCCGTAGGCGACTAATTGCATTAGAGCACCACCCATCGTGTATGTTCGTTATATACTATATAAAGAAAATAATTTCTGAGAATTGCTAAATAATTATTTTTATAAATTGCTAAATATCTTTCAAATACTTATTTAGGAAAATGCGTTTGTATTTATAAAATAACAACCTTACTCCATACCGTCGTAATATAACTGCACTATTTCAATAGTTTTGGCTGTATTATTAGTGAGCCAATAATGTATTTGCGTTTTTAAAACTTCTATTCTGTTAGCCCATTCTTTTGTTTTTAGGCGATTGATCGCTAAAATACCAGTTTTTTGAAGCTTCCAACAGGATGATATTTTTGTTCCATTTTTATCAATATAATCATCTGGATTAAACCGAATAAATACAATTGGTCTATGTCCTAAATCTTGTGATAACTCCATTAATCGTTTGTTTTCACACATGCAATCATATGCATTATGTTGATTTTCATCTATTTCTACAATAATAACTTGATATCCTAAATCTAACAATAAATCTGGACGCTTTTTCGAACAACCATCCGCTATTTTTTTGTCTGAATACCACGTCATTTGCGGAAATGTTTCTATAACACTATCTACAACTGTTTTCTCTTTTGTTTTATAATTTCTACTTATTGGTTTATCTGGAAATAAGTTCATATAACAATACATACAATATCCTTCATATTTATTTGAAACATAAGTTGAACACCATTCTGATAAACACATTTTTGCAAATACATCTACCATCCCACTTTCTCTGTGATTAATACAATATTTCGCCGATTTTATATTTTTTACATTATAAACTGCTCGTAGATTACACCCATCAAAAAAACATTGTGTGTGAAAAACATCTACCATTGTCTCTGTTTTATGAGTTGAACACATCTTAGGACGACTATTTCCAGGTTCATTAAATGTAGGTGCTATACTACATCCAATATACTCACATTTCAAATGTTTTCCATCAATCATTCCCTCTGTTTTATGTGCAGAGCAAAACCTAGGCTGTGTATCTTCCAAATACTTATAAGACGGCATTTTTGAGCACCCAGGATGCTCGCACCGTTTGTGTTTTATATCCACCATATCTGACAATTTATGTATAGAACAATATTTTCCTACTTTTTCACCTTCTACATTGAATTGTGCAATCATATTACATCCGTCTTGCTGACACCGTTTTGAAACCACATTCACCATTTCCTCAGTTTTATGTTCTACACAATATTTAGCAGACGAACTTCCCGCCAAATTGTAAATAGGAGTTGTATAACAACCCACATTTGCACATCGTTTAAGTTTGACATTTACCATTCCGGCAACCTGATGAGCCATACAATACATTCCTTTTGTTTGCCCCGGATAATTGTATATAGCACGTTTGTCACAAGACTCGCACAATTTATCCACCACATTTATCATTCCATCCAGACGGTGAGAAGAGCAATACAACCCTTTTGTATGACCCACTAGATTAAAATAAGCACTTTTATCGCAAGTTAGACATTTAGGCATTTTATTTACATAATTATATATAAAAATGTATTTATGTAGTTTCCATTTTTATATATTGCGAAGACGCTGTAGATCAGAAGGAGTGTAGGATAATACAGACCTTAATGTATGGTCGTGTGGATTAAAAATCCACATGACCAGCATATAGGGTAAGTTGTGTATTTTGATGCCATCGGGCATCAATCCCACGACTAGACCTTAATTTTGTCTATATCGTTTTGAGTATTTTTTATTTCGTTTTTTCATTGTCTTAGATTTCGGGGTTTTCCGAATCAACCCACCATACAATTGTTCGATTTTTGAAATATCATTTTTAAATGATGAGAAACAATGATTATTCAACTTGGGTTTAATGAGTTTTATATTTTTCAATACATTTGTATAATTTCCTCCTCCTCTAACTCCAAACATACGTTGTAAAAATGTTCTGGGTTTTGGTGCAGAACTTCCTGGCGCAGGGGGCGTTCTGGTTGGTTGCGAGTATGCGGTTGTAGGTATACGTGAATTGGTATTCTGT
>Ga0214921_10007850_pt1 | contig 14068 bp, 13 predicted proteins | sample LL1505_MetaG_FD_177992 | JGI IMG/M metagenome (GOLD analysis project Ga0214921, IMG submission 177992) | Freshwater microbial communities from Lake Lanier, Atlanta, Georgia, United States - LL-1505 | ecosystem: Environmental > Aquatic > Freshwater > Lake | place: USA: Georgia | collected... | reverse complement strand
AAATAACTTAATAATCAATTTATATTATTAAAAATCAAAGCGTCCAGAGCAAATTAGTGATTAACTTGAGAGGCCTGTAAATAAAACTGTGTAATATATGTGTAATTGACAAAAAGCCTCAATTACTGAACATAACTCCATGTTTTTAAACGAAAAAAAGCCTCTTCAAAATTCTTGAAAAGGCTTTATTGTGGATTAACAGTCCGGCGCTCTACCGACTGAGCTATCGAGGAATATTCGGTTTGTTAGCAGAAAAGTACACAGAAATTCAGAGTTTTTGAAGACTTGGAGTGTCTGCGAAAATCACTAAGCCTCGCATTGTAACAAAAAAAATGCAGCTTTTTGAAGGCTCTAGGGTTTTGTTGGTAAAGGGTAGTTAAAGGGTGGTTTCACTCTGGAAAACATGTCTCTTCTGGTGTATTTGCTTTGATCATTGAAATAGCTAAAAGACAACTCTATTAGAACAAAGCAGAGCGTCCAGAAACTTGACGCTTGTAGTGCACTGGCCAGGTAGGGTGTGTCCAGAGTAAACGCAAGTTTGGAGGTCAAGATTAATTCTTTTCCTGTTGAGGAGCCAGGACTAGTTTTAGAAAAGTTCTACGCTATGGTTTTTTCGCGAATTCATTTTGAGCCCAAAGGCTGGACTTTAGGGTATCTGTTTATTCTGGGCGCTTTGTCACTTATCTGCGTCAAGCTTTTCGGGCGAATGCTTTAAATATGAGAGCTCGGGAAATCGGGCAAACCGAATACGTAAAACTCGCTCTTCGTTTTAGCAACCATGCGGATGGTTTCACCGACCGCGACCTCCGCGCTACTCCAAGGGCCATAAGTCTCTTGCGCTAAATTGCCTTCGCCAATTGTGCAAAAGAGCAATTGTCCGCGAGCACTCGTATCAAGTGTTAGCTGAGCACCCGCTTGCAATTGGAGCTGAGATAACTGTAAGCCATACCCATTGAAGGAGCCAAGATCTTTTTTGTGGACACCAGCACCCATCATGCGCCAGGCAAAGCGGTTGGGGTCCAGTAGTACTGGAGTTAGGTACTGCGGCGCCGGGTAGACGATTGTGGTGCCATGAACATGCTCCCATACTGCCTCATAACTGTCTTGATTATGTTTTTTCCCCGCCTCATCAAGCCAAGTGAATACGCCGTCTTCAAACTTACCGCGCTCACTGAGCTGATCAATGCCAGATCGCAGCTGAGCACGACTCATGAAGCCTTGATTCGACGGCCCGCCGATTTGCAACAGCAAGGTTACGCTTCTACCTTCTCCCCTTTGCGTGTAGTAGGTCCCCTCACAGAAATACCCTACAGAGCCCTCATGCTGAATCAGCCCTTTTCCGAAGCTGAAACTACCTTCGAGCATGATACGTATCTGCTCAAAGTTATGGCGATGCTGGGGCGTGTGGTATTCGTCCTCAATATGTACCAATTGCAAGCCGTAATTGCCAGGGGTGGAATCTTGGCCAGTCATCAAGTCACGAAAGCCGATGTTGCCACCACGAAAGCCCTTGCGTACTGGTGATACCAATGGGCAGTGTTCGAGTGTGTGCATGCGCATAACGAATACGTCCTATAACGAAGCGCCCGAAGCACGAACGATCGGCTCCCATCGGCGAATTTCTGCTTCTACGAAACGCCCAAAACTCTCGGGCGCTTGCACTGCAGGCATGCTCAGGCTGGCAGCCTCCACACGCTGGCGAGTTAAGACGTCCTGCATGGCTGCAGCAAAGGCTGAGTGCAGCTTTGTAACCACATTCGCAGGTGTTCCTGCAGGTGCAAAAAGACCATACCAGCCGTCAATGTTGAAATCCCGCAAGCCTACCTCGTTCATTGCAGGTACATCGGGCACGAAGCGTGACCGCGTGGGGGTGGTTTGGGCCAGTACTTTGAGACGCCCATCCTTCACCAGGCTCATTGCTGCAGCAGGAGAAGTAATCGTCATTTGAATCTGCTGACTCACCAAATCACGAATGGCTTCGGAAGCTCCCTTATAAGGTACATGCGTCATGTTGAGGCCAGTTCGCTGATTGAAAAAAGCACCAGCGATGTGACCAGGCGAACCAATACCGCTGGAACCGTAGCTCACCTTGTCACCCTCTCGTTTGGCATAAGCAATGAAATCCTGGAGCGTGTTAACAGGCAAACTAGCCGGCACCACGATGATTTGTCCACCACCTTCAGTGACTTGTAGGATGGGTGCGAAACTTTTAATCGGGTCATAAGGCAACTTGGCAAATAAAGCTGGGTTGACCGCATGACTGAAACTGCCACCAAGCAGTATCGTATAGCCATCGGGTGCAGCTCTGGCTACAGCTTCACTTGCAATATTGGTCGCAGCGCCAGGTCGATTTTCCACCACGATTGGCTGGCCAAGAATGCGCGAAGCTTCTTGCACGAGAGCTCGCGCGAGTGCATCTCCAGAACCACCGGCCGCAAAACCGCAGATGATGCGTATGGGCTTGTTTGGAAAATCTATCGTTTGTGCCACTCCTTGGTGCAATGGAATGATGGTAGCCAATCCAGCAACCAAAAGGCCCAAAGTGTGACGGCGGCGTGTGAAAGTGTTCATAAATTAGATCGAAAATTTTTGAAATAACGTTAGCATTTTGTTCTCTAACTGTGAAGTCTGGCATTCCCCTAAACCATGACAGACTTCACACAGTACAGTTTGAAGTTTATATGTCAGATAACCATTGCACAAAAATTGGAACCCCATGAACCTGTTCATTCGTTGCATCGCACTGCTACTTTGTTTTGCCATGGCACCTGCACTGGCCTTTGATGACAAATACCTCGATGCCAACGGCGTCAAAATTCGCTACATTGATACCGGTAAGGGCAAAGCGATCGTCCTATTGCACGGCGGTGCTTCAAGCCTCGAAAGTTGGACCTCGGAGGGCGTGGTAGACAATTTGGCCAGGGACTTTCGCGTTATTGCATTTGATGCCCGCGGCCATGGTAAAAGTGATTCGCCACGCGACCCAGCCGCTTACGGTCGGCAACAGGCGCTAGACGTAGTTCGCATTCTTGACGCGCTGAAAATACAGCGTGCGCACATCATCGGTTTCTCACTGGGGAGCAGCACCGTAGCTCAACTGCTGACGCTGCATCCCGAACGCTTCCTCACGGCTGTGCAGGTTGGAGGCGCCGGGCGCACGCCAGATGAAGCCAACGATCCGCGTATCGAAACTGAAGCCTCCGAAATCGCTCGCGACTGCATCAGCCGCAGTCGCCTTATGCGCCAGGCACCGGCCGGAATGAAACCTACTGAAGAAGAAATTCAGCGGCGCATCATCTCCTGCCGCGCCGACAAGAACTTCGATCCGCTGGCGGTTGCCGCCTCACTTCGTGGCTACAAAGATCAGGCCGTCACCAGCGTGCAGATGGCAGCGGTGAGAGTACCAACCATGGGCATCGTCGGCACGCTAGACCATACGCTTAAAGCGATGCAGGAACTGAAAACTATTCGACCTGCGATGAAGCTGGTAATTTTAGATGGCGTATCGCACACCGGCAAAACAGGCATACAGGGCGATCCGCGGCTTGTCACTGAAATCCGTAATTTCATTGCTGAATAACGCAGCCAGCTTTGATGAGTCGCTAGAAGTTGCTCATTATTCTTTGATCCCAGATTCGACTTCGTACAAGGGGACATGATCTCAAAAAACTGCACGCTTGGTTTGGTCTGCTCAATCAGCGCACTTAAGTTATTTTTGATCAAAGCTAAGCATTAATTCGATCAAGATCTATCGATGTTTAAACCCCCAAATTAAACTGAACAAAAAAACTTTGTTTCAGATAGGGTAAACCTAGTCGCTTCCTAAGAAAAGTTGTGATACTTTTAAATATGTAATTAGTTATTTTTTAAAATTAATTCGGGAGACAGTTTGATGAAAGTCATATCCAAAGTAATTGCATTGCTCTTTTTGTTTGTCGTGGGTCAAGCAGCCGCACAGGGCTATCCGACTCGTCCAATCAAGATCATTGTGGGATTTCCACCAGGTCAGTCCGTTGACGTTGTCGCTCGCCTAATTGGACCGCCTATGTCGCAGTCTTTGGGACAGGGTGTAGTTGTCGATAACCGACCAGGGGCGGGTGGTGCAATTGGGGTCAGTGCTCTGCTTAGCGCACCTGCCGACGGATACACCGCCATGATCGCATCAAGCGGTCCGATGTCCATCAATCCGCATTTGTCAAAGGTGGCCTTTGACCCCAAGACATCGTTTTCGCCCATCACCATGCTCGCCTCTGTGCAGTACGTTTTGGTTACACAACCTACATTCCCCGTGAATAATCTCCGGGAATTGATTTCGCTGGTAAAGGCTAACCCAGATAAGTACAACTTTGCCGGATCTGGTAACGGCACGACCCAACACCTGGCCGGTGAGCTCTTAAAAATGCAGGCTGGTCTAGACATCAAGTTTATTCCCTACGCTGGAAGTACGGCAGCTCTTACCGATCTGATGGCAGGTCGCATAACCTACGCATTCGAAACAATCGCTACGGTTCTTCCACTCGTTCAGGCAGGTAAGCTCAAAGCGATTGCGGTCTCCAGCCTTAAACGCTCCAGCCAGCTACCAGATATTCCAACAGTGGCTGAAGCCGCGAACTTGCCCGACTTCAATGTGGTGGCCTGGATTGGCTTGGTTGCTCGAGCAGGCACTCCGCCCGAGATCACCAACCGCTTATCTGCAGAAGCCTTAAAGGCCTTGCAGAGCCCCGAGTTGCGGGAGCGCTATCAGACATTGGGAATGGAGCCTGTTTCGAGCTCGCCTGCAGAACTACAGCGCATTATGAACGAGGCCTATGATCGCTTCGGCGAAGTCATTAAACGCGCTAACATCAAAATTGATTGATCGTTGTAACGAGCGAGCTCACGTAGAGGGCTTATCCTTCAAAGCCCTCAAAGTTAGCGAAGTCTGTTAGCGGCGCTCGCTGTGTTTGCAACTGGTTGATCGCATCGGCATGATTTGCATAGCCCAGTGCCATGCCGCAAATGATAATCTGGTTGTCTGGAATGCCAAGGATTGGCCGAATCAAATTGTGGAAGTCGGCAAAAGCAGCCTGTGCGCAGGTGTCCAGTCCATGTCCGCGCGCCGCGATGGCAAAGTTACCGATGAAAATGCCCAGATCCAGCCAACTTCCAATTTCCAGGTCCTCCTCTAGCGTAAATATCATTCCCACTGGCGCGCCAAAGAATTCATAGTTACGGCGGCGTTGCTGCTCAGTGCGTTCGAAGTCCCCCTTGGGAATTCCCAGAAGTCCGTACATGTCCCAGCCGATTTTTCTGCGCCGGCCGATGTAGGGCTCACGCCACTGCACTGGGTAATAGTTCCATTCGCGCTTGTAGCTTTCTGCCTGCCCGCTGTCCAGGGCCTGCAGGATGACATCGGTTATTTGCTGTCGCATCACACCCGTGAATACATGGACCTTCCATGGCTGAATGTTGCTTCCGCTAGGGCTTCGGGCTGCCAGAGAGAGCAAGTTTTCAACCTCCTCTCGAGAAACAGGGGTGGGCAGGAATGCGCGCACGGAGCGACGCGTCTGCAGTGCATCATCGGCTGTCAGGCGCACCAATTCGAGCGATTGGTCGGCTTGAATCTTAAGGTCCAAAAGCGCTTCTCCTTTAGGAAGAACTGGGGTTCGGTTTGTGAGTCCCCAATGGCGCTGGCAGTGCGGCTCGAAGCAGATTACCTATCACGACCATTTCAGGAATACGGATACTAAATTGTTCGAGAGCACCCTTCAACTGAGCCGACTGTTGACCCGATGGCGCCAGCCGGTCAGCTGCTGGCACTAGTCGGGAAGTGAGCGAAGCGCATGCTAAGTCAACTTGCTGTCGCATTTGTGCAGCGGCAGCGTCGATTGCTTCAAACTCGGGCGGGACCAACACCGACGCATACCCCAGAAAGGCAGGCCAGTTTGCTAGGTGTCGATAAAGGCTTGGTAAAAGTGCAGAGGGTGCTGCGTCTGCCCCTCGGTTTGTCAACAACATGGCGAGAGCATGAACCGTTGGCGACATCGCCTCGGGTTTGATCATGGGCAGTAGCGCAGACGGCGGAGGGGGTGGCTGCCAATGAGGCCAGGCTTGTGAATGGTTTGCCACAGTTGTTACCGCTAGGTGCAATGACAAGCAGCGCACCATGACAAAGTTGACTGGGTTAGCTCGGTTGTAACCATCGAGTGTTTGAGTGATACCACGCTGGTCTTTCTCGCTGATGCCAGCTGCCCGCAGCGCGGCAACATGAATCTCAGGCTGGCGTGGGATGCGTGTTTTCTCGGCTATTTCCCAAGCTATTCTTTGCAATTCACCGCCTCGCATAGCTGGTCCAAGGAAACCCCATGCCCATTCGAGGGTTCCGGGTAGGGTGGCTAGGTGACGCCATATCAGGGCCACCATCGGTACGGCCGAGAGTTGACGAATTTCTTGATAGATTTGTAGGATGTCTCCGCGGGCTTGGTCCTCTGACAGTTCGGATAGGAGGTGCAGTTTCTCCGATTTTGAAACTGTATTCATAAGTGCTCGATTGGACAGAAAGTGTGTATTGCCGATCACGCGTCCCGTGCAGCGGTCTGTGGATTGCGAGGATTTTGTTGCCCCTGGTTCAGCATTTCGTCTCGGGTTCCAATTTGTGAAGCATGGCTTCCGGGGGTAATTCCAAGAAGAGCGGCAATCTCTCTCGAAGCAGCCACAGCTTCCTGGGGCGAGACACCTGTGCGAACGCCCATGTTTTCGAACAAGCACACCAGATCCTCGGTTGGCAGGTTGCCCACCGATGCCACGCTGGTAGGCATGGCAATTCCACCACCAATGCCACAGATCGAGCCTTCGATGAAGCTCGCTCCCGCATCTACTGCAGCCAGAACATTGGCAGTGCCTTGGCCAGATAAGTTGTGCACGTGGTATCCGAACTCGCAACCAGGGAACTCCTTGACTGCCCTTCTAAAGAGAGAGGCGACCATCATCGGATCCTCCATGCCCATGGAACCAGCAAGGTAAAAGCGCCTGATGCCCCCGTCGTGAAGACGGCGTAGCACTGCGATTGTCTTGTCCTGCGGAATCGGCCCCTCGTAAGCGCACCACATTGCAACTCCTAGCGCCATGACAAAGCCCATGCCGGCAGCATCGGCGATACGAAAGCACTTAATTCCTTGGTCTATCGCCTCGTCCATGGTCATGTTCTGGTTTTTGCGAAGGTATGTTTCGCTGACCGTGAGCAATCCAAGCAACTCATCAAGTTTGGAGTCGACAGCACGCTCGGCACCTCGCGCATTGGGCACCAGTGCTCGGTATATGATGCCCCGCCGACGCTGGATCCGGGCGCAAACTTCCTCTGCATCCCTCAGGTTGGGGATTACCGAGTTTCGAACGAAGCCCGTGATCTCGATCACGGGAAAACCTGCGCGTGAGAGCCGATCAATCATGGCAATCTTCGTATCGGTCTCGATCCATCTGTCAAGACTCTGCAGCCCGTCGCGCGGGCCTACTTCGCTGAGGGTAATGGACTCTGGTAGGTTCAACATTTTAGTTCTCGGTTTTGTATTGACTCAGATTACGCCTTTGGCTTTGAGCCTTTCGATTTCCTCGGCGGTCATACCTAATTCTGTCTTGAAAATCTCGTCATTGTGCTGGCCTAAGCGCGGTCCAAGCCAATTAACGCTGCCCGGTGTATCCGACAGACGCGGTACTAGGTTGGGTATGGACATTTCTCCCACTCTGTCATCATGAATTTTCAGGATGTTGCCACGCGCGGCGTATTGAGGGTCCTCGAAAATCTCGTCAATTGCGTAGATCGGGCCGCACGGAACCTGTGCCAACTCGCAGATGGCCAGCACCTCTGCGCGATCATGGCGCAAGGTCCAGGTCGCTACATGCTCGTCAACCTTTGTGCGATCGATTTCCCGATTTTTTAGCAATACCCAAGTTGCAGGCGCTGGCATTCCCTCTTTGGCCATCACGTCAGCTAAGCGCTCGTAAATCTTGTCATTGGTACAAGCTATTGCGATCCATCTGTTGTCCTTGGTGGGGTAGTGACTGTGTGGCACAACGTTCACCGTAGCGGGCCCCATACGCTCCCGCACGTAAGCTTTCATTGCATAGGCTGGGGCGAGTTCGTCGAGAATGCGAAAAATCGGCTCGTACAAGCCGATATCCACCATTTGGCCTTTGCCTGTGCGCTCGCGTGCTCGCAGTGCAAGCATAACGCCCAAGGCACCGTAGATGCCGGCCATGTAGTCTGGGATTGTGGCTGAGCCTGGTGTGACAGGAGGGCGGTCAGGATAACCAGCCAGATAGGAAAGACCACCAAATGCATTAGCGATACGGCCAAAACCTGGACGGTCTCGGTAGGGTCCGGTTTGGCCATAGCCAGAGATGCGAACCAAGATAAGGCGCGGATTGATCTCCCTTAGCGTATCCCAGCCTAAACCCCATTTTTCTAAAGTTCCAGGCTGAAAATTTTCAACCATCACATCAGCTTTTTCAACCAGACGTTTCAAAATGGCAGCACCTTCTGGGAGTCGCATGTCTAAGGTGATTGATTTTTTATTTCTGCATTCAGACAGCCAAGGCAGTGAATCGCCATTTTCAGTAATGGTTCCAAACCTCCGAAGAGCGTCTCCAATGTTAGGTAACTCAACTTTCAATACATCGGCACCAAATTCTGCCAATTGAGTGGTGCAAAAGGGGCCCGCTAAAAAACTAGAAACATCCAGAATCCGAATATTGTCCATTGGTTGGATGTTGGAGGCGGCTTGCATGTAATGGTCCTAAATCAAATGTTCAGCTTTTGGTGAGAGAATTTTTTTGAATAGCATTGGCTCGCTCAATCAATTTTTTTGCTAAGTACACTATTGGGTAATCAACAAATTTACCGTCAACTTGAATGGCAGCGAGACCTTGTTTCTCTGCAATTTCAAAGGCTTCAACAACTCTCTTGGCATGCGTCATTTGTTTTTCAGATGGGCTGAAACATTCGTTGACATGTTTAAGTTGATTGGGATGAATGCACATCTTTCCTTGAAATCCGAGTTTTTGAACAACTTCTACAGATTTTTTAAATCCAGCTTCGTCATCTAGAGCCACCCAAACGGTGTCTAAAGGCGGCTCAAGTCCAGCCGCTCGAGACTCTACGACAAAACTGTTTCTATAAGACAGGAGCTCTGTTTCATCGGCAGTCCAGGTGATTCCAAGATCTAAGGTGAAGTCGCCTGCGCCAAATGCAATTCTGCGAACCCTTGTGCCGGAACGGGCGATGCTTGCTAAATTGGAAAAACCAAGGGCAGTTTCAACGATAGGAATGAGGTCGAAGTTTCCTTTGGGTAAGTTACGCTCATTTTCAAGTGAAGTTATAAGCCATTCCACAGTCTGCAGATCTGAAGCACTTTCAACTTTTGGAAGCAATACGCCGTCCACTCCATGATTGATAACTGCGACAAAATCACCGTAAGACCAAGGCGTGCCAAGTGCGTTGACTCTGACATAGGCTTTGCAATTTCGAGGGCCTTGCAAGGCTTCAAGGACAAGCGCTCTACTTTTTATTTTTTCAGAATTTGCTACGGCATCCTCAAGATCTAATATAACTGCATCAGCTGAAAGTGAAAGAGCCTTTTCAACTCTTCTCGCGTGATTGCCAGGGGCAAATAAAAAACTGCGATAAATGGACATAAATTAAACTTTCACTTCAAGTTATTGATTTTTTGAGTTTGAAAAGTCAACACCCAAAGCAGATAATTCTGATTCGTTGTAGCCCAACTTGTCTATCAATATTTCGCGGTTGTGCTCGCCCATACGAGGACCAGTGTGGTGAATTTGCCCCGGTGTCCGAGACAACTTCCCTGGTACATTTTGCATTCGCAGGCTAGAGCCTAATTCATCGTCATACAGTTCAATGATATTTTCTCTGGAAGCCATGTGAGCATCAGCAAAAATATCTTGGATGTTGTTGACGGGAGAAATGGCTGCTTCAAGTTGGATGAAACGTTCCATCAATTCAGCTCTATCAAAACGCATAATTGCGTTTTGTAACGCCTCGTCCAAAGCGTCAACGTTTGCGAGCCTTCCCCGGTTATCTGCAAATCGAGGGTCCAGTGCTAATTCGGGTATTTCGAGTGCGAGACAAATTCTTTCAAAAATAGATTGCGCGCTACCACCCACAGAGATGTATTTCTGATCTTTGGTTAAATAGATATTTCGAGGCGCGGTGAAAGGAAGTCGTGACGCTGCACGCTCTTGAACAATGTTTAATTGATCATGATTAACGACCTGTGGGCCAAGTAGTGTCAGGAGCGTTTCGTAAAGTGCGAGATCAACAATTTGGCCTTTACCAGTTTTCCTTTGGTCATGAAGCGCAACCGATGCAAGGTAAGCCGCCATCAAGCCCGTAGTTGAGTCAGCAAGACCAAACCCTGGTAGCAATGGCGGACGATCTGGGTAGCCAGATATATAGGCATATCCCGCGTAAGCTTCAGCGATAGTTCCAAATCCTGGACGATCTTTATAAGGACCTGTTTGGCCAAATCCAGTGACCCTGACAATAATGAGGCGAGGATTGATGGCCATCAACACATCAGGTCCTAAGCCCCATTTTTCGATGGTGCCTGGCCTGTAGTTTTCGATCAAAATATCAGCATTGACGATTAATTTTTTGACAATTTCCACCCCCAACGGTGTCCGCAAATCTGCAGTGATGCTCTTTTTTCCGCGATTGACAGCTTTGTAATAAAGGCCCACACCATTTTTGGTTTCACCCCATCTGCGAATTTCATCACCAACTACAGGGCGCTCAACTTTAATCACACTTGCGCCAAAGTCCGCCAAGAACATAGAGCACATTGGCGCAGCTAAAAAATTGGATATATCTACAACTTGGGTCCCTTCTAGAGCCATGCCTGAAGGCAAACTCTTTGACTCTGGGTTGGAACTAGATTCACTCGATTGTTGGGAGGACATGCGTACTTGCTTTCTGCACCGGTTGAAAATTTAGTTGTATGATTTTGTAATGTACGTACAATAAAAGCTGGCGGTTGAAAATATAACTGGTGTATACCCTTGGGCCAACTTGGGTACTTTCAAATATTCACTCATGGATTCCAATAGATTGCCGCTTTACTTAGCTCTGGCTCAAACTTTGCGCCAAGAAATTGATGCGAAACAATACAAAATTGGGACGCATTTACCTCCTGAAGATCAACTTGTTGTGAAATATGGTGTCAGTCGGCACACTGTCAGGCAAGCACTTCGTGAATTGAAGGACGAGGGTCTCATCACGTCAAAGGCAGGTATCGGCACAATAGTTTCATCCCGATCGAGTGCTGCTCAATTCTTTAGCGGCATTAAAACAATTGCTGATCTGCTGCAATTTGTTGATGCAACACAAATGCATGTCATTTCTCAAGAGGAGATCATTGCGAATGCAGAATTGTCATCGCAATTGCATTGCCCCATTGGACAGACTTGGTCTTCTATCAAAATATTGCGAAAAATACCTAAAACAAAATTGCCATTGTGTTTTCTTCAGGTTTTTATTTGGCCTGAACATGCTGATATTTTTGCGAAAAGAAAGGTACTAAATCGTCCAATCTATTCCTTGTTAGAACAGAAAAAAGGATTGCGTATCGCCGAGGTTCAGCAAGAAATCACTGCAGCGAATTTATCAATTGAAATGGCGCTGGCATTGGATACACAAGAAGGGCAGGCAGCAATGCGAATCACTCGTTTCTACTATGACAGCAGGGGGAGCATCGTCGAAATTGGCATCGGGCATTATCCCAGTGGTCGTTATGCTCAACGGACCAAATTCAAAGCACAAATTAAAAAGTGAAAACCATGACAAAAAGACTTCAACGCTGTGCTTTAGCAGTGCCAGCAACTAGCACCCGGTTTTTTGAAAAAGCAGCACTAGGGGCGGCTGATTCGATTTTTCTGGATTTGGAGGATGCAATTGCACCTGCTCGAAAAGCTCAAGCAAGAGCAGAAGCAATCCGAGCCTTAAAGGAGTTGGATTGGGGCCATAAGCTTTTATCAGTTCGAGTGAATGGCCTTGATACTGCATGGGCACTTGAAGACTTAGTTGATGTGGTCAGAAACTGCCCTCGGCTAGACATGATCCTCTTGCCCAAAACATCCTCTGCAATGGATGTCCAATTTGTGGATCAAATTTTGACTTTGATCGAACGTGAAACCAACAGAGATAAAAAAATTGGCATTGAGGTACTCATAGAAACAGCACAAGGAGTTGCCAACGTAGAGGCTATTGCATGTTCCTCGCCTCGGCTTGAAGCGATTGTCTTTGGCGTAGGTGATTACACAGTTGAAATGCAAACGCAAGACATTGTTTTTGGCCGGCCGAATTCAGATTATTCTGTACTTTCTGAAAAAGATCAGTTAGGACAAAGGCATCTTCACATCAATGATCAATGGCATTTTGCAATGGCAAGAATAGCCAATTCATGCAGGGCATATGGTCTCAGACCCATTGACGGTCCATTTACCGATTTCTCTGATATAGAGGGATTCGTCTCTTCTGCGTGGCGAGCTAAGTCTTTGGGCTTTGAAGGCAAGTGGGCAATTCACCCTACACAGATTGATTCAGCAAATGCTGTATTTTCACCTTCGAAAACCGAGCTTGATTGGGCTGTGCGAATTGTCAATTTATTGAAGGAAGTTAATTCTCAGGGTCGGGGCGCAGTTGCTGAAAATGGCGTTTTAATAGATATGGCTCATTTGAAAAAAGCAAATTTAATATTGAGTCGTCAAATTTTAATTGACGCTCACAAAAAGGGAGCCACCAACTTTTGAATGAGTAGCTATTATTAATCTGCGCAATTCACCAAAATCCGAAGACTGTTCAATCACGCATCTGTTTCAGTTAGAGCCTCTGTTCGCTAGTCTTTATCAGTTTTGCCCTAGAAGTGACTCTAAAGTACGAGTGTTCGGAGACATCTGACTTAAAAAATCAGCTGCTCGTTTGACAATTTGTCCACATTCAATGAGCTTCTTATCTTGAAGCTGGCTAGCACTTCCGGTTGCGACCATAGCGCCAATGACTAGACCGCCCGGAGCGCGCAGAGGAGCAGCGACTGATGACATTCCAGAAAAAGCCTCTTCCTTGGCTGTAAAAAATCCTTGTTCTAGTGAAGCTTGAATATTTGCTTCAAGATCCTCAAACCTCGTTAGAGTTCCAGCAGTGAATCTTTCAAGCGGACTGCCACCCAACAATTTACGACGCTCATTGAATGCAAGTGTAGAAAGATAAAGTTTGCCAGAAGCAGATGAGTGCAATGGGCTTGTGATTGTTGTGTTCCAAAATGGCGTGAGCCGGCTTGAATTATGTCGTTGGTCAACAACGACTCTTTGTCCACCTAAAAAAATTTGAAGTGCAGACGTCACATCGCAAGTTTGTTGAATTTCAATGAGTAATTGAGCTGCATCTCGCCGCAATTCTTGAATAGGGTGATAGAGCCCGATTGGGAAAAGTGCCTTAACACTTGGCAAATAAGATTTAGTTGATTCGATTCGAATAACGTATCCAAGTTCAACAAGTGTCTTTAGTAATCTAAGCGTTCCGCTTGCATCTAGCCTTGTTACCTCAGCGAGAGCTTTTAATTTCATCGGTTGTGTCGCATTGATAAGTGCATTGATGACGTCAAAGGCACGTGCAAGCTGGCTTTGTTGTGGAGTGCTTGGTTTATCAATTGCTTTTGCTTTTGTCATAGTTATCTTTTAAAAAATTTGAGGATTACCAAGCAGACTCCAAAATAGTCATAACTTCAGATGCCACAGAAATTTTTTTTGGATTTGTGTGAATCCATTTGTCTTTCATCGAGTTTTCAGCAACAAGCTTTAAATCATTTCGATTGATACCCACATCTCTCAATCTAGTAGGTAGTCCCAGACTTTTTACTAGATTGCTGACAGCATCTGCAGCATCTATATCGGTTTCATTCATAAGCTGTGCAATCGATTTTTGTTTGTGCATGTTGGTCGAATAGTTGTAGCGCAAAACGTGTGCCAGCATAACGCAGGAAGTGTAACCATGAGGAACACCAAGTCCACCCAAGGCATG
>Ga0214921_10007848_pt1 | contig 14070 bp, 3 predicted proteins | sample LL1505_MetaG_FD_177992 | JGI IMG/M metagenome (GOLD analysis project Ga0214921, IMG submission 177992) | Freshwater microbial communities from Lake Lanier, Atlanta, Georgia, United States - LL-1505 | ecosystem: Environmental > Aquatic > Freshwater > Lake | place: USA: Georgia | collected 2015-05-28 | reverse complement strand
GCAACTGCCAATATAACTGGTGGTAATGTTCTAACTGCTGGATTAGTAAGTGCAACTGGTAATGCTACTGCTGGCAATTTCTTAACAGCCGGATTGATCTCTGCAACTGGTAATGCTACTGCTGGCAATTTCTTAACAGCCGGATTGATCTCTGCAACCGGTAATGTGGATGCTGGAAATTTGGTTACCGGCGGTAAACTCAATATCGGCGGCACAGTAATTGGAAATTTAGTTCCTGACGCTGATCAAGTTTATGATTTAGGTGGTCCTGGTGCAGCTTGGAGAGATCTGTACCTATCTGGATTCAGTCTGATCATTGGCAATCAGAAAATAACATCAAATACCACCGGCGTTACCACTAGTAATACGTTATCTGCTGGCAATGTCACAACAACAGGAACAATTTCAGCCGTTGGCGATTTAGTAACAGCCGGCATAATTTCTGCTACTGGTAATGCCACTGTTGGTAATTTACAAACAGCTGGATTGGTAACTGCAACTGGTAATATAACCGGCGGAAATATTTTAACTGCTGGGTTGATGAGTTCAACTGGTAACGCCACTGTTGGTAATTTACAAACAGCTGGATTGATAACAGCAACTGGTAATGTTATAGCTGGCAATCTAAGAACGGTTGGCTTGATAACCGCAACTGGTAATATAACCGGCGGAAATATTTTAACTGCTGGGTTGATGAGTTCAACCGGTAATGCTACTGCCAACAATGTGATAATTACCGGCGGCACATTGGCATTTGCTAATGCTAATATAGTTCAAACTAATCCATTAGATTTGGCAATCACAGGTGCCTATCAAATCAGTGTAAAATCCGGAGGCGGCGGGTATCAATGGACGTTTGGCAATGATGGCACGTTGTCCGGACCAACCGGATTGGCTACCACTGGATATCTGTCAGCAGCCGGCAATATTTTTGGTAACAATATCTTTGCTACCACACTAGTCAGTGTAGCTGGCAATGTAATTGCTGCTAATGTTAATACCAATACAATTAGACCAACTAGCGGTGAACTGACCATTACCACTGCTACAGGCAATTTAAATCTGCAACCAGCAGGTAACATTGTTCTTGCCAACACTTATGTTAACAGTGTAGCATATCCGCAACAAGATACTGATGCTGCTACCAAACTGTATGTTGACAACATGGTGTCAACAGCACTCACATTCCACCAGGCAGTATACGCAGCCACAACAACCACACTGGCCACTGACACTGGTGGCTCAATTACCTATACGCAACCCAATGGCGTGGCCAATGGTGTTGGTGCTACATTGACCACAACTGGTACATTTAACTTGATTGACACAGCCAATGTGCAAACTATTGGCACAAGAATCTTAGTTAAAAATGAAGCAAACACAGTATACAATGGTGTATACACATGGGCCAATGCTACTAATATTGTGCGTTCAACAGACACTGACGAATATGGGCCAAACAGTGTAGAACAAATCAGTATTAATGATTATTTTTTCGTGCAAAATGGCACAACAAATGGCGGTTCAGCCTATGTTGTCGACTCGCCTTCGGGTACCATTACATTTGGCACCAGTGGGATTACCTTTGCACAATTCAGTCAAGCATCAATTTACACTGCAAACACTTCTGCTGGTCTGAGCCTAGTAGGAAGTCAGTTCAACGCCAAAGTTGACAATGATACCACAGCATTTGATGCTGGCGGAAATATTTCAGTTAAAGCAGGTGCTAACTTAACCACACCTAATATTGGTGCTGCTACTGGTACCAGTTTGAGTTTGGTTGGTAATGCAATCAGTGGCAATATACTAACTGGCGGATTAATTAGTGCAGCTGGTAACATAACTGGTCTCAACTTTATTGGTAACATAGTAGGTAATGTTACTGGTCTACTTGGTAATAATGTCAACATGGGTACCAACTCAGCTGGTGCATTGGTAAGTAACGCTGTAACATTAACCGCCAACACAACCATAACGAACGGAATAGCATTGCTCAATCAGATTCTAGGAAAATTAGTTCCACCGTCACCGCCCAACTTCCCAGGTGCCAACACACTCTCATTGTCTGGTATTGCAACCTACCGCATGGCCAATATCACACAGGTAGACAATACCCCAGGTGCCAACAGATCAGTGGCTGCTGGAACTTCGGTGGCCAACGTATTGAGAGTGGCAACTTATGCAACCAACACTATAGCCAACGTTGGGCCTGGTGATTCAGGCACAATCACCGCAGTTCGCAATGGTAGCAATGTAGGCAATGTAACTCTGAACACCAACGCCAGCCCATCCGCTAATGGTACCTATGGCGGCAACTTGATAATCAGCAACAACTTTGATTACAATTCAGCTAACGCCAATATCACAGCAGGATTCTGGTATGTGTTTTCTTCTAGAGTTAGCGGAACCGCCGCACCAGCAGGCTGGAACGAATTGTATATTGCTGATTCAGGAACAGGCAACACCAACACCACAGTGTGGTATTACGACAATTCAAGTCCTTCTACTCCAAGTTTCAGTTCAACCACAATGACTGCTCCGGGCTCGGCTAACTTGTTGTACAGCAGCACCATACCGCACTATACCAACAACAATAATTTTACCATTGCGTTTAATGTGGCTAACATAAGTGGCAACACATATCCAGGCGCCAACACACTGGCATCTGGATCTGCTGGTGGTGCATTTGCGGCGCCAACAACTATTAACTACAATGGATCAAACATTGGCAGCAACATATTGCCTTCGTTTGCTAGTGCCAGCGCCAATACCACAGTAAGTATTACAACAGGCTTTGGCGGCAGCTCAACTGGGCCTAGCATGAGTGTGAACAACAGTTACTCAACTGGTACACTAACATTGACTACGGCGCTAGGCAATACTGTGTTATGGAAATCGGGAACATCCACAGCCATTGAAGAAAGCAATGTGGTAATCAATACCACAATTGGTACAGGATCAGGCAACGCTTTCCGAATTACAAATCCTGGCACAGGAAACACTCCTGCATATACAGGATCTGAAGCGGCATTTAACAGTCAAACTGGGCCATTACAAACTTACGATGCCACAGTGGTAGGATCTGGGTCAGCTGGGGTACTCAAACACGATCAAACCAACTACGCCAGCGGGTATCTGCCGGTAGGACCAAACTTGAGTGCAGGGCGCACTGGAACACAGTATTTTACATTCAAGTTTGTGCGAACTGCGGTGTCTAAATTTGACATCAAGTACACAGGAACTATTGCAGGCATGTGGGTAGCACTGCCCGGATCAGTAATTGATTCCAGTTCCAGTGCTAATGGGTGGATTAATATGTCAGTGGCATACGGAGGCGCAGGATATCCTGGTGTTAACTCTCCTGGTAATGGCAGCGATGGTTGTGCTGTGGGTGGCGTAGTGAGCTTAAATACATCTGTGACCAATAGCAGTAAAACATGTACCTTTGGAACGGTTAGTAGTTCTAGCACCGCAACCAATGAAATTTATGTAAGAATAGCTCTTACATCGGGTCAAAGCGTAACTGCGCTCACACTAGAAACAGCGAGCAACTAAATGGCAATTTCTACCGCACAATATATTGACCTGCTGTTTAAAAAATTACAAGGTGTGGCCAAAACAGCCACTGCCACGCAGAAAAGTGCGTCAAACGAAAGCATTGCCAGTCCAGCACTGTTGCGTGGTGACATTGTCTGGACACAGTCAGACCAAATTCCCGGTACAGCCCAGGTTGTATCAGGGGTAACTCAAGGCTATCTTACAACCAGCAGAATTGAATGTACCGCAGACAACACTGTTCCTACCATTGGTGGTATCTATCCCACCTGGTTGACCAATTTACAATATTGGATACCACAAGAATTTGGATCAACTTGGCCAGTTAAGGTCTGGGTTGATACTGCTGGTGCTGCAAATCCCACAGTAACTGGCACACAAATCTTTGCTCCAGGTATCAGCGGCGTTGGAGAATTTTACTTTGATACTCAAGCAGGTGTCTTAAATTTCATTGGCGAAACAATTCCCAGTACACTCACTGCTGGCAAGAGTATTTTTATTACAGGTTACAGATATGTAGGGCAACTGGGTGTAACTAATTTACCCAGTGCCAACATTGGCAACATACAAATCACCGGCAATACCATTGCAACACTAAACACCAATGGTGATTTGGTATTTGATCCTGATGGCACAGGCTATGTAAGAATACTAGCAAATACTGATATAACAGGTAATATTACTGCAACTGGATTTATATCAGTAACTGGCAACGTAAGTGGCAATTACTTTATTGGTAATGGTAGTCTGTTGACTGGAGTGACTGCATCAAGTGCAAACGCTGACACACTAACCGGAAACACTCTAAGTGCAAATGTTTTCTATTCAAATCTAACACAAGTTGGCAATTTAACAAACTTGAGTGTGGTTGGCAATACATCAAGTGGTAATACCAGTGTAACAGGATTTGTATCTGCCACAGGCAATGTTTATGGTAATAATGTAATTTCTGGCGGTGTCAGAGTTTATAAATGGACCACACAGGCCAACACAGCACCATCAGATGGTGTGCCAGGCGATAATTGGTATGATTCTTATGCAGACAAATTATATCTTTACACAAACGATGGTACAGGTAATCAATGGGTTGATCAAAGTTTCCCCACTACATTTGAAGACTTAACTGTTTCGGGAAATGTATCAATTGGTGGATTGATATCTATCACTGGCAATGTCTACGGCAATGCCATACTATCTAACAATTATTTTTATGCCAATGGATCTCCAGTTCCTTTTGGCATTGGTTACACAGCAGCAAATGCGCCGCCAGTTGTTGCATCTGTTGGTGATCAATGGTATGATATTACCAATGATGTTCTTTACGAATACCTTGATGATGGTACCAGCACTTATTGGGTAGACACCACAAGCCCTGCGTTTGCCGGTGGAGTAGTTGCCAACGTGGCAATTAGTGGCACATTGGTACCAGTTGGCAATGTTACCTATGACATTGGCACCAGCACTGTGTATTTCCGCAACACCTACACACAAAATCTTTATACCAACAACAGATTGCCTGCGACCAATATGCCGTTGGGTGCTGTGGTGCAAACAGTGATGAGTACAAGTTTGGGTGGCAGTATTACAAATAGTACCAGTTACGCTGACATAACTTTTGCCACAGTAACAATTACACCATCCAGTGCAACTAGCAAAATTTTAATTATAGCCACTGGTACCAGCGGCTTCACTGCCTTAGCAGGGCAAGATGTCACAGCAGATACTCAATTAATCAGAAGTCCTAGCACTAGTTTGCAAGTTCAAAATATAGGAACAGCAGTAGCAGGAGGAGGTGTTGGTGTAACTGGTGCAGTATCTTACAGTTACATGGACTCACCAGGAACTAGCAGTGCTGTGACTTACAAGTTACAACAAAAAATATCCAACGCCAGTAGCACACTGACCAGTACAAATATTTGGTTGATAGCCCAGGAGATTGCTGCATCATGATAACATTGTTTCATGCTATTCAAAGTTTGGTACCTGGAGCAGAAGTCAGTGTGGGTATCTATGATCAAATTATAACCTGGCACAAGCCTGGAACTGCCCCAGTAACACTAGAACAAATACTGCAAGAACAACAGCGGTTGCAGCAGGCGTATGACTGGAACGAGTACCAAAGAAACCGTGCTAGAGAATATCCCAGCATTCAAGAACAACTGGATGCACTGTATCATGCTGGTGTTTTTCCGCCAGCAATGGCTGCTAGAATACGAGCAGTAAAGGCAAAATACCCACGTTATTCCCCAGACCATGTGCAAACTGTAGATCAACCAGCACCAAAAATGTCAGTTGATGAATGGTTGATAGAACAAGAAAAAATACCTGCAGAATACTGGATAGAACAACAACAGTCAACTGATCATATGACTCGAGAAGAATGGCTGGCATCACAGGCACAGGTCAAAACAGTTGTAAAAGAACAGTCAGTTACTACAGTCACACGAACCATGACAGCAGAAGAATGGTTGAGAGAGCAAGCGTCGTTGGGTGATAACCAAATGATAACACCAGAACAATGGTTAGAACAGCAAAAAACTCAAGACCAACCTCAAAAAATGACCCGAGATGAATGGCTTGCAGCGCAAGCAAACATAAAAAATTGAAAAATATGCCCAAGATTAAAATTGTTTTATCGGCATAAGTAGTATATAAGACCCACAGGAGAAATCATGGCCTTTCCAACAACACCCACAAATGGACAAGTAACGGTAGTTAACCAAGTATCGTACCAGTATAGCACTGCTACCAACAGCTGGACGAGAATTTTAAGTACAGCTAACATTATCACAGCTAACACAATTGCTGTGAATGGCGATTTAACTACTGGTGGCATAATCAGTGCTGTTGGCAATATTGCAACTGGACAGTATTTCATCGGTAACGGTAGTCAACTTACTGGATTGAGTGCTGCGGTCAGTGTTACTAAAATTGTTAACGGTACATCAAATGTAGAGATTCCAGCAGCAAATGCCAACGTATCGGTCAATGTAAACGGCACTGCAAATGTGCTGGTGTTTTCTAGCACAGGTGCTTATATCACTGGGGTAGTCAGTGCTTCAGGAACTGTTGAAGGTGGCAATTTATTAACTGGTGGGTTGATTTCTGCAACTGGTAATGCTACTGTTGGAAATATTGCCACTGGTGGGTTGGTCACTGCAACTGGCAATGTTATTGGTGGCAATTTGGTTACTGGTGGCAAACTCAAGATCAGCGGCAACGTAATTGGAAATTTGATTCCTGACGCTGACCAAGTGTATGACTTGGGTGCAAATGGTGCTGCTTGGAGAGATTTATGGTTGTCAGGTACTAGTATCAAACTTGGTACTCAGACAATATCTTCTAATAGTACCAACGTAAACATAAGCAATACCACAACATCAGGTAATTTTATTACTTCGGGATTTATGTCAGCCACTGGCGATGTGCTTGGCAACAACATTTCTGCAGGTGGTGCAATCAGTTCTACCGGCAACATTGATGGCGGTAATTTAAGAACAACGGGATTGGTAACAGCTACTGGAAATGTAACTGCTGGCAATGTACTAACAGGCGGATTAGTAAGTGCAACAGCCACTATCACTGGTGGCAATTTGTTTACTGGTGGCGCTGTTTCGGCGACCGGTAATGTAGATGCAGGCAATTTAAGAACAGCTGGGTTAGTATCAGCCACATCCACAATCACATCAGGTGCTAACATCACTGGTGCTAACTTGTTAACAGGTGGACTGATAAGTGCAACAGCCACAATCACTGGCGGCAACTTGGCCACAGGTGGCACAGTAAGTGCTACCAGCAACATATCCGGTGGTAATGTATTGACTGGTGGTATAGTAAGTGCTACTAGCAATATTACCGGTGGCAATTTGATCATTGCTGGAAAAATCAGTGCTGGTGGCAACGTAGACATTGGCGCAAACTACTATTTGGGAAATGGTGCATTCTTAACTGGTGTAATCACATCAGTTTCTAACATCAACAATGGAACATCAAACGTCAACATTGGTGCTGCCAATGCCAACGTATCAGTCAGTGTGGATGGCACAAGCAATGTAGCAGTGTTTGCAACCACAGGCGAGTACATCACAGGGGTGTTGAGTGCAAGCGGCAATGTCACCGGCGGTAATATTTTAACAGCTGGACTGGTTTCGGCAACTGGAAACGGTACCTTTGGTAATTTGAGTACCAGTGGATCTGGTGGTAATATTTCAGGTGCAAATGTAATTTCCAGCACCACACTTAGTGCTACTGCCAACGTGATTGGTGGCAATTTGGTCACTGGTGGTGTGGTCAGTGCAACTGCCAATGTGATTGGTGGCAATATTTTAACAGGTGGTTTGATAAGTGCCTTGGGCAATATTACTTCGGGCAGCGGCAGTTTCTTCATTGGTAACGGATCACAATTGACAGGTGTTGCAGCCAGCAGCGTTGATGCAGGTAATTTAACTGGTAACACACTAAGCTCGAATGTATTGTTCTCAAGCCTAACATCAGTCGGTGTACTGACTGGATTGTCAGTAAGTGGCGGAGTTCAAGTCAACGGCAATATTGCTTCTAATACTGCTATTTCAGCAACTGGCAATGCCACTGTTGGTAACTTGTTGACAGGCGGTTTGATTTCCTCAACTGGTAACATCACTTCGGCAGCTAATATTTCAGGCGGCAATATCTCAACTGGTGGACTGTTTAGCGCAACTGGCAACATAGTAACTGGCGCTAATGTTTCTGCTACTGCCAATGTGATTGGTGGCAATATTGTCACAGGAGGATTAGTGACAGCCGGCGGCAATGTAGACGCTGCTAACTTGAGAACAGTTGGACTAGTCACTGCAACCGGCAATGTAACTGGCGGTAATATCACAACTGGCGGAGCAGTAAGTGCAACCGGCAATGTAAATGGTGGTAATTTAGTAGCAGGTACAGCAGTAATTACCGGCAACATCATTGGCAGTAGTGCAATCACAATTACAACCACAGCCAACGCCAACATTAACTTGCAACCAAACGGTAGCGGTAATATTGTTCTTGCCAACACATTCATCAACAGTTTGGCATATCCTGCGCAAGACACTGACGCAGCCTCAAAACTGTATGTTGACAATATGGTGTCAACCGCATTAACATTCCACCAAGCAGTAAATGTAGCCACCACAACCACATTGGCCACAACCACCAGTGGTACAATCACCTACACTCAACCAAATGGTGCAGGCAATGGTATTGGTGCGGTATTGACCACAACTGGCTCATTCAACTTGATTGACACTGCCAATGTGCAAACTATTGGCACAAGAATCTTGGTTAAAAACCAAGCCAACGCTGTACAAAACGGTGTGTATACTTGGGCCAATGCAACAGCAATTGTGCGTTCAACAGACACTGACGAATATGGGCCAAACAGTGTAGAACAAATCAGTATTAATGACTACTTCTTTGTGCAAACAGGTGCAACCAACGGTGGCTCGGCTTATGTGGTTGACGCTCCTCCAGGAACAATCACATTTGGTACTTCAAACATCACTTTTGCACAGTTCAGTCAAGCAGCAACATACAGTGCCAATACCTCAGCAGGTTTGAGTCTAGTTGGCACACAGTTCAACGCTAGAGTTGACAACGAAACCACAGCATTTGATGCAGGTGGAAATATTTCAGTTAAAGTCAGTGCCAACTTAACCACACCTAACATTGGTGCTGCTACTGGTACCAGTTTGAGTACCACTGGTAATATCCAAGGCGGTAATATTCTAACTGTTGGCCTAATGTCAGCCACAGGCGACGGCATATTTGGTAATGTGGTAACTGGTGGACTTGTTAGTGCAACTGGCAATTTGATTGGCGGTAATGTAACAACTGGTGGCCTGATTTCAGCTACCAGTACAATCACTTCAGCAGCCAACATCACTGGTGCTAACTTATTGACAGGCGGATTAATAAGTGCTACAGCCAACATAACAGGCGGCAACCTAGTCACAGGCGGATTGGTCACAGCCACTGGTAATGTGACTGGCGGTAATATTACCACTGGCGGCGCAGTATCAGCAACAGCCAACGTGATTGGTGGCAATTTGACTACTAGTGGATTGGTAAGTGCAACCAGCAACATCATTTCAGCAGCAAATATTTCAGGTGGCAACATCCTAACAGCTGGTATGGTATCAGCAGGCAGCAATGTATATGGCTTGAATGTATCGGCTGTAGGCAATGTGTATGCCAATAACTTGGTAGTATCAACCACATTCTCTGTTATTGGTAACGTTGACGCAGGTAATCTACTCACAGCTGGATTGATATCTGCAACTGGCAATGCTACTGCCGGTAATATTCTAACTGGTGGGTTGATCTCAGCCACAAGTACAATCACCAGCTCAGCTAACATAACTGGTGGTAATATTCTAACTGGTGGATTGGTATCAGCAACCGGTACAATCACATCAGCAGATACTATCACTGGTGGCAACTTAGCTACAGGTGGCACAGTAAGTGCTACCAGCAACATAACTGGTGGCAATGTACTGACCGGTGGTATAGTATCAGCAACAGCCAACATAACTGGTGGCAATTTGATCACAGGTGGATTGGTATCAGCAACTACCACAATTACAGGTGGCAATTTGGTTACTGGCGGATTGATCACCGCAACCGGCAATGTAACTGGTGGTAATGTGTTAACTGGTGGACTTGTTAGTGCAACCAGCACAATCACCAGCTCAGCCAACATCACTGGTGCTAACTTATTGACAGGCGGTCTAGTATCAGCAACTGGCAATTTAACTGCTGGTAACATTTTTACAGCTGGTGCGGTGTCTGCAACTGGTAATGTGACTGGTAATTACATCTTGGGTAACGGATATTACTTAACTGGAGTAATCACATCAGTTGCCAACATCAATAACGGCACATCAAATGTTAGCATTTACGCGGCCAATGCCAATGTGGCAATTAGCGTAGATGGCACAAGCAACGTGGCGGTGTTTGCTACCTCAGGCGAATACATTAATGGTGTGTTAAGTGCAAGTGGCAATGTTATAGGTGGCAACATTCTAACAAGCGGGTTGATCTCAGCCACAAGTACAATCACTTCATCGGCTAATATTGATGGTGGCAACATCCTAACAGGTGGACTGGTAAGTGCAACTGCCAATGTCATAGGTGGCAATGTCTTAACAGGTGGTTTGATTTCTGCAACTGCCACAATCACAGGTGGTAACTTGGCCACAGGTGGTACAGTAAGTGCTACTAGCAATATTACAGGCGGCAATGTCTTAACAGTTGGACTGGTATCGGCCACAGGCAACGTGTATGGCAACAGCATATTGGCAAACACTTATCGATATGCCAACGGCACAGCAGTATTGTTTGGAGTTAACTATACTGCATCTACCACACCACCAGCATCACCGCAAGATGGATGGCAATGGTACAATACAGTTACTGATGTACTGTATGAATACCTAAATGATGGCACAAGTGATTACTGGGTTGACGTCTCAAGTCCAGCATTTGCAGGCGGAGTGGTAGCTAATGTATCAATTTCAGGCAGCATGTTGGTCAACGCCAACACAGTATATGACATTGGTTCCAGCAGTCAAGAGTTCCGAAATGCTTATGCTACCAGCTTCAATGGTAACGTGGGTGTGTTTAGAAACAGTGTCACAGTTAACTCAGCTGGTGCAGCAACTGCAATTGTTAATGGTGCAGGTAACGGTGTTGGTAATATTGGTTCCAGCAGCAGCTACTTCAACAGAGTTTGGGCAGCTTCAACTTCAGCAGTGTATTCTGACTTGGCAGAAAATTACACAGCCGATGCCACATACGAACCAGGCACAGTTGTAGATTTTGGAGGCAATAGCGAAGTTACACTAAGTACCGTGGATTCCAGCAATCGAGTTGCTGGAGTAGTTTCAACTGCCCCAGCCTACTTGATGAATGCAGGACTAACTGGCAAGTATGTGGTCACATTAGCTTTGGTTGGTCGTGTGCCGACCAAAGTAACAGGAGTAGTACGCAAAGGAGACATGATGGTTTCTGCAGGAAATGGAAAAGCCCGAGCAGTTACTGTTGCAAATCCCAAAGTTGGTACTATAATTGGTAAAGCATTGGAAGACTTTAATGGCGGCGAAGGCATAATTGAAATTGTAATTGGCAAACTATAAGGATAGATAATGGCCTTTCCGACAGCGCCGACAAACGGGCAGACCGCGATTGTTAATAGCGTTACCTACCAGTACGCTAACAGCACGAATGCCTGGACTCGGATACTATCCACTGCTAATATAATAACGGCCAACACCATTGCGGTCAACGGCAATATTAGCGCGGCAGGTAATGTCACTGGCAATTACATATTTGGTAACGGCAGTCAGCTTACTGGTATATCTGCATTAAGTGCGTCTTACATTGCTAATGGTACCAGCAATGTAAACATTCCCACAGTCAATGGCAACGTCACAATTGGCATTGGCGGTACAGGTAATGTTGCTGTTTTTTCCACAACCGGCGAATACATAACTGGAGTTTTAAGTGTCTCTAGCAACGTCACCGGCGGCAATTTGTTCTTTGGATCGGGCACAGTATCGGGCACAGGAACTGTATATGCAAACTCACTCAGCATAGTAGGTAATGTAACCAGTGGAAGTCTAAGCACAGGAGATATTGGTGCCGGCAATATAATAAACAACGGAATTATATCCGCAACTGGCAATATCACTGGCAATTACTTCATTGGTAATGGCAGCCAACTGACTGGTATTGTTACTAACTATTCAAATGCTAACGTGGCGGCATATTTGCCCACGTACACAGGCAATTTGGTTTCATTGGCCGGTCCAGTCATTACCACCGCCAATATCACTGCCAGTTACTTCATTGGTAATGGTTCATTGTTGAGTGGTATTGCTACAACTTCTATTGTGGTAGATGATTTCACAGGTGACGGCAGCACAACCACTTATACTTTGAGCACTACGCCATCAGGTATTGACGCCACAACAGTAAACTATAACGGCGCAATTTTACTGCGCAATTCATACAGTCTCAGTGTTGCTAACATTATTTTTAGCAGTCCTCCAGAAGCAGGATCACAAATTGAAGTTACCACAATTACTGGTGGTGTAACTGGTAGTGGAACTACTCCGGGTGGATCAAACACACAAATACAATTTAACGATATTGGATTGTTTGGCGGCTCCGCAGCATTTACATTTAATAAAACATCAAACGTACTAAGTGTAACTGGAAATACCATCAGCGGTAATTTGTTAACAGGCGGCCTGATATCTGCAGGCGGTAACATCACTGGCGCTTATATTTTAGGTAACGGCAGTCAGCTGACAGGATTACCAGCCACATATGGCAATGCCAATGTTGTGGCTAACTTGGCTGCATTGGGAAGTAATCCGGTATCAACCACTGGTAATGTTACTGGCGGCAACATGTTGACCAGTGGTACAGTAAGCGCAACTGGCAATATCACCGGCAATTACTTCATTGGTAATGGATCACAGTTAACAGGTATCACAGTCGCATCAACATACGGCAATGCCAATGTTGTGGCTAATTTGGCAGCATTGGGATCAAACCCAGTATCAACCACTGGTAACGTCACAAGTGGTAATTTACTAACAAGTGGTATTGTAAGTTCAACTGGCAATATCACTGCCAACAATGGCATGTTTACCACGATTGTGAATACAGCCAGCTATACAGGTAGTATTGTTTCGGTCACGGGTAACATAACTGCCAACAACGGCATGTTTACCAACATTGTGAACGTGGCCAGTCATACAGGTGCTGTGGTTTCGGTAACTGGGAATGTAACTGCTAATAACGCCACATTTGCTAACGTTATCACACCTAGTACAGGAACTGGCACTACCAAAGGCATTGTGTTTCCACCTAATCCTGGCGGCGGCTCAGGCGATCAGGCATTTATTCAATATTACGCAGTGACTGGCGAAAACACACGATTAGAACTTACTGTAACAAATGACACACCAGGGGTCAACCAAGACGACATTTACTTCACAGCAAACGGATGCGTGGTTGCCAATAACTCATCTGAGTCGTCGTCTAGTACCAATGCTCCATTTTTGGTAACAGGCGGCGCCGGCATTGCCAAGACATTGTATGTTGGTGGCAATAGTATAACAAGTGGATTTGTTAGTGCCACTGGCAACGTTAATGTAGCCGGCAACGTTAATGCCAACAACGGCATGTTTACCACGATTGTGAATGTGGCCAGTCATACAGGTAGTATTGTTTCGGTCACGGGTAACGTAACTGCCAACAACTTCAATGGTAATGGCAGTTTCTTATCCAACGTAAAACCGCAGTTGTTCATGATAACTGCGGTAAGCGATGAATCAACACCAATCACAACAGGTGTAGCCAAAGTTATATTTAGAGCTCCGTATGCAATGACTCTGTATCAAATTCCCAGAGCATCATTGAGTGTTGCAAGTACATCGGGCATTCCCACAATAGATATTAACAAAAATGGTAATTCTATTTTTAGCA
>Ga0214921_10007847_pt1 | contig 14071 bp, 13 predicted proteins | sample LL1505_MetaG_FD_177992 | JGI IMG/M metagenome (GOLD analysis project Ga0214921, IMG submission 177992) | Freshwater microbial communities from Lake Lanier, Atlanta, Georgia, United States - LL-1505 | ecosystem: Environmental > Aquatic > Freshwater > Lake | place: USA: Georgia | collected... | reverse complement strand
CGGCTACGGCTACGGTTACGGCTACGGCTACGGCTACGGCTACGGGGACAAAAAACCTGTCGTAGATCTAACTCAGAAGGATTCCGACGAAGAACTGGATTCGTAGATATCTGACGTTTTGAGCGTGATGCTGCTTAAAAGATATTTTGAGCACAGATTATTCTTGCGAAGAATTGAGATGTATTCTGCCAATATTCGGGGCAATATCAATTCAACTCGTATCCTTAGAGTTGAATTGGTTTGACGGGTCCAGTGGGCCAACTCTTATTTGATGTTTACTGTCTTTGTTTTGCTGTACATCCCAATGCGAACTTTTACAGTATAAGAACCTTTGGTTACCGGAATGTTGAACTGTGCCGCGTCATTGATAATGCGTAATGTAGCCGTTTTCGGTTTATTTCCGACTCTGTAAGTCACAATCGCCGAGCGTCCTTTGGCATTATTCACCACTACTGTGAATTTCTTTTTGCCAGCGGTGATGTTGATTGTAGGGGCAACTGCAACTGTGGTTAGAACAACTTTAGAATCGTAATTTGGTCCGGCAATCTTGTATTTAAAATTGGCACCGAGTGAAGTATTGCTCAATGAAACTGTAAATGAGGCTTTACCATCCGTATCAACCTGTAACTTGCAGCCCTTGGTTGGTGCGGGTTGTGGATCGCAGGAAGTGCTTGAATTAGTTGATCCGCCTGGCACAGTTAATGACAATGTAGTTACATCAAAAAACTGGACGAAAACAGACTTGCTCGCATAATCAGTTGGGAAAGTAAAAGTGTAGGTTATTGCAGTGGTGTTTGGTGCAATATTTGCAGTTCCATCTTTGGTTATTGCGTCGTAAGCAATTGCGATGGTTTTGTTCTCACTTGTAGCGCTCAAACGAGTAATAGGCGCACAGATGGTGGTCGTATCCCCACCACAAGCCTCAGGCGTATTGCCGCCCCCGCCACTTGAATTGAAAGTGGTAGTGACAAAGCCTGAAGTGAATCCAGCTGGTCCATTAAGTTGATATTTGAATACTTTGCCAGATGCAGCACCTGAAATTGACACAGCGATAGTTACCGATCCGCTGCCGTTTACTGGGGCCACGACTCCGCACCCTGACATTTGGGTCGAACTGCAGGTAGACGTTGGCAGATTGAGGGTAAGTCCGGACGAAATGTCAAAGAACTGTAAGTTAATGCTTTTCCCACCAAGTGAAGAGTTTGAAGCGAAAACAAACTTCACGCTGGTGGTGCTTGTTGAAAGAAAGGCGCTGCCGTTGCTCACAGGAACTGGAGTTCCATCGCTGAGTGTCTGTGCAAGATTACTGATATCTGCGCAAATCTGGTTTGGCTCGAGAAACGCAGAGCAGTCTTTAAGGTCTGCCCTGGCCCCAGAAACGGTGCTAGATAATATCGCTGTTAGGACCATAAGTGACATGATTATTCTGGTGTTCGATTTACGACCAATTTTTAGTAATTTCATTTCCTACATGCTCATTCCAAGTGGGGAGCATGCACAAATGCCCATATTCGGTTCTATTATCTTCCTAGTTGAAGCGTACCTCGTAAGAACAGATATTTGTTGCTAAATCAAATAGTGGCTACATTCGGCGCACAATGATGTGGTTTAGCCGAATATCACTGTTCTGCGACCCACAAGAAACACCCGGTCTTCAGCAATTAAGCCAACAGTTCGTGTTAGCACCCTGCGTTCTACATCGCGACCAATGCTAACGAGATTATGGACGGTCTGCGAGTGTCCTACGCGCTGGATGTCTTGATCAATGATTGGGCCCTCATCCAAATCTGGGGTTACGAAGTGCGAAGTCGCACCGATCATCTTGACGCCACGCTCGTAAGCCTGATGGTAGGGCTTGGCGCCAACGAAGCCGGGCAAGAATGAATGATGAATGTTAATGATGCGACCTGGAAGTGTGTTGCAGATTTCAGCTGACAAGATCTGCATGTATCTGGCAAGTATTAGGTAATCGACATCGTACTCAGCCACCAAGTCGATAATCTTGCGCTCTTGTTCGACTTTATTTTCTGGTGTCACGGGTAGATAAATGAATGGGATACCGTGCGCTTCGGCGCTTGCTCGACAATCTTCATGATTTGAAACGATTGCTGGAATGTCGATTGGTAGATCACCAATTGAGTAGTGATAGAGCAAATCCTCAAGGCAGTGGTCAAATTTGGAAACAAGTATCAAAACTCGACGGTGGTCGTCACTATGCCGCAACTCTAGATTTGGGTTGAATCGCTCAACTTGGGCATTAATCGCTGCTTTGACTGTGTCGATATCTTGTATGTCTGTTTCAAAGCGAGTGCGGGAGCAGAACTGTGCAAGGTCAGGATCACTGAATTGAGCTTGTTCAACAATGTTGGCCTGGCAATCTAGAAGGCCACTGGCAACAGCATGAATAATTCCTGCTTGATCAGCACACTGTAGTTGCAGAATGTATTCAGCCATCGGTTTCCCCTTTAGTTAGGCGGTTTCCCTTGAGTTCTATCGTATTGGCTGTTGTATAGAATCGAAAAACAACCGAAGTCATTTCTGACGTTTCAAGCGGATTATCTGGTTAATCTTTGTCAGGTGGCCATGGCGCATCTTTTTGTGGGCTATTTCCGGATGGATCACTTGCGCCAGAGTTCAAACATGTGCGCGCCCGGAAGGATTCGAACCTTCAACCTGCAGGGTAGAAACCTGTTGCTCTATCCGTTGAGCTACGGGCGCTTGGTTTTTCTCAGATTAGTCTAACGATTGGTCGGGGCATCTCTTAATGTCATCCAGAGATCCAAGTTATCCCCAGAACTAAATGTGCTGATGACATCTGCTGCAAAGAGTTTCAAGATGATTTCACCTGAATCTCTTGGAGGAAATATGTACGCATCAACATCAATAGTTACGGGAAATGTGGCAACAGACGTTAAGTTCACAAACACCAACGAGGGTGTTCCTGTTGCTAGTTTTCGCTTAGCTGCCAGCGAGCGCAAGTTTGATCGAGACACTAATCGTTGGATAGATGGCGATGTCACTTGGTATTCGGTGGTTTGTTGGCGTCATGTGGCGGAGAATTGCGCAGTCTCATTGCACAAGGGCGATCCCGTGGTAATTGTCGGGCGATTGTCCCTGCGTGAATGGGAACAAGATGGCCGCACCGGTTCAACATTGGACCTTACGGCAGATGTAATTGGGCATGACCTCACTCGCGGAACCGCTGCTTTTGAGCGCACTCGCCGAGCAGAGATACCGGATGCTGCCTGAACCTGAATTAGGCTTGTGGGTCAAAACTGGCTGAGTCATTAGACTTAGTGGCATGGCTGAATTTATTTATACCTTATCCAAGGCGCGTAAAGCACATGGCGACAAAGTAATTCTTGACGACGTAACGCTTTCGTTCTTGCCCGGTGCCAAGATTGGTGTGGTTGGCCCAAACGGTGCGGGTAAATCAAGTTTGCTCAAAATTATGGCTGGGGTAGACAAGCTTTCAAATGGCGATGCCATGCTCAGCGCTGGTTATACCGTAGGCATGTTGGCTCAAGAGCCAGATCTAGATAACAGCAAAACCGTTTTAGAAAATGTTGAAGAAGGCGTAGCCGACACAAAGGCTATGCTCGATCGCTTCAATGAAGTATCGGCTCAGATGGCAGATCCAGATGCGGATTTTGATGCGCTGATGGCCGAAATGGGAATGCTGCAAGAACAGATTGATCACCGCAATGCTTGGGATCTTGACAGCCAGCTGGAACAAGCCATGGACGCACTTCGTTGCCCGCCAAGTGATGCTGACGTGAGCGTACTTTCTGGTGGCGAGCGTCGACGAGTAGCACTGTGTAAATTACTTCTGCAGCAACCAGATCTACTTTTACTAGACGAACCAACAAACCACCTCGATGCCGAAAGCGTTAACTGGCTGGAACAGCATTTGGAAAAGTATCCAGGCACAGTTATTGCGATTACTCACGATAGGTACTTCCTAGACAACGTTGCGCAATGGATTTTAGAACTTGACCGCGGTCGGGCATACCCATACGAAGGCAACTACTCGACCTATTTGGAAAAGAAGCAGGCCCGACTAAAAGTTGAAGGCGCAAAAGATGCCAAGCTACAAAAGCGACTTGAAGACGAACTAACCTGGGTTCGCTCTAATGCCAAGGCGCGTCAAACAAAAAGCCGTGCTCGTTTGGATCGGTACGAGGAAATGGCCATTGAAGCCGAGAAAACTCGCAAACTTGATTTCGAAGAAATTCAAATTCCACCGGGTCCGCGCCTGGGCAATGTGGTTATTGAAGCTGACAAGCTAAGTAAAGGTTTTGGCGATCGCCTGCTGCTAGACAATCTGTCATTCACCCTGCCGCGCAACGGCATTGTCGGTGTTATCGGACCGAACGGTGTTGGTAAAACCACGCTATTTCGCATGATTGTGGCTACCGCTAATGGCGAAACCACAGACGAAGATACTCAGCCAACATCGGGCGGACTTCGCGTTGGTGAAACGGTAAAACTTTCGTATGTGGATCAGAGCCGTGCAGGTCTTGACCCGCAGAAGAATGTTTGGGAAGTTGTCTCTGACGGCCTCGACTGGATCAAAGTGGGCAATGTTGAAATGCCATCACGCGCATACGTTGGTGCATTCGGATTCAAGGGCCCAGATCAGCAGAAACCATCTGGTGTGCTTTCCGGTGGTGAGCGGAACCGATTAAACCTAGCTCTAACTTTGAAGCAGGGTGGAAATGTATTGCTACTCGATGAGCCAACTAACGACCTTGATGTTGAAACTTTGGGCAGCTTGGAGAATGCATTGCTTGAATTCCCAGGTTGCGCGGTAATCACCTCGCACGATCGTTGGTTCCTCGATCGCATCGCAACTCACATCTTGGCTTACGAAGGCGATTCACAGTGGTTCTGGTTTGAAGGCAACTTCGAGTCTTACGAAAAGAACAAGATTGATCGTCTTGGGGCTGAAGCGGCGAGACCTCATCGGGCTACGTATCGCAAACTAACTCGAGGCTAATCATGGCAAGCGTGATTGTGCCAATACATTTGCGTTGGTCCGACATGGATATTTATCACCATGTAAACAATGTGGCTTACGCAAACTATTTGGAAACTGCGCGAGTGCAATTTTTAGCCGAGCACAAACTAGAGCCAACTGTTGAGGGTTATGGGCAGCTAGTGGCTCGCCTTGAAATTGATTACAAAGCGCCTTTGGAATATCGCGCTGAACCTGTGCAAATGGAACTTTGGGTTAGTGATGTTGGCACATCATCGTACGTAATCAATTACGAGTTACGCGATGAACAAACGGTTTACATACAGGCCAAAACCGTAATGGTTTGTGTAAGCGTTGAGCACGGTGTGCCCGGACGGATACCTGCGGTATTACGCCGGATTCTTGAAGGCACACAACGTTCGTAACTCGGTAAAAGCCGTCAGTTTCGCGCAGTGCTAACCAATCTGAGTACCAGATTTAAAAGCCTAAGTAGCTGAAGCTAACTAAGCCTTTAACCAAACAGCGCTATGTGGCGCAAGTTCCCCAGCAAGCACAGCATCGCCAGCGCTTGCTAACAAGACTTCGCCATCAGGAAGTTTGTAACCGGCTCGACCCATATTCATCACGAGGCGAACAGCATGCCCACCGTTTCGTTCAGGTCGAACAAAGCTAATTATGTCGCTTGGGGTTTCATCCCAAATCAAATCAACCGCATCACTTGTAATGCCACCAAGTGCACCAGAGCTGCGACGAAGTTTCAAAGCGCTTCGCACGAGATTCAGGGTGCTACCCAAATCATCATTTTGTGCTGCTGCAGTTTTGTCGGCCCAACGCTTTGGTTGTGGTAACCACGACTCAGAACCACTGTTAAAGCCAAAGGTTTCCGATGAATTGTCCCAAGGTAGGGGAACGCGACAGCCATCACGGCCAAGGTTTTCCCCGCCTGTGTTTGCAAAAGCTGGATCCTGACGCATTGCATCTGGAATATCGAAAACTTCTTCAAGGCCAAGCTCTTGACCTTGGTAAATGTAGGCAGTGCCAGGAAGTGCCAGCATGGTTAACATCCCAGCACGCGCACGCTTAACCCCGGTTTCAATATCTCTCGGTTCACTCCAGTTTGCGGACTTACTGATGTCCAGGTTTGCATCCAGCGAGGCCGCTTCTTCGCCCGAGGCAAGTGGCGCGTAACGAGTAGCTGCTCGCCAAACATCGTGATTTTCGAGCACCCAAGTCGTTGGCGCACCGACAAGATGATTACCTTCTAAGGATTCATCGATGATTCGGCGCAGTGCTTTGCCATTCCACGCAGCAGTTAGGTAAGGAAAATTAAAGCCGGTGTGTAGTTCGTCGTCACGAAGGTATAACGCATTGCGTTCAGCCGGACCAACCCAAGCTTCAGCCACAAATACTCGCGGCGGATCGTATTGTTCGGCAACCTCACGCCACTCGCGCCAAATCTCGTGCACTGGGTCTTGATCCCAATAAGCCACATGGTTTGTTGGGTCTCCGGGCTTTGGCGGAGTGAAGTCTGGATAACCATCAGCCTTAGCGAGCCCATGCGCCACATCAATACGGAAACCATCAACACCCATGTCGAACCAGAACTTTAGATGCCCAAGGAATTCGGTGCGAACCTCTGGGTTTGTCCAATCTAAATCAGGCTGGCTCTTGTCGAAAATGTGTAGGTACCACCAGCCACTTGGTTTGCCATCTGCATCCTCTACTTCGTGCCAAGTTAGTCCACCGAAAACACTCGGCCAATCATTGGGTTCAATCGCGCCATCTTTGCGACCCCGTAGTAGGTGGTAGCGCGCCCATGGACCTTCTGAATAACGAGTTAGCGCCGGAACTGCGGGATCGTTAACTGGTGGATGCGCAAGGGCCTCTTTAAACCATGCATGTTCCCAAGAAGTGTGGTTTGGCACGATATCAACCAAAATCTTGATACCAGCATCATGCAAAGTATTAATGAGTTCCTGGAAGTCGGAAAGATTTCCAAAAATTGGATCTACATCGCGATAGTCGGCCACATCGTAGCCAGCATCAAGCATTGGCGAAACATAATGTGGGCTGAGCCAAAGCGCATCTACACCTAATTCAGCTAGATGTGGGACTCGGCTTTTAATCCCTTTGATATCGCCAATTCCATCGCCATTCGAATCAGCGAATGAACGTGGGTATACCTGATAAACGACAGCCTCTTGCCACCAATGTTGGGTGCGCAGCATTTCGGATCCTCCAGTAGCACAATGTGGATTTCAAATTTTCGTAACTAGATAATCGTAGTGTCTACGCGCATGCGGTAAAGCAGAAGGGGGCAAATTCTATAAATTTTTATAACGAATTAGTGACTAATCGTATTAACTAAACTGTGAGCTGCGCTTTCCAAATAAGTCCAGAGTTCATCACGTAACTCACGATGCACATTTTGCTTTTCCAAACTGGCTTTCATGTGAGCAATCCAGCGGTCGCGGGCATCGTCATCAATTACGAACCCAGCGTGACGCATGCGAAGTCTTGGGTGACCACGCTCGGCTTGGTAAGTACGAGGCCCGCCCCAATACTGTTCCAGGAACATGGTTAGGTGATGTTTAGCGGCAGTTAGATCGCCTTCTGGATACATTGGGCGAAGAACTTCGTCTGATTCAACGCCTACATAAAATTCATTGACCAGTGAGACAAAGAACGCGTGTCCGCCAATGTCGTCATAAAAAGTCTCACTCACTTATCTATTGTGGCATGTTTAACTAGTCAGCCTTTTGCCATCGAGTTCGATAGCGGCATGCGTAATGTTTCGAACCATTGAGCCGAAAACAATGCCATGAAACGGCCAAACACTCCACCAGTAAATGTGGCCTGCCAGGCCTTTTGGGTGATAGATCGCACGTTGACGATATTTTGTTGGCCCGTTTTCTTGCGTTTTCACTTCAAGTTCTAGCCACGCCAAACCGGGCATACGCATTTCAGCACGTAGTCGTAGCAGATGGCCACGGTCACATTCTTCAACTCGCCAAAAATCGACGGTCTCGCCAGCAATTAATCGGTCGGGGTCGCGGCGACCACGGCGCAAACCAGGTCCGCCAAAAATCCTGTCTAACAATCCACGAGTCTCCCATGCCAACGGAAATGAATACCAGCCGTGGTCACCGCCGATTCGTTCAATAACTTGCCACAAGGATTTGGCCGATGCAGTAGTTTCGACTTCACGTTCATCTGTGTACAAAGACCCACCAGCCCACGAGGGATCAGTTGGAAGTGGATCACTAGGCGCCCCTGGCATTGAAGCTGAAGACCAGCGTGTTGTTACCGCAGCTTCACGAATCCGCTGAAGGGCTAAACCAACTGCGTCTTCAAAGTTAACTAAGCCTTCAGGTGGATCGGGTATGTATGTCTTAATGTCGTGCTCGGCGCAAATGACTTCCGACTTCAAACTATCGACAAGTGGTCGCGCGATTGCTTTGGGAACTGGGGTCACTAGTCCAATCCAGCGGGCAGATAACCCAGGGGAGAGGATGTTAATCGGCCAAATTATGCGCTTACGTAACCCGGCAACTCGCGCATAGCCCTGCATCATTTCTTCATAAGTCAGAACATCTGGGCCACCGATATCAAAAGTACGGTTTAGTTTTGGTTCAAGTACAGCTGCCAAGGTTAGATACCGCAGCACATCCCTTACTGCGATTGGTTGAATTTTTGTTCGCACCCAACGTGGGGTAATCATTGCCGGTAGACGTTCTGTTAAGTACCTAAGCATCTCGAACGAGAGACTGCCCGAACCTAAGATGACTGCTGCGCCAAATGCAATTGTTGGCACGCCTGATTTCAAGAAAATGTTACCGACTTCAGCGCGCGACCTTAAGTGCTTGGAAAGCTTCGGATCATTTTGTAGCCCGCCCAGATAAATAATGCGCTTCACATCTGCTTGCTTGGCGCAGGTAGCGAAGATGTTTGCTGTTTCGCGCTCGAGTTTTTCAAAGTCGCCAGAACTGCCAATTGAATGAATCATGTAGTAAGCAACGTCAACGTCCTGCATTGCGCGGGCGACTGCGTCCTTATCGTTTGCATCACCAGAAAATATCTCGACATCGTCTTTCCATGCCATCTGGCTTACGCGTTCAGGGTGGCGCACCAGAATTCGAACTCGATGCCCTGCTGCTAAAAGATGAGGGACAAGGCGGCCTCCGACGTATCCGGTGGCTCCAGTAACTAGACAAAGTTTTGACATGACTCAATTTTGCGCCTATTCGAGCCTGAACGCAGGACGTACTGCGCAATTGAGAGCTAGGCAGTTTGCGTGTGATTGCCTATTCGGGATACTTCACCGTTACGCATGTACCAAATCACGCCTTCAGCATCTTGTAGCCGGGTTACGCGCAGACCAACTTCAATCACTGTTCCAGTAACGGGGCCAACATCAATTACGTCGCCGACCCCATATTGGTCTTCAATAATCATGATGATGCCAGCCAAGTAGTCCTTAACGAGGGTCTGCGCGCCAAAGCCAATAGCCACACCGACTACGCCAGCTGACGTCAAAATTGGCGCCACATTTAAACCAATGGTTGATAAGGCAGTGATTGTTGCTATGGACCAAACGAAAATTGTGATTACGCTTCGCAGTAATTGGCTTACCGAGTCAGCACGTTGATCTTTGCGAGATTGTGCGGTCTCAAAATCTTGGTTAGTCAGTTTGCTAATGCCCCTTGAAGCATGCAAAGTGGTGGCCCGGCGAATTAGTCGATCAGTTATTCGGACAAGTACTGCCCGCACAACTACCGCTATGAGCAGGGTAAGTGCTATTTGCAGGGGCTTGCCAATAAACCAATGAGCCAGCGTATGCATGACACCTCCAAATCCATCCGTCACTCTGAGTGCAACATTTATCGGACCTTGTTCTAAACTATCGGTGTGTCAAAGAACTTTCGTAAAGCCCTATCTGCTTGTGTCGCAACTGGTGTGTTTGCGGTTGCATCTGCCATGCCAGTTTTGGCCGGCACCAAGCATGACGACGGCGATCAGCCAGGTCAGGGCCTAGGTGTTCAGGGCGCAATCTTATGGTTCGTAATTTTGCCATTAGCTATTTACGCAGTAATTGCGCTACTGGTTATGGGCCCAGGCTGGGTAAGTGCAGCCAAGAAATCTGCCACAGATGGATTTCTAGATGATCCAACTGGCGAAAAGCCGGTTACTGCAAAACCTGAAACAGCATCCCTAACTTACGAATAGTAAGTCTGGGGCAATTGCTATTCGGCATCTTTCATTTGAGCAACTAAAGCACGCCAAACACTGTCACGCAGTTCGCGAACGAGTCTGGTTGACCCGGCATCTGTATCAGTTGCCAAAAACGCATCCGCTTTATCCAGAATTTCTTGCGAGGCTAATAGCGACGGAAACAGTCCGAGCGTTATCGCTTGCGCAGTTGCACTGGTGCGATCTCGCCAAACAGTAGAAAGCGCAGCAAAGTACTTGTCTACATAAGGGACAAGTAGTGCGCGCTGGTCTGGTTGCGAGAAACCACCGATCGTGGACTCAAGAATCGCATTTGCTAGCTCGTCACTCTCAACTGCCGCTGCCCATGCATTAGCTTTGGCTTCTGCAGTTGGGATGCCAGCGCGCGCACTGGCTGCTTGACGCATGCCGCCAGCCGTGTTGTCCATTTCTAGTTCAGCATCAATAGCACTTGGGTCAAGTGCACCCAAAGCAACCAACCGTGCAATAAACGACCAACGCATGTCGGTATCTACAGCAAGCCCAGCAGGAGTTGCTGAACCATTCAGCCAATTTTCCAAAATTTCAATGTGTTCGTCCGTGCGAGCAACCCCGATGGAATTACGAACGAAAGCAAGCTGGTGATCTGAGCCTGGTGCTGCCTTCGCGATTTGTTCCTGAAGGTGGGCAAAAAGTGCATCGCGATACTGTCCACGCTTGTACGGCATTGCGAACTGCTCAATGGCAGCACGCGCTTGTCCTAGTAGTTGCTGAGTTACGCCAACTTCAATGTTGTTGAAATCAGCATTATTGATCATGGTTAGGTATTCGCTAGCCGACATCTCGGCATCACGAGTCATGTCCCAAGCCGCGCCCCAAATGAGCGCGCGGGCCAAACTGTCACCTATGTCGTTCAAGCGATGAACTGCTGTACTTAACGACAATTCATCCAACCTAATTTTCACGTATGACAGATCTCCGTCATTTAGCAGAAGTAAATCGGCAACTGGCTTTCCAACTAGTTGTGGCATCTCTGTGCGTGGGCCATCGATGTCAACTTCGATACTTTCGACAAGTGTGACTGCATTTTCACCAGCCTCGTACAGCCCGATACGAATACGATGTGGGCGAAGTGTCTGGTCGACACCAGTTGGTGCAACCGGCGGTTCTTGCAGGACTGCAACCGATGTGTAGTGCCCGCCTGCTACTTCAATTTCAGGTCGAAGAGTGTTCACTCCAGCAGTTTGCAACCAACGGGTGGTCCAGTCTTTCAGGTCGCGACCGCTGGCAACTTCAAGTTCAACGAGCAAATCAGAAAGTTCAGTATTACCCCAAGCGTGTTTTTTGAAGTACTGTCGCAATCCGGCTAAAAACTTATCTTGCCCAACCCAAGCCACTAATTGGCGCAGAGTTGAGGCGCCCTTTGCGTAAGTGATGCCATCAAAGTTCACTTCAACCGCGTCCAGGTCAACCATGTCGGCAACAATTGGGTGTGTTGTTGGCAGCTGATCTTGACGGTAACCCCATGCTTTGCGTTGGTTCACGAAGTTTGTCCATGCTTCGGTGTACTCGGTGGCAGATGCGCTGGCATCGTGCGCTGCCCATTCCGCAAAACTCTCGTTGAGCCATAGGTCGTCCCACCACGTCATAGTGACCAAATCGCCAAACCACATATGTGCAAGTTCATGCAATACGGTGTTAGCGCGTTGTTCGTAGGCAGCGCGAGTTACTTTCGAGCGGTAGACCATGTCTTCATGGTGGGTAACTGCGCCAGCATTTTCCATAGCGCCAGCGTTGAATTCTGGCACGAACAGTTGGTCGTATTTGTGGAATGGATAAGCGGTATCAAACGCAGATTCAAAATATTCAAAACCTTGTTTGGTTACCTTGAAGAGGTCTTCAGGATCTAGGTACTGCGCCAATGAATTACGGCAAAAAAGTCCAAGGGGATAAGTGCCAAACTGACCTTCGTATTGATCCCGCACTTCGTGATACGGACCGGCAACGATTGCTGTGATGTAGGTAGACATCAATTCGGTTGTTGGAAAATCCCACTGCGCTGTTGTTTCAGTTAAGGGCGTAGGTGTTGGAGTAGCTGAGTTGCTAACAACTTTCCAATGTGCGGGAGCTTTAATCGTGAAGGTATAAACGGCTTTCTGATCTGGCTGATCGAAGCAAGCAAATACGCGGCGGGCATCCGCGATTTCAAACTGAGTGTAGAGGTAAATCTCGTCGTCAACGGGATCGATAAAGCGGTGAAGTCCTTCACCTGTGTTCATGTATGCGCATTCACCGATTACAACAAGTGTGTTGTCTGCTTCAAGTTCTGAGATTGCGATACGGAAGCCATCGTGCGCTGATGTTGGGATCTCTTTACCGTTCAAATTAATTGAACTTACTGATGGCGCAACGAAGTCGATCCAAGTCTGACTTCCTGGTGTGCCAGCAAAACGCACCGTTGTTTCGCTATGGAAAGTTTCATCGCGCGTGGTTAAATCCAGAGCAATGTCGTAGGAAGCAACTTTGACGGTCTCTGAACGTTTCTGTGCCTCATCGCGGGTCATGTTCATGCCGGCCATTTCGAACTCCTTTGTTGTAACGACTGCCCATATCTTGGCAGTTGCCATGATGTTAGGAAAGTTTGGGTCGTATTCTGATGGTATGAGTGAAACAGTAGAACGCGCAGATTTTTGGTTTGATCCGATTTGCCCTTGGGCATGGATAGCATCTCGTTGGATGCTTGAAGTTGAGCAGGTGCGTCCAGTTAAAACCTCGTGGCACGTGATGTCGCTTTCTGTATTAAATGAAGGTCGCGAGTTGCCAGAAAAATACATTGACCTTATGAAAAAAGCCTGGGGTCCGGTGCGAGTAGTAATCGCTGCGCAGGCACGGCACGGCGATGAGGTAGTGCTACATCTCTATACAGCAATGGGAACACGCTTCCATAACGATGGCCGTGGCGATGAGCACGCTGCGGTAATTGCAGAAGCACTAGCTGAATGCGGGCTTGATGCTGACTTAGCCAATGCGGCTGACGTTACTGATTTTGATGAGGCGCTGAAGGCCAGTCATCACGCTGGAATGGATCCAGTTGGGATGGATGTTGGTACGCCGGTAATTCACGTGGGAGACGTTGCATTCTTTGGCCCGGTTGTGTCTCCAATTCCCCGTGGCGAGGCTGCCGGAAAGTTGTGGGATGGCGTGGTGCTAGTTGCCGGAACCGAAGGTTTCTTCGAGTTGAAGCGCACCCGAACTCGCGGTCCGGTTTTCGACTAGGTCAGATGCTGAAACTGCGCGAATAACTGCCAAGATAGACCTATGCGCATTCACCTAGCTACAGATCACGCAGGCCTTGAGTTTAAAGACGCCCTTACTGCGCATTTAACCGAACTAGGCCATGAAGTTGTAGATCATGGCGCCTATGAATATGACGCACAGGATGATTACCCAGGTTTCTGCATTTCAGCGGCCCAAGGTGTAGCCAACGAACCGGAATCATTGGGCGTGGTATTTGGTGGTTCGGGCAATGGCGAGCAGATTGCGGCAAACAAGGTTTCTGGAATTCGCGCAGCATTGTGCTGGAGCATCACAACTGCGCAACTAGCTCGCGAACATAACAACGCGAACGTTTGTAGCATCGGCGCACGACAGCACTCACAAGAAGAAGCCTTCGCAATTATCGATGCCTTTTTAACTACCCCGTTTAGTAATGACGAGCGGCACATCCGTCGAATCAATCAAATTCACCATTTCGAAACCCAGTAATCCTGCCGAACCTTGGGTTAGATCCCGGGCACACCTGAGCGCAATCAAAGATTGGTCGTGTTTGGCGACGAAGGGAGCCAAACCAATAAATGCGGTGCGGGCTCTCAATTTGTAACGCAG
>Ga0214921_10007846_pt1 | contig 14071 bp, 14 predicted proteins | sample LL1505_MetaG_FD_177992 | JGI IMG/M metagenome (GOLD analysis project Ga0214921, IMG submission 177992) | Freshwater microbial communities from Lake Lanier, Atlanta, Georgia, United States - LL-1505 | ecosystem: Environmental > Aquatic > Freshwater > Lake | place: USA: Georgia | collected... | reverse complement strand
TGTGAGCACGGTGTCTGAGTTGAGCTTGTGTTTTTTGATCGAGGCTGCGGGCATCATTTTCCATCGCCAAACAACGCAGCATTTTTAGTGCCAATAATAATATCCATTAGCTTGCCGGGTTAATATTCGTGTTTATTCGGGAAATTCGTGGTTCTATTGCTCAGCGTTGTCGCGGCGTCTCTATGTGCGCCGAAGTCGTTGTCTATCGGCGGTCGCAGACCGCCGCTACAGAAAAAAAGGCACCGGGCTGGTAGCCACGGTGCCTTTCGAAAAGCGGGATTTGCCGATTTTGAATCTTAAGGCATGGCAGAAAATTTCCAGATTCTTTGCGCGGTAGCTATACGATTTTCATAAAATCGAATAGCCGCCGCGTGTTCTCAATATCTGCCGCAAAAGCTGCGACCCGATCAACCCGTCGATACAGGCAAACGGCAATACGGCTACCAAAGCAGGATTTCTGGCAGGAGCAAAGGCCAACGATCTCAACACGCAAGCCAGCCCCTCACGATTCCTCGAATGCCGGAAAAAACACCGCGCCGAATTCTCCCAATGTTGAGAAATGACATTCCGCCTATGCGCTATCCCCACGGATGAAAAAGCCTTATCGTGCTTGGCCAAAAACCTCTCTGTCGAAAGAAAGGTGAAATCCGCGTTCGACGGAGAGTTTTCATGAATCAATGCGAGCGGTTCAGGCAAAACATGAATGCGGTGCTTTTGCGCAATGCGCAGCATCCAATCCCAATCCTCCAGCACCCTCAACGACTCGTCCTGCATGCCGACAGACTCCAGCACGTTCCTTCGCACCAACGGCGTGCTGGCCCCATGAAATGGCTGCCCCGATTGCAGACGCGCACTCCAGTCCGGGGGATTTTCGACAATCACCTCCCGCCGGCTGCCGTTACGCAATTGGTAAAAATGCGATGTCGCACAGGCCGCTAACTCGGGATGTTTTTCCAAGTAGTCCAACTGCGCCGCCAGCTTTCCCGGCAACCACTCGTCATCCGAATCCAAAAAAGCCAAATATTCGCCCGTCGCGATCCGCAGAGCCGCATTCCGCGCCGCCGCTGCGCCGGAGTTGGTCTGCAGTCGTCCCAGTCGAGCCAAGGGAAAATCCCGCCTCACGACCTTCCAAGTATCATCAGTCGATGCATCATCGCCAATGATCAACTCAAAATCCCCTACCCCTTGTTCCCTAACGCTCGCCAGCGCCCGCAAAACGCAATGGGCGCGGTTGAAAACAGGGATGATAATGCTGAGCCGAGGCATGAAGTTAAGAGTTTGTCGGTAAAACTGAGAAGACTTGCTGCAATGAAGCTCGGTTTGAGAAGAAGGACACTATTAAGAGGTGATTTGAGAGCGGGTTTTGAATCCTCGGCCGGCCCAACCGGTGAAGCAGCGAAGGAATTCGGCAACGAAGGCGGAGAGCCAGGCGGGGTTAATGCTGGTGGCGCGGAGGGCGATTTGAATCACGGCAAGGGGCTGGAGGGCTTCAAAGGCACAGAGGGCGGCTTGGGTAGATTGGCGCTGGTGCCAGAGCTTCAGGAGGCGGTGAGCAGAGGAGACGGAGGGGGATTTGATGTATTTTTCCGCAATGGCGAGGTTTTCCGCCGTGAGGCGGCGGCTGAGGGAGTTGCCGGCGTTCATTGTGCGGGAGCCTTCGTGCCAACGGTAGCGGTATGTGGGGGCATCGACTGTCGCCGCCTGGGGCTGGAGGGCGGCGAGCTTGAGTAGGAAGTCGCGGTCGGAGGCAAGAGAGTAGGCGAGGTCGAAGGGGCCGGCTTTTTTGAAGAGGCTCTTGCGAATGGCGCGGGCGTTGAGCATGGGCTCGCCGAGGGCGATGTTTTCGACGGTGAGCGCCTTCTCGGCTTCCGAGGTGCGCTGCCAACGGGTATCCCAGAGGTTGTCGCCAATCTGGTGAACGGCTTCGGCGGAACCCGTGAGAATCTCGGCGGCAGGATTTTTTTCCAGGGCGGCTTGGAAGGATGCCAGAGCGCCTTCGGGCAGCCAGTCGTCGGCTTGCAAAAATATAAGCCACTCGCCCCGGGCGAAGAAGGCGCCGCGGTTCATGGCGTCGTAGAGTCCGGAGTCGCGTCCACTATGGACGGTCAGGTGCGGGAAGGAATGGGCTATCTCAAGCGTTCTATCGGACGAGCAGCCATCCAGGATCAAGTGCTCGCACGCGATCCCCTGCCCCATGGCGCTGCAGACCGCATCCTCGAGGGTCGCGGAGGCGTTGAGCGTGGGGGTGATGATGGTAAAAAGCGGGGAGGTGGGTGGTGCCATGAAATTTAGGAGATGAATCTACCAAAATTAGGAGCTGCCCCTAACAAGTTGGTTTTCGTTTTAATCCAAAGACGATTTTTAGATAATAGGAAAGGAACCGAAGCATAGCGAAGAAAGACTGCCAAAGGCAGCCCGCAGGATGAACGCAGTGAGTCAATGACAGGACTCACAGGGGCAGTTTCTAAAAGCTGTGGCACAGACAAAACAATCCGGCGCGATTCGTGGCAATTCATTGATCATCGGTGCCCTCTGTGTCCTCTGTGGTTAATTCTTCTGAATTCGGATTTAATCCATCCACGCGGTGGCGGATTTTGAAGACTTCGCGTGCCATGCGAGTGGAGTCGCGGAGGAGGCTGACCTTGCTGCCGGGGATGTCGGACCAATCGACGGGGAACTCAAGTATGCGGAAGCCGAATTTTCGGAGGAGGAGGCAAAGCTCGACATCGAACGCGAAGCCGACGCTTTGCTGGTGGGGGCGGATTTTTTCGAAGGTGGATCGGCGGAGAATTTTCAATCCACACTGAGTGTCGTAGGCGGGCACGCGACCGACGATCGAGACAAGAGTGGCGAAGACGCGGCCTGAGAGGTGGCGCTTGAGCGAGCGCTCGACGGTGCGACCGAGCATTTTGACTCTGCTGGCGAAGAGGGCAGCGACGCCGTCGGCATCGGGCAAGCGAAAAAAACTCTCCGCACGCAGGATTTCGGCGGCACTCACGGCGCCGTCGGCGTCGGCAAAAGCGAGGAGGTCGGCACCACCCGAGTGATCCCATCCGCGCAGGATGGCGCCGCCTTTTCCAGTATTGCGAGGGGTGAAGAGCGAATCCAAAAAAACAGGCCCGCCGCCGGATTCTCTCTGCTGCACAGCGTGGATCAATGCTGCCAAGCGCTCGCGCTCATGGGGAGTCGAGCCGTCATCCGAGACCAGAATGGAAAACCGCTCTGGCAGGCCGCACTGCAAGGCATCGAGAAAGGATTCGAGACGCGCGGTGTCGTTGTAATGAGGAATGACGAGATGGGTTTTCAAGGCGCTCGAAAAAACATTTATAATTTAAGAACTCAAATGATAAGACCTCAAGAAACGCTGGATTGCAGGCTTTGCGATAGCACCAAAGAGGAAGCAGGATAGGAGAAAAAGCATCAAAGCCACGGCTTGCTTCAACAAAAAGTTGCGTAAACAAGCCTCTCCCGAAAAAAACATCCAATAGGAATAGAAAAAAAACAGGCCTATCCAGATGCGGGCTCCTATGCGAAGCGTCGCATTCAAGCCGGATGCCAACTCAATCGCTGCAGGAACAGCGAAAAGCAGAAAGATCAGTTTATAATCGAACTGCACGCCACTCAAAACAAGAAGTCCGAAGATGGGCACGCCTATCCAAGCCGCAAAGGAAGCTCTTTCCTGACATACTGGTTCCGAAACACCAGCGCGGACTAAGCCGAAAATGCCAACGCAGCATCCGCCAATCAGCAAAGCTATTTTGAAAAGAATAGCCCACTCGGGTCTTCCAAGTTGATTCGGAACTACCGACGAGCCAAAAGCGCACGAAACGTTGCTCGAAAGAGATCCAAAGATAAAAGGCAGGCACTCTTGAATAAAAAATAGATAGCCCCCAAAGCACACCAATCCAGTCAGCGCTGCACAGACTCCCCGCCCGCTTCTTGCAAACACAGCGGCGAGACCAGCAATGGGGAAAAGTTTAAAAGTTGCCGCCAAGACAACCAATCCACCAGCCAGAAAAGCATAGGACCGCACTGCCACAGAAAGCGAAAGAAAGAAAAATACCAAAATATCAAAATTTCCTCTTTCACAAGCGAAAACACAAACAGGCGAGCAGAGCAGCGCAATCCAAATGCAAGCGCATCCCTTTGAACAAGGTCCAGCGAGCCAGGTTGCTGAGAGCGCAAATGCCGCCGCAAGTAAAATTCCATAAAGAAAAGCAGCCTCCTTGCCCAGGCCCAGCCACCCAAATCCAAAATAAAGAGGTGGATAATTCATGCGCAGGATCCGACCATCCCCATCGATTGGAGGCTGGCGATAGGGATCGCGACCAGCCTTGCTTTCGTCGCACCATAAGCCCACCAGCTGGGCATCGCTGAAACTTTGCTCCAAAGCTGGCACGCCGAGATGAACGAGCCATTCTCTGACAGGCTTCCCAGTGAAATGGCTTAAAGAAAACAGGCCGATCCAATAAAGAGCCACGCCGAGAGGGATGAGCCAAGAGTAATTTTTTGAAGAATAACCGGCGGCCTTCATTTCAGGAATCGGTGCATTTCGTGGAGGATAAAGATCGATTTTTTTCAAAACAACTTGTGATGTGCGAAAGACGCGATGTGAAGTTTTTGATCTTTTCCCATGAGCATGTGCAGCGGAGCGCCCCCATAGTAAGACGCCCAGAGGGTGAATGTGCTCGGTGGGCCAATCAAAAAATCGCAAGCCGCAAGAGCGTAGAGGTCGGTGATCGGTGCGCCAGGGCCAGCGCTCACGCCCGGCAGCCGGAGCAGATCATCCACACTCTCGTTGGAGCAAATCAGAAAGCTTACTTTCTTTCCCGGCCAGAGTTCATTTGCCGCATTGAGCCAAGCCGCATAGGCATCCAAGCCATAAAAAAACTTTCCCCCCAGCCAATTCGCATAGTCCCCGCGCCGCACATGCAGACCGACCAGAAGATCGCATCCGCACCTGGCCTGAGCGATATGCCGCTCCACCTCGGCGCGAATGCCCGAATGCGGCGTGAACAGCCTCACCACATCGTCCCTCCTCGACTTGAGAGCCGCACGCGCACGAAATTTCCAGCCCTTCGCGACAACAAGACGATGACACGAGAGGAGTCTTTGAAACTCCTCGCCACAGAGATCGTAGTCCTCCTCGCTGCCATCGTGCGAAGCGGCGATGTCCAACACGGCGCACCGTCCCGCAGCCCACACAGGATGAAGGGGGAGGGATGTCAGAGCATCAAGAGTCCGGCAAAACAAAAGACGCCAACGCGCCATGGGAAGCCCCTGCCCCGGACGGCAGAAAAAATCCTCCGCGAGCGCGGGAAAAAACCCCGCATACGGCCCCAGCGCGGGATTCAGAAGAGAAAAACCCATTTCCCAAGCCGCCGCCTGAAAAGCCGCCGCCTGAAAAATACGATTTCCCAACTGCCCCTCCGGCCGCGCCACCAAGACCTTGGCAAGTCGAGGCCCATTGGCAGGATTTCTCATCGGTTGTTTCGTCACAGGCTCAAGGATTATCAAAAAGCTTTATTTTGGAAAAACAAAACGGCCGCAATGAGCGGCCGTTTGATGAGAAAAATCTGGAACAAATGGAATGCGGTTTCACTCCTGCACACGGTAATCCCCGCGAGAGAAATATTTCTCCAACCAGACATAGAGGCAGATGAACAGATAGCGGCTGCCCATTTCCTTGATCTTGAGTTTCGCCTCACCGGTGCGGCGGTTGCGCCAGGTGATGGGGATCACGGTGAAGGAAAATCCTCGGACGATAGCTTTGAGAGGGAGCTCGACCGTGATGTTGAAGTGCGGCGAGAGAACGGGGCGTATGCCATCGATCACGGTTTTGCGGTAGGCTTTGAAGGCATTCGTCGTATCGTTGAGGCCGTGGTTGAAGAGGATTCGCACGAACGCATTGGCAAAGCGGTTTACAAAGAGTTTGACCGATGGATAGTCGATGACCCCGCCGCCCTTCATGAAGCGGCTGCCGAAGACGCAATCATAGCCCTCGTTTAGCTTGTGCCAGTAACGCACCACATCGCGGCAATCATCGGATTCGTCGGCCATCATGATGACGAGCGCATCACCCTTGGCGGCATCCAAGCCGCAGGTTATAGCCCGCCCGAAGCCGTTCAGAACTTTATTTTGCACCGGAGCCAGCGTGGGAACCCGATCGCGAACCTCTTGGAGAATGGCCCAAGTGCGGTCCATGCTGCCATCGTCCACCACCACGATTTCATGAGGCACGCCGTGGAGTTTGAGCTCCAGATGCAGATGCTCGACCGTGCTCGCGATGCATCCTTCCTCGTCCCGGGCAGGTATGACGACGGAGAGTAATTCCAGACTGGGCTTATTGTTCATTTAAAAATTGCTGCGTGCTTATCCAAAAATCCGGTAAATGGCCAAGCGCGCCAGTGAATCCACTCCCGCACGCACGCGCTGGGCGAGCGAGCGCCGGGAAGCGGCTGAGCCAGGTGCATAGCGTTTTGCGATCTCCAGAAACTCCGCATAGGAGTCCCCTTGGAGCGTGAAGGATGCCGCACCACGGTGGATTCGGAATCCGCAAAGCGCCTCGCGCAAGATCACGCAACCGCCATTTTGGATCAATTGGAACCACATATCGACATCCACCCAATACCGCAGGGTGGCATCGTAACCTCCACGCGCCAGCATGCTTTCACGCCGCGCCAAACCCGTCACTGGCTCCCCAAGGGGATTATAGGCGCGCCGAGCACAATCGATAATGATCTCATTTCCAGAGTGCCACCCCTCGCTCCAATGGCGCCGCTTGGGAAAAAGCCGTGCGCTGCGCGCCGAGTAAAGATTCGCTGCGGAGACACACAGATTCGCTGTGGGATTGTCTTGGAGAGCCTCCACCTGTTTCTTCAGACAATTTGTTTCCAACAGGTCATCCTGACCCATCATTTTCACAAATTCCCCCTTCGCCGCCATCAAACACGCATTCCAATTTTCCACCATGCCAAGGTTCGCCGTATTCCGGGTGATGTTCCATTCCACTTGAGGAAACTCCCGAGCCATGGACTCCACAAGCTCCGGCGAGCCATCCTTTGATCTATCGTCGCACACCACCACCTCCAACCCCACGCCATCCTGCGCCGCCACGGACACCAAGCACTCACGCAAATGAGCCTCCCCATTGTAAACGGGGATGCACACGGAAACGGAACTCAATTCTCCTTCCATCGGTAAATCCTGACGTTGTCGATCTCGTCGAACAATTCGTAGTTTGAAGCCACAAAGTCCCGCACTTCGGGCACGACTTCGTGCCCATGCTCCTCACGCTTCGTCATCATGACAAATTGCTCGGGTGCGACTGCATCCACAAAAACCTTGGGCCGGTTCCGCCTTAAATCCTCCAAATAGCTCCCCAGAAAAAATGGGCGCAAGGCATTGTCATTAAACAAGGCACCCGAAGTGCTCAAACGCGTCGCCTGCACCAAGCCTGTTTCAGAATAGTAAGTTGGATTGTAGCCCCATACACACAACCGCCCTTCACCTCCCGACGCTTGAAGAATTTTCTGTGCAATAACCCCAGGCTTCTCAGAACTCCATTTCTGCGCCAGCCCAGCCCAGGAATTCGGCGATTTTAAGCTCGCATAGATCATCGGACAAGCACCAACCAACAAAAACAATCCTATCGCAAATGCCCGCCAGACAGAAGGTCTCGACGCCGACTTCGCATTCAGCACCCCGCTCAAAGCCATTACAAGAATCCCCATCGGAACCGGTAAAAAAAGCAAATAATGTGGGTAGTTCCGCTGCGGTGCCGTTACCGTCCACACCGCCAAGCCCAGCAAAATGAGTGTGTAAGCCAGAAAGCTCCATGAACGCCAAGGGGCGGATTTTTGCCTCGACCACACAAGCGCGAGAATACCTACGACCACAAGGACTAACCAACCTCCGGTAAACCAAAGAAAATCCTCTGGCCTCATTGGAGGCTTCGCAAACAAAATCATGCCCAGCATTTTAAAAGCAGAGCTCCCTCGGTAACCTGACCCTTGATAGGCCAATGCATTTTGAATATAGCTCGTCCAGAAATACTCCAGCGCTCTATTAGCTGTAAAAAAACCCACCAGTCCTAATGGAATCACCACGCCTGCCACACAGACAATTCCAGCCCCGGCACAGCGCTCCCGCCAAGTCCGACCATAGGCAAAAATACCGGCAACCAAGATCACCGAAGCCCCCAGTGCGGCCATGGTTGCCTGCAATTTCGCAAACGGCACCATTGAAAAAGTGCACCCCGCCAAGCATGCTAAAAACACCCTACTCCGGAATTCCAACCCTGAGCGAAAAACAGCCCATGCGCTCAAGGCCCACCCCACCGCCAGCAATGCCATCGGCACATGCTCACTCGTGTAATGCGTGAAATCCCAGTAATTCGTCAGCCCGAAAAAGACTCCCGGCAAAAAAGCCCCAAATCTCGACACCGATTCTGAAAAAACCGCCCGCCCGGCAAAATATAACGCCACCAGCGCGATACAAATCATCCCCAGCCCTACCAACCGAGCACTGAACAGCGTCGGCGAAGTCCCCGCTAACAACGACGCCAAAAGTGGATACACATTCAATGGACCGCTGGAACCCGCCTCTGCTGCCCGGAAAAACACCGGATCCAACACCAACGCCCGCGCCGCTGCCACCAATTGATCCTCATCCGGATTGAACCCCCTCGGATAAAACAAACCTGGCCACCGTGCCGCCACCACAAAAACACACAGCACGAGAAGAAAAGAAGCCGTTCCAAGCCACCCAGACTTGCCTGAAGCCTCAGGCCATACCACCAACGCGAGCAGTAGCGCCAACGATCCAAAGCAAACTGCATGGTAGAGTCCCACGGTGTCGGACCAATAAATCCATGAATCACCCATTTTTTCTCTCTGCAAAAATCAAAGATGTTTCACTATCTTCCTTACTTTCTTTTACTAAAGAAAATCCCTTTGAAGATAGAATTTTCTTCACTCCCGCAAGCGAAACCATGGTTTCATGCACCTCGACCACAAGTCGTTCCACTATAACTAGAAAGTCTTGTTCATCTTCAAAAAATGTTTGCTCCGCACCCTCGATGTCGATTTTTAACAAACCGCAGCGCTCACCGTTTGGAAACCTCTTGCGCCAAACATCACCGACACACAACGCCGGCACCTTCACCAAGTCGCACTTGTCACCTGACAAAGACCTTTCTGTTGCCGTTTTCAACCCCGCGCCCACATCCGTCGGGGGCACCAATATTTCCACCTCGCCACCATCCAATCCTGCGCCGGCCGCCCCATTAAAAACACTCATACAATCGAACCCATTTTTTTTTAGGAGCCTATCGACTTCCGGAATCAACGCTGGATTGGCCTCCACCAAAATTCCTTTAAGTTTGCGTTGGGATTTTTCCGCCAACCACACGCTAAAGAAACCTCGATTGCATCCAAGATCGGCAAAAGTCTCGACTTGAGACAAATCAAAAACCCCATCGTAAATTCCCCCCTTGAAAATTTCCTTCTCGACCAACCAAGCTTCCAAGCTCGCCACAGGATATGTGTAGGCACCGAATGTTCCCTGCCTCGGAAAAAACCGAAAAAACCAGTCCACAAAAAGATGGACTTTAAAAATCTTTAAAAACTCGCGAAATACTTTGTTATTGATCATTTTTTACTAATAGCACTGCCATTTACTATCTTGCCCACGATAAAAAGCGGCCTCTTTTTCTGCTCCACGAACATTCGCCCTATGTATTCACCGATCATTCCTAGCACAAAAAACTGAAGACTCGCCACGAGCAGAATGACCGCCATGAGGCTGGTCCAACCAGCTACGGCTGCTTTTCCCTGATAATGCCCTACAACCGAATAAATAATGCCGACCGCACACAGCCCGGCGAAAACAAAACCCAAAATCGATGCAAATCGTAACGGTTTGATCGAAAAGCTTGTTATACCATCCACCGCTATCTTGAAGAGCTTCGAAAGCGTGTATCCCGACTCTCCCGCAAAGCGTGCATCTCGGTGGTATTGCACCGCCACCTGTTTGAACCCCAGCCAACTGATCATCCCCCGCAAAAACCGGTGGTGTTCCGGCATTTCATTCACCAGATCCACCACCCGGCGGCTGATGAGCCGGAAATCTCCCGTGTCCGGCGGAATCTCACATCCCGCCAAGGCGCTCAACAGTCGATAATAAGTTTTGTAGCACCATTTTTTCCAAAGCGGCACACCCTTGCGGCTGAGACGCTGGCCGTAGACATTATCCGCGCCCTCATCTATCAATCGCATCATTTCAGGCAGCAACTCTGGGGGGTCCTGCAAATCCGAGTCAATAATGAGCACCCTCTCACCCCGCACATGAGCCAAACCTGCCGTGACAGCCAGCTGGTGACCATGGTTTCGTGAGAGCTGGAGCCCGACGATGCGCGAATCTTTTTCCGCCAGCCGACAAATCGCATCCCATGTCCGATCCGGGGAGCCATCCTCTACCAGCACGATTTCATACGAGCAGCCCAGCCCCTCGCAGACCACGGTCAAGCGCCGGTGAAGCTCCTCAAGCCCCTGCTCATCGCGGTAGCACGGCACAAGCACTGATAAAAAAGGCCCAACTTCATCTGTCACCATAAAAGGCGTATTCTGTTTTTCATAATCCATTAGTCAATCAAATCCCCAAAAGCTCCACAAAATTTTCAGGTGCGATTATCCCAATCTCAGACCCACTTCTAAAGATGGCTCCAAGTCACAACGGATTTCTCTCGAACTCTATGTTGCTCTGTGGTCAATTCTGCCGGATCCGAGTTAATTCCGCTTTGCCCGATCAACGGCGCCCTCTTGATCGAGCATCCTTTCTTGTTTTTACAAAAAACCAGCTCTCCGGCATCGCCTGCATTTGCCAAAAACTGTCGAATAATGACAGTTTGATACAAATAAAATGCTCTCATTCCAGATTGCGCATTAAACCTTGGATCCCCTCCTCCAGCCTGATCTCCGGCTCCCATCCTAATTCCTGCCGCGCGCGGCCATTCGCCAACACCACCCTTGGCAATAAGCCAATCGCAGCCTTTCCAAAGTCCGATTGCTCTAAGCGAACCTCCCGTCCAGTCGCCCCGCCAATCAATTCCAAAACCTCGGCCACCGAATGCCCCCTTCCTGCAGCGATATTAAAAACGCTGTAGTTTTTTTCCTGTTGATCCGTTCCCAAGCTTTTCCCAAAAGCCCTTGCCACGTCGTCCACATGCACATAATCCCGGATCGTCTCAAGGGCACCAAAAACCTTCACGGCCTGACCCGCGAGCACCCGAGCCATAGCCACACCAATCAAACCCTGCCGCCTCTCCGCAGCCAGCAGAGCACCATAGGCATTGCTGATGCGGAGCACCGTGGTCCGCAACCACCCCTGCTCGCACGCCGTGCGCAAATAGTTTTCTACAGCAAGCTTTTGAATTCCGTAGGGATTCAGTGGCTGGCAATGATCCGTCTCACGAAAAGCAACGCCATCTGCCGGTTCCCGCCCATAGACGGCTCCGCCACTACTCGCAAAAACAAAATGGCAAGTGCCATCGCCCCGGCGCCTCCGCAGAGCCTCAAGCAAATTCAATGCCGGTGAAATATTTGCCACCAAATCGCTCGGCCAGTGCCGATCCGAGATCGCCGGCGAATTCGACTGTGCGAAATGCGCCACCGCATCTAACCCCTCGACAAACTCCGCACAATCCGCCTCGTTCATCAAATCCCCCGACATCCACTCCACCCCCGGATACTCGAAATGCCCAGCCACATGCCTCGCCAAGCACCGCACCTGCACATCGGGATTCTCGGCTGTCCATAACCTCAAAAACCTCCCGCCAATAAGCCCGCTTGCACCAGTGATACCAATTGTCTTCATTTTAAAATTTAGTTTGGCGCTACCCGTTACTTTTTGGCCAGCATCCCCATGATTTTGGTATTTTCTCGGATTTTAAGAATTCCACCCGCCATCACTATCCAACCCGGGCGCCAAAACGATGTTTTTCTCCTCGGCGGCTAATTTCTCCAGATCCGATGTAAACCCGGATTTGCTGAAAAGAACGAAGCGGCAATTCTCCGCCAACGGAAGGTTGTGGGAGATGACTTTTTTTTCAAGTTCCTGGAAAATGGAAATTCCCATTTTGTTTTCCGACCACTTACACTCCCCCACGACAGTAAGTTCACATTTCTCATTAACCGCCGCCACATCGATTTCATACGCACTCGACCACTGCCGCCCCACGCTGGCGGCATGGAATTCAAGAGCTCTTTCCCGAATCCACTGCCTGCACACCTCCTCGTAGCACTCCGCGATCAGCTTGCTGATGAGCGGTTCGATTCTCGAATACGCTGGCTCCGTTTCAGCAAATTCAAAGAAACTCATGTAGGGATAGATAGCTCCAAACCACATGCGGAAAAAAGGATCGGAGACAACATAAATTCCCTTCTTCGATTTCGCGGGATTCCGTTCCAAAACAGGTGTCTCCCTTCGAACGAGGTGCAGGTCTTTCAACAAATCCAGATAACGCGTAAGTTTGTTGGCCGGTTGGCCAATCCGACCGGCAATCTCTGAAATCCGGTTGGCGCCGGCCCCGATCGCATTCAGGATACTCCAGCACTGGTTCGGCGTTTGTATCTCCTCCTGGAGCAGTTGCCTGGCTTCATTGTGCAGGATGCCATCTGGGTGCAAAACCAATGCCAGCAAAGCCTCTTTGAAGGTTCGATAAGGTGATGCCAGGTGGAGATAGCGGGGCACACCACCGGTCAAGGCGAAAAACTCAAGGCGCTCGGTGCAAGTTTTGTCCGGCAAGAATTTCAAAATGTGGCTGAACCCGATCGGACGCAATAAAATCTGTGCGCTTGCCCTTCCATAAAGCGGTGCCGATGCCGCCAGAGTCTCCTTATACATCATTGAGGTCACCGAACCGCAAAGGATCAGCACTATGCTGGATGTGCACCAGTGCTCATCCCACCATTTTTGCATGAAAGATGAAAACGCTGGCTGAACCTGACACAAATACTGATACTCATCAAAAATTAAAACAAAGCGTTTATCCCGTGGACGGAATCGATCAAAAGCCGCAAAAAGATCATACCATGAGGCATATTCCGCAGAATCAAGAACTGGTTCCTGCAGAGCCAGTGCCATAGCCGTGGCAAGTGAACGGCGGAGCTCAGACTCACCCGCCCGATCCGCCATGAAGTAGCAGTGCGGTTTATCTGCCGAAAAGTGCCTCAGCAGAAATGTCTTGCCCAAGCGACGACGCCCATAAAGAACAACTAGACTGCCAGAATTGCCGACAAACTGGCTCTCCAGTTGGGCAAGCTCTGACTCCCGATTGATAAATTTATTCATATGCAGAATATAATATTCTAAGGTAGAATTTCAAGATTACTGTTTTAGAACACCTATGACTTTGTTGGAAACAAAGCACTAATCACACTAAAAAAGTAAGGGATTTCGATTGGCTGTTAGCGAGTTACAGAGCCATTTGTGTAGAAGAATGAGCAATGGGTTGTCACAATCCCATCTAGGCTGGCTTGCGAAGGCAATTTGAAAATCCATAGCCGTTTGGCCTGCCAAAGCATAGCCACGCTTTTCTCTGCCTTCTGTTTTATCCATGTAAATTTTGGCAATTCGACTCGCTCGTTCCCACTCTTCTCGCCCTTCGGGCCAACCTGCGTTTGCTCCAATGCGCAACTGCCACGGTGCTTGGTTGTGGTTTCAAAAATGATTTTGCCAAAAAACAAACTTGCCTGATGCCATTGTCACGGCGCGCCTTCGTGACCCGGCCTCGGTTTGCGGCTAAAAACAACATAGGCTTTCCCCTCTGGATCCGAAACGCGCCCAATCTCAAGATATTCCCGGTGTTCAGCAGATAATGGATTATAGGTTGGGGGTTTTTAAACTTTGAATTAACTTATGATTCGATATTTAAAATATTATCATTTGTTTATGGGCGGTTTGAAAAATAGCAACGCATTCTATATTATGTAATTGGCACGCTTACTGCTGTGCGCTTACTGAATGAAATCATACCAAACTTCTTTTTTTGATGAAAGCAAGAGACTTGCCG
>Ga0214921_10007845_pt1 | contig 14072 bp, 15 predicted proteins | sample LL1505_MetaG_FD_177992 | JGI IMG/M metagenome (GOLD analysis project Ga0214921, IMG submission 177992) | Freshwater microbial communities from Lake Lanier, Atlanta, Georgia, United States - LL-1505 | ecosystem: Environmental > Aquatic > Freshwater > Lake | place: USA: Georgia | collected... | reverse complement strand
CACCATCATCCTGCGTGCAGGACAACATTCTTTTTGAGCAAATACATCTGTACGTACATAGTGAAGATAGTTATCTGGTAAAGGGGATTGGTAGAAAATACCCTTCTGTGTCATCTGTAATAGTTCATGTTTCATTAATCTCTGAAGATCGTCCACCAAACCACTACTTTGCTCAGCTCCCTCTTTACGAATATTAATACCATACATTTGTCTTCTAGTCCATGAAAGTTGTGCTTTATTAAAAGCTTCTGCTATCTGCCAACACTCTAAGTTATCATAGTCAAAAGAAGCTAGTTTATTAAGCCTCTGTTTAACTTTTATTTGTAATAGATTATTGTTCATATTAGCATTTCCATTTTCTTAGTGACTTGTTAATCCTGCTGTTAGGATCTCTAGCTGTCTTAGCTGAAGTAAGCTTAGCTTTCATCCCAGACATCCTAGCACAGAAAGACTTCTTTCTAGACCCACCTTCAGGTTGAGGAGCTTTTAAATTACCACCAGTAGCTTTATTATAAGAAGCTCTACCTTTAGCATTTAATCCTCCACTAGGATTCTTGCCTTCTTTACGCTGCCAAGCTGGACTCTTTGCCATATTACTTAGATTTAGCTTTTATTTTCTTTTCTTGTTTTAACATCTGAGCTGTAGGCTTTTTACCAGAACCTTTTGCAGCTCTAATATTATCCCACAATCCACGTTGAGATGTAGAACCATCTTTACGTTTAATCATTTGTTTAGCCATTGCAATAATATTTAATTAAAGTCTGCTGTTATATCTACCCAACCATCAGCAACTGTCCATTTTTTAAATGAACTTATAGTAATATATGGTAGGTAACCATCATCTACATTTATAAATATACCACTACAAAAGAATACATCTTTACTAAGACCACCTATTGCTTCTATGCCTGTAGCTCCTGTTAAGAATGTTTCTCCAGCAGCTCTTATTGTTTCTGTAGCAGCTAACATTCTTTCTCCTGTTGTTGTTAATGCAGCAAGTGCTGCTTTAGTTGGAAACAATGCATTAGTTAAAAAGAACTGTTGGTAATCATTAACAGGAAAAGCAACAGATGGAAATGTAGGAGCTGATCCGTTTGCCAAAACCCATGTAACAGCTGCAAGCACAGCACCACATGAAGTGTTTTGTCCTGTCTGTCCTCTTCTAATTATAGAACCTACAGTACCATTACTAGATATACCAATATGTGGCATATTAAAAACAAATAAATGTCCTGTATCTGTAACGTGACTAGCATAAGCACCAAGTCCAGTAATACCTGTATGAGGATAGCCAGCTAAACCACCAGACATAAACGGTCCTAAAAAATTATTTAGTGATAAAGGATGTTGTCCTAAATTATCTACATTTAGAAAATTAGGAGCATTAATATCATCTGCACAAACTGATAAAGACATTAATGTATCATCAGGATTATATCCTAAACCTTTTAAAAACCTTTTTATTTTTAAACCCATATCCTGAGCATATATTGCATTAGGATATACTGCAGTCACTCTATCTGTATAAATGAATGGGTTATTATAATACTTGGCCTCATTCATAACCTCTATCCAATCTCCAGTTTTTGGTGCCTTATACGCAAATGTTAAAGAACCAGCTACCACAGCACCATCTGGTGTACGCAATACATAGGGTTTCTTAGGTTTGTTATTTCCGTTTCTAAACATTATTTCTTTTTATAAGGGTTTTCTTTATGCCATTTCTTTGTAGCTGCTACACCTTGTTTAACAGTTTTAGCTTTAGCTTTTTCTGTAAGATCTATAGTATCCCATTTACCCTTATCTGTAGAAGGATGGTTTACCATAATATGACCTTGTTTACCTTTACCTATTCCTGTTGCACTAGTCTTTTTATATATAACATGCTTCTCGCCACCAGCTGAAACTTTAACCTTCTTAGCCATACTATTTATTTTTAGCCATTTTTTTAAATGTCATAGCAAGAGCTTTTCTACGTGGCGTACATGTAGCTTTTGTCATAGGAGTGCAGTATCCTTTATGAGCTGGATTAACAGCTTTCTGTATCCATTTTTTATCTTTCTTAGCTGCCATATTATTTCTTTTTATTAAACTTATTAGCAAATTTCTTTTCTGCTCCTAGTTTCATAAAAGCAGCCTTACTATCAGCCTTACCTTTCATGTAAGACTGGATACCTTTATCTCCACAACCAGTACATGGTTGTTTCTTAGATGCTCCTCTTGTATTTGACTTAGCTTTCATTATTTATAATTTTACATGTTCCAATACTGTTCTACCTTCTTAGTAAGATCCATAAGAATCTCTTCATTTAAAGGGTTCTTAAGATATTCCAATACATCTGTAGCTGTTCTTCCCATTAATACGCTCTTCTCAATATGCCAAATAAAACCATCAGCTTTAGTGGCAATTAACTTATAATAGTTACTATCTTTTATAATAGCTCTAACTTTAAGTGTTTCCATGTCAAGATTAACGGCATCCAAAAACTTCTGTCCTGTTCTGCGTTTGTCTTTATCTACAGACTCTCCGTTAATAAATTTATCCATGTTATCATAGATAATATCATTAGGTGTAGATTTCTTGTACTGGGTACTGTTAACATCTAGTACTTTAGCTACATAGAATAACTTGTTCTGGTTCTTATCAAATAACTTCTGAAGTTCTGAAAGAGCTTTGTTTCTAAGCTTCTTAACTTCTGTATTAAGAGATGCTGTCTCTTCTATTCTATCTAAATAGAATTTTGTAGGTGTAGGTTTACTACGAGCTTCTTCTAAAGATCTAGATACTAATGAAAAACCACCAGCTTCTATAGCATACAATCTAATAAGATCATATGGATCTTTTTCTGGATCTAAATGTAAAGGAGCATTGCTACATCTAACTTTAATTTTATCCCAGAACTCTCCATTATCATGTCTAAGTAGTTTTATTTTATTCCAAAACTCTTTATCTTCTGGATCTACTACATTACCTGCAAGTTCCTTTTCAAGCTGTGCTACTATAGTTCTAATCTGTTTAATCTTAGCTTCTTGCTCTTCTAAAGGAAGACTTTTAACTTCTGGAGCAAACTCGTTCAAGCCTGTCAAATATCTTTTTATTCCGTTAATCTCTAAACAAGCTATACTTTCTTCATGAAAAGCTCCGTCAAAAAGACTAAGTCCATACTTCTGAAGTCCCATGTTTTCTACAGCAGCATCAAAATAAGGACGAATAGCTATTGTTGACTTTTTGTTTTGTGGGTATTTCTCCACCATTACTAAGTTACTCATGTTTGGTTTTTGGTTTTTTATATATAGATTATCGGAAATACTCCGATAATAGTCTAACTATTTTACATTGAACCTAATAAAGGTTTTGAGCCTTTCACATGATCAGTGTGGTGTGTCTACACACAATAGGTGGGAGGGGATGAAATAAATAAGTAGAAGATCTTACGGGACCCTCTACAAATTTTATTATTTCTTTTTCTTCATTCCAACTGCTGTAGACATTACTACACCTTTTCCCGCATTCATACCAACCTTAACACCTTTAGAGCCAGGTTTCATTTGAGCAGTTTTAGGAGCTACAGCTTTTGGAGTTTTTGGATTACCAGCCATTGTTTTATATTTAAATTGTGATTAAACTATATAATGACCTGCTAGCAGTTCTTACGGTATGCTAGCAGGTACTGTTATAATTAGAATGAACCACCAGTAACTGGGTTTCTCATAACGATCTTCAACACTTTGGTTGGATCTTTAACCCAGATAGCAGGCATTGTTTGTGTCATGAACACACGGTATCCATTAAAGTTTCCAGAAGACTGGAACCCTTGAGTTCTACCCATGTAATCCATAGTACCATTTTGATAGAACCACTTTAATTGATTATCCCAAGATAACTTCAATAAGAAGATGTTATCGTTAGTATTATCAGTGATATCAAAAATGATAAAGTTGTAAGAAGATAATGGGAAACCATCAATGATTGGGTTCTCAATATCATTAGTGTGGATGTTATCAAACGCTGGGTTCAACACAAACTTAACGTTAGCCAAGAACGGAATAACGTAGCTAGTGTATGCAAATCCAAAGTTTAAGTCCATTCCTTTACCAGTTACAGCTCCAAGCTCATGAGCATTAAGAACTAAACCAGAGTTAACAGCTTCACGCTTAATAGCCTCGTTAACAAGCTTCATACCACCCATACCTGTTTGAACAATCAAAGAACGGTTAGGCTCTGGTCCTTGGAACTCCACACGACCATTGAAGAAGTTAAAGATTTCAGATTTAAACAAGTCTAAGTTAAATGAACCACGGTTGTAAATTCTCTTGTAAGAATTATCCAACTGCTTCCAAAGACCTACAGACAAACGGATATCATCTGGACCATCTTGCTTAATACGTCCACCTTGTCCCCACATTAAGTAGGTCTCAATGTCATTAGCAATCTTAGTCAAGTGAGCTGCTTCTAAAGTAGTCAAGAATGAACGTGACAACTGACCATTAGCATAAGCCTTCTTAACATAGTCTTTACCCATCTTCTCAGCCATTGTTTCCAAGTTGGTGATAGAAGGATCAAGAGTTTTGTCAAAGTTTCTCCACATTTCTACTACTGGTACAGTACCATCAGCTTTCATACCACCCTTCATCATCAAGTCAGCACGACTAGAGATAGAATAGTGTACGTGAGCTTCTGCTCCTCCTACGTAGTTGTAGAACTCACGGAAACCAGCAGATACATTACCAATGTCAGAAAAACGCTCACCATACTCTCCACGAGCCGAACCTTTACGGAACAACTTAGTGCCAGTAGTGATGTAAGCATTAGATAAAAACTTGTTGTTATCATTATTAACTAACTGAACAGTGTAGATGAAACCATCACCAGCTGGGATAACATCATCAGCAGTAACGTACATTTCCACACCATTGTACTTATCATAAGTGATGATATCACCATGACCAAAGTAACGTTTGTTAATCTTGATCTTAAAAGTTTGACCGTCAATACCTTTTGTAGCATTGCCTGACTCAATATCTTCTAAGAAATAAGGAAGATCCTGAGCTACAGGAATCTGCCATTTGTACTCTCCACGAGCGTTATCTACCATGATAACGTTCTTACCACCAAAGCTAGACATCTGGTACAAAGGCATTTCTACTTTTTGTGCCATTGCCCACAAATCCACTGGACCTAAGTCTGTAGGTTCTGCTTGCTTCAGTAAGTTAGACAAGTGATAAGAGTCTACGTGTGAACTAGTCTGGTAGTTATTGTCACGTAGGAATATACCATTGTTTAAAACTGGGGTTGCCATAGGGCTTTAAATTTAAGGGTTAATAAAATTATCGTTTAAAAATATTTTGTGGTCTAGCTATTTTTCTAGACTTTGTTTGTTCTTCTTCTTCATATGTAGAAGCATACTTACGAGACTGTTCTGTTTTGAGCTGTCTCACTGTTTGTTCTACTGCTGCATTCTTTCCCTGTTTTCTTAAAGAATCTCTATAATCATCAGGGTTAGATAGTAACCAAAGAGCTTCTGCAATCAATGGATAGTTAGGTTCTACAAACTGATACTTCTCTAAAAGATGTCCCAACAAGTTAGTTGGTTTACCAGATATAGAAGGATACTGAGGTTGAACCAATCCACTATATAACTGAGCTTGAACTTTTTTATCTAGTTTCAGTCCGTTAATTTCTGCAGGTCTAAGAGCTTCAAAGACATTCTTCATGTACGCATCTGCTGCGTTTTCTTGTTGTTGTCTTTTATATTCTTGTTCAGCTAACTGAGCTTGAACAATCTGTTCGTGCATAGAATCAAGCTTTGGCTTAAACTGCTTAGCTTTCTTTTCAAGTACACCAAGATCTTTCCATGTTACAACTTCTTCTTCTATTTCTTCAGGAGATCCAAAGTTTGTAGCTTGTAAATATTGTCTAACAATGAACTCTTGATCATTATCATCTCTAGGATCCATTTCTCTTACAGCTTCTACTTGAGCTAAAGCAGCAAATAAACCTTTAAGATCAGAACCACCATCTGCTACATATTTAGCAGCATATTGTAACTCTTCTGGAAGACTTTGAAAGAACTCAGCTGGAGTTTGTGCAGCCACCTCTTGTTTAAGGTTATCTACATTAGCTTTCCAAAGTTCTTCTACGTCTTTTTCTCCAAGACCGCCAAGATACTCATCTAATGATTGTTTAGCTTCATCATAGTCATCAAAAGCAAACATCTCTTTAGACTCTATACGTTTTTTTAAGAACTCTACCAATCCAGACTTTTCAGTCTTTGGTCTGCCACCTTTTCCTTTTACTTCATCATCAATTGATTCTGGAACTACTCCTTCATCTAAAATATCTGTAAGAACTTCTTTTGCTGTTTCACGTGAAACTTCTTTTTGTTTTTCTTCAGCATCCTTTTGGGATCCATCAGGATCTAAAAAAGAAAGATCAGCTCCTTTCTTTGTAAAGATGTTTGGTTTAATCTCTGTAGGTTCCCCAGACGGTGTTACAATACTATCGGCTCCAGGAGCTCCAGAAAATAAACTGTCAATGTCAAGATCTATCTGTTGTACAGATGTTTGGTTATCAATCATAATGTTTGGTTTTTTGTTTATCTCTACAGTAAAAATATACTAATTTAAACTATAAAAATTTAAAATTATTTCTTTGAAATATCAAAGCAACGGATTATAGAGCTATAATTTATTTCTTTTTTTCCGCTGGCTTCTTTACGTCATACTTATTCTTATTTTCTCTAGCAATCTGTAATTGCTTATCAGCTATTTCTTTTTGTGTCTGAAGTCTACGTTCTTCTACATTAAGCTTTTGCTGAGTCATCATGGTCTTATTAGTTTCCTGATCTCTTTTAAGATTCATTTGATCTTGGTGTTGTTGATCAGCTCTAATATTTTCTAAAGCATCCATGTAGTCAGACTGCTTATTTTCGTTAATATCTACAGTGGAACCATAGCCAGCTGCTCTAATTTGTGCTTCTTCTATCTTAGCATCTCTATCTTTCTGGTTTTCCTCAGCTTCAAACTGTTGAGCCATCTGCATTTGTTGTTGCTGAGCCTGAAGCTGTTCTTGTTGCATCTGCTGCTGTTGCTGCATTTCAGCTTGTTTCTGAGCCTGCATTTTTTCTTCAGACTTCTTAAGAACACCAGTAAGTTCTGCAATACTCTCAGATTTAATAACATTTCCAAGATCATATATAGAAGCACCCATTGTGTTATTTTGTATAGCTAACTGCTTTAGTTGTTCTAATATAGCTCTAGAATTAGTCTTAGTGGTGCAGAATATATTAAGATCTCTCATCAAAAGATCTGTACCATTCATCTGAAAGTTTACTTTTTCGTCTGTACTTGTAATATACTGAAGACGCACACTAGGTTTTGTAGAATGATAATACTGAGCCAAGTCAGTACGCATCTGATGTACGCGAGGCATTAGGTTGTCACTATGCTGTACAAAGTATTGTTCTGTCTGAGCATAAGAAGCTGTCATAGCTTGTTCTATACCAGTGGCTGTTTGTTGTTGAGCAATAGGCTGACCCATACGTTGTTGATTAAGTCCTATTACAGCAAAAGCTTCATTCTTAAAATAGTTAGCCAACTGTATTCTAGACATTAAACGTTGTGTCTGTTCTAGATTTAACACTTGATAGTGTTGAAAAGATAGAGGATTTTCAGTGTTAGTAATAGTGGTATCCAATGGTAACATCTGAAAGTTCTTCATGGCTACATATGCCTTAGATAGATTGTTCTTTCCCCAGTCTTCTCCTAATGAGTGACGTGGTAGAGCATTTTGATCTAACATAATAACTGTACCAAGTTCATCTACTAAGATGTCAGCTATCTGATTATTTACAATATTATAACCAATCTGAAATGGTTTCATTAAATCTACTAAACTTACTGATCTAGTATTTCTATCTCCAAATATACATCCCTCTACAGGAAGTTTACATCCATATATAGTGGAATCTCCTTTAAACTGAAAAGGTACACGTCCTGGTTTACCACCTTGTAAACCAAGATATATAGGATTGATACCTCCTGGATTATTCATACCCCAGAATGCAGGTCTGTTAGGACCAATTTTAATTCCACCCCAGGTTTCATTAATCCATATCCAATCTATATGCTCACCAAACATAAGATTGTCTTTTGTTTTCTGTTTGTAAACTGAAGTGTTATACTGAGGAGCATCTGTTACTTTATAAGTTTCATCTACAATATCTTGTACAAGATCTCCGTCTTGAGTTATTTTAGTAAGGTGGCCCACCTTTCTTTGACTCTTCCAATAAATTGTAGAAACACGTAACATGTATGACTTACCAAAATCTTGAAGATCTTCAGAGTCTGATAAAATCCATTGTACAATATCTCCGAACTGAGATCCAGCATCGTACAAAGAAGTAAACTGTCTATAAGCCAACGAAGGCATTTGTGTGTTCCATTCATGGGATCTGGTTGGGTCATAGTATGTACCATCATTTTGGTATCCTTGTATTGCATATCCTGCAGATCTAGCTGGATATATAGCTTCTAAAGCTTCCAACTGATCTTGGTTCATCATCCAACCAAACTTATCTATAACATCTGATATAGACATCATATCCATTTTACCCACCCAGTTACCCTGAGATACATAACGTATATCTGGAGATTTATGGTAGAATGTAAGTAGAGGATTCCAAAGTTCTACCTCATAGTCATCTTCTTTCATATCAAAATGCCAGAACTCTCTGTCTGTAATAAGCATATCTCTAAATGCTCTTTCCTCTAACTCTTGCATTTTAAATCTTTCCTCATCTACAGTTTTTTGATGAGCAGCCCACTCTTCTATCATAGAACGATAATCTTTTTTAAAGAATTGTTCTAATTCTGGAAGTTGTTTTATAGCATCAGGAGACATAGCTTTCTGAGCTTCTTCTGATTTAATATCTTGACCTTGATCAATAAGTTGTAGTCCTATCTTTCTTTCTGCATCTTTAACTAAGATGTCTTCTAGCATCTTACGTTTCTCTTCTAACATCTCATTATAAGAAGTGTCATCCACTGCTCTAAACATAATCTTAGAAGTACGTTTAGAAAACTCATTAGTAAGAACATTAACTACATTAGGAATAATAGGATAGAACTTAAGTTCAAATGCTGATACATCTTCTTTAGTAAGAGTATCTATAAGATCAGCCATTTCATTATCTTCTTCTACAATATAATCCTGCTTGTCTATAATACCCTTAGCTAGTTTATAGTTCTTCATCAAACGTCTAGCGTTTCTTCTTAACTGTTTCATTCCCTGAAACTCTAACCAGTCAAGATTCCAAGCTCTCCACTCTTCATCTTTTTCTTTTTCTGATACAAACTGAAAAGGCTGTATAAGAGTACCCATCTTGTTGTACTCCACCTTGGCTCCTTTCTTAAGTTGTAGGGCGTTATATATCTGCATGATTATTAAATAGTTAGTGTGACAAATTCAGCTGTAGCTGTTGTAACATCAAATCTTACGTTTTCTGTAGACACGCTAACAGAAACATTTGTACTAGGTGTGATTGTAATAGTGTTCATTTTATCTCATGTTTTTAAATGCGTTACGAGAAGGTCTCATAAGACCATTACTTTTGGTAGAACTACCAATATGCCTAAATGGGCTATAGTTTAATTTACTAAATTTTTGGGAGTTAACCAAATTATCCTTCTTAACTTCTATACGTTTAGCTAGTCCTCTATTAGATTGTTGCACCTTGGCAAAAGCTATAAGAGAACAAAATGCCACAAGTCTATCCACGTTTAGCCCATCTCTGTATGCTTGCATCTCTTTAAGTAACATAACATCTGGTATACGCTGCACCCCATATATAGTTTTAACTATGGTACCATCTGGTAAAGTTTCAGTGTCAAGTTCTTCTTGTAGAAACTCAATACCATATGATAGAATTGTTCCTTTAAATAATGTACCTACATTCTTCCAACCATACTGCTGGAATACATTTCTGTTTGCCCCTATGTCCTTGAGAAACAATATCATATCTTTTGGTACCAGATATTTCTGTCTCTTTCTAGATATCATGTATTGTATAAACAAAGCTACGTTATTCTCCACTATAGTCCAGGCATTATACCATTCTATGAGTAGCTCTAGTCTTTCATGTGTTTTATTAATATCATCAAACCTTCCACACCATGATGCCACTATAGCATCACGTTCTATGGTGTTCTTCACCTTACCATCCCCATCATCCTGTATAATCTCCACTGGGTTTTTATATACGTATATAGAACATAATGAGTCAGACGTAGTAGTCTTACCCTCGCCCACGGGATCCACAGAAGCATAGTACATACCAAACGTAGGATCTTTGTGTGGTCTTTCATATACACATATCACACCTTCTTTATCTTCTGTCTTTTTAGATATGGGAAATTCCATAATAGGAATCTTTCTAGATGGTTTATCTACTATTTTACCCTCAGCATTTCTACTAAGCTCTAAATATTCTACAGGGTATTCTTTCTCTGCTATTCTTTGCATCTGTTTAGAAACAAGATGTGGAGGAAATACACTCACCTTTCTAGTAGCAAAAGCTTCTTCTATAGTACGTGGATGCTGAGATATAGTGAGCTGATACGCAGCTGGGTCCATATTTTTTTTAGCTTTCTCAAACTCTTCATCAAGAGCAGTTAAAGCTTCCTCCACTTTAGAGTTACCATAGTTGTCTATATATGGTGGCATAGACCACTGCTCAGGAATAAATAGTCCTGTCACACCAACACTGCCATCCTTGTCTAACAAATTAGATGGGACACCATAGAAACCATTTTCTTCTGGCTGTAGTATATATTCTTTGAGAGGTTCACATTGATCAAGATCACCCACAGAACCAGCAGCTATAAACTGTCCTGTAATCATATGACCAGATTTAAGAGCTGGTTTCATGAATCCATATGTGTCATTCATCTTAGGAGCAATACCACCCTCTTCATGAAAGAAATATGTTACGGGACCACCAACACCATTAGTTGGATCTTTCTCAAAAGAATAAGATGATATATTACTCTTAAGTCCTCTATACGTATCACGATTATTTATTCTCACTTTAATACGCTGCATCCATGCTCCCACCTTATCTGGTTCACTAGGTCTGTACCATGCAGTGTGTTCATTTAAAAAGTTCTTATATTCATCTAAGAACTTCCAGGATCCTTTCTCATTAATATAATCTTTCAAACTGGCTCCTATTTTTAATACAGCTCCCTCTTCAAACCAGTATTGATTTATAAGCTTACCCATATGAAAATAAGAAGAAGCTATCTGACGTTTCTTTAGAATAACAGCATGCTTCCAATGTAGTTCTGCCAAGTGTTCATATAGAGCCATGTGATATTGTGCATCTCTCACCTTAGCAAAGTCAAACCTCTTTTCTTCCTTATCATAAATAGGAAGAAAGTTAAGCCACATGTAATAGTCTCTACTAAGAAACCATGACTTATCATTGTTCTTAATAATTACACCCTTACGACATTTATTCTTTTGATCATCCCAATAAGCTATAAAGTCTTTAGTTTTTACAGGAGCATCACAGTAATACTTTTGTTTCTGAAACTTTCTAGCCTCAGCATTAAATATTAAAGAGCTTTCGTCAAACTCATACTTCCCTGGTTCTTTAAATATAGATAATAGAAAGTCTCTGAACTCTTCCCTTGTTTGAAACTCGGTGATAGTCCAGAGACCATTCTCGTATGTAGGAACCTCTATAAAATTATTACTCAACATTTATTTTTTAAAATACTCCACCCAAATATTTTCAGCCTTTTGAGAATGTTTAACCAATCCTTTAAAATTAACTTCAACATTTCTTCTAGGCACTCTGTATGTTTTATTCAATACGTCTGTTATATCTGATGTATCATTAGGATCAGCAGTGTATACATTACCTAACCATTGTATTTCAGAAGTACCAATTGTTGGTACACCTTGGCTAACAAGATCAGCACACACTATATTAAATGTTTCTGAAAATGAACATTGCATACCCAAGTCCATGGTACCACATAAAGCTACAAATTCTTCTCTGGTATACCAAGAATGTTCTACAAGTCTATGTCCTTTGTCTTTAATAGACTCAAAAAAGTTTTGTATATTTCTAAGAACAGCTTCACCTCTTTGTTCCACTCTAGATGAGTTAATATGAAACACCACTTTCTTCTTAGCCTTTTCTGCAAACATCACTGCAGCAACTGCTTGTGTAAGCTGATTTTTCATAGGACGTATAGCTCCAAAACAAGCAATGTTTATTTCATCAGATGAGAACGTATAATCTTTTTTAGGAAGCGTTGTTGTAGGGTAGTAGTTAGGAAGATATACAAGATTATCATCTACTACATCATCTTCTATATCTTGCTTATGTCTAAGTATAAATGTAAGTTCTCTAAATAATCTTTTAGAGTTTGCAATAACCATTACACTAGGATTTTCTATATATGCAGCTATCCACTCCATAGCAACACCTTCATTAGCTAAGAATGGTAGGTCACTATGTAAATGAACATACCATTTAACTGTAGGATGTAATGTAGATAGTTGTTTAAACTTAACAGGCACAACCCACAATGCTTCTATAATAACATCTGTTGGCTTGTATTCTGTAACTTCTCTATTTATACTATTATTATCTTTTACTACAACAAGCTTAGCTTCTATGCCATTTTTATTTAGCATATCTACCACGTACTGCGTAGAGTTAAGAAGTCCAGTTGCAAAATTCACCTGACCAGTGGTGGTATCAGAGGCATAGTCAAATCTTTCTTTCAGAATAAATAAAATCTTTTTCATTGTTTTATAGGGGTTTAAATTATTGATCATAAGCTAAGTTTTGTCCACCACGCACGCTTGACTGCTGCTCTTCCATAAGGTCTCTATATACACCTTTAAATGATTGACGTACACCATCATACTTCTCAGCCATTCTTAATAGTGCAGGACTGGATCCATCTCTACCAAAGGTGAGTTGTTCTGTTGCCATACTCTTAGCCATGTTGTCTAAGAATATCTTAATACCAAGGTATGCCCTATATGTAGGTGTTTGATACATCTTCTCACACATCTTTAATGCATACACTATAGATTCCTCATCTATACTAAAGTCTGCATCTATTTCTTTAAGAATGATTTCTTCTTTGTCTGTTTCTGGAATATCAAAGAAAGGGTTCATGTCTGGGTTGGGACATGTCATGTAGAATAAATATGTGTATATTTTCAAATGATCTTCTGGAAACTCATCCATTATATCTTTAAGAAACTTTAGTGTATAACAATGTTCACTAGCTATCACTTTACCACCCTGTATATCAAAAAGTCTTATCATGTTATTTACTATTACGTAATAAATCTCTGCTAGATCTCTTGCCCATATTCTTAAGAAGCATTTGGTTCTTAAGTTCATGGTCATGTATCCAGCTTACTATGTTTTTATATTTGTGTGCTTCTGTCATATAATACTTACGAGCTGAGTTTCCCACTTCTATTTTACCAGCTTCAAATTCATTCAGAAGTTCTTCTAATGTTGGAATATTATTTTTTTGAATATTCATATTCTAATATTTTACCTACTAAATCTGATCTATGATTATGCTTAAGTTTTATCCATTTAATCTCTTCTATCTTTTTAGATAGGTCTATAATATAAGATAAGCCATTATATGGATCTTTTATATCTTTTTGTTCATTATCTCCATTAATAATTATTCTTCCTGATCTCCCCAGACGGGTGAGAATAGCCAACATCTCAGCTTTAGTAAGATTTTGTGCTTCTTCAACGATAAGAATATCATCAACCGTTTTGCCCCTGATAAACTGTACAGGAAGAGCAACCACTTTTTTATCAAGAATAATCTGTTGAATTTTAACTTTGTCATAGCACTTAATTAAGTTTTCCTGAAATGCTTCTAGATAAGGATCAAACTTATCATTTAAACTACCAGGTAGAAAACCTAAACTATGTCCCACCTCAACTGCTGCTCTTGTAACTAATATTTGACTATACTCTTTTTTAAAGAGGAAATCTAATGCACATTGTGCAGA
>Ga0214921_10007844_pt1 | contig 14072 bp, 13 predicted proteins | sample LL1505_MetaG_FD_177992 | JGI IMG/M metagenome (GOLD analysis project Ga0214921, IMG submission 177992) | Freshwater microbial communities from Lake Lanier, Atlanta, Georgia, United States - LL-1505 | ecosystem: Environmental > Aquatic > Freshwater > Lake | place: USA: Georgia | collected... | reverse complement strand
CCAACTGTAGTGCCAGTATATACAAATAATGATGATGACTGGTTTACGTCAATTATAGCATTAGTTGATTGTCCATTAATATTGTTGCCATTTCGTGCTACTGTAATATTATTTGTAGCCGCCGTTCCAGATGCATCGTATATAACAATTGTATCTCCAAGCGAAGGACTGGCAGGAAGGGTTAGAGTTCTTGCTGCCGATGTATCTACAAAGTAATTATAGTTTGCCGCCATTGTAATATTAGATGACACTGCTTGAGCGGTGGGACCAGTAGGTATTGTTACACTTCCACCTAAATTAACTTGGCTTCCATTAATTGTTATATAAGAATATGGCAAAGCAGCACCAACATTTTGCCATTGTGTGCCATCCCATACTCTAATTAATTTAGCCATTATAAAGTTATACTCCCATTTGCTGTAAATGTGTAAATTTTGTATCCACCAACATTTGTTAGAGTACCATTTGTTACTGCTATAGCATCTGAATATGTATTTGGATATCTAATAATTACAGTCCCAGCATTACCTGCAGATCCAGTTGTTTGATATCCACCTCCGCCTCCGCCGCCAATTCCAGATGCAGCTGCACCTGAGCCACCATTAGCTCCATTTCCACCTCTGGAATAAGAAACTGATGATCCAGATATAGAACTAGTTAATGCTGCTCCGCCGCCAGATCCAGAGTTTCCTGCTGCACCTTGGCCTCCAGCTCCGCCTCCTCCACCACCAGTACCTGATCCTCCTGCTCCTCCATCATAACCCTGCCCTGTTGTACCAGATCCTCCAGATGCAGTTGGTGCTCCAAAGTATGCGCTATAGGCTCCTCCACCGCCGCAACCACCTGAAGCATATCCATTACTGTTTCCACCACCTCCACCACCAAGAGATGTTATTGAACCAAAAGCTGAGTTGTTTCCATTTCCTCCAACTTGATTAGATCCTCCACCAGACCCTCCTCCTCCAACAGTAACTGTAATTTGTGTTCCAGTAGTAATTGAATATACAGATTCTGCAGATGCACCTCTACCTGAAGTTGCTCCAACTACGGAGCTTCTAACACCACCGCCACCGCCGCCTCCTGAACGGTCTCCGCTTACTGAACCTCCGCCACCTGCACCTCCAGCAACTACTAGATATTCTACAGAAGTTGGTGGTGTATATGCAATTGGTGTTACTGAACTACTTGCAGAGCTTGCTGCAGATGTACCATTAGCATTTGTTGCTGTAGCAGTAAAAGTATAAGAAGTTCCATTTGTTAATCCTGTTACAACAATTGGACTTGATGATCCTGTTGCTGTTATGTTGCCAGGACTTGAAGTTATTGTATAGCCTGTAATTGATGAACCACCAGTAGCATTTGCAGAAAATGCAACGGAGGCCTGTGCGTTTCCTGATGTTACCGATGAAATACTTGGTGCTTGCGGAACAGTTGTAGCAGTTACTGCGCTACTCGCAGAAGATGCTGTAGCAGTACCATAATTATTTGAAGCAATTACAGTATATGTGTACTGTGTTGATGATTGCAAGCCTGTAATAGTAATTGGAGAACTTGATCCAGATGCTGTATATGAACCTGGAGAAGATGTAACTGTATATGTTCTTCCAAGAATGGTTCCTGGTGTGAACGCTATTGAAGCCGCCCCATTATTATATGCACGACCAGAAGGAGAATCTGTTGCAGTAACTCCTGTTACTGTAGATGCAATTCCGCCAATCTGTTCCCACCCATATGTTGAACCACTATAAATTTCCATAAATCCTGTTTGAGTATTTGCATACACATCACCTGCTGTTGGGGTTGCTGGGCGTGAAGCAGTATTTCCTCTTTTAACATGTCCATTAGCAGAAGTATTATGAGATGTAATTGATGATGTTACAGATGAAGCTGTTGCAAGTGCTGATGTGTCAGTTATTCCATGAACAGAAGTAGTAGCATTATTATGAGATGCAATTGCGGCGGTAACTTCAGCATCAGTTGCCGCATCTGTTGATCCGCTAAATAAGTTTGCTATATCTCTGATTCTGCTCATTAGAATGTAATACTTCCATTATTTAAAAATTGATATATATGATCAGATCCTGAAGTAGTATAAGTTGGAGAACCAGATGTAGAAGTAGCAGCTCTTGAAGCACGAAGAATTATTATTCCACTGCCACCGTTTCCACCTTTACCATATAGCAAAGAAGCATTGCCTCCATTTCCGCCACCTCCAACTACTATACTAAGTGTTGTTCCACTAGGCACCGCTAATGAACTTTCAACAGCAGAGTTTCTACCCGAAATATTTCCTGAACCATAAGATGTTCGATATCCACCAGCTCCACCACCACCATGTGATGCACCGTAACCATAATCACCAGCTCCTCCGCCGCCGCCAGTATTGGCAGTTCCATTACCACCATTACCACTAACACTTGCAAGAGTATTGTTTATTACTCCAGATCCACCACCGCCTGAACCACCAGCTCCACCAGTAGGTGAACCTTGACCACCACCAGTTACTCCACCACCGCCGCCGCCGCCTGCTCTTATAACAGATGTTCCTGTAATTGAAGATGTTTGTCCTGCGCCGCCATTACCAAAAACTTGATTTGCGGCATTTTGACCAGCTGCACCAGCTCCTCCGCCGCCGCCTCCGTAATAAGAACTACCAGTTCCAATACCAGAACCACCATCAAATCCTTGACCAGCAGTTCCAGAACCACCAGCTACAGTTGTATTTGCTCCAGAACCACCTGTTCCACCTCCAGAACCACCTGTTCCACCTTGATTTCCATTATAAGATCCACCATATCCTCCACCAATAGAAGTGATTGTTGTTATTCCAGAACCAGATATAGAAGAATCTGTTCCTTTAATTCCACTAGTATATGCACCATTTGCACCTCCTGCATTTGCAGCATAAGATCCACCACCACCACCACCTGCAATTACAAGATAGCTAACAGATGCGGGGGCTAACGGAGTTACGCTATTGCTTGCAGAACTTGCTGCAGATGTTCCATTAGCATTTGTAGCGGTAACAGTAAATGTGTATGATGCGCCATTTGTTAAACCTGTTACAGTAATTGGCGATGATACGCCAGATGCTGTAATATTTCCTGGATTTGAAGTAACAGTATATCCAGTAATTGATGAGCCTCCAGTTGCTCCTGCAGTAAATGTTACAGATGCCTGTGTATCTCCTGAAGATGCTGTACCGATAGTTGGTGCTTGTGGCACAGTAGATACAGTAATTGATGATGAAGATACTGATGCATTTGATGTATTAAAATTATTTGTTGCCGTTGCAGTAAAAGTATAAGATGTTCCATTTGTTAAACCTGTCACTATAACTGGACTTGAAGTATTAGTTGCTGTAATAGAACCAGGAGATGAAGTTATTGTATAAGAGTTTGCTAAACCTCCTCCAGATCCAGCAATAATTGGAATAGATACAGAAGATGTTGATGCATATGTTGAAATAGAATTTGATTGAGATAATGTTCCAATTGTTGGAACCGCTGGAGGTGCACTATTTGCAACCCATCCTTGTGATGTATAAATTTCTAAGCAACCTAATGTTCCATTATAAAATACGTCACCAATTGATGGGCTTGTTGGACGTTGTGATGTTGTTCCTTTTGGAACTCCACCTAAACTAGTTGCTTTTATATCTGCCATTATCCAACCTTCCAGCCATATGTTGAACCTGTATAAACCAAAGAGGCCCAGTATCCATTGGCATCAATTATAAAGTTTCCTGCATTTCCATTAATCAGGCTACTATTACGTCCTATAGTTATATTATACGTTGCCGCATTTCCTGATGCATCAAAAACGTCTACTTGATCATTTACTGAAGGAGATGCGGGTAATGTTAAAGTAAGGGCGGAAGCTGAAGTAACAAAATATCTTCTTCCAGCCACCAATGTTGTATTAGCTGAAATTGCTGATGAAATCTCAGTCTTCTTATTTGCTAGGTATGAGGTTATTTCAGACTGTGTATATGTATTAGTTGAATTAAGATTAGTTATTGTTACTACTTCAATTATATCTCCTGCTGCTGCCGCCGCAACTAATGTAACAGTATTTGAATTTGAAGTTGTATAGTCTGTTGTACGTAAAAGAAGTAAGCCGTTAAAATAAACCTGCTCATATCCTTCTATAAATGTAACGGTTGTAGTAAATACTGTCTGTCCTGCAATAGCAGTAAATGGTTGACGACGAATAATATTTTGATCAAATACATCAGATGTAGAATCTGATTCAATCCAAATTTGTCCAACGGAAGGGGACGAAGGTGCATCTGCCTGATATTTTGCACCAGTTACTAAATCTGCTAATGTTGTTGGGCTATATGTTGATCCAGCTGATGAATATAAAACTTGACCAGCATTTGGAGAAGTACTTGTTCCTGTTCCGCCATATTGTGTAGCTATGTATGCGGTTGAATCTAAGTTTCCAGAAGCGTCAGAAATGACGGGACCTGCAGAGGTTATACCCTTAACCTGCAGTTTATTTTTAACTTTAAAGTCTTTATCTGACAATCTGGTTCACATATCCCCTAATTGATTATAACTAATTATAGCAGAATTATATTATCCGCCTGCAGCTGCTTTTGTATATCTTATAACAAGTATTCCAGATCCACCATTTCCACCCTTATTAATTGATGAATTAGTATACGAAGCATGCTCTGACTGACCGCAACCTCCGCCTCCGCCGCCAGTGTTAGCTCCACCATCGCCACCTTTAGTAGATCCTGGTCCATTATATGAATTTGTTCCTGCACCATTTTCTCCAGCATTAAGAGCAGATCCTCCACCAGAACTTGATCCAGCTCCACTTCCTCCTGATCCTCCTCCTCCGCCGCCGCCGATACCACCTGCGCCACCTGGTCCGCCTTCCCAACGACTGCCTCCGCCTCCGCCTCCCCAATAATACTGAGTTCCTAGTATTGAATTTGCTATTCCATCTCCGCCTATACCAGAATCTCCATTACCACCTGCGCCACCTGCGCCGCCTCCACCTGCGCCCCAGGTAACAGTAGTTCCTCCAGCATTACCATATGTAGTAGCTCCAACGCTAGATGTTGTTTTATTTGAGGCTGCACCATTTATGCTTCCATATCCACCACCGCCACCAGATCCACCTTGCTGAGCTCCAATTGCTGAATAAGACCCTGGACGACCACCACCATTAGCTGTTTCTATAAAAAAGCTATCTCCACCAGCAATTCCTGGATTATTACCGTATGGACCTGCGCCACCACTTCCTATTGTGCAAGTATACGTACCTGTTGGTAAAGTGTAAGATGCATTATACGTAACCTGGCCACCTCCTCCTCCGCCTGAGTGTCTTCCTCCTCCGCCTGCGCCTCCTGCAACTAAAAGATACGAAATTGGTAAAGAATTATTAGACACAGAAAACGTTCCGTTGCTTGTAAATGTTCTGTAATAATAAGTTGAATCTGAAGTTAAAGTACCTCCAGTGATAACTGGTGATGGAACAACAATGCTAAATGATCTTGTAACCGCAGAGTTTATTCCATCTGATACTGATACAACAAATGAATATGTTCCTGGGTTTGCTGTTAATGTTCCAGAAATAATACCAGATGATGATAAAGATAATCCAGAAGGAAGAGATCCAGATGACAATGAATATGTTAGTGCATCAGATTCATCGTCTGTTGCTGATAAGGTTATAGAGGTTAATCCAAGTGGGTAGTTTCCTAGCGACCCAGCAGATGTTGACCATACTGGTTTATCATTAAGATAAAACGCATCAGGCAAAAGACCAAAAAGATTGGAAGGGTTTGTTACCTTAATATCATAAGGCTCATAAGCAGCAGAAAGATTTGAAAAAGTTACAGTAAGTTGTACTAAAGAATTATAAGTTGTAGTTGTTGCTTGATATTCAACACCATTTGTTCCAACTGCGTATGCTATAGCTCCAGAAACAAAGTTTGTACCAGAAACAACAAATGTACCTTGATTTTCAGATTCATAATAATGGCCAGATGCGCTGGCTACGCCAGGAGTTTCCTGAACAATATTCTGCCAACCAGTAGCAGCTGTGTAAAGCTCAAGTCTTCCAATATCTCCATTGAAATATGGTTGACCATTTGTAGCATTGGCGGGACGACCAGAAGTTCCTCCATATGGAATTCCGCTAGAACTTGATGATCTTAGTGCCATTATATAAATCTCCATCCATAACTTGATCCAGTATAAACAAGAGTATTTACTCCGCCGTTCACATCTATAATAGCATCTTGTACTGTACCATTAATTTTACCACTGTTTGAGTTAATTGTAATATTGTTTGTAGCCGCCGAATTTGAAGCATCATAAATTGTAACTTTATCGCCTAAAATTGGAGATGCTGGTAATGTTAGGGTTCTAGCAGATGTAGTAGTAACAAAATATTCTTTGCCCGCCTCTACTGTAATATTTGAAGATACTGCTACGGCTGTAACTGGGACGGCAGGAAGGGCGGAAGCCAGAGTCTTCCACTCTGTTCCATCCCATACATTAATAGTATTACTCATTATGCCACCGCCGTCTTAAGATATCTTACAATAATAATTCCTGAACCACCTAGCCCAGCGTAACTTCCATTTTGCGAAACATACCATCCGCCTCCGCCGCCGCCTCCAGTATTAATTGTTCCGTCTGTAAAATTTCCACCGTTGTTTGGAGTAGAGTATCCTCCGTATGAACCAGTTCCTCCGCCGCCAGCGCCTCCTGATAGCAGCCCAGAGCTTCCACCATTATCTCCTCCGCCTGACCCTCCACCACCAATGTAGCCACCAGATGTTGCCGTAGACCAACCAGACACTCCTGACATCTGTGAATTAATCGCAGATAGCCAAGTAGAATATGAAGATGATCCGTTACCACCTTGTCTTGCAGAAGCGCTTGCTCCTGTTCCGCCGCCTCCTCCAGAAGGAGAACTTCCATTGCTACCAGAACCATTACCACCTTGACTTCCTGTTCCGCCGCCATTTGAACCGCTAGCACCCCAGCCTGCTCCACCGCCACATCCTCCGTTTGCGGCATTGTTTCCATATCCAGCCCCACCACCACCGCCTAGCGCTGCTGTTGTAGACGCAAACTGTGAGTTACTTCCGTTTGGAGATGCAGTCCCATAATCACTTGTTCTTGCTGTTCCTCCGCCACCAATAGTACATGAGTATGTGCTAGGAGATAAGGTCTGAGAAGAAAGATAGACTAGTCCACCAGCTCCTCCTCCTCCTCTTCCACCTGTTCCTCCGCCACCAATAACTAAAATATCAGCAGTTAAAGATTGCCCAGAAACAACTACGCTACCATTTCCAGTAAAAGTTCTATAATAATAAGTTGAGTCAGAAGAAAGGGTTCCACCAGTAACAACTGGCAATGCTGTCGGAGTTACTGAACTACTTGCTGAGCTTGCTATAGATGTACCGTTAGAATTTGTTGCAGTTACTGTAAATGTATAAGCTGTGCCATTAGTTAATCCTGTTACTACAATTGGAGATGATGATCCAGTAGCTGTAATATTTCCAGGAGAAGATGTAATAGTGTATCCTGTAACACTTGCTCCACCTGTTCCATTTGCAGAAAATGCAACAGATGCTTGTGCATTTCCTGATGTTACAGATGTAATGCTTGGTGCCTGTGGCACAGTAGTTGCAGTAACTCCTGTAGAAGCAGAACTTTCAGAAGATGTTCCATAAATGCTAGTAGCTACTGCTTTATATGTATATTGAGTTGATGATGTTAATCCTGTAACTACAATTGGGCTAGATGTTCCAGTAGCAGTAAATGAACCTGGTGTAGAAGTAATAGTATAAGAAGTTCCTGGAACTGTTCCTGCTTCAAATGCTACGGAAGCAGATCCATTATTGAATGCCCGTCCGCTTCCAGAGTTTGTTGCAACAACTGATGTTGGAGATGACGGAGCAATTCCAATTGGAATCCAAGCAGAGCCTGTATAAGTTTCTGTAAATCCTGTTTGTGTATTTGAATATAAATCGCCAGCAGAAGGGCTGGCAGGGCGAGAAGCAGTATTTCCTTTTTTAAGAGCTACAGCATTAACTGCAGATGTAACTTCAGAATCTGAAGATAAACTTGATGATGAGGAAAATGCGCTTCCAAGGTCTCTGGCTCTACTCATTATTTACCCAACTCCAATACTGTAATCACAGGACCACTAGTCTCACCAAAATTAAATGTGCCACCCGCCGTATCTAATGTTTTAATAGAATATGTATATGTTCCTGCTACTTGTGAATCTATAAACTGTAATGCAAACGGAATATTTTCTGATCCCGCAGAACCTTCAACATGAACAATATTTCCAATTGCAGTTGTTCCACGGAATAGCTGTAGCCTTGCCCATGCACCCGCTCCACCATTTTCAGCATCTCCTGTTGCAAATATATGGACTGGATATCCATTAGTAGTAATTGTAGCACTAACCAATGCTGAAGATGCCCCAGAAATTCCAGTAACTTTTGTTCCAAGTGTTTGTACATAGTTAAATGCGCCTTTATTGGCTTTTAAATCTAAAGCAGTCTGAGTGGCTGTTGATACTGATTTATTAGCATCTGAAGTGTTATCTACATTTGCAAGGCCAACCATTGATTTTGTTATTCCAGATACAGTTCCAGTAAATGTTGGACTTGCTTTTGGAGCAAATGTTGAATTAATTTCAGATTGAGTATAAGTATTAGTTGAGTTTAAATTTGTAATTGATAAAACTTCAACTAAATCATTTACTTCTGCAGCAGCAACTAAAGTAATAGTTGTTCCATTAGATGTTGTATAGTCAGTTGTCTTTTGCAGCAATACACCATTAAAAAATACTTGCTCATATCCGTCAACAAATGGATTAGCTACAGTATAGACTGTTTGTCCTGCAGTTGATATAAATGTAGACCTTCTAATTAAATTAGGGTCAAAGGATTGTGTAGTTGCCGCCGTATTTATCCACACCTGCCCAGTTACTGGGCTAGATGGGGCAGTAGAAGAATATGTAATCTCATTTGGGACGGTAGCCCAAGTAGGATTAGTTCCATCAGATGAAAGCATTTTACCAGATGCAGATGACTGTACTGGAAGTAATGCATTTAAAAGATTAGATAAAGATGTTTGTCCTGTTCCGCCTTGGTCAGCAGGAAGCGGGGCTGGAAGATCCAGTCCTGTCTTTACCTTAAACTTTTTATCTGACATGATATTCTATTATACCAATCAGACTATCGCAATGCCGCTATTTCTTCAGGTGTTAATCCAAGAGCAGCAAGTTTAGCTTCGGCAGATGCTTTAGCTGCTGCCTTAGCCTCTTCCTCTGTTTGTTTAATTTCTTGTTGTTCCTGATACTTAGCCTCATCAATTGCTTGCTGTGCTAATTCTTCAGCATTAAGATCTCTTTCAATAAACTCACCTGTTTCAACGTTTAAAATTGTTTTCATTATGATACCCCATATAATCTCATTGATGTATTAGATACATTACTAATTGTTGATGTTCCAGTATATCTTATCATATCAAGTGAAGTGATTGCTGATAAACTAGTAAAATTACCTACAGTACTTTGAAAATTTGTTCTGCTATTGTTATTGCTATAATAACCATACTGCATTTGATAGAACTTAGTTCTTGTTGTACTTGCATAATCATAAATTGTAATTATTCCTCTAGATAAATTAACTGCGCTTGCAGATGTTGTTTGGTTTCCAAAACACGCACCATCAACTTCATTGCCGAGGCTTGTATAAGAAGATGGAGCAGATGCTGGTGATTCTTGATATTGACCATAGTTTTCGTAAACAGCACCTGAGTTGTTATTAAATCGCAAACCAAAGTTTGTAGAAAAAGCAGATATTCCCAAACCAGTCCATGTTAAAACTAAATTTTTATATGTACCTGGAATTGAAGAAAAAGAATATCCACTTGAACCACTTAGTTGAACATCTGTAATTAAGGTTGTACCGCCACCGCTAGAAGGTGTGGCCCACGTTGGCACTCCACCAGAAACTGTAAGAACCTGTGAGGTAGATCCAATTCCTAATCTAGCAGGGGTATTTGCACTTGATGCATAAATTAAATCGCCTGTTGTTGTTGTTAAAGTATTATTAATAACTCCAGAGGCGCTTGTAATTGTTGGAGATGTTAAAGTTTTATTTGTTAATGTTTGTGTACCCGTTAGAGTAGCAACAGTAGAATCAATTGCAAGAGTTACTGCTCCTGAATTTCCACCTCCGCTTAAACCTGTGCCTGCTGTAACTCCAGAAATATCTCCATCTGTTACTGTATATCCAAGAGAGGTCCATGCTGTTGTTCCATCTCCCACTTTTAGTTTCTTAGTATCTGTTTCGAAACCAATTTCTCCTGCTGCTAAAACAGTATTGGCTGAAGTCCAGGATGCGGCTGTCCCCCTCTTAACTTGAATTAATGATGCCATTATACTGTTCCTCCATTATATGTATATGAATTGTTATCTACTGTTATATTATATACAGCTCCATCTAAAATTCCAGATGCTGCTGTTACTGTCCCGCCATCGATATTTGAATCTGATGGAGCGGGAGTAAGAGCTAGATCAACCATGCCTTCTATATCATAAGATGCAACTGGTATAGAACCTGTTGAAATTATGTTAGCCATCTCTCTAGCCCTTGTCAATTTATTATTCTCCTACTGAAACTGCATCCCAAGTTGTGGTTTCTTCATTCCATGTGTACATTTCGCCATCTGTTGGATATGCTACAGGAGCATTCCATGTGCATGTCTCTTCATTTAGAGTCCATGAAGCAAAAGGCTTTGGTGGAATAAATGCGTCTCTTGACTCATCGTATGAGTATCCGATTCCCGCATAATTCTTACGGAATGGGGTTCCTCCAGATGTGTGTTGTCCTGCTACAGTATTATAGGAAGTCTTTTTCCAAGTTCCCCCTAGATTATCAAGTAGCCATTGATAACCCTCATCGCCAGCGGGATCATTGTTGTCACCAACAAGAACACGAGTTACGATGTTGTTTTCGTCTAATTCTGCCCAATGTGAAATTTTAATCATCTCCTTTTTTAATCTTAGATAGCTTCCATTCCATGATGGTTCTATCTTTTTTACTGGCATTACATGTTCTACATAATGTCATTAAATTTCCAATTCCATGATCACCGTTTCTTGAAATAGGAATTCTGTGATCTATGCTTTGATTTTTACTGCTACCACAATTATAGCATTGACCAGTATATAATTTGGCTAGGTCTTTGTCGGAAATGCGGTAAATTTTGCACTCAGACATTCTTTTTTTACGCTTAGCCTGACTTAATACCTTATAGGCTCTGACTCTATTGATATTACGCTCTCTAGAAGCCTTTTCTATAGTAAGTCTGTGCTCATGGTTATTCTGCCTATATTCAGAATTTGCCTTTAATATAGAGTCTTTGTTTTTTTCATAACTGCGCTTTTTACTGGCAAGGACTCTATCTCTGTTGTTCTCTCGCCAAATTTTTTTATATTCGGCTTCTGGGATACCCTTAATAAATTTCATGGTCCTCCTTTTATCATTTGTTAGATGATAAAGCTATTGTTTATTTATCCGCCTACTGATGCTTTAGTGTAACGCACTACAATAAGTCCAGATCCACCTGTGCCGCCCAAATATCCATTTGGATTATTATGAGCGGAAGATCCAGATCCTCCACCTCCAGTATTTTGTATTGCTGCAATACCATTTGATCCGCCGTATGAAGTTTGAGATGCTCCTCCTCCTGCCCCTCCAGTTGATGTTCCAGTGTTACCGTTTCCAGCACCACCGCCACCACCGCCAGCAATGTACCCTGTTGATGTTGCTGTTGACCATCCGCTAACTCCTGTCATGGCTGATGAAATTGCTGTAAGCCAAGAAGAATAGGCGTTTGTTCCTGCGCCACCATTTCCTGGAGTATTAGATGAGCTATCTGCTCCAACTGCTCCTGCGCCACCACCGCCAGCGCCTGCGTTATTTGAATTATATGCTCCACCATTATTTCCTTGAGATGGGGTTGTTGATGGCGTATTTCCACTTGCTAAAGCTGTAGCATCTCTACCTGCTCCTCCACCAGAACCACCACTTGAAGCAGCTACAGCATTAGAAGGACCATTGTATGCACCATTTCCACCACCTGCGCTACTAAATGAAAATGCTGAAGAACTTGTTCCAGATGTTGAAATATAAGAAGATGTTGTTCCGCCACCACCAACTGCAATATTATATGTTCCTACTGGTGCTGAAGAATTAATTACTCTAAAGCCTCCAGCTCCGCCACCGCCGCCGCCCATGTGATATCCATTTATTGGTGCATTTCCTCCGCCAGCACCTCCTCCTGCAATTATCATAACATCAACTGAACTTATATTAGCATTGGAAACCACCAAATTACTATTTCCAGTAAATGTTCTATAATAATAAGTTGAATCAGAAGTTAATGTTCCACCAGTAACTATTGGAGCTGGTGTAATTGTTATTGATGAGCTTGTCGCAACATTGCCGTTTGCATCTGTTGCATTAAATGTAAGAGTATTTGTTGTTGCTACAGAAGATATTCCAGAAATAAGTCCAGAACTTGATAAAGATAATCCCGTTGGAAGGGTTCCAGAAGCTATGGAATAAGTTGGCGCAATGCCAGAGTCATCTGTAGCTGAAAGCTGATAAGAATATGCTGAGTTTTGTATATAAGATAAAATATTTCCAGAAGTAACCCAAGTTGGACCGACATTTGGAATTGTAAATGTTCTATCTACATAGTTTCCTCCCGCATCTGTTGCACGAATAGTATATGTTGTTGTTGTAGAACTTGTAGGAGTTCCACTAATTGTTGCTGTAGAAGCATTAAATGTTAAACCTGTTGGAAGAGTTCCAGAAACTACAGAATAAGTTATTGAAGCTCCATCTGGATCTGATGCAGAAACTGTTGTTGAATAAGATGAATTTTTTGTAAATGTTGGTAATGTTTGTGAAGTATTCCATATTGGAACTGATCCAGTTGTAATTGCAGAATATATGTGATAATTTGATCCAGTTGGACTTGTAACTCCTGGGTTAGAAACGGTTATCGTGTATGGAGAACCACTTGGTGGCAAATTATCTGGGCGGGTTACAATTAAAGAAGTAGAAGAAGATCTAACAATTGATTTTGCATTAGTTGCTGAATATCCAGTTCCTGTAAATGTAACTGCAACATCTGTAGCAAAATTACCTCCAGTTATTGTAACTGTGTCATTTTGATTTGGAACTCCAGAAGGAGTAATTGATGTTATATAAGGTCCAGCTGTAGTATCTGTTGTTGATAAAGATGTTGCATATGTAGTTTTATAACTAAATTGAAGAACATCTCCTGCAGAACCACCTATAACAACCATCTTGTTAAATCTTTGTGTTGCAGTAAACGCTTTTGTGTTTGTATATCCAGCTAAAGAACCATCTGAAGCAAATGCATAAATATCAATTGCTGCATCATTTAAAAATGAAACTATAGAATAAGATCCAGAAGAGTATGTTTGACTAAATGTAACCGTAGTATGTAAACCAGTAATATTTAAGCTAAAATCGTTTGCACCAGTTGCTGGAATCCAGCCAGATACGGTATAAATTTCAAGATAGCCTAGCTGTCCATTATAATATGTTTGTCCAACACTTGCAGGATTTGGCCTTCCAGACGTATCTCCAAATGGTGTTCCACCTGATGATGAATAACGAATTGCCATTTAAAACCTCCATCCATAAGTAGAACCTGTATAGGTTAATACTACTGCCGCTCCATTAGCGTCTAATATTAAATCTTGAACTGATCCATTAATTTTACCAGAGTTTGAATTAACGGTAATGTTATTTGTTGCAGCTGATCCAGATGCATCAAATATCGCAATGTCTGCTCCAACTGAAGGGCTAGCAGGAAGAGTAAGTGTTCTTGCTGCTGTAGTATCAACAAAATATCTATATCCAGCTACTAATGTAGTATTTGAAGATATAGCTAAATTAATCTCTTGCTTATATGTAGACAATATTCCAGATGAGGTGATATTATTTAATATCATTACATCAAGTATATCTC
>Ga0214921_10007843_pt1 | contig 14073 bp, 9 predicted proteins | sample LL1505_MetaG_FD_177992 | JGI IMG/M metagenome (GOLD analysis project Ga0214921, IMG submission 177992) | Freshwater microbial communities from Lake Lanier, Atlanta, Georgia, United States - LL-1505 | ecosystem: Environmental > Aquatic > Freshwater > Lake | place: USA: Georgia | collected 2015-05-28 | reverse complement strand
ATAGTTACGGCCGCCGTTCACTGGGACTTCAATTCAGAGCTTGCACCCCTCCTTTTAATCTTCCAGCACTGGGCAGGCGTCAGACCCTATACATCGTCTATTGACTTAGCAGAGCCCTGTGTTTTTAGTAAACAGTCGCTACCCCCTAGTTTGTGCCACCTTCACATGGTTGCCCATGCAAAGGTCATCCTTCTCCCGAAGTTACAGATGCAATTTGCCTAGTTCCTTCAGCATCGTTCTCTCAAGCGCCTTGGTATACTCTACCTGTCCACCTGTGTCGGTTTGGGGTACGGTCTATAATGGGTGTGCTATTTCCTGGAGGATATTCGCCGCGCACACAATCCAATAAGTGCACACGACTTACTATCCCCGTCACATCACCCAGGTTCAGGAATATTAACCTGATTCCCATCGACTACGCCTTTCAGCCTCGCCTTAGGGGCCGACTAAACCTGCTCAGATTAACTTTAAGCAGGAACCCTTGGACTTTCGGCGAGAATGTCTCTCACATTCTTTATCGCTACTTATGTCAGCATTCTCACTTCCGATACCTCCAGCAAACCTCACGGTCTGCCTTCACAGGCTTACGGAACGCTCCGCTACCACTTGCCTCTTATGAGGCAAATCCGCATCTTCGGTACATAGCTTTAGCCCCGATACATTGTCGGCGCAAGAGAACTTATTTAGACTAGTGAGCTATTACGCTTTCTTTAAAAGATGGCTGCTTCTAAGCCAACTTCCTAGTTGTTTTGGTTCTTTCACATCCTTTCACACTTAGCTATGATTTTGGGACCTTAGATGGCGGTCTGGGCTGTTTCCCTCTTGACCACGGACCTTAGCACCCGTGGTCTGTCTGCTATGCTGTACTCATTGGCATTCGGAGTTTGATTGAGTTTGGTAAGCCTGTAGGGCCCCCTAGCTCATTCAGTGCTCTACCTCCAATGGTAATCACATAACGCTCTACCTAAATAGATTTCGCGGAGAACCAGCTATATCCGAGTTTGATTGGCCTTTCACCCCTAACCACAGTTCATCCCCTAATTTTTCAACATTAGTGGGTTCGGTCCTTCAGTAGATATTACTCCACCTTCAACCTGACCATGGCTAGATCACCCGGTTTCGGGTCTAATTCATCCAACTTAGCGCCCTATTCAGACTCGCTTTCGCTACGCCTACACCTACCGGCTTAAGCTCGCTGGATAAACTAACTCGCTGACCCATTATACAAAAGGTACGCCGTCACAGAACAAGTCTGCTCCGACTGATTGTAAGCATTCGGTTTCAGGTCTATTTCACTCCCCTCGTCGGGGTTCTTTTCACCTTTCCCTCACGGTACTTGTTCACTATCGGTCGTTAGAGAGTACTTAGGCTTGGAGGGTGGTCCCCCCATATTCAGACAGGATTTCACGTGTCCCGCCTTACTCGAGGACTCTAGAGCTTTTTACTTATAAGGGGCTATCACCCTCTATGGCCAACCTTTCCATGTTGTTCTAATTTTTACTCTAAAGCCACTGGCCTGGTCCGCGTTCGCTCGTCACTACTAACGGAGTCTCTGTTGATGTCCTTTCCTCCAGCTACTGAGATATTTCAGTTCACTGGGTTTGCCTCGCATGACTATTTATTCATCATGCGATACCCGCAAGCGGGTGGGTTTCCCCATTCAGAAATCTTCGGATCAAAGCTTATTCGCAGCTCCCCGAAGCTTATCGCAGCGTATTACGTCTTTCATCGCCTTCTAACGCCAAGGCATCCACCAAATGCTCTTAGTTTATTTACTTTTTCTTGAGATCACTATACTGTATGCAGAACTAATCCTACACAAACTTCTTTAACCGTCATTGCGAGGAGAGCAAAGTCTAAAGCGACAATCCAGAATTAATAAAAATTTGGATTGCTGGATTTAGCTTGCGCTGGTCTCGTGATGACGAGTATTGAGTTTTTCTTCAGTATCACTCACGATATAAATTTTTATCGCGGTGTTTTCAGTTTTAACTTATATCAACTTGTTAAACAGCAACGCTCCGTTTGGTGCGTGGGGTAGGTTATATAACATCGCACCCACTTCTGTCAACGACTATTTTTGCTTTTTTTGAGTTTTCTTTGGAAAAAGTCAGAATTAATAGGCTTCTGGGGATATATCTACTGTTAGATCATTTAAAATTATCAGCGTAATTCTTCTTTATAAGCTTGCGTTGCAAGGGCTGAATCACTTCATATGACCAAAAATTGCTCTTGGCAAAATTTTCTGCGCTTTTGAGATCAGGAAATTCTAACTTCACCTCTGAGCACATATCTTTCGAAGATGTCCAGCCCATGACTGCCTCTAGAGACCTTGCATTTGCTTCTTCTCTAAATTCAATAATCCATTTAGCATCATGTAGACCTGATTGCATAGCGGATTTTGTTGGTTGGAGTATAAATGCTTTTTTCATACTAGATCCTTAGCAAGGGCTTAAACTCGGACATCACAGCTTCATATAGCTTTCTTTTGAAGGGTATGATAATCTCTGTCAGCTCAACAAGATCAACCCAGCGCCAATCTTCAAACTCTGGATGATTTGTTTCTACCTCGATCTCGCTATCTTCCCCAGTGAAATTAATAAGAAACCACTTTTGCTTCTGGCCTTTATATTGGCCATTCCATAGCTTTGGAATTAAAAACTTTGGCAAGTCGTAACTGTACCAATTCTTAGTCTCCGAAACAATATTACCGTTCTTTGTTCCAATCTCTTCTTCCATTTCGCGAAGCGCTGCGCGGCTAGGGGTCTCGCCAATATCTATACCACCTTGGGGCATTTGCCATGCTTCCACCTTCGCATCAACTCTCTTTCCTACAAAGACCTGATTGTGCTTATTTAATATCATCATACCAACGCCAAGGCGGTATGGTAGAAGGCTTATATTATGATCGCTCTGTGTCATTTTGCTTTTTTATAAGATTCTGATAAGAATATTCCCAAAATCAAATCATATGCGCGAGAATATTGATAATCTTTTTTGTACATATCCGACATCTCGGATTGCGCGCGCTTTGGTTTTTCTTCTTCAGAAGAGGTCTTTGCCGCATCCTTGTCTTTTTTTTCTGTTGTTTCTGACTTATCATCATTTTTGAGATGATTTTTGTATGCGCTTTCAGAGAATTTTTTTTCATCTTCTGGGTGAACGGGATATTCAACTTTAGCCTGCTCAACCAATATGTCTGGCTCAATGCCATCAGCCTGAATCGACCTACCACTTGGTGTGTAGTATTTAGCAGTCGTCATCTTAACACCAGAGCTTCCGTGAATAGGCATCAAGGTTTGAACTGAGCCCTTACCGAAAGACTGGGTACCTAAAAGCACTGCTCTTTTGTGATCCTGAAGAGCTCCAGCTACAATCTCTGAGGAAGAGGCCGATCCTCCATTAATTAGAATAACCATCGGAAGATCTGGGGCCTTTGAGACGAATTTACTAGAAGAAAAGCTGGCATGACTCGCGCCAGTACGCCCTTTGGTAGTAACAATCACGCCAGTATCAATAAAATACTCAGATACCGAGATTGCTTGGTCAAATAGTCCACCGCCATTATTGCGCAAGTCTAAAATAATTCCTTTTAGGGGCTTTTTGGAATCGGCTATAATGGTCTTCATGGCCTTTTTAAGCTCGGCAGTAGTATGCTCATTAAAAGTCACGATACGTATGTAAGCGACTTCACCATCCAAACTAAACTTTACGGCTTTGATTTTAACAAGCTCACGTACTAACTCGTAGTCTCTGGGCTTATTCTCGCCATCGCGTATTACACTAATCTTGACTTTTGTACCAGGCTCGCCGCGCAGCTTTTTTACGGATTTATTAAATCCAAGGTCCGCTACTGATTCATCATTGACTGAAATGATATAATCCCCAGAGGTTATGCCAGCTTTATAGGCAGCTAAGTCATCAATTGGTGATATGATTTTGATAGCGCCCTTTTCAAATGAAATCTCCACACCTATTCCACCAAACTCACCTTTGGTATAGGCTATCATATCCTCGTATTCTTCTGGCGTGAAATACATAGAATGTGGATCAAGAGACATTAGCATGCCATTTAGCGCGGCGTCAAGCATCTTTTGCTTGTCCGGCTCTTGAACATATTCTCTATCTACTTTTTCAAATACTTCTTGGAATTTTTTGTAGTAAACCTGATTATCATCCTTCTTTTCAGCGAGCGCTATAGAGCTACTCAAAAAGCAAATTGACAATAATAGGCATCTAATTAGTAACATTATTTCACCTCCGATATTAGTGACTCTATTTGAGCTCGCGTTAGACCAGTAAATTCTATTATTTCTTCAAAATCAGAGCCTTTTTTTAGCATTTTGAGCGCTACAATAACCATGCCTTTTTCTATGCCTTTTTCTATGCCTTTTTCTATGCCTTTTTCTTCTGCTGCAGCAAGCTCATCCCTGTCATTACAGAGCTTTTTTTGGTAATAGTTCCAGTTGTCTCTCTCGGCAGCTGTCATTTTTAAGATACTCAACTTATCAGCTATCTGTTTCATGTAAGGAGAGTGAAATTCTTTGGGTATTTCTTCGTACTTCATCACATATAGCCAATCATCTATCTCATTTTCAAGTCTGTCGTTAAAAAGAGGCACTGAGATGAAAAAATATTCTGGCAATATATCTGTTGCGTCGAATATATTGCCAGTATCTTGATTTTTTATATGAACCGTCAACCTCTCTCCAGTTTCTACTTCTTTAATAATAGTCTGACCATGGTGCACAGCACCATTCCCAACTGGAAAATAGAGCAAGGAAATATGAAAAACCTTCTTGATCTCCGTATAATCAGCTCTTTGAGCAATATTATCTACTATAACTCTCGAAGTATTAAAGCATGCCTTATGGACGAAAGAATGCTTTACGTTACGCTCGATTTCTATTATATATTTGTTACGATCCTCGTCTTCAACTATCAAGTCTGCTAAACTTTTTTTTGCTATAGAGTCTTCTTTATTGCTCTCTGTGTCCAATAGCGCAATAATTTTGACATCCTTATAGCCCGCTGACTTAAGTAGAGCTGAAACAAAGCCTTCTACTATTGAGTAGTCACCCTTGTCTTTTAATAAATATTTTATTGCATAGTCAAATGATATTAATGAGCTCATACTGAGTGTTTTTTGTAATTATAGATCCAAATTATTAACGATTTTATCCATCTTTGTCAAGGCTTCATTGTGGATAAACTCAAAACGCTTCTCTGGTTTTTTGCCCATGAGATCATCGACAAGTCTACCGGTTTCAGTAAAATCATCCATAGTGACTTTAATAAAAACCCTATTTTGTGGATTCATCGTAGTCTCTTTGAGTTGAAGCGCCGTCATCTCGCCAAGACCTTTAAACCTACCTATTTCAATTTTTGCTTTACTAGCCTTCGTGAGTTGGGCGATAACTTTTTCCTTTTGAGTATCATCGGATGCATAATATGTCTTGGTACCCTGAGTCAGCCTATATAAAGGCGGCTGAGCTATGTATAGATGCCCATTTTCTATCAATTTTGGCATTCTGATATAAAAAAATGTCATGAGCAGTGAGGCAATATGAGCCCCGTCAACATCAGCATCGGTCATTATAACTATCTTCTCGTAACGTAGATTCTCTTCGCGATAATTATTCAAAGATCCGCACGAAAGGGCTATCTCCAGATCCTGAATCTCTTGATTCTGCTTAATCTTGTCAGCTGTAGAATTGGCAACGTTCAGGATCTTACCACGCAGAGGTAAGATCGCCTGAGTCTCTCGATTCCTTGCTTGTTTAGCCGAGCCCCCAGCAGAATCGCCCTCTACTATAAAAAGCTCGGTGCCCAAAGGCGTCTCGCGCGTACAGTCTGTGAGCTTGCCGGGCAATCTAAGGCGTTGCATCACGGATTTACGACTTACTAACTTATCAGACTTACGACTGATACGATATTCAGCTCTTGCGATAATATAGTCGAGTAATTTACTGGCGCTAGTTTTATCGCCTATCAGCCAGTGATCAAGATGATCTTTAATGGCATTTTCAACTACCTTAGTCACACCATTTGACACTAACTTTTCTTTAGTCTGACCTTGAAACAATGGCTCACGAATAAAAACTGACAGAACCATGCAGCCGCAATCTAGGATATCGTCGATAATTATATTACTCGCCTTAGCTTTACCAGTCATTTCACCATAAGCCTTAAAAGACCGCAGGAGAGCTGCTCGCAATCCCTGCTCATGAGTACCGCCCAAAGGCGTTGGGATCGTATTGCAGTAGGACTGAACAAAACCTTCATCTTCGTGCCAACCAATAGCCCATTCAACCTTTGCGCCTTCTGATGGGATTTTGATATCTCCACTGAATACTCCACCTATCATCTCTTCAGAAGTTAGTTTCGATAAAAGGTAATCAGTCAGACCATTTGGAAAGCGAATTATATCATTTTCAGGTATATTAGCTGGTAATATGCTTGAGTCGCAGCTCCATTTAATTTCTATGCCACGATACAAGTAAGCCTTAGCTTTTGCCATTTCATAAACCCTAGCTGGCTTTAGCTTGAGTGATGCAAATATCTCATGGTCCGGATAAAAAGTAATCGAAGTACCTTTTTTTATCGCATCGTCATTGCTTATAACGCTTGTCATCCCCGCGGAGGCGGGGATCTGGTCTAGATGATCACCTAAGGGTCTTGAATTTGAGTCTGTGATACTTAAATCGCTAGATCCCCGCCTTCGGGGGGATAACAGGAGTGCCGTCACTGGTGCGCCCCTACTATAGCTTTGCTCATACAAAACCTTATCCCTGACTACTTGCACCAAGAATCTCTCAGATAGAGCATTAACAACGGAGACCCCTACTCCATGAAGTCCGCCAGCTGTTTGATATGATTTATTAGAGAATTTACCGCCAGAATGAAGTGTTGTAAGGATAACTTCTAGGGCTGATTTATCAGGGAATTTTGGATGTGGATCAATTGGTATACCGCGGCCATTATCGCTAATCGTAATAGAACCATCGGCGTGCATTTTAATTGTAATAAGATTTGCATGGCCCGCAACGGCTTCATCCATAGAATTATCAAGCACCTCAGAGACAAGGTGATGCAAGGCGCTTTCATCCGTACCACCAATATACATACCTGGACGACGTCTAACGGGTTCAAGGCCTTCGAGTACTTCGATATCCTGAGCTGTATAGGTATTTTCACTAGGCTTATTTGATTTTATGCTAAATAAATCAGTCATGAGTTTATCTATGAATATTTTAGTAGACACACTAAGGGACTTGCGCCAGAAAAGCAAGCAACATGTCGCATCAGCCTCATTTCAAGGATAGATGCCTATGTACATGCACATTCATTATTAAGCCAAAACCCACAAGCATTGATACCATCATGGTGCCGCCATAGGAGATAAATGGCAGGGGCAAGCCTACTACTGGAAGTAAACCCATAACCATAGACATATTTATAAAAGCATGACAAAAAAATATGGAGGTCACCCCAAGCGCCAGCAACTTCCCAAAGATGCTACGGGCATTTATCACAATAGAGATAGATACATAGAGCAACAAAGCATATAAAATCAGGAGTAGCATCGAGCCAGCTAGCCCCGTTTCCTCGGCAAGCGACGCGAAGATAAAATCAGTTTGATGTTCTGGTAAAAAGTCTAATTGATTTTGCGTACCCATACCCAAACCTTTACCAAACAACCCCCCGGATCCTATTGCTATTTTGGATTGAATTATATTATAAGCACTACCGCGAGGATCAAGTTCTGGATTTAGAAAAACTAATATCCTCTTTTTTTGGTATTCGTGCATGAAATACCATAGTACTGGGGCTGTCAATAGCCCCCCTATAAATCCAACTCTGAATATTCTGCTTCGAATGCCAGCGCCAAAAAACATGATAGCGCCCACCATCAAGGTTAAGGAGCCGGTACCAAGATCTGGTTGCTTGACTATTAATCCTACTGGTATGATCAGTAATAGAGACGGGATAAATAAACTACGCAAATGCAGAACTTCTTCTGAAGTCATATTATGGAAATATTTTGCCAGCATCAAAGCAATTGCTATCTTTGCAGGTTCTGCTGGCTGCACTCTGAGTCCGCCAATCTCAATCCACCTAGTTGCTCCCATGGCTTTATATCCAAATAGCTCAACTATTATCAGTAATATCAGGACTATTATGTAAGGCACGTAAGAGAGGCGAAAAATTAATTTTAAATCGATCAGGGAAATCATGATTGCAAGTGGCATGAATATACAAAAATTCATGAGTTGCTTATAGCCCCAAGGATGCATTGAACCCTTCGCTGCAAAATAAAGGACCAAGACACCATATAAACACAGCAGCGTGATGACCAATATCATAATTATTGGTAGCTTGCGAAGCTTGCGCTCAATAAAATGGCTTATGTAATTATGGTGATTCATTTGACGCCCCATGCCAATTTCTCTCTGGGGAAAATTATGGAGATTTTGGTGCCAACATTCACGGTACTATCGATAATAAGTTTTGCGTCATGAGCCGAAAGAAGCTTTTTTACAATAGGTAGCCCAAGGCCATAAGATGCTATAAAATCAAAATTCTTTTTTCTAAGCGTTCCATATTGGGTTAAAGCTATAGCTATTTCATCCTCAGTCATGCCAGAACCTTGATCTATAACCTCTAGGTAGAGATCATGATCTTGCACTCGAGCAACAACCCTGACAATCGTATTTGTCTTGGAGTACTTCAGAGCGTTGCTGATCAAGTTATTTAACACCTGCAGTATACGCCTTGCGTCGCATATTAACAGAGGCAAGCGAGCTTCAACCTTGACCTTAATTCTGGATTTATTATTCGCGAGATTTATAGCAACTGCTTTATTGATGATAGTCTTTATATTAGCCTCAGCAGCTACTATCTTAAAGTTCCCGTCAAGAATATGGGCCTCGTCTAGGATATCAGTAATAAATTCTAGTATCATATTAGCATTTTGATGTATGCCATCTATATATTCGTTATATCTGCTATCTACTGGACCTAGTAATTGCTGTTTCATTACCTCAGAGCCAGTCATAATAAAACCAAGCGGTGATCTAATTTCATGGGCGGTGAAAGCAAGAAAATCTGATTTAGCTTTAGTAGCTCTATTAGCGACCTTTAAAGCAGCCTCCGCTCCGCTCCTGAGCCAAGTTTCACGACGATAAATTAATATAATCAAAACAAGAAAGCTGATGGCCAGGAAAGAGGTCTCGGCAAATTTTATAGTGACTTTGGAGAAGATATCTTTTTTAATTTCATCGTGATCCATGTTGACCAAAAGGACAAATGGCTGCTCTGGTATCTTTTGTACGTAATAATTCACGCCGCTAATCATATCGAGAAAAGTAAAGGCTTTATGAGTATCCTCTGTAAATCCTATTTTTTTTATAAGATCTACTAGATGTCGCTCCACAACTCTGCCTTCATGAAGTCCAACATCTTCCATATTTGGCCTTGACTGGGCTATAACACGAAGGCCATCACCAATTAAGGCAAAGGCCGTTGATTCGCTTCTTTTTCTATCATCTAAGTGGCGCATTAAGGTTGTTAAATCAAAATCTACAGCTACAGATCCTATATAGTCTTTAGTCTCTTGGTTCCATACCCCAACAACGGCATGGATGCTCTCTTTTTTATCATTGAACAAATATAACATCTTTTCTGGAAAACGATGAGCAAAAGCGCTCTCTTCATTGATCATAGGATCGTATTTTCGATCTACACTGCCAGATCCGCTGACTCTTCGATGAAACTTATGGTCAAACCACACAAATTCTGCCCATCCAAAAATATCCTTTACATCAGCGCTACCAATGTAGTCTTTTAATATATTTTTGACATATTTAACTTCGTGTGGGTTCTTATTAATTTGCTCACTTAGTAAGTTCAGGACATACCAAGTCTGATTAAGATTTTCGGAGTAAAAAGCCTCCATCACACCACCTTCGGTATGCATTGTGTTTATTATCTCTTGCTTTTGTTCAGCGTAAGTTTTGATAAAAAAGATAGCAATAACAACCAGGACTAATGTAGCCACTGAAAAGGCTATCATCCTTACATTAATTTCGTAATCTTCTTGGGATTTGTTTGTGTCTAAGTTTTTCATAAATGACAGTATATAGCCAAAAAAATAAATGAAAAACTGAAATATTATGGATTTGTTTTTCTCAAGCGCGCTAAAAGCCACGATCTGAGAATCTCTGGAACTTAAGAGAGCACCCCCGAGGCAAGCCCGGGGGCAATAATTACTCTTACTTAGCAGCCTTACCAAGGGCAGCGCCAAGGATGTCTCCAAGACTTGCGCCACTATCTGTAGAGCCATACTCCTTAATCGCCTTTTCACGCTCGGCGATTTCAAGAGCTTTAATTGATAGATTGATCTTACCTTTAGAAATAGAAGAAACTTTTGCATCAATTCTATCACCAACAGCGAATCTTTCAGGTTTTTGATCGGACTTTTCGCTAGCTAAATCACCCTTTTTGATAAAGCCAACTTCATCTTCACCAACAATAACTTCAATTCCGTCATCGTTAATTGCTGAAACTGAGCATGTCACAACGTCGCCTTTTGTAACGCCAGAAGCAGATGAACTAGAAGAACTGCTGCTTAGTTGTTTAATACCCAGCCCTACTCTATCTTTATCTGTGTCGATAGAAAGAACCTTGCACTCAATTTCTTGGCCTTTAGTGAATGTCTTGAGCATTTCAGCTCCATTGCCATCACTAGAGATGTCAGACTCATGTATCATGCCATCGATCTCAGGACCAAGAGCAATAAACATACCAAAATCAGCAATATTCCTGATTGGTGCTTTGATTATGCTGCCAACTGGATGTTCTTTGGCAAATCTGTGCCATGGATTTTCCTGACATTGCTTAATACTCAGGGAGATACGATGCTTATCCATGTCGATTTCAAGGATGATAAACTGCACTTCCTGTCCGATAGTTAGGAGTTTTTTTGGATGTTGACTAGATCTTGTCCAGCTAATTTCCGAAGAATGAACAAGGCCTTCTATACCATCTCTGAGTTCAATGAATGCGCCGTAGTCAGCGATATTTGTCACTTTACCAGTCATTGTTTTACCAACTGGGAACTCATTTCTTACATTCTGCCATGGGTTTGTGTCTAGTTGCTTCATGCCAAGAGAAATACGCTTTGTCTCTTCGTTGAATTTGATCACCATGACCTTAACTTTTTGTCCAATAGATAAAACTTCAGATGGATGGTTGATCCGGCTCCAAGAAATATCAGTCACGTGAAGAAGTCCATCAATATTACCAAGGTCAATAAATGCACCGTAGTCTGTAATATTCTTCACTACACCTTCAAGCTCCATACCTTCAGAGATCTTAGATAGCATCTCGTCGCGAGCCCCAGCACGCGATTCTTCCATAATAGCGCGGCGTGATACAACTATATTGCCAAGCTTCTTGTCCATTTTAAGGATCTGGAATGGCTGCACTATGTTCATGAGTGGGGTAATATCTTTAATAGGGCGTACGTCAACTTGGCTGCCCGGCAAGAAAGCGACAACCCCGGATAGATCAACAGTAAAGCCACCTTTAACACGTCCGAAGATGATACCATCAACAAGTTCATTTTTGTCGAGTGCTTCTTCAAGATGCACCCATGACTCTTCGCGGATAGCTTTCTCACGACTAATAACAGTGCGGCCATTACGGCCTTCAATTTTTTCTATAAATACATCGACCATATCACCGACTTGTGGTGATGCATCTTTTCCTGATAGGGCAAATTCTGCTAGCGGTATGCGTCCTTCGTTTTTGAGGCCCACATCGATCACTGCAACATCAGAGTTAACTCCAACTACTCTACCTTTAACAACAGTACCTTCTTTGACTTGATACTGGGCTGCGTTTTCCAGCAAGTCAGCAAAATCTTCATTTGCTGGAGCTGTAAATTCAGTTCCAAAACTTGGTACAAATTTCTTTTTAATATTCTTTAGCATAAAATTTTATCTCGCTTGAACCTTGTGCAAAGTTCAGCATTCTAGGGGTTGTAATAATTATCGCGATCAGTGACGCTGTAGCACAAAAAGCGTCAAATGAAAGCCAGAGCATCATAAAAGAAAAATGAAGAAAAGTATAGAAGAAAATATTGCAAGCATGAGCAGAGTTACTTAATAGTCCAATAACAAAATCTTCTCTATAAGCACTGCTGGGGGCGCTGCTGGCGACCTGATCCAAAGAGGGCCTAAGACTCTAGCCGCTCGCAATACTATTTTGCTACCAAGGACTTCATTGTCGCTGAAACAAGCTACTCGACAAAGCTGCCTGGTCTTAGTATATTGCTTTTATCATATAAAAAACCAATCAGATGACAACTGCGAATAAAGTAGAAAACGTAGATTTCTCTAGCGCCCTTGGCGAGCGCTATTTGGCTTATGCCCTATCTACGATTATGTCACGCTCATTGCCAGATGTCCGTGATGGCCTTAAGCCCGTTCACCGTCGCCTGCTCTACGCAATGCTGCAACTTCGCTTATCGCCAGATTCAGCTTATAAAAAATGCGCCCGCGTGGTTGGTGATGTTATAGGTAAATACCATCCGCATGGCGACGTTGCTGTATATGACACGCTCGTGCGCTTAGCGCAAAATTTCTCACTGCGATATCCTCTCATAGATGGCCAAGGAAACTTCGGCTCGGTCGATGGTGACAATGCTGCTGCAATGCGTTATACCGAATCGCGTATGACTGATATCGCCCTGGCTCTTATGGAGGATCTTGATAAGGACACCGTGCCATTTCGTCCAACTTATGATGACTCCGATTCTGAGCCTAGCTTGATGCCCGCCAGCTTTCCAAATTTACTAGCTAATGGCTCAGAAGGTATAGCTGTTGGGATGGCTACCAGCATACCACCACACAATCTGCATGAGCTATGCGATGCTCTTTTGCACCTAATTGCCCACCCTTCAGCGGAAGTTTCTGATCTGCTTCAATATGTCAAGGGTCCAGATTTTCCAACTGGTGGCATTATAATTGATAGCCCAGAGGTCATAGCTCAAAGCTACTTGACTGGCAAAGGAAGTGTGCGTCTGCGAGCTCGGTGGGAGAAGGAGAATTTGAGCCATGGGCTATATCAGATAATCATTACTGAGATTCCTTATCAAGTTCAAAAGTCTAAATTGATCGAAAATATTGCAGATCTACTGCGCGACAAAAAGCTACCAATGATCGGCAATATCAGGGACGAATCAGCGGAAAATATGCGCATAGTTTTGGAGCCCAAGACTCGCAGCTGCCCAGCTGAAACTATTATGGAGTCTTTGTTTAAGCAAACTGCGCTGGAGTCACGCATTTCCATTAACATGAATGTACTCTCAAGTCGCTCCATTCCAGCAGTAATGAATCTGAAGCAAATACTAGCAGAGTTTTTAGAACATAGAAATCAAGTCGTTCTCAAGCGCTCACAATATCTCCTGCACAAGATAAATAATAGACTTGAGATTTTGGCTGGTCTTAAGATAGCCTATTTGAATTTGGATGAAATAATCAAGATCATCCGCGAGGAAGATGAGCCCAAACCTATCATGATAGGGCGCTTTGGGCTGAATGATGTCCAGGCCGAAGCTATTTTAAATATGCGCCTACGGTCACTTCGCAAACTCGAAGAATTCGAAATTATCTCCGAATTTAATAAACTCGAAAAAGAAAAAGAACATCTAGAATCTGTCTTATCCAACGACAAGAAACGCTGGGGAATCATACACAAAGAGATAGAGTCTATTCAGAAGCAATTTGGTTTTGGTACAAAAATTGGCGATAGACGCACAACATTTGAGGTCATTAGCTCTTCTGCTGCGCCAGTTGATATTACTGCATTCATAGAACGCGAGGCTATTACAATTCTATGCTCCAAAATGGGCTGGATGCGCTCGATGAAAGGCCATATCAATGATCTTAGCGCAGCCAAATATAAAGATGGCGACCAAGAAAGATTCGTGCTCCATAGCTATACCACCGACAGAATCTTAATCTTCACAGAATCTGGGCGTTTCTATACAATTCTTGCGGATAATAT
>Ga0214921_10007842_pt1 | contig 14073 bp, 11 predicted proteins | sample LL1505_MetaG_FD_177992 | JGI IMG/M metagenome (GOLD analysis project Ga0214921, IMG submission 177992) | Freshwater microbial communities from Lake Lanier, Atlanta, Georgia, United States - LL-1505 | ecosystem: Environmental > Aquatic > Freshwater > Lake | place: USA: Georgia | collected... | reverse complement strand
AGCATATTCCACAAGAAAGCACCTGTCTTAACTTTTGTAAGCTAACTTTTTGCCGGCCCACTTCTTATCTGAACTTTGGGTGCTATGTAACTGCTGGTATTTATCACCTACAACTTAGGCAAGATTTAGTGAGTGGTTAACCCCCTAAATTCTGAAGTAACAATCATGTATACATATATGTGCAGATATCGTTGGCAAAACATCAATGTAAGAAAAAACTCGGATATAACCTTTTGGAGGCGTTGGATGTTGCAGTCGCTTAAGCCTTCACAAAATGCCCTTAACAAACGCAAATATCTAAACTTCTTAATTAGCTTTGAATCAGTTCTTTTAGTTTTACTAACGGTATTGGCTGTTCAGGTTCGACATGTGGGAGAAGATTTAGCATTTAAAAGCGATTTCAAAGAATTTACTCTCTTAGTGTTATTCCCAATTATCTGGTTATGTTGCCTTTCCTTATTCGGGGCATGGGATATGACGATTCTTGACAATCATATTGATGGATATCAAAGGTTACTCAAATCGAGCTTAATGACTTTCCTAGTCTTTTCATCTGCAAGCTATCTATTTAAAATTCAAATTTCTCGTTTTGTGATTCTTTTTAGCCTTATCGGTGGAACCATATTACATTTATTACTTAGATGGTTCTTTCTACGTGCTATAGATAAAAAACTTAGGTCACCAGAAAAAGTGGATTCATGGTTGGTCTTGAGTGGGGACTTAAAAGAAAGCAAAGTAGTACAAGATTTTGCACAGCGCTATTTTGCGGAGATAAAGTATTTCACAACTGCAATAAGTAAGCGAGATTTCACTAAATGGGTAAGTGAAGTTACTGCTGAGATATATCTTTCCAGGGTAAGAAAAGTTTTACTTATTGGGGTGAGTGAATTTACTCCGGGTGAAATTGAGCAACTTATGTGGTCAATTCAGCAAGCTGGGGCAGAATTTCTAGCTTACGATAATTTAGGACTTGCAGCCTCTCAGAGCCAAATCAAACACATTGAAGGATTTTCATGGACCGTATTTGGAACTGCGCAGATAAGTGATTCGCTTCGAGTAGTAAAGCGATTATTCGATCTACTAATCGTGATTCCCGCAATAATCTTATTGACGCCATTTTATTTGCTTATTGCTGCCCTTATTAAGTTAGAGTCTCGTGGAAAATTACTGTATACCCAAGAGCGAATTGGCCAAGATGGAGCATTATTTAAATTTCCAAAATTTAGAAGCATGCGTCCTGGCTCAGATGCTCAGCGACTTGAAATCCTTGGACGTCCTGACGAGGGCATGGCTGAGCGATATAAAGCTGACCCAAGAATCACGCGAGTAGGAAGAATATTGCGGAGATTTTCACTCGATGAACTACCTCAACTTTGGTGTGTATTGATTGGCACAATGTCACTTGTTGGCCCTAGACCAATTCTTCCGGAGGAAGCACCACAGCTGGGTGACTTTCATTTCAGAAGGCAGATTGCAAAACCAGGCTTAACCGGAATCTGGCAAGTCTCTGGCCGTAAGGACACAACCTGGGAAGAGAGAATGGCATTTGATATTAAGTATGTACAACAGTGGTCAATTGCACTTGATTTGATTCTAATTTTTAGAACGTTTAAAGCGGTATTAAGCGGAAAAGGTTCTTACTGATTGCATAAATGCATTCAGAAAATAAAGTAGCATTTTTATACAGATCGGTTTAAAAATACATTTTGAAAGATTCTTTCCTGCCCACCTTCATTTATTTTTTGTTAATTCTTAGTAAATTAGAGAACTTCACCGCTCTGCTCATTGAAAATTTATCCAATGATCTAAGATTCGGACTATAAGTGGACTGATAGTAGTAGCGATAACCATAGTTACCACTACCAGATCGCGGGATTTTATTCATAACAATGCCAAAAATCTTGCCACTTACCGATTCGATTGCTGCTCGGGCACTAGTTAATTCACTCTTTTTTGTTGAATTAGTATGGACAATAAGTATTACGCCGTCGGCCTTCGAAGCAACAATGGCAGCATCAGTAACAGGCAGGAGGGGCGGGCAATCAATAATCACGTAGTCAAATTTCCCTCTCAGAATTTGAATAAGCTCATCAAATCGAGGAGAACTTAACAGCTCTGAGGGGTTTGGAGGAGTTTTACCACTAGGTATAACCCAAAGCTTACTATTATTGATCCGAACTGAATTTTTTGTAACTTTCAAGGGCGTAAGTTTCCCTTTTTCATTAAGCAATTCTGACAATCCTTCCTGTGTTCTGTATTTCAATTCGAGTAAATAGCTTGAAAATTGTGAACGCCTAAGGTCAGCTTCAATTACTACTGTTCGACAGTCACTTTGCACAAGGGAAATTCCAAAGTTCAATGCAGAAGTTGTCTTTCCTTCTTTAGGAACAGCGGAAGTAAATGCAATTACTTTTGAAGGGATGCTCGGAGCAATATAGCGCATACTTGTTCTCAGCGTTCGAAATGATTCGGTTCTAGGTGAATACCTATCGATTTGCGTAATAAGGGGCTTGTCATTTGCCTCATAATCAAATTCAATTGCAGCAAGAAGTGGCAAACCAAATAAGTCACCCTCACTCGTAACGGTTGTATTTAGTGATCTTTTTAAATGCGAAATTCCAAATCCGAGAAGCAAACCAAAAATTGCAGATATGATCAAATTTACAGTTTTCTTCGGACTTGAAGGCGAATCTGCGGGAATAGCTTTCTTGGCAATTGAAACAGAAACTAAATTTCCTGAAATGTTTGTTAGAGGCTCCTCAATGCTTTCAACAGCTACAGAAAATTGTTCAGCCACTTCATTTGCTATGTCAGCGGCTCGCTGAGGATTAGAGTCTAACGCTGAGATATTTAATAAAACGGTATCGGCAGGAACTTGCGCTGTAATTATCTTTGCCAAATCTTTGGCTGTAACTTGCAAGCCCAGGTTTTGAATTACTGGATCCAGAATTAACGCACTATTAACAATCTCAGCATATGATTTCACCCGTTGCTGTGAAAAACTTGAGCCGGACAGGAGCGCACCTGCATCCGAAGCAGCCATCGGGGTCGATACAAAAACTTGTGCCACGGACTTGTACATAGGAGTTGTTGAAGCATTAATGTAAGATGCAAAAAAAAGGCTCGAAACAAAACTCAAAGCGAAAATTAATTTGTTTGATTTAACGAGATTAACGGTACCTATAAAATCCAAGCGAGCCCCAGTCCCTGCAAATAGTAGGTCATACTAACAACATTATTTCAGTGAATCTTTGATTTTGAGATTAAGGATGTCGCAAAAGAGTGCTAGCCCCTTATATCTGCTATCAAAGACTGAATCATGCTGTAGTTGCTTAAGTTTAGTTTTGGCAAATAAAGTTTTATAAAGTCTAAATTTCATTTGCAACCACCCTTTACTTTGCTTTTGTGGGTGCCTAGCTAAGGCCCTATTGTTTGTTGAGTGAAAATTGGGATAGTAGCGGAAAGTGGTTTCCCCGGAGTAGCTCTCGGGGCTTCGACTTTGAATTCCCTTTTACGTGACACCGACATTGACGTCTTAGTGCGGTCGGAAGAAGCCAAAAACTCTATGAGTGGAATAGTGAACAACGTTGCACTTGCTTGGGGGTTAATGGATTTAAGAATTATTCCAATTAGATCATTTAGCTCGAAACTATCTTTTCAGAATTACACCCATCTCATCCTCTGCCATCCTAATATGTCCCAAGAAATAAACAGTATTGATTTGGATTGCACGATACTCGCGAATTGGCACTCTAATCCTAATATGAACTATCATTTGAGAAATCTTGAGAACATGACATTAGATAAAGCACAGAGTGAAGTGGCGAAAGTTATAGGTAGTTTTGTCAAGGCTGCAAACATGTCGCTAGATTCGACGATTTATAATAAAAAAAGCGTTTTTATTCCTATTAGACAAGATGATTGTGATCTTGCATATGCTAGTGCCCAGTTTGATGCAAGTATTAATCTGGGCATAGTTTTAAATTCTGATTTTCGTGCTAAAAAATCTTTTAATACCAAGAATTATTCTGAGATCATAGAATATGATCCGAAAAACATAGAGATGCAAAACATTAGTCAAATACCTAGAGGTGCGTTACTAACCCCATCACAAGAACTCTCTCATCCCGAAAAATTTCTCCTGGATAAATGCTGGTTTGACTTTGTTAGAAAACTTTCAGTTTTTTACTCCATTAGTATGGTCACGGCGCCAAGAATTGTAGACGGCAGAAAACTTGCCGATTCATATTTGGTATCTGGCATGGCTGAAGAAGTTTTCAAAATTGGTGTCTGAACCATATACTAGGTTTGCCGAAAAACATTGTAATTGCGATGTTCAGTGTATAGTTTTGGAATCGTAATGATTCAATTTTAAGTTACTAGAGTTTGGATGTAAACTAAGCATGGATACGCCACAATTTCAAAAAAAATTGGAGAGTATTTTTGGGAAGCCATTAAAAGTAGCTATTTGTCATGAATGGCTAGATAACATAGGCGGGGGCGAAAAGGTACTCGTAGAAATATCATCAATTTTTGACGATCCATGTATTTTTACATTGTGGGGTGATTTAAAGGTTGGAACTGAACTCAACCTCAATTATCAAGAAACTTTCATGCGCTTTTTACCCAAATTCCTTCGGCGAAATTTGGGCTTTATATTAATGCCTATCGCGTGGATTTCTATAGGCCCAAAACTTAGAAAATTTGACTTGGTAATAACAAGTAGCTGGGCGTTTGCCCACATTTGCGGTAAATTTAACAAAAATAGCCTTAATTATATTCATACGCCGGGTCGATACTGGTGGAATCCAGAAATAGATCAACGATCTAGGATAAAGATACCAAAAATGTTATTGAGGGTTTTTAGGTATCTAGATTGTTCGTTCAGCAAAAATCACGGACAAAATGTTGCAAATTCAATGACTACTGCGCTTAGAATTCGTAATTACTGGAAGCAAGAGTCAGTGGTAATACACCCACCTGTTGATTTGAACTTCTATAACTTTGCTAAATCTAGTACTGCTATACCTGGAAATTTTATACTAGGTGTTGGAAGATTTGTACCGTACAAGAATATGGAATTTATTATAAGGCTAGGTGAATTTCTGCAGATACCGGTGGTACTGGCCGGACATGGACCACTTTACTCGAACTTACGAGATCAAGCAGACAAAGCAACTGTTAAGGTAGACATTGTGGAGTTTCCTACCAATAACGATATTAGGGATTACTATAGGAGCGCAAAGTTTTTAATCTTTCCAACGGTTGAGGACTTTGGAATAGTCCCGGTCGAAGCCATGGGATGCGGTTTACAAGTGATAGGACTCGATGAAGGGGGTCTCACTGAAACAGTTAAAGATGGTTTTTCAGGAGGACTAGTTCGGCAATTATCACTTGAAATGTTTGCCGAAAAAATTAATTCTATGAGATCGTACAGTCAGGAAGAAATTCGAAACACAGTTGTTCATTTTGACAAGTATGAGTTTAAGAAAAAATTAATGACTCTCCTTGAATCGAAATTCAATGCTTCCACATAAAAATTCGTTTAGAATTGATAAAGATAAAGTTGTATATATTTTGATAAACTATTCTGCATATGGCTTGAATTTTTTATCTGGATTGATATTGGCCCGTAAATTAGGTCCTACCAATAGGGGCATTTATGCTTACCTCAGTAACCTTTATGTTGTTGCAGCGTTTTTGATCTCTATGAATGCAAAGAACGCATCTTCGATTGCTCAATCTGATTTGATAGTAAATAGTAACAGCGAAGTAAATAAATTAAAGATTATTAAAATATACTTAGTCGCTGCAGCTGTTACCTGTATTTTATCGGTGATTTATTTTTTTTATTTAAAAAATTTTCTTGATACAAGATTAGTTGTGATTTTCTGTCTTGCTAATCTAGTAAATTCATTATTAGTAGTGATCCAAATTCATGAAGGTATGCTAAGAACCAATAACGAATTGCAAAAATTAGCCATCCTTCGATTCCTAGGATACGGGGCACCTTCTCTAATTGTCATTGTGCTTTTCTTCTTCAAATCAGTGGAGATTGAATTATTAGTTCTAGCGCAATCGGTGGCAGTTTTGAGTTGCTTCCTGTATGTTTCATTTAGATTGAAAACATCGGTGGAATTTTCAATGGAGAAGTTTCGCGAAAATGCTATTCGAACGTATGTCTCGACCGCTTTAGAATTTCTAATTTATTTTATGCCTTTGATGTTTGTAAGTATAAGTGAAGATTTTGCTTATATTGGACATTTTGTAATTGCATTTGGATATGTATTGATTTCCGAAACATACTACCAAATTATTGAGTCGAAATTTTATTTAAGTCTCAGTTCTAGTGAAGGTCGGAAAAGTTATAATGCAATTGCTCTCATGAAGCAAAACGTGCGAAACCTTTTCTTATCTCAGTTAGTATTTATTCCTGGCGCTTATTTAATTCCCGTTTTGTATGGCACGGACTATAGCGAAAGTACCAAAATTGCCCTTATCTTGATTTTATATCGGTTCCTTATTGCGATAGTTAAGCTTTCAAATATATATTTCAATCTTGTTCTCAAGAAATTTAAATTTCCAATAATACAAAATTCGGTCCATGTTGCTACAGCGATGATTGCTTTTTTCTATACAGAATTATTTACTGGGCGCACCAATCCTTGGATTATCGCCGTTATATTTTCTTCTATAGTTATTTCTCTGCTATTATTTGTCCTTCTCAATAAGAAATTTTCTAAAATGGGTCAATAATATGAATAGCTCTGTAGATTTTGCACAGGGTAGTTCAGTGCAAAAAAGGATTTCTTTCCAAAAAAAGAAGCAGCCTATTTTCTTTTATGGTGCCATCGTTGCACTTGTGTTAGTTACATTTTTAGGGATTTTTAATTTAGTTTCACTGCTCATTCTTAAACCATTAATTTTTGTACTGGTAGTTGGTTTCTGTTTGTTTTTAAATGATAGCAATATATTAAAGTTGACACTTTTTATTATTGTGATAAATGCATTGCAGCGCCGGGTAATGTCAGGCAATTTATATTACACCGCTAATGACTATCTGATTGTTCTACCATTCATTCCAATGATGTTTATGATCCTAAAGAATATAAAATTAGCTTTTTCAAATAGAGTAATCAATTTATTTGTATATTTATTAACTTCCTTGACCATATTCAATCTAACTGAGAGTTTTGTACAAGTAGGTTGGGGCTATACGAATCTTGTTTTAATCTTATTGCTCTCGCAAGTAAGCATAAATATTTTTGATTCTAGTTTCGTACGATTTGTTGCCGTCTTGGGCTTTTTAGAGTCACTAATTATTATATTTCAGCGTATCAATATGCAACCTTTTGATATTGGCTGGTGCATCACAGTAAGACAAAATCTTGTCATAAATGAAATATGTGGGTCGGATTCACCTCGATTGTGGGGGAGTATGGAATCTGCTATCAATGCCGGTTGTTTTTTAGCGACAACGATTATATTACTCTTGTACTTGTCAGTAAAAGGAATTTTCTTGATTTATAAATATTTTGCACTGGCCGTTATGTTTGTGGGACTATTTTTTACAGGCTCCAGGTCCTTTCTGTTGCTTATTCCAGTGGTTATGTTATTGGTGTCGATGAGGCGTAGAACTTCTGTACCTTCTCTTCTTGTTGGTGTCTTGCTATTGTTTACGGCGGTTACTTCATTACCGGCAGTGGCTGCAGCACTAAACTACAACTCGCGATGGACCGAGCGCTTAAACTTTCAAAAGTTTATGGACGATGAATCGCTAGGTCGTAGAATTGATTTGCTTAAACGTGTATCTGAAAATTTAACGATTGACAATGTTGTTTTCGGATCTGGTATAGCCACAAAAAGCCGTGGTGCAAGTTCGATTGATAATGGTTTTTACTCGATGATGATTGAAATTGGCTTGCCACTGATGGCTGGTTTCATGATATACATAATTGCGACTCTTGCTTTTTCCAAGAGACTGTCCGGATTTCAATTTGCTACTTACGGTGCTACTCTAATGTTATTCCTATCCAATTTATCTTTTGCTGTTTTTACCGGTAGCAGCGCTTTTCTCTTCTGGATATTTTTGGCCAATATTTTAAATCCTACATTAGAAAGCGAGTTAAAAACAAATGAAAATCGGAATTTATAACGATTGGTGGAGTCCAGATTTAGTAGGAGGAGCTGAACGATCTGCCCTATCTGTCTCTAGGGAGTTAACAAATTTTTTTGGACGAGATCAGGTCATGATATTTACACTTTCGAATAGGCTGCGTTCCGATAACATTGACCTGACTGGTGAAATACCTTTACACCGCATTGGTTCATTCACATTGCGCAAGCGATACCTTGTCCCAACTTATATTAGGATTTTGGAGCGCTTTAGAATCTTATTTGATTTTGTCACGCCATACAGAGTGGCTCATGCAGCCTCTAAGGCCAATCTAAGCATTATTATTGTTCATAATGTAGACAGATTAGGACTCAAGTTTTTATTTTTAGTTAGTAAATTTTTTAGAATCCACACAATAAGAGTCGTTCATGATTTGAGTGATATTTGTATAAATAGAACGCGTTTTAGGAATAAAACAAATTGCAAAAAGACATGCCTTACTTGTAAGCCAAAATCTTTTCTTTATAAAATCGCAATGTTAAGTCTGTACGATCTAGTTATTTTTAATTCATTGTTTTCCTTGACTAAGTTTAATTCACTTAAATTCAAAGCAAAAGAAATGGATTACGGATACATTTTGCCAGAGACTCTTTCCTGTGAAAACCCTATAACCAAGAGAATTGAGAATTTGGAAAAAATTAGGATTGGCTATGTAGGTCGCGTATCACCGGAAAAAGGGTTAGAACTCGTCATAAAGGCTTTGCAAATTCTACAATCCTCAAGTGCTAGCACGGTTAAATTAATTGTAATCGGCACAGGAACTACAAAGTACATAACTTCACTTGTTAAATTAGCGCGCGAAAGTTCAGTTAGTTTGGAAATGTATGGTTACATTGATAATCCTTACGACTTTATTCGCTCGAAAATAGATCTAATTGTAATCCCGTCACTTTGGGAGGAGACTCTCGGCAGGGTTGCATATGAAGCTTCGATGGCAGGTTTTCCTGTGTTAGTGTCTCGAATTGGTGGTTTACCAGAATCGGCTTCATTGGCAGGTAAGAATTATTTCGAATTTGAACCGAGTAATTACTTTGATCTGTCGCGACAAATTAGTAGTTTCTACAGTGGAAATGATCATGGGATTCAACCTATCCCTAAGCATCGTAAGCTTACTGATAAATTAATCAGGAAGATATCTGAACTCAGTGGGAATTGACGACAGTAAAATTCTTACATAGCCCTTCCAAAGTTATAGAGTTCTTACAGCTTTCATACATGTATATTCAGTAACTATGCAGGTTTTCAATATCACAATTCATAGCCTTGAGCTAGATTTGGAATGATATAAATTGAGAAATTCTTTTCTACAAAAATGGGATTAATTTGATTGCCTGTTTTAGTAGTGTATTTTTGGATTCCAATTATTTGCAAAAACATAATTAAAGTTTAGAGGATAGAAGATTTGCTTGCCACTAGTATGATAATTGGTCATTTCTCCGAAAATAATTTTGTTTCCAACCAAATAAAAATCCACTCGTACATGATCGATCCCATCCGATAATTTTTCAGCTAACAGGATCATTTTGCCCATCTCAGGGGGGCAACTTGGAGCAGGAATTTCTGGAGGAAATTTGAGCGTAACCTCAACTTCATTCCATTCTCTATCAAACATGTTTCGGGTAGGTTTATTTGACCAGCTGGAATCTACTTCAATGTATTCACATATACCATTAAAGATAAAAAATCTAAAATCACTCGCAACCTGTCCATTGTCGCTTAGAAATTTTTCAACAATGATTCTTGGTGGAATACCTTTGTATGCCCATTCTGGCAAGTGGCTTGAAGATTTATAAAAATCTAACGTTAACCACCTATTGGCAATACTCAATAAGTCCGTCCAAATTAGTGAATCTGGATGAATATAAAATCGTTCCCAGTTTACTTTCCTAGAATCTTTGGGAAGAGAGTTTTCTTTGGGTGCATTTTCAGAAACTATTATCACTGCACCAGAGCCATGACTAGCTTTCACAACGAAATTTCTGGGAAACATATCTATATTCATGTTTTCGCTATTGACAAAAACTCCATACACATCATTTAGATATTCAAGGCCAATCATTTCTTCGACATAGGATCGAACTTTACTTTTATCAGCCCAAATTTTTAAAACACTTCTTCTATCATATGCTATTTTATATTTTATCTTATCTTGATATGTTTTAGGTTTACGATATTTAATCTTTAGAATGGCATAGCCTAAGATCGGTGGCCAGAATCCCTTGGAGACATCGATTACTCTATTCAAGATTGAAAGTAACTTCCAAGGTAAAACTTCTTTAATCCGTGCGGCTGAAATTCTCATATTCATAATTATATAGAATCATGAGATGCTGACAAAGAATGCGACTCACTCGTATAAATGTTGCTACTTCGTTGCTACTCTTAAAAAAATCAGAGTGTTCGATAGCCCTATTGCTTGCACTTTTAAGTTCACAAAATGTACTTTTAAGTGGGTTGTGAGGTACTCGAACTACATATCCTTTATAGGCCACATATGGATTCAATTGATCTTGATCCACAACCTATATTAGGGATTGAGTCTGACATCTACAAGGTTTTGAACTCATTTGCGAATATTGGATTCGCTCTAATACCAATATGATGCAAAGTCCAATATTTACGGCCGGCGCGGCCGCTGGCCAATGTCAATGGCACTGCAAGCCCTAGCAACCTAAATCTTAAGGAGAGTTTTAATTCAACCCTATAAACCGCGATATTTAAGAATTAATCGATAAACTTAACAGCACTGAGTTTTATTTATAAGGTTTACAGTAAACCGACCATCTATTATGTGGTAATGCTTTTTCTAATTTAAATTTTTTTAAGTTTTTTTCTATTTTACCGGAAGTTTTACTTGAAAAACCCATACTTTTAAAATACTCAGAATATTTGAGACCATAACCTCGACTAATATTTAAACTTAGAATACCGAGGTTAGCATTTTGTAGTTCAATTTTCAATCCTTTCTTAGAATAAATTCGGCGATGAGATTGATTAACTCGCCTGTTTAACATTTTTGAGTAAAGCTTAAAACTAGTAAAGTATAGAAATATAGATACAAAATCAATTGCACAAAATCTTGGAGTATGAAAATAAATTACACCTTGTTTGCTAAGAGACTGGCTTGCAGAAGAGATAGATTTCCACGGTTCATCCATATGAGCCAATACGCATAAAAAAGTTATAGCAGATAAATTTTTATGTTTTTCAATATCAAATTGTCCGAGATAGACATTAAGTCCTTTCTGTTTTGCGATATCAATCATTTCATTCCAGACGTCATTGCCAGTGACATTGAAACCTCGATCCTTTGCAAAATACATAAAATCTCCTGGACCACATCCATAATCGTGAATTGCAATACTATGATTAGGAATCTCGAGATATATTGAGAGCATCTTTAGAATTTCGTGATAATTCTTCTCTTCGTCTTCTGTATTCAATACTTCTTGATATTGCGATGCTGTAAAATCGGGTTCATGATCTAACTCTTTAGGAATATTTGAAATATAGAAAATTGACCTACATCTAAAACAAAAGACTATTTTAGTATAATTAGATTTTTGTAGAGTATATGCTTGCCTAGATCGGCAGGTAGGGCAGTTCATATTAAGAACTAAATGTACACTTAAAAGTTTATTTCCAAAACAGCTAAACCAAATATTCGCGTGGGTTGTGAGGGACTCGAACCCCGACCTGGTGGTTAAGAAACCGAGAAAGTTCATCCATGAGCGTATTTTGATTATTGCACAGGTTGTAATAATGCGAGGCAAAGTAATACGGACTAGGGGGCTTGTTAGACCAACAACCTACCAGATATGTATCAAGTGTCTTTTTGGCTTTTTACCAAGTTTCAGAACAAGTCTATTTAGTCTACTGTTATGTATGATGATATCGGTAGCGAAGTTTCCACTTTCTTTCTGTCCAACGGGGATGGTTCCCCAAAAATCTGATACCGCATATGTTCCAATAACTCCAACAGAGATAGCTGAGCAAGTTAATGAAGTTTCTCAAATTGGAATAACAAGTGTGCACCTTCATGCTAGAAATGATGATGGAACTCCAGAGTATAGAAAAGCAAGGTTTGAAAAAACTATAGAGTTGATTAGAAACTCAAATCCAGAAATGGTTATCTGCGTTACAACTTCAGGACGTACGGTCGCTGAGTTTGAAAAAAGAGCAGATGTTCTAGATATTTCTGGAGACTTAAAGCCAGAAATAGCCAAAGATTTAATACTTTACATTCCGTAAATATGAAATCTCACAGACAAGGTTATTTTAATAAATTCTTATATCATGCCAATTTAAGCCACTTTTTATTTCACTTCATAAGACCATTTTCGAAAATGACATTCGGTCAAAAGATTATCCACAAGGCGAAGTTTGACAATAGATCACTTTTGACTATTTTTGCTGATAAAGTTGCGATTAAAGTGCAAGTTGCTGAAATCATAGGCAGTGAGTATGTAATTCCAACCTACAAAGTACTGGATAACGCGCTAGATCTAAACTTTAATGAATACTCAAGAGAATTTGTTTTAAAACCCTCACACGCTTCAGGTGCAGGATTTATAATTCATGAAGGGGCTAAACGCAGTAAGGTGCCTTTAAATCATAACGGTAGTACCTGGATTCCTTACTACGAAATTCATCCAGATGATCTGAAAATTAATGAAGACTTTATTCACGAAAAATCTGATGGCTGGCTTAAATCAACATATGCACCTAAAAAAGAATATTGTTATGCTGGAATTCCACCCAAACTCATTGTTGAAAAATATATGAGACCGGACCCAACCGCCTTATTAACCGATTTTCGCCTGTATACATTCCATGGAGAAGTAAAATTTTTTAGAGCCACGACTGGTGTCGCTAACCATATTCCAGCTTTTGCTTATGACAAATTCGGACAGCCATTAAATATTCGAGCCGAGCATGACGATCATGATTTTAAAGGACCACATCCGGCTCTTCCTTCGCATTACACAGAAATGATTAAATTGGCAGAAATACTCGCCGAGGGTGTGGATTTTGTTCGAGTCGATTTATACTTAATTGGAAAGCAAATCTATTTCTCAGAGCTGACAAATTTTCCTCTTGGGGGTTTTATTGCATTTATCCCAGATACTTTCAATAAACAAGTCGGCAGTGATTTTAAAGCATTTGATGTGTGTTCATTTAACAAAAAATAAGTTGTGTTTCCAAAGCATCTTTTAAAATAGAAAATTTTCCCGAACTCTGTTTCAGGATTGCAGACATTCACATAGTGGAGGTAGAGAATCTGAAATGATTGGTGCCAATTTCAAAAGTGGGTTGTGAGGGATTCGAACCCCCGACCCGGTGATTAAGAGTCACCTGCTCTACCAACTGAGCTAACAACCCGGCGCTTTATTACTGGCTGACCCTATCAGCCAGCGGTAATTACCTATAACCAGTGGGCTTTTTTGAATTTATAGACTAAGAAAGTTGTTAGTGCTGCCATCACGCCTAGGATTGCAAAGTAACCAAATCGGCTTGTTAACTCTGGCATATTCTCAAAGTTCATTCCATAGATTCCAGCGATCATGGTTGGACCTGCAGCTAATGCCACCCAGGCCGAGATTCTTCTAACATCCTCATTTTGCCGCACTTGCACATGGGCAAGATCTGCTTGCAAAACAGTTGTTAGTAAGGAATCCATACCAGATGCATGCTCACATGCATGTTGCAGATGATCAAATGTGTCGCGAAAAAATGGTCTGATTTGCTCAGGCAGATTGGTAAAGCTCTCAGAGGTCAATTTTTGTAATGGTTGCAGTAGTGGCTCAATCGCATGGCGATACTCAATCACTTCTCGTTTTAGGAAGTAGATCTCCTGGCTATAGGTTTTACGTTTACCACTAAAGACCTTTGTTTCG
>Ga0214921_10007840_pt1 | contig 14076 bp, 13 predicted proteins | sample LL1505_MetaG_FD_177992 | JGI IMG/M metagenome (GOLD analysis project Ga0214921, IMG submission 177992) | Freshwater microbial communities from Lake Lanier, Atlanta, Georgia, United States - LL-1505 | ecosystem: Environmental > Aquatic > Freshwater > Lake | place: USA: Georgia | collected... | reverse complement strand
ATCTAAAATCGGCAGCCAAATCTAAAATACGGACATTTGCGGCTAAAAGTTCTTTTGCTTGAGCCATTGCAACTCCATGAGGGGTAGCAAAAAAAACTGCATCGCACTCATGTAACTTGGCATCTTCAGGTGTACAAAATGCAATATCTACCCTACCACGGAGCGATGAAAACATTTCAGAGACAGGCATACCCGCCTCTTTACGGGAAGTAATTGCTGTTAAGTGTACCTCCGGGTGTTGAGCTAACATTCTAAGTAATTCTACGCCGGTATATCCCGTACCCCCAACGATGCCAACCTTAATCATCTTCTCTCCTAAATGTCTAAATCAGTATATTTGAGTATCTTCTGATTGTATGAATTCTCAATGAAAAAAACCGTATAAGCATATCGCCTATACGGTTTTTTGCCTTTAGGCGTAGTGTATTAACGCTTACTAAATTGCTTACGACGGCGCGCACCACGTAAACCAACTTTTTTACGTTCAACTTCACGAGCATCACGTGTAACAAAACCAGCTTTTGATAATGTTGGTTTTAATGTGTTGTCATAATCAATCAAAGCACGAGTAACACCATGACGAACTGCTCCAGCTTGACCTGTTTCACCACCACCACTTACATTGACTTTAATGTCAAATGTTGCTGCATGGTTTGTCAAAATTAAAGGTTGACGCGCGATCATACGTGATGTTTCACGAGAAAAATATTGATCAATCGGCTTTCCGTTGACGAAAATATCACCCTTACCAGTTTTAATAAAAACCCTAGCTACAGAGCTTTTGCGACGACCGGTTCCATAATTCCAATTTCCAATCATGACAGCTCCTTAAAGTTCTAAAACGCTAGGCTGTTGAGCCGCGTGTGGATGAGTTTCATCACCGTAAACTTTTAACTTCTTGATCATTGCATAGCCAAGGGGGCCTTTAGGCAACATACCCTTAACCGCTTTTTCAAGAACGCGACCTGGAAACTTCGCTTGCATTTTGTCAAACGTTGTTTCATAGATACCACCTGGGTATCCACTGTGACGATAATAAGTCTTTTGCAAGCCTTTGTTACCCGTTACACGGAGTTTAGATGCATTAATGACGACGATATAGTCGCCAGTGTCAACGTGAGGAGTGAATTCAGGTTTATGCTTGCCGCGCAGACGGTGTGCCACTTCACTGGCGACACGACCGAGAACTTTGTCTGTTGCGTCAATCACGAACCATTCACGCTTCACCTCATGGGATTTTGCGGAAAATGTTTTCATGACTACTTTCATTAAATTGTGGGTCCATTTAAACAGTATTTAATCTCTCATTCGGCCTTGCTTATGCTTGCACGCTCTCACTTGATTCTTAAATCTGTAATACGATTTCCCTGGGACCTAAGTCAGGGAATCTGAAATTATAGCAAAAAAAAGCCCAGAGGTAAACTCTGGGCTATGAATTCCACCTTTGTTTGGGTGGAGGAGACATCAGTAGCAGTAAAATCTAATATAAGAAGTTACGCAATAGAATTATTATATATTAGGGTTATCACTAGGTAAAGTCTTTTTTAAAAATATTTGTTGGGGTGCAACATGGAATGTACGGTAAATTGGCTTGGATTAGATGGCATGAGCTTTTCTGCGGAGGTTGGAAGCGGTCATCTGGTGAATATGGATGGCGCTCCTGAGGCTGGTGGGCGTAATTTGGCGCCACGCCCGATGGAGTTATTACTTGCTGGGGCAGGAGGCTGTACCGCATTTGATGTCGTCATGATCCTAAAAAAGGCACGCCAACAAATTACTGGTTGCAAAGTTCAACTAGAGGCTTTAAGAGCCGAGACAGATCCAAAAGTGTTTACTCACATTAATATGAAGTTTATTGTGACTGGCAAGCAATTAGATCCTAATAGAGTCAGCCAAGCGGTTCACTTATCTCACGAGAAGTATTGCTCAGCCACAATTATGCTGAGTAAAACTGCAACAATTACTCACTCGATTGAAATTGTTGAAGGTTAAAAAGAGCAGAGTTGATCGATAAGCCGGATTCTGTCGCCAAAGCTTTCACTTTGGGGCAATCATTCATCTAGGTCCCCTGTTACCAGTGGACTCGAGCTCTCTACCCGCAGGCTTAGCGGGTCGCCTCAACGCCTGCCTATTTGAGATTGCTCCAGGTGGAGGTTACCGCGTTTCACCGTAACTAAATACGCTCGTCTCTGTGGCCCTATTCCTCATGTTGCCATGGATGGCTGTTAGCCACCACCCTACCCTATGGAGTCCGGACTTTCCTCCCCTTCTAAGAAGCGGCGATTGCCCAATCAACTCTGCAACAGTAGTCTAACCGAGAATTGACCACTCTAGGAACTCGCCCGCATTTAAAGGGACGATTAGATCCTGTCCCATGGGATAACTTAAAGGAATTTTTTGAGGAATTTTCTCAATGGTTATCATCGACTGATTTACAGGAACTCCATAAAAATGAGGTCCATTTAATGACGCAAACTTTTCCAATTGTTGCAATTTTCCAACAGAAGCGAATGCTTGAGCATATAACTCGATAGCTTGAGCAGCTGTAAAACAACCGGCACATCCACAAGCATGTTCTTTTAAGTGTTGTGCGTGAGGCGCACTATCTGTGCCCAAGAAAAACCGCGTTGAATCACTCGTAGCAGCGGCTAGGAGTGCCTGTCGATGTTCTTCTCTTTTTAAAACTGGTAGGCAGTAATAGTGTGGGCGTATGCCCCCCATGAAAATGGCGTTTCGGTTGTAAAGTAAATGATGTGCGGTAATCGTTGCAGCAATCTCACCGTAATCCTTCGTGTTAGCTTGACTCACATAATCTGCTGCTTGTTTCGTTGTAATGTGTTCAAACACGACACGTAATTTAGGATGTTTTTTTCTTAATGGTTCTAAAACTTGGTCAATAAATGCAGCTTCACGATCAAAGATATCAATTAAGGAATGCGTGACTTCACCATGGACTAAAAGTGGCATATCTAACTCGGCCATTTTCGCAATCGTAGCATCACATTTATTTAAGTCAGTTACACCCGCATCACTATTCGTTGTAGCACCTGCAGGATATAACTTCACACCCATGATGCCAGCCTCTTTAGCTTTTTCAATTTCACTGGGCAAAGTCATATCAGTAAGATACAAGGTCATTAAAGCTTGAAACTCTGGGTATCCAGCAGTAATGGCTGCTTCTTGAATCCTCGCACAGTAACTGAGAGCTTGCGCAACTTGAGTTACAGGCGGTCTTAGATTAGGCATAACTAAAGCACGGGTAAATTGACGCGCGGTATGAGCCACAAGATCAGGCAACACATCGCCATCGCGTAAATGCAAATGCCAATCATCAGGACGTGTAATGGTAATTTTATTCATGTCGGTCTATGAGTACTATTCTAAAGTCATTTACGTTAGTTAAGGTTGGCCCGGTAAATACTAATGCATTTAGTTGCTCAAAAAAATCGTAGGTAAGATGGGTAACTAAATAATGCTCGATATTGAGGTCCTTAGCAAGGTAACTGTTTATAACATCTTGATCAAAGTAAGCTCCCGCATTATTTTCAGTCCCATCAATCCCATCTGTATCGGCAGCTAAAGCACTAATGCCCTTTATATCTTGAGTTTCTTGCATCAAAGCTAAAAGATACTCTGAACAGCGCCCTCCTCTTCCAACTACATTTGGCGGTATGGTTACTGTCGTTTCACCACCCGATATCCATGCCATTTTATTGGCGCTAGAGTTGGTTAAATGTTCTCTAATCAAAGCTGCATGCTTTTTAGCGATTTCTTGAGATTCACCTGAAACACTGTCGCCCAATACATGTACTTCATAACCATGGGTTCGACAAAATTCCGAAGCAGCCTCAAGGCCTTTTTGTGCAGTTGCAAACACGATATTTTTGATCTGTTCACACATTTTATCTTCTGCTTTTAATGTCTCTGAATAAAGCCCCCGTTGCCCCTGCAACAAATGCTGATGAATGGCTGTTAAAGCCACATCTGTATGCAACTGATATTTTTCAAGAAGATGGATTGCATCATCATAGGTGGATGGGTCAGGAGCACAAGGCCCACTAGCAATATCACTTGCCTGATCGCCCACCACATCAGAAATAATCAATGCAACAACATGTGCTCCACGACTAGTTGCTAATTGTGCTAATCGCCCTCCTTGAATTGCGGAAACGTGTTTACGAATCACATTAATGTCTTCAATAGGCGCGCCACTCCGAAGTAACTCTTGAGTTAATTTTTGTAAGGTTTCAATTGGAATATGATTTTCGGTTAAAGGCAATAAGCTTGATCCCCCCCCTGAAATCAGTACGATGCATAAATCATTTTCTTGTAAATTTCCGACAAGTTCCATGATCGCCATACTCGCTTTTCGTCCGGCGTTATCAGGATATGGGTGCGATGCCTCAGCGATAGTTATTTTTCTATTAGGAATAGGATTTTGAACATCATGACTATAACGGGTAACGACATGTCCATAGATCTTGGCTTGTGGCCAATTTTGCATAGCGAATCGTTCAAATGCATCTGCCATAGAAGCACTTGCTTTACCAGCTCCAACAACTAAACAATTACCGCAGATACCTTTTGGAAATAATTCTGCCAATAATATTGGCATTGACTTTTGAGGATCTGCTACAGCAAGCACTTTTTGAAAAGCTTCATGCAAGATTTGATGAACTGTCAACATAATGGATTCTAGAATGTTGGGAATTGACTTTAGGCCAGAATGATTTCGCTTTGATGTTTTTGCAAATTCCACATCGTTGCATATTTCGATTGTAATGACATGAGCTCTTCGTGAGTGCCGCGTTCGACAATTTCACCATCTTGCATGACTAATATTTGTTGCGCATGAACAATCGTAGATAAGCGATGGGCAATAATCAGAGCTGTTCTATTGGTAGTTAATTTATTAATTTCCTCTTGTATCGCCTTTTCTGTTTGTGAATCAAGAGCAGATGTTGCCTCATCAAAAATAATCAATGCTGGATTTTTTAATAAAGTTCGAGCGATTGCCACACGTTGTTTTTCACCGCCAGAGAGTTTCAACCCTCGCTCCCCTACCGAAGTTTTGTAGGCCTCTGGTAATCCCATCACAAATTGATGAATTTGCGCTGCTTGAGCTGCTTGAATGATTTCTTCCTGCGTGGCTTGTGGATTTCCATAGGCGATGTTGTAGCCTATGGAATCATTAAATAAAACGGTATCTTGAGGAACAATACCTACCATTTTTCTTAAGCTTAATTGCTGAACGGTCGATATGTTTTGCCCATCAAATAAGATTGCTCCAGAACTAACATCATAAAATCTGAACAACAATCTGGAAAGAGTACTTTTACCTGCACCACTACTACCAACAACTGCAGTAGTCGTTCCAGGTTCAATTACAAAACTAACATTTTTTAATATGGTACGATTTTCTTCATAGGAGAATCGCACTTGATCAAATACAACACGGGGACCTAAATGAGGATGTTCTAGTTTTAAAGCAGGAGCCCCAGGTGCGTCTTTAATTTCTTGATCTTTGTTTAACAAGCTAAACATATTGTCCATATCTAAAATTGCTTGTTTGATTTCTCGATAAATAACCCCCAAAAAATTTAATGGGATATACATTTGAATCATTAACGTATTAATTAAAACGATGTCCCCTAAAGTTAATTCACCACTTTGAACGCCTAATGTGGCGCGCCAAAGTATCGCAATCAAACCAATTACAATAATGGATTGCTGACCAATATTTAAGACCGCTAAAGACTGTTGTGATTTGACAGCAGCTTTTTGATAGCTTTGTAAAAAACTATCGTAACGATGCGCTTCAAATTTTTCATTACTAAAATACTTAACAGTTTCAAAATTTAACAGAGAATCAATCGCTTTTTGATTAGCGCTAGTATCCATTTCATTCATCTTACGTCGATATTTAGAGCGCCACTCTGTGACCATGACTGTAAAAGTAATATAAAAGACTAAAGCGCAAAAAGTGATAGACGCATAAAGCCAATCGTAATTAACCGCAAGGTAGATCAGTACGATCGTAAACTCTATTAAAGTAGGCAAAATGCTATATAAAGAGTATGAAATAAGCGATTGAATCCCTCTTGAACCACGATCAATGTCTCTTGAAACTCCACCTGTTTGACGCCCTAAATGAAATCGTAAAGATAATGAATGTAAATGGTTAAAGACTTCAATTGCTACCTGACGAATCGCATTTTGCGTCACTTTAGCAAATAGGAATTCTCTTAATTCAGTAAACAATGACGCAGATAGTCTAAGCAATCCATAAGCAATGACAAATGCTAATGGGAATATCAGAAACCGTCTTGGATCATCTACTGGAATAGACAAATCATCAATCAGATACTTTAAAACGACGGGTATCCCAATGTTGGCAATTTTTGCTAAAACTAAGCAAGAGATGGCAAAAAATACCCTCCAAGGATATTTTGTTAAATAGGGTATTAAAGTTTTAATCGTGCCCCAGTCGCCAAGATCTCTGGATTTTAAAGATCGTGACGAGTGGTCAGCTGCTGATGGGCGCATTAGTATGATGAGTTAATGTTGACATTGGCGCAATAAATGATGAACCAATGTCTTATTCATCAATTAGTCGGTTGAACTGTTCGTAAGCGGATATGAAGTTCGCGCAACTGCTTTTCATCTACTGGACTCGGTGCTTGAGTTAATAAGCATTGAGCACGCTGAGTTTTCGGAAAGGCAATCACATCGCGGATTGAATCTGCCCCAGTCATCATCGTTACAATGCGATCAAGGCCGAATGCAATACCACCATGTGGAGGAGCTCCGTACTTCAGGGCATCTAATAAGAAACCAAACTTAGCTTGAGCTTCTTCAGGTCCAATATTGAGAGCACGAAATACTTCACTTTGTACAGACTCTTGATGAATACGAACAGAGCCGCCGCCAATTTCTGAACCATTGAGAACCATATCATAGGCTTTTGCAAGGCAATTTCCGGGGTCTTTATCAAGAATTGCTAAATGCTCATCCTTGGGACTTGTAAATGGATGGTGGCAAGCAACCCATCTAGCAGCTTCCTCGTCATAGTCAAACATGGGGAAATCAACAACCCATAATGGTTTCCAGCCTTCTTTGAAAATACCTTTTTCTTTACTCCAATCAGAATGCCCAATTTTGATTCGTAATGCACCAATCGCATCATTCACCACCTTGGACTTATCTGTCCCAAAGAAAAGAATGTCACCGTCTTGAGCCCCTGTTCTTTGAATAATGGCTTCTATAGCTTGGTCATGGAGGTTTTTTACAATCGGTGATTGAAGTCCATTACGACCATCACTCACCTTATTGACTTTGATCCAGGCTAAGCCTTTTGCTCCATAGATACTTACAAATTGCGTATATTCATCAATTTCACTTCTAGAGATTTCAGCACCACCAGGAACTCTTAAGGCAACTACTCTGCCGTTATCTGAGTTAGCAGGTCCAGAGAATACTTTGAAATCCACATCCTTCATCACATCAGTTAGTTCTGTGAACTCTAAATCAACTCTCATGTCTGGCTTATCAGAACCAAAACGACGCATCGCTTCTTGATAACTTAGAACAGGAAATGGTGCTGGCAACTGAATATCAATCACTGTTTTAAAAACATGCGAGATCATATTTTCAAATAAGTCCCGGATTTCCATCTCGTCTAAAAATGATGTTTCGCAATCGATTTGGGTAAACTCCGGTTGACGATCTGCCCTTAAATCCTCATCTCGGAAACATTTCACAATTTGGTAATAGCGATCAAAACCTGCAACCATTAATAATTGTTTAAACAACTGCGGTGATTGTGGAAGAGCGAAAAATTGGCCGTCATGAACTCTTGATGGCACGAGGTAATCTCGTGCACCCTCAGGCGTACTTTTTGTAAGCATTGGAGTTTCAATATCAATAAAACCTGCTTGATCTAAATAACGGCGTGACTCCATCGCAACGTTATAACGTAAACGAAGATTTTTTTGCATTTGTGGACGACGTAAGTCAAGGACACGATGCGTTAATCGAGTCGTCTCTGATAAATTGTCATCATCTAACTGAAATGGTGGCGTAACAGAAGCATTAAGAACATTGAGTTCTTTACACAATATCTCAATCTTCCCAGTAGTCAAGTCACTATTTTCAGTTCCCGTAGGCCTTGCTCTTACAAGTCCTTTGACCTGAATACAATATTCATTACGAATATTTTCTGCAACAGAAAATACTTCTTTACGGTCTGGATCGCAAACAATTTGTAAAAATCCATGGCTGTCTCGTAAATCTATAAAAATAACTCCACCATGATCACGGCGACGATTAACCCAGCCAGCAATACTGACTTCTTGACCAATGAAATCTTCTGTAACTAAACCTGCAAAATGACTGCGCAATGACATACTTAAACCTCTTTATTTAGTTTTTTGGTTCTTGACCAACTGGTGGAACAGTACCCATTGAAACGATATGCTTGAGAGCATCTTCAACAGAAATGGATAATTCAATCACACTATCCTTGGGAACTATCATAAAAAATCCTGATGTTGGATTGGGTGTTGTAGGCACAAACACATGAATATGTGGGGTACCTAATTTTTCAGCCACTTCCTGCATAGGAGATCCTGTTTGAAAGGCAATCGTCCACGAATTTTGATGAGGATATCTAATCAAAACAGCTTTCTTAAATGCATCTCCACTACTAGATAACAAAGTGTCCGAAACTTGTTTCACACTTGAGTAAATGGATCTGACAATCGGGATCCGATGTAAGACTTTTTCCCACATGCGAAAAAGCCATCTGCCAGCAATGGTAATCGCAAACATGCCCGTCAATGTGATAGCAGCAATCACAATTAAAACACCGATGAAAGGTGTTTCTCTAAAGTGAATGAGGCTTTGCGTGAGATTCGATGGAAGAACGGTAATTAATACATGCATCACAGAACCAAAAACACCATCCAAAATACCCATAGCCCATGTAATTACCCAAATGGTAATTGCCAAAGGTGCCCAAACTAAAATGCCTGCTAAAAAGTACTTTTTCATATTCCCTTACGCCTATAAAGGAATATTATCCATCTTTTTTGTGTAAAAGCGTTTCTAAAACATGGATTATGATGTTTGACTCCGCTCTTTAACGATTTCAGAGGGAATCAGAGCCGATCCTACAAACATTCCCAAAAAGCTAAATGCCAGTCCAACCATTTGCGGTGGTATTACTCCATGAGGCAAAATGGTCTCCATCATAATCCAAGAGACTAAGCCCAAAGTAACCGCCAATAGGCCGCCCAAAGGGGTTGCTTTTGACCAATAGACACCACATAAAAGGGGTACAAAAGCTGTTACAAGCGTCACTTTATAAGCACTTTCTACCATCTTAAAAATGGATAACTCTGAATTCATGGCAATAATGGTCACCATTACACTAAACACCAAGGTCGTTACTCGCATGATGAGGAGATATTGTTCTGGAGTTAACTCTTTAAAAAATCCCTTAACGATGTTTTCAGAAAATGATACTGAAGGTGCGAGAAGAGTTGCGCTAGCACAACTTTTAATGGCCGATAGTAGTGCTCCAAAGAAAATAACTTGGGCAAATAAGGGGGTTTGACTCAAAATTAATTGCGGCAGAATTAATTGTGAATCCGTTTTTAGTCCTTCTTTTACCATTTCTGGGTCAAGCATATTGGCTGAATAGGCCAAAATCATGGGAATAAAAGCAAAACAAAAATACAGTACGCCACCTAAAATAGCCGCTCTTTGAGCAATTTGTACCGTTTTTGATGAGGTTACTCGTTGAAAAACGTCTTGTTGGGGAATAGACCCTAGCATCATGGTACATAAGGCGGCAATAAAACCCATAATTTCTGCAAAATTGGCTTTCGGGAAAAAATTAAATAAGCCTGCATTATTAGCGTGTTCTACGACGTTTACGACACCTCCAGCCATGCCCGTAACCTCATGGCCGATAAACAATAGGCCAAGAACAATAATGATCATCTGCAAAAAGTCGGTTACAGCAACTGCCCACATACCGCCGAAAAGTGTATAAATTAAAACACTACCAGAGCCAATTAACATGCCAACATCACGCGATATTTCCCCGCCAGATACAACATTAAACACCAATCCAAGTGCCATAATCTGCGCTGATACCCATCCTAAATAGGACGCAGCAATACATAATGTGATCAACACTTCCACGGTACGGCCATATCGATCCTTATAAAAATCTCCAATTGTGAGATATTTAGCCTGGTAGAGAGGCTTCGCAAAAAACAAACCAACTAAAATTAGACACATAGAAGAGCCAAAGGGGTCTGCAACTACACCGGCTAAACCCTCCTGCAAGAACGTTGCTGGCGCGCCCAATACAGCTTCTGCTCCAAACCACGTTGCAAATACAGTCGCAGTCACGACATACATCGGTAATGAATGCCCAGCAGCAGCAAAGTCAGTTGCGTTTTTTACTTTTAAGGATGCCAATAAACCAATGGCCACTGAGATTACCCAGTAGATAAGAACGAACCAAAGTAACATGAGATTACCTAGACAACGTTAAGAAAAGATAAGTAAACGCTCCACCTAAAAGAGCACCAATACTAAAAATGCTTACAGTGTTTGTATGAAAGTTAAATCTTTTTTGCTTTTCTATTAAATTAATTATCTCTTGCAATTGATTCTGTTTTTTAGCATGAACTTCTAGCTCTAAATAGGTTGTGATCAGTCTAGGAATGGTTGGTAATTTTTGCGCCCAATGTGGAGCCTCAGACTTTAATTTCTCCCAAAACCCTTTGAATCCAACTTGTTGATTCATCCAAGTTTGCATAATCGGTTTGACTGTTTGCCACAAGTCTAAATCAGGGTCTAATTGACGACCTAGTCCTTCTACATTTAATAAAGTTTTTTGTAATAGGGTCAGCTGTGGTTGAATTTCAACTTTGAATCTTCTTGAAGTCTGAAAGAGTCGCATCAAAACAATCCCTAAAGAGATATCTTTTAAAGGACGATCAAAATAAGGTTCACACACTGCACGAACAGCACCTTCTAGTTCTTCAACCTTGGTTTCAGGAGGTACCCACCCTGACTCAATGTGAAGAGCAGCTACGCGATGGTAATCTCGATTAAAGAATGCTAAGAAATTTTGTACCAAATAGTTTTTATCTAATTCAGATAATGTGCCTACAATGCCAAAATCTAAAGAAATTAAACGCCCAAATGTTTGCGGGTCAAGACTGACCATAATATTTCCTGGGTGCATATCGGCATGAAAAAATCCATGCGCAAACGCCTGCGTAAAAAATACCTCAACACCGTCAACAGCCAGCAACTTCAAATCTACCCCCGCGGCTTTTAAGTCATCCAATCGGCCAATGGATATGCCATACATACGCTCCATCACCATCACGTTGATATGGCATAAATCCCAATATACTTCTGGAATCATGATTTTATTTGAGCCTTCAAAGTTTCTTCTTAATTGGCTACAGTTTGCGGCTTCTCGTAACAAATCTAATTCATCATGAATCGTTGTATCAAAACCAGATACAACTTCTTTTGGCTTTAATCGCTTGCCATCGTAGGAAAATTTTTCAATCAAACCTGCAAGGCTATGCATCAAAGCTAAATCACTCTCAATCACATCTAAAATATTGGGGCGCAATACTTTAATCGCTACATGTTTGCCTTCCCACTCTGGATATTTGCTATTACCCCTGAGAACAGCAAAATGTACTTGCGCAATGGATGCGCTTGCTATAGGTGTTGCATCAAATGATTTGAATACCTCGTCAATTGGTAATTGCAGTGCTTTTTCAATAATTTCTCGTGATAAATCATTGGAAAATGGTGGAACGTCATCTTGGAGTTTAGCTAACTCATCAGCAATATCTTCAGGTAGTAAATCTCTTCTTGTAGAAAGTACTTGGCCAAATTTAATAAATACAGGCCCTAAGGACTCCAAGGCAAGGCGTATTCTTTGTCCTCGAGCCAAGCCTCTTGAAGGAGAAAATAACGACATGGGAAGTGTCAGAACACTAAAAACACCTGGCTTTAATACGGTTCTTAATAAGCCAAAAAGATCATATCGCCAAAGAATAAAGAAAATTCGGAAGATACGGTTAACTTTTTGCATTATGTTGAATGTGTTTGTGTGCTGTTAAAAGCTTGCTCAAGTTGATTCACTTTTTTTTCAGCTCGGTCAATTTGATCGCGTAATAAGCGCAATTCGGATTTAAAGTCGCTCATTTGCTGACTATCTACCAGAATACTTTTTTCATATACCAAGTAATCTCTGATTCCACCTTTTAAATCATTCATCGCAAGTTGGGTTTGACGCAACATTTTTTGAGATTCTAAGACTACTCTTCTTGCTGTAGCATCGCCTAAAATTTTAGATAAGTCCTCTTCAACCTCCCATTTAAGATCAGCTGCTAAACGATTTAACTCTGCAGCAAAGTCGATATCTCCAGAAATTCTGACAAATTTCATGGCTCCGGATTTACCTTCTTTCAGAAAAGTCCAAATGGCTTCTTGCGGAATTGTCAAACTGACTGAGGGTGGATTAGTACGATCACTTGCATTTACAAATATGCCTTCTTGTATCTCTATTTGAAAATCCCCAATAGGCAAAGTAATAGCGATTGACTGCCCTTCTCTAGGAAGAAGAAGGTTATGAGCCCAGCGTTCTTGTTCAATCAGATGATTTAAGGATCTTAATACGACGGAAGGAGCTGGCACATGAGCCATGATTAAAACTTATACCCAATGTGTAAAGCAACAATACCGCCAGATAGTGGATAAACTTCTACTTGATCGAAGCCAGCATCAAGCATCATTCCCTTGAGAGTTTCTTGATCAGGATGCATTCGAATAGACTCTGCTAAATAACGATAGCTTTGAGCATCACCAGCTATTTTTTCACCAAGCCAAGGTAAAACCTTGAAAGAATACAAGTCATAGATTGGTTTAATCAGATCAACCGGTTGAGAAAACTCTAGCACCATCGTTTTACCTCCGGGCTTTGTTACACGACACATCTCTTTCAGTGCAACTTCTTTATGCGTCATATTGCGTAAGCCAAAAGAGACTGTGACTAAATCAAAATGGTTTTTTGTAAAAGGAATTTTTTCAGCATCTAATTGCACGCACGGAATAATTACCCCTTGATCGATCAACCGATCTCTACCAACTCGTAACATGGAAGAATTGATATCGCTTAACCAAACTTCGCCAGATTTCCCAGCTTTTTTTGCAAATGCTAATGCTAAGTCTCCAGTACCCCCAGCAATGTCTAAAACATTTTGACCGGGCAAAACATTGGCACTATTAATGGTAAACATTTTCCAGATCCGATGAAGTCCCATCGACATTAAATCGTTCATTAAGTCGTAGTTACTCGCTACAGAATGAAATACTCCTGCAACCTTTTCTGCTTTTTGCGACTCATCAACTTTTTCAAATCCGAAATGGGTCTGTACCATGTGTGATCCTGGAAATTATTTTTTCATTGGAGCATCGCGGTCTAAACCAGCCTGAGCTAATTTATCCAAATGCTCTTGCCAAATCTGTTCTTGGTTCAGGCAAAGCTCATACAAATATTCCCATGAGAATAATCCAGAATCATGGCCGTCAGTAAAAGTGGGTTTAATTGCGTAATGGCCTACTGGTTCAACACTTAAGATACTGATATTACGCTTGCCGGTTTGAAGTATCTCTTGACCGGGTCCATGTCCCCTGACTTCGGCGGATGGGGAGACAACTCTTAAAAACTCAAATGGAAGTCGATAGTTATTACCATCTTCATAACCAAGTTCAAGAACTTTTGATTGTTGGTGAACAACAAGTGACTGAGGAATTAATGGCTTCATCAAACAAGTACTCTTTCAATACCACCAGAATTAGCACTATTGACATAATCAGCCATCCAATTCTCACCTAACAAATGACGTGCCATTTCAACCACAATATAGTCGGCAGTTGTTCCTGAATCATCATTAAAACGAGATAGTCCTTGTAAACAAGATGGGCAACTCGTAAGAACTTTTACGTTACCTGAAAAGCCATCATCAT
>Ga0214921_10007839_pt1 | contig 14077 bp, 15 predicted proteins | sample LL1505_MetaG_FD_177992 | JGI IMG/M metagenome (GOLD analysis project Ga0214921, IMG submission 177992) | Freshwater microbial communities from Lake Lanier, Atlanta, Georgia, United States - LL-1505 | ecosystem: Environmental > Aquatic > Freshwater > Lake | place: USA: Georgia | collected... | reverse complement strand
GCTTTTCCAAATCCGACAATCGAAGCCACATTCTGCGTTCCACCCCGCCGAGCGTTCTCCTGACTCCCTCGCAAGAGAGGCGTAAACTTCACCCGGCGATTCACATAGAGGCCGCCGACCCCCTTGGGAGCATAGATTTTGTGTCCAGAAAAACTCATGAAGTGGACGCCCGCCCCCTCTAGGGCCAGCGGCATTTTACCAAAAGCTTGAACAGCATCGATGTGCAGGAGGCATTTTTTCTTTTGCGTGATAGCTGCAATTTCCTGAATCGGAAAAAGTACGCCCGTTTCATTATTAGCCCAAAGTAAGGAAACAATCGCTGTATCCGAGCGGATAGAGGACTCTAAACGTGCCAAATCCAGATGCCCCGAACGATCCACAGGCAGCCAAGTGATCTCATAGCCCCGACGCGCCAGATGCTCACAAAGTTTGATGGTGGCGCTATGTTCGACCGCGCTGGTGACGATGTGACGCTTGTCGGGATCCAAGGCCAACGCGGATTGGATCGCTATGTTGATGGATTCCGTCCCGCAGCTGGTAAAAAGAAATTCGTCCACATGGCATCCCGCCAAAGCAGCCACACCAGTGCGCGCTTGATCGAGCGCCTTCGCTGCCTCACGTCCGAGAGCGTACGCGCTGGAGGGATTCCCGTAGCCGCCTCGCAACCACGGCATCATCGCCTCAAGAACCTCGGGGTCGATTTGCGTGGTGGCATTGTTATCGAGATAAATCACAGAACTCATGGTAGAAGTCTCTGGATTAGCCGTTATATATCCTCATTGCAATCCATGCGTGCGTCAGAACGTGTCATCAAACCCGAAATTCTGGACAACCTCAGTCCAGATTGCCTCCATTGCGATCCGTAGCCGGCAGGATTTTTTGCACTGATCTGAATAGGCATCGGCCATTCAGATCCGAGGTTACATCAGTCAAAGCGGGGTCGTTTTTTTGAAATACCCTTAAACTCCACCCTCTTTTTGCCGATAGTGAGTATGTACCCTTGTGTCATTAAAAAATGGCCGAGGTAACCGAGTTGCGGAACGGAATCCGCTAAAAAACAAAGGAAATGTCAATTGTAACCAATACCAACTTCGCCGCCTCGATGGCAGGTTACAATCTTGAGAGGACTAACCAAAATCTGCTTCGCAGTTTAAACCGCCTTTCGAGCGGTTTGAGAATTAACTCCTCGTCCGACGATGCTGGCGGCTTGGCCGTTTCAATGAAGCTTTCAGCTGCAATTCGTCGCAGCAAAGCCGTTGAAGCTAACGTCGCAAACTCCATTTCTTTTCTTCAAACACAGGATGGGATCATGAGCTCTGCGGATAAAGTCGTCTCTCGCTTGTCCACTTTGGCCACTCTAGCTCTTGATGCGACTAAAAATGCATCGGATGTTACCAACTACGATGCCGAGTTTCAGAGTCTTCAACAGCAACTCGCCCAATTCAGCAGCGAAAAGTTCAATGGGATTTCCCTTTTTATCCCAGAATCATCTACCACAACAGCTGCATCAGCTATTGCTACAAAGCTTACGATGGTGACGTCGGAGAATGCCGCGCAGACAACAGAGATATCTGTCCACCCAATCAACACTGACCCCTGGCTCAATATGCTCATTAACGGGTTTGTTTCCTTTGCTGACCCGAGTGATTCAACTCGCAGGATTTTTGTGCCTAATTCTCCACAGGATATTAATGGCTACTTGGAAACAGGAGAAACTTTCGATTTAGATCAAACTACGACCATAACGCAAAATTGGTCAGATACCTTCTCGCTTCCAGCTGGACACCTCTCACGATCTGCGACTATCCCCGCCCACAACTACATTGACGGGTCCGGAAACACGATAGCCGCCGCAATAGCAGTCACTGTTCCTGTAGCAATCTCGAGCCCTGCCACCCCCCCCCTAACTTCACTCGGTGGTAATAACTACTCAATCACGACATCTCCCTATGTCTCAACGGCCACATACCGCGACTTGGCCGAAAACCTTCGCTCGGGGACTTATGTTGATCCGCTCCATGCTGGAACAACGAGTACATCTTCGCTTACCGTCCAATACACTCCGAGTCCTGCGACCTATACGAGACCTGAGGACGCCTCAACAGGTGCGATCACATTAGATAACCCTTCGGACACAACGACAGAAACGCTCACCCTTGAGCCTTGGACTGGAAATGCAATTGCCTCATCGGCAGCAAATGTTTCCAACTCGACATTAACAAGCAGCTCAGCCGAAGAGTTTGGCGTAGTTGCGCGCATGGCCATACAAAGCCTTGCTAACATGCGGGCCCAAAATGGCGCCGAACAAAGCCAACTTCACTTTTCAAAAGACGTGCTCGCCGGAAATCAGATAAGCCTAGAATCAGCCGTGAGCAGAATCATGGACGTGGATGTGGCCTCTGAAAGCACGCAACTCGCTCGCTTCAGCATCCTACAACAGGCAGGAATAGCCATGAGCGCCCAAGCAAACCAAAGCGCTCAATCACTACTCAAGCTACTCGAACAAAACTAAGGTGCAGTAGAAAATTAGCCTGAAAGGGAATGCTGACCCGAATATCGCGATTTGGTCGTTGCGCCCCTCAAGAACCTCGGGGTCGATTTGCGTGGTGGCATTGTTATCGAGATAAATCACAGAACTCATGGTAGAAGTCTCTGAATTAGCCGTTATATATCCTCATTGCAATCCATGCGTGCGTCAGAACGTGTCATCAAACCCGAAATTCTGGATAACCTCAGTCCAGACGATCCTCGTGCCATTCGAAGCCGACAGGATTTGTGCGTGATCGACGCCATTCTGGGAAACTCCCGATGGATCACATCCCAACTCCAATCCCGCGCGGAAAGCCTCTCGGGCATCGTGGAAATCGGCGCAGGCACTGGCGCACTCTGCAACCGCCTGCATAAGAAGTTCCCAGACTCATTGATCACTGGCCTGGATTTTGTGTCCAGACCTCCCACCCTCGCCCATGGCATTCAATGGAAAAGCGGAGATTTTTTTGACACCCTTCTCGGACTTCATGCGGGGGCATGTATTGGCAGCCTTATTCTCCACCATTTTGCGGCAGGAGTGCTTCGCGAGATCGGAAGAAGGATCGCTCATTTCCCGCTTCTTGTCTTTTGCGAACCGCTCCGCTCGCCTCTTCCCTTGGCGATTTCCAATCTCGTCCTTCCGCTCGTGAGTGAAGTGACCCGTCACGATATGCCCGCCAGTATTTGTGCTGGGTTTCAAAAAGGGGAACTCCCCTTCCTTCTCGGACTCGATCCACAAAAATGGCATGTGCAGGAATCTTCCACATGGCGCGGCTCGTTGCGCCTGCTAGCATGGAGACGTTGAAAAAGCCCATCACTATCGCGGGAGGTGGCCTAGCTGGCCTGTCCCTCGGAATCGCCCTTTGTCGGCATGGTCTGGATGTGACCCTCCACGAAGCCTCCACCTATCCCAGACACCGCGTCTGCGGCGAATTCATCAGCGGGGTTAGTGAGAATACCCTCGCGCAATTGGGAATCACTCAGACTCTCGCCGACGCCGTCTCCCTCACCACAGCTTGCTGGAGTGATGCTGCTGGACCAATCGGTTCCATGAAGGTGACCGGTCGTGGGATTTCTCGGTGGCGGCTCGACGAGAACCTACGGCAAACATTCATCGACCTTGGCGGACGCCTCGTCACGCAGTCCCGCATCCAACCTGCGGCCGGCATCATATGGGCGTCAGGTCGTCCAAAACGTCAGGGATCTTGGCTTGGCCTGAAGTTTCACGTGCGCAACTTGGATCTCATGCACGATCTGGAAATGCACATGGGGGCCACGGGATACCTCGGACTCGCCCGAGTCGAGAATGGTCTGGTGAATGTTTGCGGGCTCTTCCAATCGCATATGGGAACTAAAGCCAAAGGGCCCGCTTTGCTGATCGCCCACCTTCGAGCAGGTGGACTTCAAAAACTCGCCGACCGCCTTGATGCCGCGGATATCGACGCATCCAGCTTCTGCGGAGTGGCGGGATTCCGTCTCGGATCCCAGCCGGGGCCTCCCTTTTCTATCGGAGATTCGGCCTGCATGATCCCTCCATTCACCGGCAATGGAATGTCGATGGCTTTTGAGTCTGCGGAGTGCGCACTGCAACCCGCCATCGACTATGCTCACGGGCATCAAACTTGGGATCAAGCCGCCGCTGCATCCAAAAAAGCGCACCATCAGCGCTTCCGACGCAGACTCACTATCGCGGGGCTCCTCCACTCCCTTCTCACCACCCGATTCGGAATGCGACTGACGACTTCACTCGCCCGCCGTCGGGCCCTCCCTTACGATCTTCTTCTCCAACTTGTGCGCTAAAATGTATCTCCAATCCCTTTCCAGCGCCTTTCCACAAACCGAGACCACTCAGCAAGAATGCCTCGAAGTTCTCCGCTCCTCAGGTTCGCTCGATGCACTCCGTCCACGCTCGATCGAGATTTTGGAAAAGATTCTCACTGGATCATCGGGGATCGAGACACGCCGATTCTGTCCAGAGGACCTTGCCTCGGTATTTCAATCCGATGCGGGCTCCCTGCATCGGCTTTTTGAGGCACATGCCCCGCGTCTCGCCGCACAGGCTCTGACTGCCGCATGTGATCAAGCCTCTGTGCTGCCCAATGAAATCGACGCCCTTCTTATCTGCACCTGCACAGGATATTTGTGCCCCGGCTTGAGCAGTTACGTCTCCGAGAGGCTTGGACTGCGAAACAACATCCTACTCCAGGACCTCCTTGGATTAGGTTGCGGAGCGGCCCTTCCCATGCTCGAAACGTCACGCGGGATTTTAGCGGCATCTCCCCAAGCCCTCGTCGCCACCATCGCAGTTGAGATTTCCTCTGCAGCCTTCTATATCAACGACGATCCCGGCGTCCTCATCAGCCTCTGCCTTTTCGGTGATGGTGCCGCAGCCGCTCTCTGGCGCTCGAGCAACCAGAATGATCAATTCGGATTTTCTGGATTCAAAACCCTGCACAAACCCGAACACCGTGAGAAAATCCGCTTCGTCAATGAGGGTGGACGCCTCAAAAACCAACTTCACCGCTCCGTCCCCTCACTGGCCTCGGATGCCGTTGCCGAACTTTACTCGTCCCGCAGTCGCGATACAGAACGCCTCATCGCGCACACCGGTGGCAGGGACGTCATTGAATCCATCGAGAGAAAGCTTCCCGGAAATTTCCTCACCGACACGCGTGACGTTCTTCGTCGCTACGGCAATATCAGCAGTCCGAGCGTTCTAGTCGCATTGGAGTCCGCACTCCAATCACCCACCCGGCACCTCTGGCTCACGGCTTTTGGCGCGGGATTCGCGGCACACTCCGCCGAACTTCATCGGGACTGATTTTTTCATATCATACCAAAAGCCGCTTGCTTTTGGATTTTAGTAGAGGGGCACAGCGCGTCTCGCCTGTGTGCTGCGTTCTGCCCCTTTGGTTCCGATGGGGAGGGTGCGAGAAAGTAGACCCGTATCCACACGGCCGAGACGGCCATGCCCCCCTTTTCCGCTGCAAAGTCCAATTTCAAAGGGACAATGGTATCACCCCCATTTTACTGGGATGGCGGATTCAAACGCCGGTGACATTCACGGCCAATTGCCGGGTATGCCGCATCACTCGGTGCTCAAACAAAAATATCCCCTGCCAAGTTCCAAGCACCATACGTCCTGCGGAAATCGGGATCACCTCGCTTGTGCGCGTGAGGGCCATTCGGATATGAGAAGTCATGTCATCCGGCCCCTCCATCGTGTGCACATACCCCTCGCCCTCTTCGGGAACCATCCGCTCGAAAAATGAGACCAGATCTTGCGCAGCGGAGGGATCCGCATTTTCAAATATCACCAGGCTGGCACTCGTGTGACGCACGAAAACAGTCACCGTTCCGTCCTTTACTCCCGCTTGTCTCACCGTGCGTGCGACCTGCCCAGTCACATCATATAGTCCCTTTCCTGTCGTCTTGACTTCAAAAAATGTGGTTTCCGATTTCACCATTCCATTTTATCCCACGCCCGCCTTCAAATGCACAAAAAATCATTGCGCCTCAATGAAATTCTGGTTTAATCACCCCTCCATTTGGTAATGCCATCGGCATTACTCGATACTATGCGCGGTTAGCTCAGTGGTAGAGCACCTCCCTGACACGGAGGGGGTCAGAGGTTCGAAACCTCTATCGCGCACCACCTCAAACACTCGTTGAGGTTTGAATCCACTCATTCTACTGGCTTTTTTTCATTTTGCATAGAATTGACCCAAAAAAGGCAAAAGAGATACCCTTTCAGGCAAACCTTGGCAGCAATGCCGGATTGGAGAATATCCGAATTCCATAGAGCGAAGCGAGAATACCTGAACCCTCTCTTCAAAATCTGGTTCCAATGATATTCTGGCACCAGCTAAAAAAAGAGAGAACCTCCTCTCTGAGCATAAAAAAAGAGGGGCTGTTGCCAGCCCCTCGATGAGGAATTTTGTATTGGAGTCTCGAGCCTCTTAGCGTTTCGAGAACTGGAAGCGCTTGCGGGCGCCGGGTTGACCGGGCTTCTTACGCTCTTTCATACGTGGATCACGTGTGAGGAGGCCTTCCGCTTTGAGAGGGATGCGAAGTTCTTCGTTCACTTCCAGAAGGGCGCGGCTGATGGCGAGACGCATGGCGCCGGCTTGACCATTGATTCCGCCTCCAGTGGTTTTCACCAAGAGATCGTAGGAATGAATCCCGTTGGCGATCTCCAAAGGACGGAGGATTTGGTTTTGAAGCGAGATGCTGACAAAATAATCAGTGAAGTCTCGACCGTTGACTTTGATCGCGCCTGTTCCAGGCTGCATGCGAATAGATGCAACAGATGTCTTGCGACGGCCGGTTGTTTGAATGGGTTCGGATTTGCTCATGCTATCGGGTCTTAGACTGCTTTTGGATTTTGTGCGGTGTGAGGGTGATCAACGCCGGCATAAACCTTGAGTTTGCCATAGAGAGCGCGACCGAGGCGATTGTGCGGGATCATACCGCGGACAGCGCGCTCGATGAGGAGTTCCGGGCGACGCTCGCGACGGGCGCGGAATGTCTCAGATTTGTGTCCACCGACATAACCGGAAAAGCTCATGTAGGTTTTCGCTACTTCCTTTTTGCCGCCGACGGTAACTTTGGAAGCATTGAGGACTACCACGAAATCGCCAGTGTCGACGTGAGGTGTAAATATAGCTTTGTTTTTTCCACGAAGCAGGTTGGCAGCTTGGACCGCGACGCGACCGAGAGGCTGGTCGGCGGCGTCAATGACCCACCAGTTGCGCTTCACCTCTTCGGATTTGGCTGAGTATGTTTTCATCTATGATTTGTTGAGAGTCGGGCAGTGTGAAGGAGAGAAGTCGGTCTGTCAAATGAAGACGACAATTTTTTTAAACTTTCTTGCGCGGTGGGCTGAGGGGTGATTGCAACTGCAACCCTAGGACTTCTACTGCTGGCGAACCACCGCCATAAGGCCTTTGGTGTTTTTCGATAAAGGGCCGATATTCCAGAGCAGGAAGCCTCCATGCGAGCGGGGAGTGATGTTTTTTTCTAGTTTGAGCTGGGTGTTAATTTCAGCGACCGGCCACCCGTGAGAGGACAAGCGATCCACGGCGATACCTGGGAGAATCGGGATATTGCGGGGGTTGACTGTGGGATTGCGCCACCAGCGCAACAAGGATGAGAAACTTTGGGGACCGCCCTCCTTCCAATAGAGCTGAGGGGCCAAATAATCCACCCACCCAGCTCGCATCCACGTCACGGGATCCGAAAAAAGCTCATTAAGTTGATCGACTCCCGCTTTGACGTCGGCAGGAGCTCCTTTGGTGTAGATGCCGAAGGGACTCACTCCAAATTTCAAGCCTGGCCTTACCGAATGGACGGTCTGGCTAAGCTCGCGAATGAGGGTATTGACGTTACTTCGACGCCAGTCGGCCTTCGAAAGGGAGCCACCGGAGGAACGGTAGGCGGCGTAAGTTTTCTCATCCGGAAAATGCGGAGCCCCCCCTTTGGCTGTCGGATAGGGGTAGAAATAATCATCCAAGTGAACGCCAGAGAGATCGTAGCGAGTCACGAGATCGCGGACGACCGCGTTAATGTGGTTGCGGACCGCAGGAGCACCGGGATCCATCCAAAGCACACTGCCAATCTGATAGGTGAATTGAGGAAAACGTTTGCTCACATGCATCGGGGATCTCGGCAGTGACGCGCTGGCGGCGGCACGGTAGGGGTTGAGCCACGCATGCACCTCGAGTCCGCGTTGCTGGGCTTGGGCGATAAAAAAAGCCAGCGGATCATAGCCCGGCGAGCGACCCTGAGTGCCAGTGAGGTAGCGGCTCCAAGGCTCGATCTGCGAAGCGTAAAGAGCATCCCCCTCTGGCCGCACCTGAAGGAGAACGGCATTGAGCCCTGCCGCTTTCGCTGCGTCAAGAAGTCGAACCGCCTCCCCTTTCTGCGCCTCGGCGGACAATCCTTCCTTGGATGGGAAATTGATATTGTAAACAGACGAGATCCAAGCCCCTTGGAAGTCGGCGAAACACGGAAAAACAGAGGCAAGAAGGAAAAGGAAGGCGAGGATGTTTTTATTCGTTTTCATCAATAGTTGAAGGATTCCGCAGGTGGTTCGGTTTCAGAAATCGCGCTGGCTTCGATCACCGCAATATGGCGGCCACCCTCGACCGGGAATGTGGCTTTGCCAAGGACTTTCACCCATGTCATTTCCGGAAATTGGGTGCCAGGTTTCGCCTGAACCGTGATCGCGACCGGTCGAGCGTCCGCCGCACAGCACATCACAAAAAGCCGCATCAATTGGAATCGGTCGCCATTCGGATTACCCGTTCGCATTGAAATGAACTGGCCCTTCACCTCCACGTCCTTGTTCTCAAAATCGGCCCGCATTCCCTCTTCCGAAGCGCCATAGAGGAGATCCACCGTCTCGGCGATGATGTATCCTTCGGCGTTTTTTTTCAGATAAAGGGAAGGATCCATCATACTTCCATCCACGGGAGCCCCCGATTCCCCCGGCAAGTCGGGATCGACTGGGGAACTGAATGTCGGAAGTTCAGCACTGTCGGTCACGATGCCTCGATTCATCACGGTGCTCGCGCTAAAGCGTCCTTGGGATATCCAAACGGCGCAAAGAAGAGGAACGAGAAGGAGGGCGATAGCCAAGATTCCTCCGCCAAAAGGATGCCGAGAACCACAGTCATTAGCTTGGGACTGCCCTGTAGTCTGGAATGTGAAAAGCAAGGTTCCGGATATGGCGAGGAGCATTATTCCCGCGATGAAGGTGGGGATATGAAAGTCCGGGTGCAAATAGGAATCGATTCGTCCCGACAGTTGAAAGTAAACGAGAATGATTCCCCATACGAGCAGGATGGCAGAGGCCGAGAATCGGGAGGTCTTTGCACTCATAGGGCGATCACAGAAAGCCGAACGCAAATCAGCCCGATCAACACAAAGAGCCCGACCGCAAGACCGAATACAAATCTTCGTCGGAAGACAGCCGCGTAAATGAACACCAACTTGAGATCCATCATCGGACCAAATACCAGAAATGCCAACTTCGCAACGGCAGGGAATGTAACGAACGTTGCGGCCACAAAGGCATCCGAGGAGCTGCATAGAGCCAATATGCCAGCCAGCGCCATCATGGAAGGCACGGCCAACCAATCGTGCAGGGCCAGCGGCAGTAAGAGAGATTGATCGACCGCCGTTCCAAATACCGAGGCAGCCGCCGCGCCCACGATGAAATAAAGCATCACATCCAGAAAATCCCGAACTCCGGCATCCATCGCAGCAACGAGCCGCCGAGACAGCGGAGCGCCACCACCTCCCCCCGCATTAGCAGACCCAAGGGCGACCGACTCTAGGATTTCTTTTTTAAGCACCGAGCCGATGGAAAGATTGTAAACCGCAATGCCCGCGAGGGCGGCGATAAAAAATCCCAGTCCGAGCCGAAGGACAGTGAATTCCGCCGCCCCCTGCCCCCGAAATGCCGCATAGGTACTGAGCGCCGTGATCGGATTCACGATCGGCGCTGCGAGCATGTAGGCCACGGCATTCGATACCGGAAGACCCTTCGCAATCAGGCGGCGGATCACCGGCACAATGCCGCACTCGCACATCGGAAAGACCAACCCCAGAAGCGCGCTCACGCAGACCCCGGCAAACGGACTGCGAGGAAGGAACCTCGTCATCACTCGAGCCGGCAGGAACTGGTCGATCAGACCCGACATCAATGTTCCCAAAAGAATAAAAGGCACGCCCTCCAGCAACACACTGAGAAAGGCATACGAAAAATCGGGCAGACTGAATGAAAACCAAGGTTGATTCATGCGTTGGGTGATTTTTTATTTTGCGCAAGATAGCACCATTCCCACGAAACTAATCGGGATACAGCTCACCCAGCAACTTCGAACGAGGTGATTTATCCAGACTTGTTGTCGGAGCGCGGTCGCGTATTATTGTATCTCCATCTTCTATGCACCAAGGCTCTCTTGCTCTTCTTCTCCACGCCCATTTGCCATGGGTGCGGCACCCGGAACACGAGGAATTTCTGGAGGAGGATTGGCTCTTCGAGGCCATCACGGAGTGTTACATTCCTCTTCTGAAGATGCTGCGCCGGATGGTGACCGAGAAAATCCCGCTCAAGATCACCTTCACCCTCACCCCGAGCCTCTGCGCCATGCTTCGGGATCCGCTTTTACAAAAACGCGCCGAACGCTATCTGGAGCGGGGCTACGAACTCGCCCGGATGGAGATCGACCGCACATCGAACGATGCGGCGGTGAACGGAATCGCCCGCCATTATCAACACGTCTTCCGCGAATCCCTCGATTTTTATCAAAAAGAAATCAACCGCGACATCGTCGGGGCATTTGCCCAACTACAAAAAGACGGCATCATTGAAATCATCACCTGCGCGGCCACCCACGGATTTCTGCCACTCATGGAGATTGTTCCCGAGGCCATGCGGGCTCAGGTGCTCATCGGGCGCGACTACCACCGCGACTGTTTCGGACGCGATCCGGAAGGCATTTGGCTTCCCGAGTGTGCCTACGTGCCCCACATTGACCGCATTCTCCAAGAAGCCAATCTCCGCTGGTTCATTGCCGATGCCCACGGTCTCATGTATGGAGAACCTCGTCCGCGTTTCGCGATTTACGCTCCGTATTTCACGCCCGCCGGCCCAGCGGTCTTCGGCCGCGATCGGGAATCCAGCAAGCAGGTCTGGAGCGCAAGAGAAGGTTATCCCGGCGACCCAGCCTACCGCGATTTCTACCGCGATATCGGCATGGATCTCCCCGAAGACTACCTCCACACCGTTCTGCCAAGCACTGGCTTTCGGCGAAATACAGGCTTCAAGTACCATCGCATCACAGGATCCCCCCAAAAGGAAATCTACAATCGAGGGTGGGCAATGGCGGCAGCGGATCACCATGCGTGGGACTTCATGCAAAACCGGGTACGCCAGATCGAGCACCTGCGAACGATGTTGCCCGTCGAGCCGATCATTGTAAGTCCGTTCGATGCCGAGCTATTCGGACACTGGTGGTATGAGGGCCCCCAGTTTCTCGATCTTTTTCTGCGCAAAGCCGCCTACGACCAGAAGACCTTCCGCCTCACGACGCCGAGCGACTATTTGAAAGAAAATCCCACACAGCAGATGGTATCTCCCTCTCCATCGAGCTGGGGAAACAAGGGCTATTGGGAGGTCTGGCTCGATCATTGCAACGCTTGGATCTACCCGCACCTTCATGCCGCGGCGCGACGAATGACAGAGATGGCAAGAAAGCATGCCTCGACCCGCGATCCCCTCCTGCTCCGCACGCTCCGTCAACTCGCCAGAGAACTCCTGCTGGCGCAATCCAGCGACTGGGCCTTTCTGATGAAAACCGGAACGGCTGTGGAATATGCCACCAAGCGAACGAACGACCACATTCTCCGATTCACCCGCATCTACGAGTCGCTGGCATCCGGCGCCGTCGATGAGGGCCTCCTCGCCGCTTGCGAGGACCGTGACAACATTTTTCCAGATGTGAATTGGAAACATTACCTGTGAAACATATCGCCTTCGTTTTTTTGGCTCTTTTAGTGCTTCTCCAACCTGCACGAGCGGAAGGCGACGACATCACCTTTGCCGTCCCCAGTCCCGGCCGGATCACCCTCGGGGTTTTTGACAAAGCCGGAAAACTCGTTCGCACTCTTCACGCCATGGATGGGGAGGACGCCTTCCGCATCGGACTCAATGGCTACATCACCAAATGGGATGGCTTGGACGATGCCGACAATAAAGCCCCTGCTGGCCATTACCACGTTCGCGGCTACCTGATCGAGGATGTGACCGTGGAAGGTGAGGCGTTTCATTTCAACGATTGGACGACCGACGAGGACGATCCATCGCTTTGCCATATAGTGGACTTCGCCTTTCTTCCGGGGGGCGATGTCTTGCTGCTCGCCATTTCCGCCGATGGCTCGCTCCTCGCAACAAGGTATTCAACCGAATCTGGTTTCGTTTGGGTGAAGGAAATCGGTGCCGGTCCCTCCACGAATACAACCAACCTGGCTACCAATCCCACCTCCGCCATCATCCAGCATGCAGGGAAATGGCATTTACTCGATTTACAAACCGGCACCCCACTCTCGGATCCCCTTCCTCTTCACTCGGAGTCCCCACGCGCCATCGCGGCCCTTCCCTCTGCACTCTTTGGATCGTTAGAAAGATCCATCATTTCCTTCTCTCTCCCTAGCATGGAGGCCCAACCTGCCATTGCCGCCCCAGTTTCCCTCACCTCCATCGATGCGGACACTGGGGTCCTCGCGGGGACTGGAAACGGGAGCGTTTGGATTGCTGAGGATTTGCGAACATTTCAAAACATCCCGATCTCGGCTCAATCCATTTCCCTCGGTGCCGAGAAAACATTTTGGTTTGTGAGCGCTGATGGCTCCAATGCTGTCAGGCAGGCCAACTTCAAGGGGGACATCCTTCGCGAACTCGATCACGAACCCGGCTCACCTCAGCCCCAAAAGATCCACGCTTCACGCACGAGCGATATTTTTGCCGTTCTCGAAACATCATCCGACTCCGAGCGTCTTCGGGTTCTGTCACGCGCCGCAAATGGCGAATGGACCGTGGACTGGGAAAAAACGATCCGCGAATCAAAATCCTTCGGATACGTCAATGGCGACGTCTCGCCCACCGCGCAAGACACTCCCCAAACCGACTCCCTCCGCTTTCGGCTTGAGGAAAATCCCCTCACGGGCGAAAAGCAAGATCTCACTCTGCGCGTCGTTTTTGACGAGAATGGCACCCGACTCTCAACTCCAGATGGTCTTCCTATCTTGAGTGTCAGCCAGCGATCAGGCATCAGTCGTGCTGTTATCCGCCGCGGCGAAGAACCAAATAGCACTCATTTACTCCAAGGTGATGGGGCGACCGTTGAAGAGTTTCGGATTCAAGGACTGGAAAAAATCATTCCTCTCAATGCAGGGGGCATCGAGCTCAAGTAAAAATCAAATAAATTTTCCATATGAGGGATAGAATTATCTTGATCGAAGGGTCACATGCGCATACATCTCATACATGGGTCGCCCGAGGAAGCTCACAGAGCCAGTTAAAATCAATCTGATTCTTGAAAAAGAGACTAAAGCCAGTGCTATAGCCGTTGCACTGGAGCGAAAAATCAGTGTGAGCCGTCTATTTGAAGCCCTCCTTTTCAAAGAACTTGCAGCGAATGTGACCTCCAAACCGACTTCCTCTGAAAACAAAAAAACTCCTGAAATATGCCTCACGTGCGGAGGCGATGCTTCAGGAGTTAATGAGCTTACTGATCCGGTCACCCCAGAACAGCAGGCGATTTAAAAATCAATACTGTCCAGAATGAACCGGTGCCACGGGAGCGTAGGCCTGGTGCAAGGGCTGGGACTGCTGAACGGGCTGTGCGTATTGGGCTGCAGAATCGTGCGAAGGTGCGAAATAGCTTGGTTGGACAGCCTGACGGCGCATCCACTCAGCTTCGACCAAGTCTTCAAAAAGTTGAGAAATGGAGCGACGACGACGTGTAGCCAGATGCTGTGC
>Ga0214921_10007835_pt1 | contig 14082 bp, 10 predicted proteins | sample LL1505_MetaG_FD_177992 | JGI IMG/M metagenome (GOLD analysis project Ga0214921, IMG submission 177992) | Freshwater microbial communities from Lake Lanier, Atlanta, Georgia, United States - LL-1505 | ecosystem: Environmental > Aquatic > Freshwater > Lake | place: USA: Georgia | collected... | reverse complement strand
GTTTCGATTTATATTTAGTAGATATCTATGGTTTATTAGACCGTCAAAAAGTTTATGGTTACCCCGATGACGCCGAGCGTTTTACTGCTTTTCAAATTGCGGTGGTGCACTGGATGTCGCATTGGAATCACAAACCATCTGTGGTGCATTGTCACGATTATCATGCAGGTCTCATACCATTCATGATGCAGCATTGTTATGATTATCAAAATTTAAAAGAGGTACCAACAGTAGTAACGATACACAATGCGCAGTACCAGGGTTGGATGGATTGGAATCAATCAATATTAATTCCTAGCTGGGACTTGTCAAAAAAAGGATTACTCGATTGGAACAATGCCATCAATCCACTTGCTGCCGCCATTAAGTGTACCTCCAAAATTACAACGGTAAGTCCTAGCTATATGCTTGAATTGATGCATCATGCCAATGGGCTCGAATCTTTATTTGCTTTAGAAAAAAATAAGTGTGTTGGTATTTTAAATGGAATTGATCATGACGTTTGGAATCCTGCAACAGATACTAACTTAGCATGCAGTTATACCGTTAAAACAGTGATGGAAGGAAAGCAAAAAAACAAAGAAAAAATTTGTAGCCAGTTCGGGTTAGATGCATCACTGCCACTTTTTGTTTTTATAGGAAGATTGGTAGGTGAAAAAGCTGCAGACGTTTTACCAGCAGCTATTGCTCAAGCGATTCAAACCTATGGTGCAAAAGCTTCTTACATGATTTTGGGAAGTGGTGATCATGCAGTTGAGCATGCACTTAGTAATCTAGCTGCTTCAAATGTTAATGAACTACAAGTATATATTGGATACAACGAAATCTTAAGTCACCAGCTGTATGCTGCCGCCGACTTTTTACTGATGCCTTCCAGAGTAGAACCCTGTGGTTTAAATCAACTCTATGCCATGCGTTATGGAACGGTACCCATGGTGCGAAGCACTGGTGGACTTCAAGATACGGTTGTAGATATGGGCGATGTGGGCGGTTATGGAATTAGATTTACACACGCTAGTGTAGGTGATATTATAGATTCTATTGGCCGTGCCATTGAGGTATTTGATCATACAACACAATTGTTGTGGATGCGACAAACCATGATGCAAATCAATCATAGTTGGGAGCAAACGGTTCAGTCCTATACCAATGTTTACAAGTCACTTTAAATTTTTTATGCTAAAAAAATAAACGAATGAGTACGATTTCAAAATCTGTTTTAGCCGTTATTTTAGGAGGCGGCGCTGGTTCAAGATTGTTTCCATTAACAGTGAGTAGATCCAAACCTGCCGTGCCTATTGCAGGTAAGTACAGGCTCGTAGATATACCCATTAGTAATTGTATTAATAGTCATATCAACCGCATGTTTGTGTTGACACAGTTTAATTCTGCGTCACTGAATAAGCATATCAAAAATACCTATCACTTTAGCGCCTTTAGTAGTGGCTTTGTAGACATTTTAGCAGCCGAGCAAACCCCCGACAATCCAGGCTGGTTCCAGGGCACTGCAGACGCCGTACGTCAATCACTTCGTCATATTTCTAATTTAGATTTTGAATACATTTTAATATTAAGTGGTGATCAATTGTATCAAATGGATTTTAGTGAAATGTGGCAAGCGCATATGGCTAAAGGGGCTGATATTTCAATTGCAACCATTCCTGTAGATAGTAGAGACGCTCCCGAGTTTGGTATATTAAAAACCAATCAAGAAAATTTAATTACTTCTTTTATAGAAAAGCCTGCACCTGACCTTTTATCAAATTGGACAAGTGATACCGGCGAGGCGATGCAAGCGGCTGGTAAAAATTATTTGGCTTCCATGGGTATCTATATTTTTAGTAAAAAAGCACTCTATCATTTGCTCAATGAAGTGCATCCAAATGCCACCGATTTTGGAAAAGAAATTATGCCACAGGCGATTGGCTCTTATAAAGTTGTGAGTTTCCAATATGATGGCTACTGGACAGATATCGGAAATATTTATTCTTTTTTTGAGGCCAATATTGGTCTTACAGATGATGTTCCATCGTTTAATTTATTTGATAATGCTAAAACGGTTTATAGTCGTGCTCGTATGTTGCCTCCTGCAAAAATTAGCGGCACAAGGCTTGATAAAAGTATCATCGCTGAAGGGTCCATTATACATGCCAGTGCCATCGAACAATCTGTGGTGGGTATTAGAGCTAGAATAGGAAAAGGAACCACCATTTCTAATGCCTATGTAATGGGTAACGATTATTACGAAACCCTCGAACAAATACATGAAAATACAGCTGCCGGTAAGCCGCTCATTGGAATCGGAGAGCGCTGTGCCATCGAATCTGCTATTATTGACAAAAACTGCCGTATAGGTAACGACGTAATCATAAAAGGAGGGAAACACCTCGCCAACGCCGATCACCCCTTGTACGCTGTTAAAGACGGTATTGTGGTGGTCAAAAAAATGGCCATTATTCCCGACGGATTTGTGATTGAGTAAGTGTTTGGATAAGTTTTTTACCTATTTTAGTGGATATGTATTTTTTACACATTGCTAAATACGATTGCTATGTCAAATTCATCCGCTAATCCAGCGCCCCAACTTGGCGTGAAACCCAAACCAAGGTTAACCCTGGGCCAAATCTTTTTTATGAGTTTTGGTTTTTTGGGTATTCAATTTGGGTTTGCACTTCAAAATGGTAATGCCAGTCGAATACTTCGATCTTTTGGTGCCGACGTAGATCAACTCCCAGCATTTTGGATAGTAGCGCCCCTTATGGGTATGCTCGTGCAACCACTTATTGGTCATTATAGTGATAGAACCTGGAATAAAATAGGTAGAAGAAAACCTTATTTTTTAGCAGGGGCTTTACTTTCTTCTATCGCGCTTTTGTTTTTGCCCAACGCAGGTGCATTTGCATCTGTAGTTCCGGCACTTTGGATTGGAGCAGGAATAGTCATGATCATGGACGCATCTTTTAATGTTGCGATGGAACCATTTCGAGCACTCGTTGCGGATAATTTACCAGACGCGCAAAGTACAAGTGGATTTGCCGTTCAAACATTTTTAATTGGAGTTGGAGCTGTTGCAGGATCTGAATTACCTAACTGGTTGGCAAAACTTGGGTTTTCTCAAGAAGCAGGCCCATCTGGTGTTGCAGACAATATTAAGTATGCATTTTATATTGGCGCTGCTGTTTTTATCATGGCTATTTTAGTAACGGTATTTTTTTCTAAAGAATACGCACCTGCCGAATATGAGCAGTATCATGGCGTACAATCAGAAGCAACAAAAAAAGCAGGCTTATCAGAAATTTTTGTTGATTTCAGAAAAATGCCACGCACCATGAAACAACTTGGACTTGTTCAATTTTTTTCGTGGTTTGCACTTTTTAGTATGTGGGTTTTTACAACTGATGCTGTTGCAACACATGTTTATAAATTAGCGGGGGATGATGTTTTGTCTGTGGCTTACAATGATGCAGGTAATAAAGTGGGTTCTGCATTTGGAACTTACAATTTAGTGGCTGCTATTTATGCGCTTTTTTTGCCGGTGGTTGCTAAATTTTTAGGTCGAAAGGGCACGCATGCTTTTTCTTTATTTGCCGGTGGTATTGGACTAATATCTATTTATTTTATTAAAGATCCGGCTATGCTAACCTATTCTATGATAGGCGTCGGTCTTGCATGGGCTAGTATTTTAGCCATGCCGTATGTAATTTTGTCTGGTTCTATTCCTGCAGGAAAGCTTGGTATTTACATGGGTATTTTTAATTTCTTTATTACACTACCTCAAATTATCAATGGTATTTGTGGTGGTTGGATTGTGAAACATATTTACGGCGGACAACCTATCTATGCAATTGTATTAGCAGGATTTTTAATGCTCTGCGCATCCGTGAGTGTACTTTTTGTGTATGATCCGGGCGCTTCTAAATTGGCTACTAAATAATTTATTGAATTTTGAAAATTGAAGTCATGAAAAAAGTTATTTCATTTGTATTGTTTATTTGCGTTGTAGTGTTTGCAACAGCACAGCAGGTTAGTATGTATCCTACCAATTGGTTTGTGGGGATGAAATTAAATAAAGTACAAGTACTTTTAAGAAGCACAGATCCTAGTTTTTCAAAAGCAACTTTTGATGTAAAGTATCCAGGTGTAACACTTTCAAAAACGCATACTTTTACCAATGGTAAATACGTGGCGCTCGATATTGTCATTGCACCTACTGCAAAAGCGGGTAATGTAAAAATTAGCGCATCTAACGGCGGTAAAGTAACTGTATACGACTGGGCTTTATTAAATAGAAGGGAAGGTAATGGAACAAAATTTGCTCAAGGTGTGCGCAGTGAAGATGCTATTTATTTAATCATGCCTGACCGCTTTAGCAATGCCGATAAAACCAACGATGCCTTCAAAGACTTGCGCGATAGTGTTGCCAATGCAAGTGACATATTACTTCGTCATGGCGGCGATTTAAAAGGGGTAGAAAATCACTTAAATTATATTAAGGAATTGGGCATGACTTCTATTTGGATGTGTCCTATTATTGAAAATGACATGCCGCAAAATAAGGAAGCAGCGGGTTGGATGAGCGGATATCATGGATACTGGTTTACCGATCATTATAAAATTGACAAACGTTTTGGTGGCAATGAGGCTTATTTATCTTTATCTGATGCGATGCATAAAAATGGATTAAAATTAATTCAAGACGCCGTATACAATCATGTGGGTGATATGCACTGGATGCACCATGATGCACCTGCACTTGATTGGATCAATCAGTGGGATACTTATACCGGCAGTACACATAGAGAAGAAACTATTTACTCTAATAATGGTAGTCAAATTGATAAAAAGAAAATGTTAGATGGTTGGTTTGTACCGCATTTGCCGGATGTAAATCAGCGCAATCCATACGTTGCTAACTATTTAATTCAAAACGCTATTTGGACCACCGAAACATTTGGCGTAGATGGTTGGAGAGTAGATACCTACAAATATTGCGATGAAGTATTTATGAACCGTATCAATGACGCGTTGTTATTAGAATATCCAAAGCTTACCATTTTTGGAGAAACCGTTTCAAGGTCGGTGACAGGTACCGCTTATTTTACGCGTAACAACATGGATATTCCATTTAAGCATAACGTAGAAGGCGTAACAGATTTTCCAGTGTATTATGCTTTATTAGACGCCGTTAATCAACCATTTAGTTGGGACAATGGATTGTCTAAATTGTATGTGACTTTATCGCAAGATATTTTGTACAAGAACCCACTTAACAATTGCATTTTTTTAGACAATCATGACAACAATCGTTTTTTATCGATGGTTGGTGAAGACTATAATAAATTTAAAATGGGACTTGGCTTACTTTATACTACCCGCGGTATTCCTCAGTTGTATTATGGAACAGAAATTCTCATGAAAAACTTTATGAACCCGAGTGATGCTATGGTGCGTTTAAATTTTCCGGGTGGATTCCCTGGCGACGCTGTTAATAAATTTGAAGCTACCGGAAGAAGTGTAAAAGAAAATGAGGCTTTCAATTTTGTAAAAACAATTACCAACTTTAGAAAAAATTCTTCTGCTTTAACCACAGGTAAAACAATCATTTTTGTTCCAAAAGATGGTTATTTTGTTTATTTCAGAAAATCGGCTAACCAAACAATTATGTGTGTTGTAAATAGCAACGACAAAGCACAAGACATTCAGTTTGCTGATTACGCCGAAGTTACGAGTGGGTTTAAAAGTGGTAAAGAAGTGGTAACTGGCTATCAAGTAGGTACTCAATTTTCTATACCTGCAAAGCAAATATGGATTATTGAATTGAATAAATAAAGGTTGTACCTTTCACGAAATTGATACTTTGGCAACTGCTTCACCTTTAGATGCTGCACAAAAATCTGTTTGGGAATATTCGATATTTTCAGAGGCAGATGTACGTAATTTCCAGGATGGTACGCATTATCAACTCTATCATTTTTTTGGTAATAAGCAATTTGAAGTAAATGGGGTAGCAGGTACTTATTTTGCTGTTTGGGCACCAAGTGCCACTGCTGTTTTTGTTACGGGAAATTTTAATGGCTGGAATCAGTTAGCACACCCTTTGTATGTGCGCCCGGATGCTTCCGGTATTTGGGAAGGTTTTATTCCGGGACTCGGTGCTGGTGAAATTTATAAATACCATATTCATGGATTTGAAGGGGCGAGGCTTAATAAAGCAGATCCGTTTGCGCATTACGCCGAAAAACGTCCACAAACTGCGTCCATAACTTGGCAAACAAATTACAATTGGTCCGATGAAAATTGGTTAAAAATTCGGAAGCAAAAAAATGCATTGGATGCACCCATTTCTGTGTATGAAATGCATTTGGCGAGTTGGATGCGTCCGGTTCCCACCGATGAAGAAAGTTATAACACCTATGCTCAAATAGCGGAAAGGCTTGTGCCCTATGTGCTTGAAATGGGGTTTACGCATATCGAGCTCATGCCTGTTATGGAACATCCATTTGACGGAAGTTGGGGATATCAAGGCACTGGATTTTTTGCACCTACTTCTAGGTTTGGTAATCCGCAAGATTTTGCAGCATTTGTAGATGCTTTTCACAACGCGGGTATTGGTGTTATATTAGATTGGGTGCCTTCGCATTTTCCGTACGATGCGCATGGTCTTTATTTGTTTGATGGTTCGCATACCTATGAGTACGCCGATATGCGCAAGGGGTTTCATCCCGATTGGAACTCTTATGTTTTTAATTATAAACGCGGTGAGGTAAAATCTTTTTTAATTAGCAGCGCGCGTTTTTGGATAGATGCTTTTCACATAGATGGACTTCGCGTAGATGCGGTGAGTTCTATGCTTCGTTTAGATTATAGTAGAAAAGAAGGAGAGTGGGAGCCCAATGAAATGGGAGGCGATGGCAATTTAGAAGCCATTGCATTTATCAAAGATTTAAACGAAACACTTTACCGCGATTTTCCGGATATACAAACTATTGCAGAAGAAGCTACAGATTGGCCGGGCATTAGTAAGCCTACTTTTATGGACGGTTTAGGTTTTGGTATGAAATGGATGATGGGTTGGATGCACGATACCCTTAGTTATTTTAAAACGGATCCGCTTTTGCGCGCAGGGGTGCAGGATAAATTTTCATTTAGTATGATGTACTATTACGACGAAAATTTTATGCTACCGCTAAGTCACGATGAAGTCGTGCATGGCAAAAGCCCTATGATTTATAAAATGCCTGGCGACGAGTGGCAAAAATTTGCCAACTTAAGACTCTTGTATGCTTATATGTTTATGCATCCAGGTGCCAAACTTTTATTTATGGGTAATGAGTTTGCCGCCACCACCGAATGGAATTATAAAACCGAATTGCCTTGGAATTTACTTCAGTTTCCAAGTCATGGCGGCATGAAATATTGTGTCCAAAAACTCAACAAACTGTATACATCTGAACCTGCATTGTATGAAAATCAATTTGATCCCTCGGGATTTGAATGGGTAGACTTGGGGCATCGGTCAGAATCTGTAATGGCATTTAAAAGAAAAGGTAAAAATCCCGAACAAGATATTTTAGTTGTGATCAATGCAACGCCTGTTGTTAGACATGATTGGAAAATAAATGTTCAAGGAAAAATAAGTTGGCAGGAAATATTTAACAGTGATGCTAAAGAATTTTGGGGTACAGGAATCGTATACAATCCATTGGTGCCATGCGTTTGCGTTGATACAAAAAACAATTGGCATGAACTTACTTTGCAGTTACCTGCATTGAGTGCAGTTGTTTTAAAATAATTATTGGGCAATGGGTAGTTGCAAACAAAAAGTAGTTCCTTTTGATGGCTCGGTATGTTTTACAAATAATTTTCCGTGGTGATAGCTTTCCATAATTCTTTTGCTGAGCGGAAGGCCAAGTCCCCACCCTCTTTTTTTGGTGGTGTAACCGGGTTCAAAAATCTGGTTGGCAGTTTGACTATCCATGCCTTTGCCGGTATCCGTAATTAAAATAGTCACTTGCTTATTGTGAACCGTACCTAAAATGGTTATTTTTCCAGCACCTTCTGTAGCGTCAAGTGCATTTTTAATAAGATTTTCCAGTACCCAATCAAATAACGGAACAGAAAGCATTACAAATGCTTCTTCTGGTAAATTGCTTTCAAAAACAACTTGTTTGCTAGACCTTATTTTCATGTAAGCAACCATGCGTTCAATTTCTATAAATGGGTTGCTTCGGGTTAAAATGGGTGCGCTACCAATTTTCCCAAATCGATCCGAAATAAGTTGCAGTCTTTCAATGTCTTTTTCAATTTCAAAAACAATGGGATCTTTTGTTTCTTTCTCCTTTAATAAAGTGATCCATCCTTGTAAGCTAGACACCGGAGTGCCTAGTTGGTGGGCTGTTTCTTTTGCCATGCCAAGCCATAATTTATCTTGCTCATTTTTATAACGAGATTTAATCGCACCAATGGCAATCAGTACAAATAAGGCAATAATGAGTAGCTGAATATACGGGTACCATTCAACCTCTTTTAATAGCTTGCTTGGCCCGTAATAATAGTGGTTGGCTACATAGGGTGAGTCACTAATGACCAACACAATGGGCGTTTTACAAAAATCTTTAAAGTCTTCTACCGTTTTTGTAAGATACTGGCTGTCGGCTTTAATGCTTGCTGTGTCTAGGTTAAGCGTATTGCCTGTAGGGACGCCCTTTTCATTGGTTTCAATGATGGGAATGTCTTGGTTATTGGCACTAATTTGAGTGGCTAGATTTAGATTACTGCTGTCTTTACTGCTTAAAATAGTTTGTTGCGCTTCTATCCATTCACTTACATATTTTTTTTCGGCTATCGCAATTTTACTTGCTACATAGCTAGAATAAAATATGGTAGCGCACACAAAAAGTATGGCAATAAAAAATAGAAAGCCCGACCACCTAAATTTTTTCATGGTCAATTAAAACAAGCCACCTTTTTTGAGGCTTGTAACACCTTCGCCAATTTTAAAACCGTTGTTATAAATTTCGATTTTATAATTACCCATTTGAAAAGCGGCAGTTTGTTTCCAATCAAAGCTTACTTGGCTTGCTTTACCTTGCTCATAGTTTACACTTACTTTGCTAGTGTATGCTTTGTTTCCTTCTTCTCTGGTATCAAATGAAGCACCTTCTGAAATGGCTTTACCGTCTGGGCCTGTAACGCATACATAAATGTCTTTGCTGCCGGTTGCTGCAATTCTATTAGGATCTAGTGTAAATGAGATACGAATTAAGTCGGCGCGTTTTGCAGAAGTGGTTGCTTTTGCAGATCCGTTGTTTTTTACATTTAATGCTGCAATTCCAATATTAGAAGCATGTAGGGTAGAAGCTACGTCTACTTTTTCGTCAAGTTCTTTTTTAGTAGCAGATAAGTTTTGCTCTAAATTTTGTTTGTCGTTTGTGAGTTGCGACTTTTCGGTATTTAATTGCTCATTGGCAACCGTGAGTTGTTTGTTTTCACCTTTTAATTTTTCAATTTCAGCAAACAAGCCTTCTACTTTGCCATTTAATTCAAGTATCATTTGACGTGCTAACGATAAATCTGAATCAGACGCTTTTTTATTTTTGATAATCGCACTAATATTTGATTTTAGTTGCTGAATTTCATTGCCTCTATCGGCTAATGCACCTTGTAATTGACCATTGTTTAGTGTTAATGAATCAGCTTTAGCAGCAACTAAATCGTAAGCCTCCTGAATAGCGCCTCTGCTGCTATCTACAAACTGGATTTTAGTTTCCATGAGGGTAACTGTGTCTTGGTGTTGGTTGTTGCTGTATAAGAAGTATGCCCAACTACCTACTAGGGCCAAAACTAGAAATATAATAATACCTTTATTGTTACTGTTGTTACCGTTATTTGTTGACATAATGTTTGTTTTGGTGCAAATTAAATAAAATCGTTTGAAACCAAGGTAGATTTAGCAATTTGATAAGATTTTCTAGCATCTTTGTAGTATGTCTGCCGAAAAAATCATTGCTGATTGGAAAAAAGGGAATTTCAAGCCTATTTACTGGCTGGAAGGAGACGAGCCTTTTTTTATTGATCAAGTGGTGCATTATGCCGAGCACAAAATTTTGCCGGAGGCAGAAGCTAGTTTTAACCTTTCTATATTTTATGGGAAAGATGCCGATTGGTCGTCTGTGGTGAATGCTTGTATGCGGTATCCCATGTTTGCAGAAAAGCAAGTGGTTATCTTAAAAGAAGCGCAGCAAATGCGTGATATTGAAAAATTAGAATCCTACATCGACAACCCCCTTGCGTCTACCATTTTTGTAATAAGCTACAAAGAAAAAAAAGTAGATGGCCGTTCTAAATTGGCCAAAACATTAAAGTCAAAAGGGGAGATGCTATCTACCAAAAAGATGTATGATAGTCAATTACCTGAATGGGTGAATCAAATGGTGGCTTCACATAAATTAACCATTGACCCTAAAGCCCTTCATTTACTGGTAGATCATATCGGTAATGATTTGAGTAGACTTCAAAATGAAGTTGAAAAATTAGCGGTGAATTTAGCGGGTCGGAAAAATATTTTGGAAGACGATATTGAAAAATACATTGGCGTAAGTAAAGATTTTAATGTTTTTGAATTACAGGATGCATTAGGTAAAAGAGACCTTGCAAAAACCATTCGAATCATACATTATTTTGAGGCCAATCCTAAAGCGGCGCCCATTCAAATGATACTTCCTGCGCTCTATAATTATTTTAGTAAAGTATTTATGCTGTATAGCCTTCCAAGTATTACAGAACAGTCAGCTGCGGCTGCCCTTGGCGTGAATCCGTTTTTTGTAAAAGAATATATTGCTACTGCAAGACGTTACGATTATGAGGGCATAGAAAAAGTATTGCTTCTACTTCATCAATACAATTTAAGAAGCATTGGTGTGCATGACGCAGGAACTTCTGATGCTGGCTTGTTAAAAGAACTAGCCGTTAAAATGATTGCTTAGTTAGTGACTCTTTAGTTGGCGCCTTGTAATAAAGCGGTTGCTTTGTTTTTATCTTGTAAAAGCTGCGCTTTTAACTCTTCCAATCCTTCAAATTTTACTTCACCTCTCAAATAATAATAGAGTTCTACTTTTACTTGTGCGCCATAAATATCTGCGTCAAAATCAAAAATATGGACTTCCACTACTCTTTTTTTACCGTCAATCGTAGGTCTAACGCCAATGTTCATCATACCATGATACACCTGTTTTGCGTCGTTGATAGAAACGCGAACGGCATATACCCCATCACTAGGAATGAGTTTTTCTTCGGAAGCAATATGCAAATTGGCAGTTGGGTATCCAATGGTTCGGCCTAGTTTATTTCCTTCTACCACAAGTCCGTCAAAAAAATAAGCATGGCCTAAAAAAGTATTGGCGGTTTCAATATCATGTATTGCAATCGAAGCTCTGATTTTTGTAGAACTCACCACCGATTCTTCAAGTACTTGTTCCGATATTTCGTTTACTATAAAACCTTTTTCTAGACCCACTTGCTCTAGTAATTGAAAATTACCAAGTCTGCCTTTGCCAAAGTGGTGATCGTAACCAATAACAACCGTGTGTGGTTTAAAATAGGCGACAATAAAATCTGTGATATATTCTCTAGCACTTAAATTAGAAAATTGATGGTCAAAAGGAACCACTACTAAATGATCGATGCCTGCTTTTTCAAGTAAACTTATTTTTTCTTGAAGTGTGGTAAGCAGTTTAACGTCACCAGGTACCGAAGAAACAATTTTGCGCGGGTGAGGGTGAAATGTAATAATGACTGTTTCGCCATTGACCGCTATTGCCGTTTCTTTAAGTTGTTGTATGATTTTTTGATGTCCCTTATGCACCCCGTCAAAAGTGCCAATAGTGAGCACTGCATTTCTAAAAGCAGGGAGCGAGGGGGCTAGTTCGTAGTGGACTTTCATAATAAGCGGCAAAAATAAGCGGAAAATCCAATCTTAAGCCATTTGCGACCATACTCTTTCTGTCTTTTGCTTACCTTTGTGCTAGTTACCGGTTTTGTTCATATTTATTATATACCAATGTCTTTATACGCTAAACGAGGTGTTTCGGCTCAGAAGGAAGAAGTGCATGCAGCTATTCAAAAGCTAGATCAAGGGTTGTATCCGTATGCTTTTTGTAAAATGTACCCCGATTATTTGATAGGCGATGATGCGTTTGTGAATATTATGCACGCAGATGGGGCTGGCACCAAAAGTATTTTAGCGTATTTATATTGGAAAGAAACCGGCGATGTATCTGTTTGGGAAGGTATCGCTATTGATGCGGTTGCCATGAATTTAGATGATTTGCTTTGTGTGGGTGTAACGGATAATATTTTGTTTTCTTCTACCATTGACCGCAATAAAAAAGTAATTCCGGGTAGTGTTTTAGAAGCTGTTATCAATGGCACACAATCTTTTTTTGATACACTGGCTAGTTACGGCGTTTTAGTACATTATTTAGGTGGTGAAACCGCAGATGTAGGTGATGTGGTAAGAACGATTGCCGTAAACGGAACCATGCAAAGTAGATGGCCAAAGTCTAAATTGATTACCAATCAAAACATAGCTGCTGGAGATGTGATTGTTGGTTTTGCAAGTTCTGGTCAAGCAACGTATGAAACATCGTACAATAGCGGTCTTGGAAGTAATGGTTTAACCAGTGCAAGACATGATGTGCTTAGCAATTACTATGCCACTAAGTATCCTGAAACCTTTGAGCCAACGCTTGATAGTGATGTTGTTTATTTAGGAAAAAATAAAATGACGGATACCCTTGCTATAGAAGGTTTTGAAGTACCTATAAGTATTGGTAAATTATTGTTAAGTCCTACTAGAACTTATGCGCCGCTTGTTAAAAAAATACTCGATGCGCATTTTAGTAGTATCCATGGTATGATACATTGTAGTGGCGGTGGACAAACCAAGTGCATGAAATATTTGCCTACTACCTTAAAAATTATCAAAGACAATTTATTTACACCGCCGCCAATTTTTAATTTGATCCAAGAAAACGCAGGATCAGATAACAGAGAAATGTATCAGGTGTTTAATATGGGGCATCGTTTAGAAATATTTACCGATCAAAAAACAGCGGATGCACTTATTGCAATTGCTGCCGAATTTAATATCGAAGCTCAAATTGTTGGACGCGTTGAAGCAGCAGAAAAATCTAGTTTACACTTACATACCTCAACAGGTATTATCGATTTTGAATACTAAAATTATTTTATGTCAGAAACAGTCGTATCCATACAGCAGGCTAAAATTTATCAAGGAAGCAATTTAATATTAGATGATGTAAATTTTACGGTCCAAAAAGGTGAATTTGTTTACCTCGTTGGAAAAACAGGAACCGGCAAAAGTAGTTTGCTAAAAACATTGTATGGTGAGCTGGAATTACAACATGGAATGGGCTCTGTGGTTGGGTTTGACTTAAAAGACATGGACTGGAAAAAAGTTCCTTTTTTACGCCGAAATCTGGGTGTTGTATTCCAAGACTTTCAATTGTTAACGGACCGTAATGTGCATGAAAATTTGCGTTTTGTATTACAAGCAACAGGTTGGCAAGACGAGCGTTTGATTGAAGAAAAAATCAATGACGTATTAGATAAAGTAGGTCTTAAAAGTAAGGGATTTAAAATGCCTTTTGAAATGAGTGGTGGAGAGCAGCAGCGTGTAGACATTGCGCGTGCGCTTTTAAATTCTCCTAAATTAATATTAGCTGATGAGCCTACTGGAAATTTAGATCCTGAAACCAGTGATGAAATCATGCAGCTCTTAATACAAATTGCAAAGGATTACGGAACTGCTGTGATTATGGCTACCCACGATTTTATTGTGATTAACAGATATCCTTCTCGAATTTTAAAAACAGAAGGCGGCAAAGTACTGGATAGCGGAGCCCTATAAACATTGATTAGCCCCAAACAATCGTAGTAAATTCTTCGGCTAATGTTACATTCGTTTTTTCTTGTAACATAGCCCTTTTTCTTGTTTCTATTTCAGCTTCCGAAAATGGATGATGGTAGAGTTGAATAATAATTTCCTGAAAAGCACTCGCA
>Ga0214921_10007832_pt1 | contig 14088 bp, 8 predicted proteins | sample LL1505_MetaG_FD_177992 | JGI IMG/M metagenome (GOLD analysis project Ga0214921, IMG submission 177992) | Freshwater microbial communities from Lake Lanier, Atlanta, Georgia, United States - LL-1505 | ecosystem: Environmental > Aquatic > Freshwater > Lake | place: USA: Georgia | collected 2015-05-28 | reverse complement strand
GCCTACACCATTGATTATATTGATTAATCATCTTTCCAATTTCGGTCGACGAAGCGAACAAAAGAAAGCATGCTTTGTGCTGTGCATTTATTAAGTTACGGGAGATAACCCATGGCACAGGCAAAAACGCTTACGGAGCGGGAGCTCAAGAAAGTCCTCGACTATGTGAAGTACCGGCCTAATGGACCGCGCGACCGACTGATGCTGCTGATGACCGTTTGGTCCGGCCTGCGGGTCGGCGAGGTCGCATCATTGACTCTTCGCGACGTCTTGGACGCAGAAGGTACAGTGAAGGATGAAATCCACCTAGACCGCAACCGCACCAAGGGCAAGCACGCCAGAACTGTGTTTCTGCCGAAGAAGTTGCGTGATGAGATTCGACACTTCCTCGAGGCGGCTAATAGCAGCGCCCGCGGAACCCCACTGTTCTTGACTCGACGGTGCGGGCCGTTCTCGGCAAATACGCTAACCCAGCACTTCTTCCACCTCTACCGCCGGGCAGGCGTAGAAGGGGCTAGTAGCCATTCGGGGCGACGCACTTTCATCACCAACCTCGCGAACAAAGGGGTCTCAGTTAGGATTCTCGCCAGCTTGGCAGGGCACCGCTCTATCTCGACCACTCAGGCCTACATTGACGTTAATGACGAAATGAAGCGTCGAGCAGTCGAGCTTATATAGTCACTCACAGATGCGGATTGATCCGCTTTGGTGGCGTCGATCCAACATCGCGCAGAAAATCAACCAACCCTTTCACACCAATAAACAACGGAACAAATGGCGAAGCTGTTCCCCGACTTGCTCCCCGCCGCTAACAGCCAGGGCGGACTGAACACGGAGCTGGAAGTGCTGCGGACGCTTGAGCACGAGCTGCCAGAGGCGTACGCGCTTTTCCACAGCGTGGGTTGGACGCGGGCAGATGGCGGACGCGAGCAACACGGCGAGGCGGACATCGTGGTGGTGAACCAAGCCGGCGACCTTTTGATTATCGAGGTCAAGGCCGGTGCGGTAGAGCTAGAGGGCGGAGAAGTCTTTAAGCAGTACCGCGACGAGCGTAAGTCAGTTCAAGCGCAAATCGGCCGCACTTACCAAGGGATGCGCCGTCGCCTCGAAGCCGCCGGTCTGCCTGTGGAAGTGCACACGCTGATTGTGCTGCCGCAAGCCCAAGTCAAGGGCGCGACCATGGATTCACCGCGCACACGCATCGTTGATTCTAGTGAGATGGCCCACCTCGCCTACCGGGTACGGGACATCCTGGACATCGGCATGCCGAATTCTGACTACCGCCAAGGCGTGATCGACTTCCTCTCACAGATGCTCGACATCGAGCCCGACGTCTCGGCGCTCACCGGTCAGCTGGCCGAACACACTACGAGGCTTTCGAGTGGGCTCGCCACGTGGGTGCCGCGCATCTACGCGCCGCACCGCATCATCCGGGTGGTGGCAACGGCCGGATCGGGCAAAACGCAGCTGGCACTGCATCAACTGCGCGCGGCGGATGCAGCGGGGTTCAAGGCGGGGTACTTCTGCTTTAACCGGGCGCTGGCCGACCATCTGGGGCACATCGCGCCGCCGCGAGTGCGGGTGGAGACTTTTCACGAGATGGCGGTGCAAACGCTGCGTGATGCCGGGGAGCCGCCGGACTTCGGGCGGATGGACATCTGGACGACGATCGCCGCGCGTGCCGCAGAGTTGCTTGCTTACCGAGAGCCCTGGCTGGATGTGCTGGTGGTAGACGAGATGCAGGACTTCAAGCCGGAGTGGGTCCAGACCCTGCTCGGCCTGCTCAAGCCCGCTGGTCAGGCGCTGCTGCTGGAAGACCCGGAGCAGGTCCTCTACAAAGACCGCGAGCCGTTTGATATCCCGGACGAGGTCATCGTGCGCTCGCCGGACAACCACCGCTCGCCACGAATGGTCACCGACCTTATCAACGCACTTGAACTGACGGAAGAGCCGGTGCGCTCGCCCGGCGCGTGGCCAGGCCAGTGGAGCGAACCGCGACAGTACGACGGCAGCGAGTCAGACCTTTTGGCAAAGACAGAGGGCGCGGTGAAGGCGTGCCTCGCGCGTGGGTTTGAAATAGAGCAGATCGCACTTCTCACAGTGCGGGGCGCTTCCAGTTCGGCCTTGCTCAAAGCGGAGAAGCTGGGGCCTTGGCAACTGCTCAAGTTCAGCGGCACATACGGCGATGGCGGCATACCCATCTGGACCGAGGGGCAGTTGCTGGCGGACTCGGTGCACAGGTTCAAAGGCCAAGCGGCGCCAGCGGTAGTGCTGAGCGAAATTGACTTTGATGTGCTGGACGAAAGCGCAAAGCGCCGCCTGTTCGTGGGCCTGACGAGGGCTAGAGTGCACTGGGAGTGGGTGGTGTCGAAGCGTGCGATGGGGGTAATGGCACGTCAAGTATAAGGACAACAAATAAATGTCAAATACACTGTGATTGAGCTGCCATTTAAGGAGCCGTGAGGAAAGTATTGAACTTAGACCTATACAAGATTTATCGGTTGGTCAGCCAACGCGCTAGACGCGATACCCAGCCGTTGTGCGGCACGCTCTCAGCAAGGATGAAAAGCGTCTTCAGGGATTTACTTGAAAATCCGAGCGTTGAGGGTGCGGAGGCCTTTATTTCAATCGAAACGGAATGGAGCAAAAAACGCGGGGGTTCCCCAAGTTTGTACGGACCATCGGTACTATCATCTATTATTCAGGGTACATACGATATAAAAAGACCAACAAATATTAAAAACTTTAATGTTGGTGACGATCCAAAGGAAGGTTTTGTGTATATGGCTGCCTCCAACCTTAGGCCGGGAGAGCTTAAAATTGGATATACGACACTAGAGCCGAAACAAAGGGTGAAAAAATATCAGCAAAAATATGGATATAAATTGGACTTGCTTTATTCAAGGCAATCCAGTTACCCAGCAAGGGTCGAGAAAGAAATTCATGAGCTGTTTGCAAAAAAAAGAGTATCTGCTCAGACCTTCAGCGATAGTAACGAATGGTTCATGGTGGGCGAAGAGGAATGCAAGGCTGCCATAGATAGAGCGGCAGACGATCGGAGCCTAACCAACGTCATCCCCAAAGATGAAGCGCTGAGGTTTTTTTGCAAGGAAGCTCTGGGTACTTCTATTTCGCACAATGAGATAAACCCCCAGGTCCTATCAGAATTGGAGTGTGTGATAGAAGATATCTTGGGGTCCATCCTTCCCGCGGAAGCCAATGTTGCGGCAAAGTTCTTTGGTTTTCCGGACGGCGACGTTAAGACTATCTCGATGATTTCCGCAGAAATTAATATTGGTCCAGAAAAGGTTCGCAAAAACTTAGAAAGCGCAATATTAAAAATCCGCCACCCCTCCCGTTCTAAGAGGCTTAGAGACTTGCTGGAAAGCCTAGGTTCTGAAGGTGACCTTAGATAGGGCCACATCAAATAGACTGGATTTTTCCCATTTGGCAATCCTAGGCGGACGGAAAAGCAGGCGCTAAAGCCCAAGCTCTCCATTCCTCGCTCATTCTGCGAATGGAAGTGGCCTCGCGCATACCTCCCACAGGATGCCCCGCTGCCTCCATCACCCGCTTCGCATCAAATTCCATGTATTCCGCGATCACCCAGCCAAGTTCAAGGCGCAGGCTCTCATACGATGGCTCGGAACAGAGTTCGCTCCATTTGGCAGTCTTGAGCTCGGACTTCAGGCCGTTTCGGAAGATTACCCACTGAACTACAAAATCATCGCCACTGGCGGTGAATTTGGCACCACCGATTCCGGGCTCGCTACACCACATCCCATCGACGACATGCGGTGGCCTAACTTTGCCTAGTCCCTTACGCAAAGCTGCCAATTGATCCAGTGCTGGAATCTCTTTCATGCCGCTCCCCATCCAAAACGGTGACGCTAACCGACGCTAGCACGAGTAAGGCTCACTTGGTGAGCCCGAGCTCTGTAACACTCATTTGCAAACCCGACATCCTCGCAGGCCTCACCTAGAGTCAGTTTCGAAAAGGTTCTTGTCTCGACGCTTTCAACACCGCATCGATGGTTAAGATTCAACCCACGCAGCTGCAACCAACTGAACTTTTGAAGCGGGATGGGTGGACCTATGATCATGACTGTTAAGCAGGCCTGCATCCTCAACGAGGGCGCACTCAACATCCGCATTAGCGATGGAATCGAGCGAGTCGATGAGGAAACCCAGAGCATCGACGACGGTCGCTTGTTCCTCAAGCACTCCTACCTGACGAAGGGGATGGTCGAGTTGGTCCAGGAGGGCTTCAAGCGCCTTTCTGGCGGGCTCGGCGGAAAGCCTGTCTTCCGGCTGAAGCAAGCTATGGGTGGCGGTAAGACCCACTTGATCAAGACCATGGCGTTCCTGGCCCGGCACGAGCCGCTGCGGTCTGAGTTCTTCAGTGAGGCCGCCAGCCGCTACAAGTTCGGGGCCGCGAAGGTCACGTTCTTCAACGGCCGGGAGCAGCCGGACGACTACTTCTGGGGTCGCATCGCCTCCCAGCTAGGGCATGAAGGCTTCTTCGAACCGGGCGTGAAGGCGCCGGGCGAGAACCACTGGACTGATCTCTTCAACAAGATCGATGCCCCCGCGCTGATCTTGCTGGACGAGATGCCCACGTACTTCGCGTACTACAAGACGCAGCCAATTGGGGGTGGCACCGTAGCGGACGTCGCAGGCCGCGCATTCGCCAACATGCTCACTGCGGCAATGGCTCGCAAGAACATCTGCGTCGTAGTGTCTGATCTAGAAGCGTCCCATGCCGAGGGAACACAGATCATCAACTCCGCACTGGAGAACGCTCGCAAGGAGCTGAGTCGGGTCGAGTTCAACATCACGCCGGTCGACTTGGCTGGAGACGAGACGTACGCGATCCTCAAGAAGCGCCTCTTCGCCAGCCTGCCGGACGCCAACAAGATTGGCCATCTGGCCCAGATGTATGCGAAGTGCATCGAACAGGCACAGAAGTCACGCACGATCGACCAGCAGAAGACGCCCGAGCAGCTGGCGATGGAGGTCGAGCAGACCTATCCCTTCCATCCGCAGATGAAGAACTTGTTCGCCTTGTTCAAGGAGAACAAGGAGTTCCAGCAGACACGGGGCCTGATGGAGCTCGCTTCGAGGTTGCTGAACTCCGTCTGGTCTCGAAAGGCTGACGACGTTCTCTTGATCGGGCCGCAGCACTTCGACCTCAGCATCGACGAGGTTCGGGAAAAGGTCATCTCCATCTCCCGCCTGGAGGATGCCGTCGCTCGCGACATCTACTCCAAGGAAGGTGGCGCTCACGCTCAGGTCATCGACGCCAACGCGGGCAGCGATTGCGCCACCCAGGCAGCCAACCTGCTGCTGATTTCCAGCATGTCGACCGCCGTAAATCCCGTGAAGGGTCTGACACGGTCGGAAGCCCTTGAGTGCCTGGCGTCCCCGCTTGCGGACCTGAGCTTCTTCGAGGGTGCTATTGAGTCGCTGCAAAAGTCCGCCTGGTACCTGCACAAGACCACGGAAGGTCGGATCTACTTCGACAAGATTGAGAACCTGACCAAGATGCTCGTCGGTATGGCCGAGCGTGCACCCGAGCCCAAGGTCAAGGAACTGGTTGCTTCGCGCCTTAAGCAGATGTTCGAGCCCAAGCGGAAGTCTGCGTACAGCAAGGTACTTGCACTGCCGTTGATCGACGAAATCCAGGCTGACGTTCAGGCTGGCCGAGTCCTGGCCATCGTGCCGCCGGACTCATCGCTGCCGCCGGAAGAAGTGGTCAAGCTCTTTGATGGCCTGACTCGAAAGAACAACCTTCTCATCCTTTGCGGTGAGCGTTCGTTCGAAATGGACAAGCTCTGGGAAGCCGCCAAGATGGTTTACGCGGCTGGCCAGGCGGAAGCGCAAAGGCGCGTGGAGCGCGGGGGGCCGCAGTGGGAAGAGTTTGAGGACCTGAAGAAACAGTTCGAACTGACCTTCACCGGAGTCGTGAAGACGCTGTTCGACAAGCTGCTGTTCCCGTTCCAGACGCAGAACACGCCCCCGAAACTGCAGCCCCGCAACTTGGAGCAGAGCGGCGACACAAACGACGGCGAAGCGCGCATCGAGGCCACCCTCACCAAGGACCCCATCAAGCTTTACCTCGACTGGCAGGATCCCACCAAATTCTCGGGCGTGAAGTCACGCGTCGAGCGCCTGTTCGGACCACAAGACGACGTTGCGTGGGCTGACATCAAGGATAAAGCGCAGACCGACTGCTCGATGTACTTCTTGCCGTCTGGCGACCTTGAGAAGATCAAGACCCGCGCAATCAACGAGGGACTCTGGGAAGACCTGGGCAACGGCTACGTCACGAAGCAGCCCAAGCCCAAGCAGGCCGGAGTGCAAGTCACCCCGGTAGGAAAGATGCAGGACGACGGCTCCACCGTTCTGCAGATCGGCATCATCAACGCCAGCCCCGACACGACCAGCGTGCATTACGCCGAGGACGGTGAAGTCACTGAGGCCAGTCCAAAGCTCAGCGATGACAAGCTAACGACTAAGGCCTTGCGCGTAGCGTTTCTGGCTGTCGACCACTCAGGCCGCACGCAAAAGGGCGCCCCTTTCGTTTGGTCGAACAAACTGATGGTCCAGTGGGAGATCGCCCCAGGGGCGCAAGGCAAACGGGTGGTCACATTGAAGCCGCTTCCTCGCGCTGACGTCCTTCGCTACACACTTAACGGTGCCGAGCCGCGAAACGGGGTCGAGTACTCCGCGCCATTCACCGTTGGTCCGGACGCGGCCATGCTGCTTGTGTTGGCTGAGGCCAGCGGGCTCGAATCCAAAGCGGACTTCCGCATTCCGCAAGCTGCTGGAGGCGGTGCGGGTGCGGGCGGCGGAGCCGGCGGTGCAGCGGATCCGGAACCTCCGCTAAACAAGCCCGTCGCCTACCCAACCCAACGCAACGCGCAGATCACCTCCCGCGAGAAGGTGTTCGCAGCGCTGGCTAAGGCAACGGAACGGAACATCGAGTTCACTGATGTTGTCCTGCGCATCCAGGAAGGGTCTGCCTTCGGGCAGTTTGGTCTGCAAGGCCAGCCTGCGAAGGCTGAACGCGTTCAGCAAGCGCTGACCATGCTGGCAGAAGGCTTCTCGCCCTCGACGCCGGTGACGATGCAGTTCCGAGCGCAGTTTCCCTCCGGACAAGATCTGATCGACTTCGCAGGGGCACTGGACCTCAGCTACGCCGGCGATTGGAAGGAGGTCGAATGACCCACCCACTGGTGACAGAAGATCAGCCTCAACACACTAACGCTCTGAAAGCCGCCGAGCCTGGAAAGTTCTCTGGCTTTGGCGCGAGCGCTGAGTTCGGTGCTCATGTTTTCAAAGCGAACATACCGGCTGGGCGTGCCGGCGAGGTCGTGTTGACTGAGGACTACGGTTATCTCGCGGGGCTCGAGGGCACACCGGAGTACGAGGTCCGGGCAGTCCTGCCCCGAGCGAAGTGGGGAAAGCTGGCCGACGCCGCGCGCAAGGACTTCAACGCGCGACTGCGAGCGCGAAAAGTGCCACCGAGCTCTTGGAAGCCGCAGGACAACCTCTTGGATCGCATGCTCGGAAAGGAGCTTTGCGTGTTGATGTGGGCTGCGGAACATGCGGGCGAGGAGCAACTTGATGCCATCTGCATGAAGTGGACGGCACTGCGTCCAGAGGAGCGCTGGTGGCTGTATGCCATGACCGCCTCTCAGGGGGGGCTTGCGGAGGACGGGAAGCGGGGATGGCGTAAGGCGCTGTATTACGCACTATCCGACATCGATGCCGTTGAGCCGCGCAAGGCCAAGCGAGCACTCATGGATGACCCGAAGACAATCAGCCTATTTGGATAGTGGCTGCACGTTGCACCTGGAGTTTGAAAGATGAAAACAACTACTTCTTTTGCGCCACTTAGTCTGAAAGATAGCCCTGCGCTTATAGAAAGACTGCTTCCGGTACAGCGCATATCAGTCGATTCATTCAAAGAACAAATGGCGGTTCATGGAAAGACATTGACCGCGCTCGGTTCTTATTGGAAGGGCCGAAAGCCACTGATTCTAAATAAGGCTTGCATTTTAGCCTGTCTACTCCCAGCAACCGACGAACCAAAGACCGACCTCGAAATATTCGAAATGTTGATGGGCATGGATGATGAATCCATGAAGAAGCGCCTGCAACTTGACTCTGCAAAGTCATTACCCAGTTCAAATTATCGCGAGCTAGCGCTTTCGGCAAAAAGATCCGAAGAAATGCCCGAAATGCTTCACACGCATATATGGGAGCGGGTAAACAAACATCTAGGGACGTCAGCTAGAAACTATGCGCAATTGGTTGAGCAGCTGGGATTGATGCGATTTGGCCATCGGCCAGTATTGGCGGACACATTTTCCGGCTCAGGGCAAATACCGTTTGAGGCGGCGCGACTAGGTTGCGACGTGTATGCGTCTGATCTCAATCCAATTGCGTGCATGTTGACCTGGGGGGCAATGAATATAGTCGGAGCCTCAACAGCAAAAAGAAAACACATCGAGAAATTCCAAAAGTCCTTGGTCGAAAAAACAAAAAAATCCATTGATGTGCTGGGGATTGAAACCGATGGAAAGGGATGGCGCGGACGCGTCTATTTGTATTGCCTAGAGGTGATTTGTCCGTCATCTGGGTGGAGGGTGCCCGTTTTACCGACGATGGTCATCAATAAGAAGAAACGAGTTATCGCGAAGCTCGATCCAGATACAAAAAACAAGCGTTATGAAATCTCTATCCTGTCAAACGTCTCAGATGCGGATTTCAAGAATGCCGAGAAAGGAACATATTCGGAACAAAGCCTTGTTCATCAAGTCTCTGGAGTTGAGCATCGGACGAAAATTTCGACGATCAGAGGGGACTACGTTGATACATCTGGAGGCGTGAGACAGACCAGAAACAAACTCAGGCAATGGGATCGATCCGACGTGGCCTTTCGAGAGGATGACATTTTTCAGGAACGGCTTTTCGCGATCCAATGGATGAAGGACGATGGTAGTTCGCGACCGGACACCAAGTTTTCATCTGTTACGTCAGATGACCTTGAGCGAGAAAAGAAGGTCAAAGAGTACGTTCAGCGGCACCTTGGCGAATGGCAGGATAACGGATGGGTCCCTGACATTCGTATTGAGCCAGGCGAAAAGACTGACGAGCCGATTCGGACACGGGGATGGACATATTGGCATCATCTCTTCAATCCCAGGCAACTCCTGACGGCGGCACTTGTCCGTCAGCACTCGGAAGATTTTTCAATCTTCGGGCTCACGCAACTTTTAAATCGAAACAGCCGCTTAAGTCATTGGGACTTCAACGATGTAAAAGCTGTTTTCTATAACCAGGCATTAAACACTTTTTACTCGTATGGCTGCAGGGGCATTACGTATTCATCGGGACTGCTGACGGACGTCCCAAAATCTTTTCCCCTTGGGAAAGATCAAAGTATCGAAATTGCATCCCACCCCGCCACTGAACTAAAGCGAGCTGTGGATATCTTTATCACCGATCCTCCTTACGGGGACGCGGTCAAGTACGAGGAAATCCTTGAATTCTTTATCGCTTGGTTGAAGAAGAATCCGCCTCAGAGTTTCTCCGAATGGATATGGGATAGTCGACGGGCGTTAGCAATCAAGGGCGAAGATCACGATTTTAAGTTGAGCATGGTTTCGGCTTATCGTCGGATGTCCGAGTGCATGCCAGATAACGGCATTCAGATAATTATGTTCACACACCAGTCCGGCTCAATATGGGCGGATATGGCGAATATAGTTTGGGCAAGCGGCCTCCGCGTTACTGCTGCTTGGTATGTTGTCACTGAGACTGACAGCGCGCTGAGAGATGGACAGTATGTGAAGGGGACGATCCTCTTGGTGTTGCGCAAGAGAACTGAAGATCGAGAAGCCGCCCGCGATGAATTGGCATATGAACTGGCAGAAGAGGTTAAGGCACAGGTCGATCTACTCGCGGGATTGAATAAGGATGTGAGAGAGCTTTATCGTGAAGAGAATCTATTCGAGGATGCTGACCTCCAGATGGCAGGTTACGCTGCCGCATTAAGAGTCCTCACGCGCTACAGCCAAATCGACGGCGTTTCGATGACCCAAGAGGCCATGCGGCCCCGAGTCAAAGGCCAAGCAACGATGGTCGATGAGTTGATCGCTTTCGCAGTCAACATCGCCAACGAGTACTTGGTGCCGGAGGGCGTAGACCGCGCTGTTTGGGAGAAGAGCACGGGCATCGAGCGCTTTTACTTAAAGTTGCTGGACATGGAGTCCAAGGGGATTCATGTCCTGTCGAATTACCAGAACTTCGCCAAGGCCTTCAAGGTGCAGGACTACGGCGCGGTGATGGACGAGGTCAAGGCCAACCACGCAAACCTCAAGTCGGCCGCGCAACTGGGCAAGCGCGGAATGACCGCCAGCGAGGAGTTTGGACCAACGGTTCTGCGAAGCGTGCTGTATGCCGTCCACCTTCTTCAGGAGAACAAGGTCAAGTCTGAGGACGTCTTGCACCAGTTGCGTGACTTAGTTCCAGACTACTTCCGCGAGCGCGAGCGAATCACCGCGCTGGCGGACTACCTGAGCAAGAAGACCGCCAAGACCCGCCCCGACGAAAGCTCCAACGCCATGGTGTTGCGCGACCTCGTCCGACGCGAACGGGTTTGACGCCTTGATCCAGAGGTTTTCATCGCTACGGCAACGCCTGGACCATGTGTTCTTGGCAGACAGGCTCAAGGGTGCCCGCTCGTACAAGCGGATCGCGGGCTACTTCCGCTCGTCCATCCTGGAACTGGTCGGTGAGCAGATCGAAGAAATCGAGGATGTGCGGATCGTGTGCAACAGCGAGCTGGATCCGCACGATGTCATGGTGTCCAAAGCGGCTCGGGAAGTCGCGCTGAAGGAGCGCTGGAATCAGGAGCCGATCGATACCGAGGCTTTTTTCCATCGTGAGCGGTATCGCCGCCTCTACAAGCTGCTGAGCAGCGGACGGGTGCAGATCAAGGTCGTCCCCAAAAATCGGGTCTTTCTGCATGGCAAGGCTGGCGTCATTACGCTCGCCGATGGGCGACGCACGAGTTTCCTCGGCAGCATCAACGAAAGTCGGGCGGCCTTCGCCGAGAACTACGAAATCCTCTGGGAAGACCCTTCGGAAGAAGGCTGTCGCTGGGTTGACGAGGAATTTGAGGCGCTGTGGGCCGAGGGGCACGACCTGCCCGACGCCATCCTGAGCGAGGTCAAGCGAATCGCGGAGCGTGTGGAGGTCACGTTCGGCGACTTACCGCCCAAGGACGTTCCCGCCGCCACCATGGTGGAGTCGCCGATCTACCGCGGTGGCGAACAACTCCAACCGTGGCAGCGCTCGTTCGTCGCCACGTTCTTGCAGCACCGGGAGATCTACGGCAAAGCGCGCCTATTGATCGCCGACGAGGTGGGTCTGGGCAAGACGCTTTCGATGGCCACCGCGGCATTGGTAAGTGCGCTACTAGGGGACGGCCCCGTTCTGATCCTCTGCCCCGCCACCCTGACGCTGCAATGGCAAGCTGAACTGAAAGATCGGCTTGGCATCCCCAGCGGCGTGTGGGTGAGTAACCAGAAGTGCTGGGTCGATGCGGAGGGCCGAACGATCATGACGCGCGGCCCGGAAGACATCGCTAGGTGCCCGTTCCAGGTCGCGATCGTTTCGACCGGACTGATCGTTCACCAGTCTACTGAGGCGAGCGTCCTCAAGCGTATCCGGGTAGGCACCCTCATCTTCGACGAGAGCCATAAGGCACGGCGGCGTGGCCAGCTGGGTGTCGATGACCCGGAGCCCAACAACTTGTTGGCCTTCATGATGGAGATGGCCAGCAACGCTCGGCACGTACTTCTGGGCACTGCCACACCCATCCAAACAGCCGTCCGCGAGCTCTGGGATCTTTTGATGATCCTGAACCAGAGCGCGGACTTCGTGATGGGCCGGGATCACGCATCGATCTGGCGGTTTTGGCAGCGGACGCACCCGCTAGTCACCGGTCAAGAATACGCGCCCGATGAAAGCGTTGCATGGGATCTCTTGCGCTCGCCCCTGCCTGCCAAGATGACGCCGATGATGGACGATGTATGCCGACACCTGGTGCTCTCGATTCGCAATGATCTGAACTTGGCTGATACACAGTTCCATGTATCGGACGCCCCGACGTCACTCGGCCCATTTGCGCGTTCCGATCTGCAGTCGGTCGTCAAGACAAACTTCTTTCAACGCAACAACCCATTCGTGCGACACGTCGTGCTCCGGCGTCGCAAAACACTCGAAGACGCTGGCCTGCTCGAAAAGATTGCGGTGAATGTGCACCCGAATCCTGAAGCTCCCCCGGGGACCTACCCAGGCGTGACGTTCTTGGGGCGCGGGCTGATGACTAACCGGCCCTTCGAGTTGGCCTACGAGGCGGCAGAGGCGTTCATTGATGTTCTCAGCCAACGAACCAAGGGGGCCAAACTGTTGCGTTCGGTCTTTTTGCAACGCATCTGTTCCTCGTTCCAGTCCGGCCGCCTGACCGTAGAACGCATGCTGGAGCGGCGCGTCGACACCAGCGACGACAACCCTCAATTGGAAGTGTTGGAGCTCGGGGCGCTGCAAACCCTCACCGAGGAGGAAGTGGGCTATCTGGAGGCGATCCGGGATGAACTTGCGCGGGCGGAAGCTGTAGACCCGAAGCTGAACGCAGTGCGCTGGTTTCTTCGCCAACATCGCAGCGATGGCATGACGTGGAGTGAACTGGGCTGCATCATTTTTTCGCAGTATTACGACACAGCCCACTGGGTTGCTACCGAACTCGCCAAGGACTTCCCGGACAAGGTAGTTGCTGTCTACGCCGGTGCGGGCAAGAGCGGGCTCTTTCGCGACGGCGAGTTCATCGGCGTGGAGCGTGACCGAATCAAGAAGCTGGTCAAGACTCGAGAAGTGCAGCTGGTCGTAGCGACGGACGCGGCCTGCGAAGGCTTGAATCTGCAAACGCTGGGCACGCTGGTGAACATCGACCTGCCCTGGAACCCGTCGCGCCTCGAACAACGACTCGGCCGGATCAAGAGATTTGGCCAAGCGCGCGACACGGTGGACATGCTCAATCTGACTTACCACGCCACGCGGGACGAGGATGTTTACAACACCATCTCGGCACGCATGAAGGATCGGTTCGACATCTTCGGCGGACTGCCCGATTGCATCGACGACGACTGGATCGAAGATATCCAAGAATTTGAGGATATGGCCCAGACACACCTTCACTTACGGGGCCAGATCTCGAACATCTTTGAAGAAACGTGGGGATCAACCGTCAACAGCGAAGACCATCGATGGGAAGAGTGTACGAAGGTCCTCTCGCGCCAGGACATCCAGGACGTCATGGGAACGCCATGGCGATAAGTTTTAATTTTGACAACGAGCGACTTTTGACCGCACCCGAACCGAGCGGGGCCGATACCAACTGATTCGATAAACCCCCGGCGCCATAACATGACCGACAACATTGAACCAGTTAATATAGCCACCGAGCTCATTAAAGCCGGCAAAGACTCCGAGGCGTTTTCGATTTTGGAAACCGCTAGCGATAACGGCGATGTGAAAGCCCGATATTTAATGGCAGTCATGCTTGAAGCCGGAAAAGGCACCGCCCAAGATCCCGTAAAAGCGAGACCTTTAATAATATCCGCCGCGCAACTCGGCAATCCTGACGCCCAAACACGTGTCGCTGGCTTCTATGCATTGGGTGACGAAGTGGATGTCGACTACGAAAAAGCAGCTTATTGGTTCGAAAAAGCCGCCGAGCAAGGCGATGGAACCGCGATTCACGATCTAGGAAACATGCATTTTTCTGGACTTCATTACGAGAAAAATGAAAAGAAAGGATTGGCGCTCTATAAAATCGCCGCAAACCTTGGAAATCCAACCGGCCAATACAGCTACGGAAAACATCTGCTCAATTCCCAAGAACCATCAGAAGTAGCTGAAGGAATAGCACTTCTAGAAAAAGCCCAGCTTCAAGGTTCCGCGGCTGCTCAAACCGCCCTAGCCACGTTGTACGTGGAAGGGAAATTAGTTGAC
>Ga0214921_10007830_pt1 | contig 14089 bp, 11 predicted proteins | sample LL1505_MetaG_FD_177992 | JGI IMG/M metagenome (GOLD analysis project Ga0214921, IMG submission 177992) | Freshwater microbial communities from Lake Lanier, Atlanta, Georgia, United States - LL-1505 | ecosystem: Environmental > Aquatic > Freshwater > Lake | place: USA: Georgia | collected... | reverse complement strand
CGTGAGCGAGCAAAGATTAATCCTCATGACCGAGTTTTATTGATTGGTGCAGGGGGTGGCGTAGGTATTCATGGAGTGCAAGTTGCTAAACTCTTTGGGGCGCATGTAATTGCTGCTGATGTGTCTGATGAGAAACTAGCTTTGGCGAAGAAGTGGGGGGCTGATGAGGTTATCAATGTCAAAAACAATCCAAATGTTGTGGAGATTGTAAAGCAGTTGACACATGGAAAAGGTGTCAATGCAGCAGTAGATTATGTGGGTCATGGATCTACTTTTCAGATAGCTTATGATAGCTTAGCCACTTCTGGAAGAGCAGTGATTGTTGGTGTAGGTAAGGGAGATATTAGTGTTAATCCCCGAAGTTTGATGCTAACGGAAAAAATCGTGACTGGTTCACGGCACTCTACTCGAACCGAGTTAATAGAAACGATGGAAGTCATGGCTCGAGGTTTAGTCAAACCAGTCGTTGGTATGACCAAACCCTTTACAGAAATAGAATCTATATTTGATGCGATTAAAGATGAAACCTTATTGGGGCGTGGATCTTTGACCTATTAGTAAATAATCTCCTAACAGATTTATAGTATCTCATTTGAAGGTGTAGAGACTGTACGGGTAGGTCGTAAAGACAAGAGACAGTCCAGACTACAAACTGGAAACAGGCAGTGAAAACTGTAGTAGTAAGCATAATCCTTTGGTCCGGGGTTCAAGTCCCTGACGGCCCACCAATAAAAAACCCTCACTAGAAATAGTGGGGGTTTTTCTTTAGAGCTTTATAAGTTTGGTTACTAAGTTAATGTATGATTTTTAATAGGCAAATCCCTAACAGTTTTACCCGTGGCAGCAGCGATAGCATTCACAACTGCTGGGGCAACCACAGCAATCGTCGGCTCTCCAATCCCACCCCAAATTTTCTCGCCAGTAGAGTGGAGGTAAGTTTCAACTTTAGGCATTTCCTCTAAACGTAAAACGCGATAATTATCAAAGTTGGTTTGCTTTATTCTGCCACGTTCAACAGTACATTCGCCCCATAGAACAGCGCTTAATCCATAAACAATAGAGCCCTCAATTTGAGCCTGAACTTGACTTGGATTCACGACATGTCCGCAATCTACAGCGATTACTACGCGATGAACTTTTATATTCGATTTGTTAACCGATAACTCTACAACAGCAGCAGTATGTGTGCCATAACTCATAAATTGAGCAATACCTCGATATACACCCTTAGGCAATGGTTTCCCCCAAGCAGCTTTTTCTGCAGCTAAGTTTAGAGTAGCTAATTGTTTCGGATGGTGCGTAAGACTTTTACGAAACTCGTAGGGATCTTTTTTTGCAGCACGAGCTACTTCGTCAATAAAAGACTCTACGTAAAAAGCATTTTGTGGAACATTTACACCCCTCCATGTACCAACTGGAACATGGGTATTTCGCATCGCCCACTCGACAAGAACATCGGGAGATTTATAGCAAAGTTGTTGATCGCTAGCTGGGTCACCAAATAGTCCTTGAACCTGTAATTCATCTTTAAAACCCTTCATATTTGCACTAGGATTTCGCCAAGAATAGATAGACTGACCAGAAATTCGTATTTGTAAGCCTGTCAACTGATTCTTAGAATCAAGTCCTGCACTTAATTTTGCCTGAGTAATAGGACGATATTGACCATGGGTCATATCTTCTTCACGAGTCCAGATCATTTTGATAGGTATACCCGGAGTTTTTCTAGCGATATCAACTGCATTCACAACATAGTCAGAAACCCTAGCCCTTCTACCAAAACCTCCGCCTGGATCATAGCGATTAACAAAACATTTTTCCATCGGTAGTCCAAGAGTTTTAGACATGGCTAATTGGGCACCCTCAGGATCTTGGGTTGGAACCCAAATTTCAGCGCGATCTGCTGTGACTAAGGCAACACAATTCATGGGCTCCATCGTGGCATGTGCTAAAAAAGGTGCACTATAGGAAGCTTCAATTTTTTTATCTGATTGATTGATAACTTGTCTGGCATTACCTTCGTTACGAAACACAAAAACATCTCGATCTGATTCAAGTCCTTCTTTTAGAAATGAAGAAATGGTCGAACTTGACTTTAATCCTAACTCACTTTCATCCCAAGATACCTGAACTTTTTCAGCTGCTTTTTTCGCATGCCACCATGTATCTGCAACTACACTGAAAGCTTCATCATTAATGACGAAAACGTCTTTAACACCAGGCATTTGCTTTGCTTTTGAGGCATCAAACTTAGTAATTTTTGTACCAAAAACTGGCGCAGAGTTGTATGTTGCATTCAACATGCCGGGAAGTTTTACATCAATTGCGTATTTTTTTGAGCCGTCTAATTTATCAAGTGTGTCAAGGCGAGGAAGTGATTTACCTATAATCTTCCAATCTTTAGGATCTTTTAAAACAATAGTTTTTGGATCAATAGCAGGTAATTTTGCAGCAGCATCTGCAATTTTTCCGTATGAGATAGAACGTTTACTTGCAGAGTGAGAAATAATACCTTTATTTACGGATAACTCACTCATTGGGACTTGCCATTGATTTGCTGCCGCTTGCATTAGACAGATTCTTGCCGCAGCACCACCACGTCTTACATAATCATGCGAAAAGCGGATGCCGAAGCTACCGACAGTCAACATTTGCCCCCATGCATTTTTACGAGCCAAGTTTTCTTGTGGTGAAACTCTCTCAGTTTGAACTTTTGACCAATCACATTCTAGTTCTTCGGCAACTAATTGAGCAAGCCCAGTAAGAGTTCCTTGCCCCATCTCTGTTCGGGCAATACGAATAACACAAGTGTCATCAGGCTTAACAACCACCCAAGCATTTAACTCAGTAGGAGTATTTTCTGCCGCAGATGCCTGAAAGGGAATATGAAAACCAAATATAAAACCACCACCAACAATAGCAGTGGACTTTAGTAGGTTTCTTCTTTGAGGCGATTGTAAGTCAATATTTTCAATAGTCATATTTTTCCTCAAGCTTTACTAATATTTTTTGCAATGTTAACCGCTTCATGTATTGCTTCTCGAATTCGTGGATATGTTCCACAGCGACAAATATTAGTCATTTCATTATCAATATCTGCATCAGTTGGATTTGGTTTTCTTTTCAGTAAAGCAGAAGCGGCCATAATTTGACCAGATTGACAATATCCGCATTGTGGCACATCAACTTTGGCCCAAGCTTGTTGGACTGGGTGAGAAGAAGTTGGTGAAAGTCCCTCTATCGTAGTGATCTTATCGCCATCTTTGAGCATACCAAAAGTGTATACACACGACCTCATCAAATTACCATTAATGTGTATTGAGCAAGCACCGCATTGTGCAATTCCACAACCAAACTTCGTCCCAGTTAAACCAATTTGTTCTCTAATTAGCCAAAGAAGGGGTGTATCAGGTTCAGCGGTGATATTAATCTTCTTATCATTAATTGATATTTGGGTCATTACTGTCTCCATTGTTTTTTATTCATGTTAAATATTCCAACCAACAATGAAATAGGTGTTTATCCTAGTTATTGAGTTAAGTGTTAAAAAACAAGATTAGTAATACGATGCATGGAACTTTATTTTTTTCTTTTTTAGTAATAATATGTAAAGAAGATGGGGATACATTCACACTACCTGTATAAAAAATGAATGAAAATTTTTAATCAAGTTTGATAAGTTAATCTTCGATGATATCTACTAATTCTATCGTTCCGGTGCGTTCTTTTGTACCACCTCAAACCTCTTCGCCAAGATTTGGCATCAGAAGATCATCTGAAAGATTTGGTTCAGTAGGAGCACATCGGCATTCCTACTTTGAAATTCTTTTTTTCCCCGATGGTGGTAAAGAACAATTTATTGCTTCAAAGACGATGAGTATTTTTCCTGGCACGTTAATTTTTGTCTCACCGATGCTTGCACACGAAATTTTTCTTGAACAAATGGATCGATGTTATTTACTTTATTTTGATCTTGGATTTTTGCATCCTGAGCTTAGGCATTGCGATATTTTGGATGCGCAATTTCTTTATAAAGCTCCAGAGCTTATGCCCTTTCTTTTACAGGGTACACGAGAGTTTCGTATACCTTTAAGGTATATCTCTGAATTTGAATCAATGTTAAAAAAATTGAATCAATGTTATGAAGAAGAAACTATTTGTTCAGATATTCTTGCAAAATCCTTGCTATCCGTTTTTTTGTGTGAAGTTATCAAAATACACGATTTGAACAATGACCCCCAGTTAAAGAAGTTTGCAAAAAATGGACGAGCTAATGGTTATGTAAAAAAAGCAGTCACCTTTATTGAAAATAACTTGAGCCGGAGGGTAACACTCTCTGAAGTTGCTCAGGCAACTGCTGTAACACCCAACTACTTAACCTCCCTTCTAAGGCAGGAAACGGGTCAAACTTTTGTAGAGTTGGTCACTGAGTTAAGAATCATTAAAGCATCAGATTTATTAACTTATAGCAGTTTAAATGTCTCACAAGTAGCTGAAGCGGTTGGCTTTGAAGATGCCGATTATTTTTCTAGACGTTTTCGAAAAATTGTTGGTTGCTCTCCAGGAAGATTTAGATCTAGTAAAGAACTATGCTAGATAAATTTATAAAATATTCCAGTCATTGAGTTGATTTGTCCAGTTCAATAGAGTGTCTAAATTGTTAATATATTTACATTAGAAATTTATTCAATTTCTTAAATTAATTAATAAAAGGTTTTATGACGACCCAAATGCATATCGATACAAATACCTTAGCAAAACTTGCTAATAGGATTAGATTCCATGCGACTCATATGGTCGCAATCCAAGGTTTTGGTTATTTGGGGCAAGCGATGTCAGCTGCTGAAATATTTGCATCAATATTTGGTAATAATCGCTTCAAACTTGGCCATGATCGCTTCGTTCTTTCCCCCGGACATTACGTAGTTGTTTTTTATGCAGTCGCTGCGGAACTTGGTTGGATTAAAAAAGAGGAACTTTTAAGTTATGGTGCTGATGGCGCTATGTTAGAAGCTATTAGTACCGAGAGGACGCCTCTAATTGATCTAAATTGTGGATCTTTGGGTCAAGGATTATCTGGTGGTATTGGTTTAGCTTTAGTGGCTAATGAAGAAAAGAAAAATCGTCATACCTATGTTTTTTTGAGTGATGGCGAAATGGAAGAGGGGCAAATATGGGAAGCTGCCATGTTTGCAGCCCACCATAAAGTAGGAAACTTAACGGTTTTACTAGATGCAAATAATTCACAGGTAGATGGCAGTGTCGAGTTTGTTACGACGATAGAACCACTTGCTGATAAATGGCGTTCTTTTGGATGGCATGTTGAGGAAGTTGATGGACACAATATTGAAGAACTTACTAAAGCAATGAACTCATCTAAAAATGATCAACCACTCATCATCATAGCGCGGACAAAGATAGCGGGCCACATGCGAGCAATACCTGATACCGTTGATGCGCACTTTATTAAACTTGATCCTGAGATGGTTAGTGGCATTCTTTCACAACTAGAGGAAGAGTATGTTTGATTCGCCATATGAGATTGCTCTTAAGCCCTACGGTTTAGCTCTTCTTGAGTTAGCGAAGAGGAATCCCAATATATTTTGTTTGGGGGCTGATTTGACCCGGCAAACAGAAACAGATCTCATTCGTGATGAGTTACCCGATCGTTTCATCAATGTAGGAATGGCAGAAGCTAATATGGTCGGCATTGCAGGCGGTATGGCGCGTGCAGGTAAGACTGTTTTCATTAATAGTTTTGGAGTCTTTACTACTCGAAGATGTTATGACCAAATTGCTATGGCAGTCGCATACCCTAACTTAAACGTGAAGATAGTTGGCTTTATGCCAGGTATCTCAAGCCCAGGGGGCCCTAGCCATCAAGCAATTGATGATATTGCATTAATGAGAGCATTACCAAATATGACTGTAGTTGATCTTGCTGATGCAGAAGAAATTACACAAGCTGTTACCGCTGTAGCAGAGCATCAAGGACCTGTTTACTTGCGTCTAAAGCGCGGTGAAATTCCAATTATTTTTGATAAAAGTCATCAATTTAGTTTGTCTAGAGCTCATCATTTGATTCAAGGAAATGACGGTTGTATTATTGCCTCGGGCATGATGGTTCCTGCAGCAATATCTGCTGTGAAAACCCTTTCTGAGGCTGGCCTAAAACTTTCTTTTGTGAATTGTCCAGTGATAAAACCACTAGATAAAGAAACCATATTAAGTGCTATTGGGACTAAAAACTTTGTCATGACAGTTGAAAATCATTCTGTCATTGGTGGACTTGGATCTGCAGTTGCAGAAGCAATGGCTGAAAAAGGTTTGGGTGTTCCTTTGATAAGACTTGGCTTGCAAGATACTTTTGCTGAGTCTGGTAGTAGGGAATTTTTGTTTGAAAAGTATCAGCTAGGTGTTCAAAAGTTGATTGACTCAGCATGGGCGAAGTCAGGTTTAAACGGTAAGTCACCACAAGCTCCACCTCAGCAAATTATTACTGGAAAATACGCTCCGGTTTAGTCAATTTTTTGTATTTCGATAGTCTCGATATAGTGTAATTTTTAATAAATAATTAAAGGAGAACAATGATGTCATTGCAACAGTTTCTACCAACCCCAAAGTTTGATGAATATAAAGAGTTTTTTAAAGACTTTTATAAAATGGAGCGCCGTGAAGATGGTGTTATTTTAGTTCAGGCGCATACTCGCGGAGGCTCAATTCAGTTGAGCGTAGAAAATCATCGATCTTTAGGGCAAATGCTAAAAACTGTTGGGGCAGATCCAGAAAACGAAATCATGATTCTCACAGGTTCTGGTGAAGATTTTATGATGGATTCTGATCCAGAGGGATTTAAACTTGAAGAAGAAAATCTTGACTATTGGGCATATGAATATGCTTACAAAGATGGCCGAATTAATGTCAGTTCACTCATAAATGATCTGGAGATTCCAACCATTGGATTACTTAATGGCCCAGCTTTCCATAGTGAAATTTGCTTAATGTGTGACATTACTCTTTGTGCAGAAGAAGCAACTTTGTTTGACTTGCACTATGACATTGGCTCAGTTCCTGGTGATGGCATTCATAGTTGTTTTATAGAATTATTGGGAGTAAAACGTGCTGCTTATGCATTGCTAACTGGCGAAGCAATTACGGCTCAAAAAGCTCTTGAGTATGGCATGGTTAATGAAGTCGTGCCTCGTAAAAATCTGATAGATCGTGCTTATCAGATTGCTGACCATATCATGACTCAACCACGAACAACTCGGAGATTATCTACACAAATTGTTCGTAGACCATGGCGTCAGAGAATTACAAATGATTTAGATGGAGGCTTTGGTATTCAAATGTTTGGACACCTAGCCAAGAACAGAGGTATGCATGGTCGCGATCATATCAAAAATATAACGGACTATGTTCGCCAAGGTCGAAAAAACAACTTTGATAAGTAATTAAGACTATGGCGGGCTTTGCAAGTATTTTAATTTCTTAATGAATGAAAAATATTGCGTCTTTGTCTAATAAATGAACTGGGGATGAAAAAATGAATCTATTCAAGATTGGTATTTTATTATTATCAGTAACAGTAGGTAGTGTTCTTGCACAGAGCATCAATCCATTTCCAGTAAAGCAAATTCGCGTTGTCGTGCCAATTACTGCTGGAAGTGCAACTGACACTGTAGTACGAGCGGTAGCAGAAAAAATGAGATCAAATTTAGGACAGACTCTTCTTATAGATAACCGACCAGGTGCTGGAACAACAATCGGAGCATCAATAGTAGCTAAATCTGCACCAGACGGATATACATTGCTAGCAAACTCAACTGCACAAACGGCAAACCCCTACCTGTATAAAAACTTACCTTATGATGGAGTAGGGGATTTCGTCGGGGTTACGCCTTTAGCTAGTATGCCAAATATTTTAGTCGTCTCAGCTAGTTCGCCATTTAAAACAGTGGGTGATTTAGTAGCAGCTGCGAAGGCTAGACCTGGTCAATTGAATTATGCTTCTGCTGGAAGTGGAACAGGAACTCATTTAAGTGCTGAAAAATTTAGAATTGCAGCTAATATCGTTGCAGAACATATTCCATTAAAGGGGTCACCTGAGGCGATTACGGAAATCATTTCAGGTCGATTAGATTGGTATTTTGCTCCAGGTGTAACTGTCATTAATTTAATTAAGGAAGGTAAACTTCGTGCTTTAGCAGTAGGTTCTAAAAATCGATCTAGTCAATTTCCTGGATTACCAACTACCGAAGAAGCTGGAGTACCAGGGTCTGCACTAAATTTTTGGGTGGCATTATTTGCTCCTGCAAAAACACCTAAGGATATTCTTGAAAAACTCAATAGCGAAGCAAATTCGGCACTTCAGTCACCTGAGGTAAAAGCTATTTTCTCTAGGCTTGGTGCTGAACCAATGACACAGTCAGTAGCTGAGTTTAATAAAGGCTTAGAGGAGGAGTTTCGTATTACTCAGGCTCTCGTCAATACGGCAAATATAAAGTCTCAAGATTAATTAGTAAATTTTTTCAGGAAAATGATTAGATGAATACAAATTCAAATGCAACGCTTTTTAAAGGTAAAGTTGGATGGATAGGTTTAGGTAACATGGGATCTGTGATGGCTCGTCATCTCTGCAGAGCTGGCGTTGACCTAACTGTTTTCAATCGTTCTATTGCAAAAGTTGAACCTTTTCGCGCCATGGGTGTCAAGGTTGCAAATCACGTTCATGATCTCAATGATTGCGAAGTTGTATTTACAATGTTATCAACCGGAGATGTTGTTAAGGAGGTATTGTTTGGAAATGATGGGTTATTTATTAAAAATCAAACTACTTATCCCCGGATTATCGTTGAATGTTCAAGTATTTCTGTAGAGATGTCATCTGAAATAAGGGAGCGATTAGCTTCATTGGGAGTTATGTTTATTGCATCCCCCCCAAGTGGAAATCCAGAGGTTGTTGAAAGTGGTAATACTACCTTTGTGAGTTCTGGCCCAACAGAAACTTTTGAGTATGTTAAGCCACTATTATTGGCAATAGGAAAATCAGCTAATTATGTTGGGGAGGGAGAGTTAGCACGCGTCGCCAAAATTTGCCACAATGTTTGGTTAGGGGCGATTAGTCAATCATTGGCAGAGGTCATTACTTTGGCTCAAAAAGCCGGACTAACTCGGCACGATTTTTTAGCATTTTTGAACAACAGTGCCTTAGGCTCGCAATTTACTCGAGGAAGAACTAAATCTTGGGTAGAAATGAATCAAGCCGAAGGTTTTTCTCCTTTTTTAATGCGAAAAGATATGGATTTGGGTTTAGATTTAGCTAAAGAACTTGAAATGTCTATGCCTCTATCAAATTCTGCAAGGGACCATCTTCAGTCATTAATGAACTCTGAATATGGTGATCCAGACTTTACTCAAGGACTTTTTTTACAGCAATCAAAAAACTCAGGATTAAAATTAAAATCAGAAACACCATAAGACTCAAAGAAAATTGTGCACCAGATGAAGAAAGTCGTTGTGTGAATGGCGTCATATTCGGTGAATCTTAAGTAAAGAAATTCATAAGGCAATACCGAGCTAAGTTCCTGATAGAACATGATCAGTTGAAGTTATTGAGGATAGAAGGCACCTGACTAAGTTGGAAGGTAAAAGGGTATAAAACGAAAAATAAAGCCAAGAAATAAGTAAGTACAAATCATAACCAGGAGACAAGACTAATGAAATTTCAAAACAAAAAAATTAAATGTTTCATTTTTAGTATTGCAATAGCCGCAACTGGGGTATTTACTGGGGTGGCAAATGCACAAAACGAAAAGATCGGTGCGAAGTTAGCAGTTACAAAACTCCCGACTCGTGGAGATTTTGTTATTCGTGGAGCGTACGTGATGACCATGGATGACCAGCTTGGCGACATTAAGCGTGGTGATGTTCACTTCTCTAACGGAAAGATTATTGCTGTTGGTGAAGGCCTGAATGCCGGAAGCGCGAAGATTATTCCGGGTAAAGGCATGGTGCTAATGCCCGGCTTGATTGATTCTCATACCCATTTGTGGACTACCCAGATGCGTGGAAATTTTGGGGACACGCCTGAAAAAATCTATTTTCGGACACGCAACACTCTTGGGGATGGATTCCAGGCTCGTGACATGTATTACGGAACCAGAATGGGCGCTGCCGAAGCAGTTTATTCCGGAATTACGATGGTGATGGATTTCAACCACAACGCTCGTGGAGAGGAATTCGTCCGTGAAAGTCTGAAAGGAATAGCAGAAACCGGACTCCGTGCGCGCTTTCTTTATGGGGCTACCACCATCATGAAGCCAACAGAATCGATTGATCTTGCGTTGATGCAAAAAATGGCAACCTCCTGGTCAGCATTTGTTGGTGATGCGCCAATCACTCTGGGCTTGGCATGGCGGGGACCGTTAGGGATTATGACGCCTCTTCCAGGTGAGATGCCAAGTCCCTCTTTGTCGATTGCAAGAGAGGAAATAGATACTGCACGGCGCCTAGGATTGCCAATTTCTACCCATGTTAGCGGTAACCAAGCTCAAAGGCAGTTTCAATCACTAATCGATGGTAAGTTCCTAGGCAAGGATTTACAACTCATTCATATGAGTAATCTACCGCCGGAACAGATCAAAATTGCTGCGGACGCAGGATCCTCGATTGCACTGACACCCATTACAGAATTGCGGGTAGGTTATGGCCTGACAAATCTCTCAGATTTCATAAATAGTGGGGCAAAAGTTGGTATTGGTATTGATTCCAACTCGCTGGCAGGAACATCTGACATATTCTCCGTGATGAAACTTTTCCAGATGCTTGAAGCTGGACGTACGAAAAACGAACTTGCGATAACGCCGCGGAAGCTCTTGAGATTGGCGACTATTGAAGGTGCGCAGTCGCTGAATATGGGAGATCAGATTGGTTCAATCACGCCGGGGAAAAATGCGGACATGATTATGATCAATATGAATGCCATAAATATTGGAATGTTTGCAGAAGATCCGGCCCATCTGATTGTAGAAGCAGTTCGCCCTGAAAACATCGATACCGTAGTGATTGATGGTCGTATCCTAAAAAGGAATGGTCGTCTTACTGCAATTAATGTAACTCGAATAGTCAATGAGACGACACAGTCCATTACCGAAATTGTTAATCGTACAAAAAAATAGGACCATTGCAATGTGGTTTCGCTGTATTTTGGTGATACTGAGGAAGGGCCTACACTTAGTGAGAGGCTCTTTTAATTTCACTAATCACTGATCATCGCTTACCTTTAAATTTTGTACTAACTATTGACTCTTTTGTCCACCGTTCAAAATATCCACGAAAATCTTTAAAGGATATCTTCAGGGTTCAAGTCCCTGACGGCCCACCAGAAATGAAAATACCAACTTCGTTGTAGTGGGGGTTTTTATTTGAGGGTTACAAGTTGCAATGCTTTTAGTAGCCAGTCATCCGGCAGCTAGTTTTCTCGCATCTTGAAGCATTCCTAGGGTAATTTTTCTAACTTCAATCTTGCTTTGTTCGATGTGAGCTTTTAATAATTTTTGAGCTTCGGTAGTTTTTTTAGCCAAAATAGCTTTAATGATTTGACCATGTTCATCATAGGTCGTATGAATACGATCAGTTTTAGTGAAATCTAGTCTTCTGACAATTTTGATTCGTTCAGTTATTTCGGTATGTGTTTTTAGCATCTCATCATTTCCTGAGGCTTTAACTAATGAAATATGAAATTGCTCATCTAATAGGCCTACTTCTTGACAATTGAAATTTCGTTTAGATTTCGGAGTAAGCCATATTTTTTGTAAATCTTTAAGTATTTCATTATCTTGATTGGAACTGCATAAAACTTTAACAGCATTCAATTCAATTAAGATTCTAAAGTCGTAGAACTCATCAAGCTTGTCAAAGTTTAAAGGAGTTACTTGCCAGCCAACTTTAGGAATTGCCTTAATAAAGCCGCCATGTTGTAATTGTTGAAGTGCTTGACGGAGCGGCGTTCTACTAACGGCGATGAGTTTGGTTAAATTTCCTTCTGAAATTAAATCTCCTGGCATCAGTTCAAAATCAAAGATTTTTTGTTTGATTTGGTTATATGCATGTTCAGCTAGGCTAGAAAATTCTCCATGAATTAAAATAATTGACGACATTTACCTTTGACTTTCTAATTGATTCATAAATGACTTCCATCCACCTAGATGACTAATATCTCTTGCTCCCTCTATGGCATAAGGTTCACAAATAAATCCCTTTACCCAGGTGCCATCCTCTAATTCAATATTTCCAAGGCCTAGAGGCTCTGGTATCAAATTTAAAAATGACCCTACTTCACTAGAGGGTATTTCATAAACCTCTAGATCGATTGAAAAACCATTTGAAGGATATTTTACTAGACCAGGTTTGGGCGGAGTAGTATTTGGAAGAGAAAATAGCCGATATGAATTTGCTGATTTACAGGCTTTAATGAGGCGCGCATTTCTTTCTGTTAGCTGCCAGTGTAATGGCATACCTTCTAAATGAGCACCAACAACGGCAATGTGAACAACATCTTTTTTGGTAGTTGGTATGGTGAGCTCTTCTAATGTGCCTTTCATATTAGATTTACCAAGAGTAAGATCGAAAAGAATTTGCCATTCAGCTGCTAAATGAAGAAGTGCGTTATCTGACCCTTCTTGAGCGATTAAAGTTATTCCAAATGGCAACCCAGAATTTGTGAAACCAGAAGGAACTGCAACAGCACATAGGCGCATTAAATTGACAAAATTTGTATACATGCCTAATTCACTATTTTTTACAATTGGATAATTCTTTAGATCTTCTATCGTGGGATGATTGGGCGCGCTCGGTACGACTATGACATCACATTGAGACCAAGATTTTTTGGTTTCGATTTCTAGCTCTTTTAAGTGGTAAATTGCTTTAAATCCCTCTGCTGCAGAATATGACTCACCATTCAGTATAATTTGTTTAACAGTAGGGTTGAACGAGTTGGGATTTGTTTTAAGAAAATCCTCTGTAACGGCAAAGCGCTCTGACACCCATGGCCCATCATATAAGAGTTTGCCAGCTTCAACAAATGGTTCAATATCGATAGGTACAAACTCTATATTGAGACCTTTGGCAGTATGTATAGCTTTGGTAAATACTTCTTGATATTGACCATTATCAAGAAATTGACAACTAGTTGGTACTCCAATACGAATAGGTTTGGTGAAGTTAAAAATAGGTTTTGATTTTGGATGAAACTGTGCTTCTCTAGCTTGGTCGGTTTCAGTAGACTTTACGACATTAAGAATGATTGCAGCATCTGCAGCAGTCAAAGTCATAATGGATACACAATCAAGTGATTTACAAGCCGGAAAGACACCCTCGGTACTGATGACGCCAGGGGTTGGTTTAGTCCCCACGATATTATTAAATGCTGCGGGTATTCTGCCTGAGCCAGCAGTATCAGTTCCCAAACTGAAGCAAACCAAACCTCTTGCAACTACGGAAGCAGAGCCTGAACTAGAGCCACCGCTTACATATGATGGATTAAATGTATTGGGAACTATTCCATATGGTGAGCGAGTTCCAACAAGCCCAGTGGCAAATTGGTCAAGATTAGTTTTACCGATCAAGATTGCGCCAGCACCCAATAATTTCTGTACTACAGTTGAGTTTTTAATTGGCTTAAACATAAAATCCGGGCAAGCCACAGTAGTTTCCCAGTTAAGTGCATCAATATTGTCTTTGATAGCAAAGGGAACACCATATAGCGGCAAATTAGCCATGGTTTTATCTTTTACTAAAGCATCAAGATTTTTTAATTGTGAAGCGATATTTTCATCGGTTGCAATAGAAATCCAGGCAGGATCTTGCGTTTGATGATCGTTATCACGAATTAACTCAAGAAGGCTATTGATATATTCTATTGGGGTAACATCACTTGAATAATAACGTTGAATGAGATTTTTAATGGTAATCACGCTCTCATCTCCCGTTGAAATATCTCAAGTGCCAAAGATTTAGTTTGAATAAATTCCCGCTCACTTACACTTTCGGGAGATCTAGGTTTTGCCATTTCAAAATTGAGAAA
>Ga0214921_10007829_pt1 | contig 14091 bp, 10 predicted proteins | sample LL1505_MetaG_FD_177992 | JGI IMG/M metagenome (GOLD analysis project Ga0214921, IMG submission 177992) | Freshwater microbial communities from Lake Lanier, Atlanta, Georgia, United States - LL-1505 | ecosystem: Environmental > Aquatic > Freshwater > Lake | place: USA: Georgia | collected... | reverse complement strand
GCGCCGAAGCGGTAAACCCCTATCTCGCCTTTGAAACGCTGGAAGATATTCGCGTTCGTCAGGGGATCGACCTCACGACCGAGCAGGTTCAGAAAAACTATATCAAGGCCGTCGGCAAAGGCATTTTGAAGGTCATGTCCAAAATGGGCATTTCGACCTACCAATCCTATTGCGGGGCGCAAATCTTTGACGCGGTTGGACTGTCCTCCAGCTTTATTCAGGCCTATTTCACGGGCACGGCCACCACGATTGAAGGTGTGGGCCTGACCGAAATTGCGGAAGAAACCGTCCGCCGTCATGCGTCTGCCTATAGCGACAATCCTATTTATCGGAACATGCTCGATGTGGGCGGCATTTATGGCTATCGCGTGCGGGGTGAAGACCATGCTTGGACGCCCGCCAATGTCGCCAATTTGCAGCATGCGGTGCGCGGCAATAGCAAAGATCGCTATGAGGATTTTGCCCGGTCGATCAATGAGCAGAGCGAACGCCTGCTGACGATCCGGGGGCTTCTCACCCTCAAAACGGCAGATACCCCACTCGACCTCAGCGAAGTTGAACCCGCCAGCGAGATTGTGAAGCGTTTTGCAACTGGGGCTATGAGCTTTGGCTCGATCAGCCGCGAAGCGCACACGACGCTTGCCATTGCGATGAACCGGATTGGTGGCAAGTCCAATACGGGTGAAGGCGGCGAAGAGACAGATCGGTTCACGCCGCTCGCCAATGGCGATTCCATGCGCTCCGCAATTAAGCAGGTTGCCTCTGGCCGCTTTGGTGTCACCACTGAATATCTGGTCAATGCCGACGATATTCAGATCAAGATGGCACAGGGTGCAAAGCCTGGTGAGGGCGGCCAGCTGCCCGGGGATAAGGTCGATCAAAATATCGCCCGCGTCCGCCATTCAACGCCGGGTGTCGGCCTGATTTCACCGCCGCCGCACCATGACATTTATTCGATTGAGGATCTGGCCCAGCTGATCCACGATTTGAAGAATGTGAATACGGGTGCGCGCATTTCCGTAAAGCTCGTGTCCGAAGTGGGCGTTGGCACGGTTGCCGCAGGCGTTGCCAAGGCGCGTGCCGACCATGTGACCATCGCCGGCTATGAAGGCGGCACAGGCGCCTCCCCGCTGACCTCGCTCACCCACGCAGGCTCCCCGTGGGAGATTGGCCTTGCCGAAACCCAGCAGACCTTGCTGCTCAATGGCCTGCGCTCACGCATTGCGGTGCAGGTGGATGGCGGGCTGCGCACGGGCCGCGATGTCGCCATTGGCGCGCTTTTGGGTGCAGATGAATTTGGCTTTGCAACTGCGCCGTTGATCGCGGCAGGCTGTATCATGATGCGCAAATGCCATCTCAACACCTGCCCGGTGGGTGTGGCGACGCAAGACCCGGTTCTGCGTGCGCGGTTCACGGGTCAGCCGGAACATGTGATCAATTACTTCTTCTTCGTGGCGGAAGAGCTGCGTCAGATCATGGCGGAGATGGGCTTCCGTACGCTTGAAGACATGGTGGGTCGTGTTGACCGGCTTGATATGAATAAGGCTATTGACCATTGGAAGGCGCATGGCGTTGATCTCTCGCGCCTGCTGCACAAGGTTGATCTGCCAGAAGGCGCGCCGTTGCGCTGGGTGGAAACACAGAACCATGGCCTTGAAAAGGCTCTGGATCGTGATCTGATCGCCGCGGCTGCCCCCGCCCTTGAAAAGGGAGAGGTGGTCCGCATTGAGCGGGAGATTAAGAACGTCAACCGCACGGCGGGCGCGATGCTCTCGGGCGAAGTCGCCCGGCGTTACGGTCATGACGGCTTGCCATCCAACACCATCCAAATCGCTTTTACCGGCGTTGCCGGACAAAGCTTTGGGGCCTTCTTGGCGCATGGCGTGACGCTTGAACTCACAGGCGATGCTAATGACTATGTCGGCAAGGGCCTGTCGGGCGGACGCATCATCGTGCGCCAACCTGCCTATGTGACGCGCGAACCGACCGAGAATATCATTGTCGGCAACACCGTGCTCTATGGCGCGATTGCGGGAGAAGCCTATTTCAACGGCGTGGCCGGCGAACGTTTTGCCGTGCGCAATTCTGGCGCGCTTTGCGTGGTCGAAGGCACCGGCGATCATGGCTGCGAATATATGACGGGCGGTGTCGTTGTCGTGCTGGGTAAGACCGGACGCAACTTTGCCGCTGGCATGTCGGGTGGTGTCGCCTATGTCTATGATGAGGACGGCCGCTTCCGCGAACGCTGCAACCTGGCGATGGTCGATGTGGAGGCCATATCGGCCGATGGCCCAGAGGCTGACAATTCAACTGGCACGCCACAGCAACGCGGGCTGAATGTACATGACTTTGGCATGGGCGATATGCTCTACCATTCGCAGGATCGCTTGCGCGTCCTTCTCGAGCGGCACCACCTCTTCACCGGCAGCAAGCGCGCGCGCGCGCTGCTCGATGATTGGGACACGACGCTCAAGCACTTCGTGAAAGTCATGCCGAAGGATTATCGGCGTGCCCTTCAGCAGATTGAGGCGGAACGCCTTGCCTCTGCAAACGTCGCTGCTGAATAATTTGTTATTGGAGACTGACCGTGGGCAAGACCACAGGCTTCCTCGAAATTGACCGCTCTGACCGGACATATGCCGACCCTAAGGAACGGCTGACGCATTATCGTGAGTTCGTCATTCCCATGTCGGAAGAGAAGATCCGCGGGCAGGCGGCGCGTTGTATGAATTGTGGCATTCCTTATTGCCATAATGGCTGCCCGGTGAACAACATCATCCCGGACTGGAACAATCTGGTCTATGAGAATGACTGGCGCAATGCGCTGGAAGTGCTGCATTCCACCAATAACTTCCCAGAGTTTACGGGCCGCATCTGCCCGGCGCCATGCGAAGCCAGCTGCACGCTCAACATTGATGACGCGCCCGTCACGATCAAATCGATCGAATGCCAGATTATCGATCGCGGATGGGCCGAAGGCTGGGTCACGCCGCTGGTCCCTTCGCGCAAAACGGGTAAATCTGTCGCGGTCATCGGCTCTGGTCCCGCAGGCCTTGCTTGCGCGCAGCAGCTGGCACGCGCGGGCCATAGCGTTACCGTGTTTGAGAAGAATGATCGGGTGGGCGGATTGCTCCGCTACGGCATTCCCGACTTTAAGATGGAAAAGCAGCTGATCAACCGCCGCCTTCTTCAAATGGAAGCGGAAGGTGTTCAGTTCCGCACCTCGATGGAAGTCGGCGTTCAGGTGTCGTTCGAAAGTCTCGAAGAAAATTATGATGCCGTCGTCATGGCGGGCGGTTCGGAAGAAGCGCGTCGTCTGGATATTCCGGGTGCGGAAATGGCGGGCGTCCGCCCAGCCATGGAGTTCCTGACCCAGCAGAATAAGCGCAATGCCGGCGATGATGAATTGCGCGCTGCCCCGCGCGGCACACTGAGCGCGACGGGCAAGCATGTCATCGTCATTGGCGGCGGCGATACGGGGTCTGACTGTGTTGGCACCTCCAACCGTCAGGGCGCGGCTTCAGTCACCCAGATTGAGATCATGCCCAAGCCCCCTGAAAAGGAAAATAAGACGCTCAACTGGCCCGATTGGCCCATGAAGCTGCGCACCTCTTCCAGCCATGAAGAAGGCTGTGATCGGGATTGGGCCGTTCTAACCAAGCGGGTTGTCGGATCAAATGGTGTCGTCGAAGGGCTGGAATGCAATCGCATTGAGTGGATTGACGGCAAGATGGCCGAAATTCCCGGCAGTGAGTTTACGCTAAAGGCAGATCTGATCCTGCTGGCCATGGGCTTTGTCGGCCCAGCTAAGGCTGGGCTGGTGGAGCAGGCGGAAGTCGAACTCGACGGCCGTGGCAATGTGCTGGCCGATACCAATGCCTATGCGACGAGCCGCGACCATGTGTTCACCTGCGGCGATATGCGGCGCGGGCAGAGCCTTGTGGTCTGGGCGATCCGCGAGGGCCGCCAATGCGCCCGCGCGGTTGACCTGCACCTCATGGGGGTAAGCGAACTGCCGCGCTAATCACAGCTGACACACATAAAAAAGGGAGCGGTCGTAACGTTGCGACCGCCCCCTTTTTTAGTTTCGTCCTATCGGCTCTTGATAAAGGCCCGAATGTCGCGCGAAAGCTTCGCCCTGTCTTCATCGCGCACATACATCATGTGGCCTGAGTCATAATATTGGAACTCTATCCGCTCTTTTGGGAAGTCGGCACGTGTCAGCGCGTATTCGGCTGCGAAAAAGGGCGTGGCAAAATCATAATAGCCTTGGCCGACAAAGATTTTGAGACCGGAGTTCTCGCGCAGCGCGCGTGAGATATAGGGAGCGACATTCATATAGGTGTCGCTGTCGCGCCCTTCATTCAGGCGCCAGTCCCACTTCCCAACGCCGCCAATGGTCACATAGCTGCGGTCCGTCTTATAGCCGAGAGCTCCCCGTGCATGCGCGTTGATCGCGGCCGTATAGCCGCCATCAATGCCATAAAAACTTGGGTCATTATCCGGCTCTGATCCGGCAGAATCTGAATCCTTACCCGTATAACGGGAATCGAGACGGCCGACGGTGAGGCCCCGATCGCGCAGCAGCTCCTTGTAAAAGCGGGCGGGTGTGACACGCAGGTCAGCGCGGTCGAGAAAGGCCTCGCTCAGGCCGGTGAAGCGCGCAAGATCGCGGCGAATGCTGGCCCGCTCATCGGCAGGCAACGCATTGCCTTTTAGCAAAGCGGCCAGATAAGGCCCCGCGGCCCAAGCGCGGGCTTCCGCTGAGATGCCAGCCGCCCCCCCTGTATGTGAGAGCTTGCCATGATAGAGCGCGGTCGCCGCCATGGAGGGGATGTTGAGCGCATAGCCAATTTCATTGCCCTGCGTGTCGGCCCCAGCGCCGAAATCCAGCACCGTTGAAATCAAGATAACGCCGTTTAAGGAGACGTCATTATACTGACCTTCTAACTGGTTGAGTACCGCTGCCGAGCGGGTGGTGCCATAGCTTTCCCCGCCCAAAAACTTCGGCGCATTCCAGCGTCCATGTTCATTGAGCCACAGGCGGATGAATTGCGCGATGGATTTGGCATCCTGCGTCACGCCCCAAAAATCCTGCGGATCAACGCCCGGCATTGCATAGGAAAAGCCGGTGCCGACGGGATCAATGAAAACAATATCGGTCGTATCCAACAGGCTGTCGGGATTGGCGACCATGGGATAGGGCGGCGCACCATCATCACGCGCATCCGACGGAATGGCAACACGCACCGGGCCGAATGCACCCATATGCAGCCAGACCGAGCCAGAGCCGGGGCCACCATTGAATAGGAAGGTGACGGGACGGTTCGGATCCTTGCCCTCTTTCAAATAGCTGGTGGAGAAAATGGCGGCGCGCGGCTTACCGTCGGGGCCGGGCAAAAAGGTTTCGCCCGCCACTGCGGTAAAGCTGACCTTCTGGCCATTAAACGTGCCAACATGTTTGGTAACAGAGCGGTTGGGCGCGGGCGTCGGCGATTGCGCAGCTGCGGGAGCTACTTCCTTTTTCTCGGCAGAAGGGGCCATCTGCCCGGCGACCATTTGCGCCGAGCCGAGCCCCATCAGAAAAATTGGCGCCCAGAAAATCGACTTACGCATATGAATTTCCCCCCAGTATATAGACTTTGGCAAAGGATAGTGTCCTCTTGGCCAAGGTAAAGCGATTGCACTACCCCAGAAGGGCTGAGGTGAGCGCAATTTCTGCAATGCCCCTTTTGCCATCCACGCGGTCCAACTGGACAATGATGTCAATCACAGAGGCGGCATAATCGATGGTTTCGCGCCGTCCCATGCCAATGCCCGTCTGCATCGCCATAAGGGCAATTTGCTCCAACGCGCCCTTGGGGGAATTGGCGTGTACGGTGGAAAACGAGCCAGGATGGCCGGTATTAATCGCGCGCAGAAAGCTGACCGTCTCCCGTCCCCGCAACTCGCCAAGCACGATGCGATCTGGACGAAGCCGAAGTGCTGCCTGCAACAAATCATCCGCAGAGACTTTTGCCTCGCCCAATTCCCCTTTTACCGCAATCAAGCCGACGCCGTTGGCGTTGGGCAAGCGCAGCTCAGCTGTATCCTCAACCAGGACAACCCGGTCTTCAGCTGGAATTTCGCGCAACATGGCGTTGAGAAAAGTTGTCTTCCCGCTGGATGTCCCGCCCGACACCAAAATCGTACAGCGCCGCTGAACCGCATCGCGCAGAAAATCGATAGGTGCGTTAATGGGATCGGGTTGGGGCTGGGGCGCGGCCTTGGCAATGGGCCCACGATCATAATCATCGAGCCGAAGATTAACGAGCCGATGCCGCCGGATCGCCAAAGCCCAATGGCCACGTGTGGCGGGCGGACCGCACAGCTGAATGCGGGCGCCATCTGGAAGCGTTGCGGCCAAGAGCGGATGTTCCCGGTTAATCCCCTGATGGCTGACCCGGGCGACTTGTTCGGCCAAGCGCTGCAACAGCTGATCATCAACACCCGGATGGGCAATGCGTTGCATGGTCGATTGAGTGGCATCCTCGATCCAGATTTCCCCGGGGCGATTGACCAGAATTTCGGTTACGCTCTCGCGCTCAAGCCAGTCCTTAAAGGGGGCAAGATAAGCCTCTAGATAGACGCTTTTCGCATCGGCTAAACCGGAGCCCTTCCCCATGTCCGCTGTTACCAATGCGACCGGACCCGTCACTCTGGCGAGACCTTTGAAAAATCGAGATCGCGCGCCGTAAAGACACGAATAGGCTCGCCTTGGCGCACCCGCACGGTGGGTGAAATTTGGGCTGTCTGGCCGACGGCCGCCGCTGCTGCAGATTGCCCGCCACTTGCAATCACAACACCTGCATTGCCGCCAATGGCGGACAAACCCCCGACAACAGACAAGAGCATGGCCGAGCCAAAGCGTTCGAAGAACCGCGTGTTTACCTTACCCGCAAGACCCGTCTCGCCAGAAAAGCCAACAGCAGGGGAGGCAATGTTGACAGAGGCCCCATCGGGGCGGATCAGACGTGTCCAAATGACATAAGCCCGCTTCTGCCCGGCTTGAAGGCCGCTTCGATATTGGCCGATGAGCCGGGAGGAGCGCGGAATCAAAATTCGAGTGCCATCAAAGGAACGGACGTCGGCAGACACAATCGCGCGGACAAAGCCCGGCACATCGGTATCAATCGCCGTTTCCAAAACGGCCGGGATCAAGGTGCCTTGGGTCACCGTGGTCTTTGGATTCATGCCGGGGGTCGCAACTGCCGTGCCGCCGCCAACGCCGCCGACACGCGCCGCAAAATCCTCGCTTGTATTGCCTGCTCCGCCCATTGCCGCTGCTGGGGCTGCAGGCGCCACTGCGGGCAGAGCACTTGCATCAAAAACAACGGCTGGTGATGCATAGGGGTTGGTCACCACGGCTGCAGGTTGGGCCGGTGCGGCTGCATTTACGGCCGCTGGAATGGGGGGTTGTTCCCCTTGGCCGGGAAGCGGTGTGATGGCAGCGGCGGGGACCGGAGGCGGCACATCCGCTGCCGATACCGGGGTGGGCGCAGCCATCTGAGCCGCATTTGGTGGGGTCTGCGGATTTCTAGAGGCGTTCAGTCCAATCAGCGTGGTGGCGCCAAGAATGCCGACAAAGGCGATACCCGCGAAAAGCGCCAGACCGTCGCGGCCTGGACGGCGCTGGGTGACAAGCGGCAAAGTTGACCGGGTGGCCAGTGCCTCTGACTCCAACACGCTTGTGTCTCTGGGATCTTCTAGGTCAGATGCCTTTTCTGTGATCTGGCGGTTTGGGCGCATCGCTTAGTCTCCGGCCTTATTGGCAGCCGGGGCTGCGCTCTCAATCGCCTTGGGCACGCCCTGATATTCAAGGCTGGCGACATTGCGTCCAGACCGCAGAATCAACGCTGCAGGCACACCTTCGACCACAATCAGGTCATCGCGCACGGCGTAATTGACGGGCCCCTCTGCACCTTTGACATCCCGCACCAAGATTGCCGGCATTTCGGCAGATGCAGGCCAGGCAAGATAGACAAATTTTCCATCGTCATAGACTTTTGACGGAAGCAGGCTGGGTGCGCCTGTCTTCTTCCAAGCATAGTTCAAATCTGCCGGGTCAACGGGTCGTGCCAAGGGGGAACCGCTCGCCAGTTCGCTTTCCTCGGGCGTCAACAGGGGCGCAGAGGACGCGGCTGGTTTCTTTGGCACATCGGGATAGGTGAAGCGCAACTGATACACAGGCGCGAGGGCAGGGTTGGCAACAAGATCGAGAAAATAGGTATGCCGATCGGTCACCACCGTCAAATTCGTCCGGCCGCGGGCGATCAGGGGTTTGACGAATAAGAGGTTGGCCCGCTTATTGGGCGTGATCTGCCAATTGGTGGAATCGCCAATGGCCACATTTTCAATCTGCTCATCCTCGCCAAAGGCAATAACGGCCTGCACACCAAGCTGCGCGTCTACACGGACGATATCGTCCTTGGCAAACATACGGCTAACAAGCCGGGCATCGCGCGCCATGACGGGGGTGGCGGCCACCAACAAGAGCGCTAGGCCGCCAAGCGCAAAAGAACGGGTCATTTTGGTCATCTCTCTTTTCTGGCCGCGCCGGGCTTGCGGAACTGGCTCCCAATTCCCCGTGCCCGCGCAGCTGGGCCGCCTCTGGGCTGCGATACACTTTCAACTGTGGCTTGGACGATCATCCGCTGAGGCGCACTGGCGGCACCCGCCAACGGCGCTCCAGCGGACGCGGAAGCTGGCTCCAGCCCCACGACTGTCGATATCCGCCGACTGCCATAGCTCATAGAGCCCGTTGCCGCTGACGACATAAGGGGTGCTGCATCGTTGAAGGGCAGCGACAGTGAAGCGCTTGACCCTTCGCCAGCCTGCGGAGCTGCAAGGCCAAAGGCATTCCAAGCGGCAACCATAGCGGCCGTCACTTTGATCACCAATATCATCAACGCCATGTGAATAGACGCAATCATAAAGAGAGCGAGGGCGGCACGGCCGTTTATCCCTTCGGCATCCACGAGCGTTCGCAGAACCGGGATCAGCAGCTCCAGCATCAGCCCTCCGCCGACGACGACAAACAGCGGCGTGACGGCCATAATCACCACCCCGCGCAGCCAGCCGGCACACAGGCCCTTGGTCGGCCCAAACAAAGCCAAGACGACAAAAACGGGCCCAACGGCCAAAAGGATGGCCAAGGCGATCCTTGCAGTCACCAAGACGCCAATGGTCCCCAGCATCAACAGCAAGGCCCCGAGCCACATGAGATTTCCGGGCGTAAAACTGCCCGAGGCTGCCGCACTTGCGGCACCTTCTGGCCCGGCGCTTGTGGCATCTGCGGCTTGGGTGACCAGTTGGAACACCAAATCTATTCTGGAAGCGAAGATTTCTGTCGCAGACCCCTGCGTCCCAGAGATGATCGCTGCAATTTGGTCTGGCGCGCCCAGCGCAATTGCCCAAACAACATTCTGATAGGCAACCCAGCTTGTTGCAAAGGTCAGAACCAGACCAAGCGTGATGAAGCGGGGCGTCAGGGCAGATATGCCAATCCGGCTGCGGCCCGTGAGCAGGGAGATGGCGAAAAAGGCGATATAAAGCGTGAGCAAAATGGTGAGCGCAGGCAGCAAAGCGCCCTGACCCCCAAATAATCGGCCAAAGGCCGTTGCTGTCATCTCATTCGACAGACAATCGACCGCGCGCAAAGCCGCCAACACGCCGTCAGACGCATTCTCAACCAAAGGCGCGCACTGGCCGCTCACTCGGCGGCCTCTTGTGCGTAATGCTGCATATCGCCTTCTGGCCAAGCCGTGCCCGTCAGGCGTTCAAACCATGCGGATGGGGCATCACCCGTTTCAGTGCGAATAGCATCCAGCCGCCGAACAATGCTCTCTCGACCCGACAGCACCATCAAAAGCTCTGGCATCATCGACAAATCAAGCCGCACGACAACGGATGCGTCAGGCTGGCGGATCAGGAAGCAGCGGCTGTGCGCGGGCAGAGTGCGGATGAGGTCCAACTCATGCAGCGTCAGGCCGAAGCCCTCGCAATAATCCTCTGGTCTTGCCCGCGCATTGGGCATGAAGATCATCGTCGCCGTTTGTTCGACAAGCGCCGTTGAAATACGGCTATCAAGGGCATCGCGCGCAGATTGTGTCGCAAACCCGACCAGCGCGTTGCGTTTACGCAATGTCTTGAGCCAATCCCGGATGCGCGCGGCAAACACTTCATCGTCCAGCGCTTTCCAGCCTTCATCAATCAAGATCATGGTTGGCTGCCCGTCCAGACGTTCCTCAATCCGGTGGAAGAGATACATCATGGTCGGCGTGCGCAGGCGCGGCGTTTCCAAAAGCGCCGTCATATCGAACCCTAGGGTCGGGCAAGACAGATCCAGTTGGTCTTCGGCATTATCGAACAGCCACCCAAATTCGCCGCCCTCAATCCAAGCCTCTAGCCGGCTGCCAAGGTCTCCGGGCTGCGGACGGCGCGTGCCTGCGAGCAATTCACGGAAATGGGTGAGGCGCCGAAGGGACGGATCATTGACATAGGCCGCATCGACCGCCGATGCGATGATCGCATGTTCTTCCGGGCCTTGGGCTGCCAGCAGAACGCCCAGCCAATCCCGCAAAAACGCGCGATTGACCGGCGTGTCGGGCAGCGCCAGCGGGTTAAAGCCGCTCGGCTCTCCGGTGGAGATCCGGCTATACCGCCCGCCAATGCCGCGCACGAAGACTTCTGCCCCACGATCCTTATCGAACAAGATGGTGCGCGGGTTGAATTTTTGGGCTTGGGCCGCAAGAAAATTCATAACCACGGTCTTGCCGGAGCCGGACGGGCCGATGACCGTGAAATTGCCGAGATCACCATGGTGGAAGTTGAAGAAGAAGGGAGTCGCGCTGGTTGTTTGTAACAGCGAGACGGCCTCTCCCCAATGATTGCCAGAGGCCTGCCCCATGGAAAAGCCATGCAGCGACCCAAAACAGGCCATATTGGCGCTGGAAATGAGCGCACGCCGGACAAGAAAGGCCTCATTGCCGGGGAATTGACCCCAGAAACAGGGCTCTAAATTCACGTCCTCACGAACCGCAATTGCGCCAAGATCGGCCAGCGCGGCCGAACAGGCCGCCGTTGCCTCATCCAGCGCAGCCAGTCGATCGCTGCGCACGAGCACCGACAAATGGTGATCCCCAAACCCAACGGCGCCCACGCCAAGCGCGTCGCGCGCAGATTGCATTTCGCGCCGTTCCGCCAACGCCTCTTCATCGGCAGAGCGCAAGCGCCGGACCGCAAGGTCGATCCTCTCCCTGGCAACCTGCCTGTCGCTTGGCGCATAGGTTTCGCACAGCACCATTTCATAGGGCAGACGCATTAAGGCGTCGGTAAAGCCAGGCGAGGTGCTGTCGGGATACTCTTTCAGGCTCAAAATAGAGGCAAAGCTTGGCCCATCCGGCCCGCGAAGCTCCAGCGCGTCCAGACCAAAGCTGATCCGCTTATAGGGCAGCATGCTGCCGATCCGCGTGTCTGCCGCAGGCCGACGCACAGGCCGCATCTCTCCATTATAAATCGCAGACAGCAATTCCAGCAGTTCCGAACAGGGACCACTGCGCCCCGGATAATCACCAAGCAGCCGCGCGCCATAAGGGGCCAAAGCAGAGGCAAGAGAACCTGCCGCCGCCCGCAAGCTGCGAACATCGCCCGCGTCGGCCTGAGGGCCTTCCGCACCTTTGCGCTGCATCAGGCGGGATATGCGTTCTGGCCAGCCAGCTTTGCCCCGTGCGGGGCGGCGGACCAATGTAATGAACTGGTCGTTCACGAACATACTGCCGCTGGCGAGCCGATCCTCCCACTGATCATCAATATATTGGGCCAAAGGATCCGTATATTTTCCATCCAGCCCGACTTTGACGCGTCGGCGAATAATATGGTGGTAGAGCACGAAGCGCGCATCCAGAACACTGCGGAGCAACACTTCGCGCGTTGCCGCATGCGCATTCAGCTCCACAGTATCGGCAGTTTCAAAGCTGATCCCGGGGACGACCAGCGCCGTCATCAATGCGCCATCTTCCAGCTGGACAATATCGTCATCCAGTAGGTCACGATAGGGCAGCCGATCCCCTGCCAGCGCTTCTGCACGCTTCAGCATCGACCGAAGGCCCTTATTGCCAGAGAATAACGTCATATTGCCTGCGCTCCTTCAGGCCGCGTAGCTGTTGCAGCCCCAGAATTGCCAGTTACGAACACGCGGCGTCCGCGATACTTTCGTGATCCAAAGATCAAAGACGCGGGGTTCCCGCAGACAGGCAATATATCCGATCGCATGAATGAGCAGCGCAATCGGCAGGGCTAGGAAACTTTTGGTGATCAAAAAGGCTTCAGTGGTGGCCGCTGCGTTGATGATGAAGAAGCTATAAGTGACGCCCGCAAACATCTGTGGCCGGGTGAGGGCGCGATGAACCGGGTGGCGAACAAGATCCACAATCAATCCTCAACCAGCCGACGCGGCTTGAATGCCGGAAACGATCGCACTCGCCCCAAATAAGATGAAGCAGCCCAGAATGACCGTGGCGCCGAACCGCCAGTTCATCCGTCCTGTCAGCATCATAAAACCAACCGCTGCCACAGCCATAACGGCAACGGCCGTTGCGACATTGCCCAGCAATGTGCCTTGCATCCAGCTGAGCGCGGAAATGATCGGGCCAGAGCCTTGCGGGTTAACAGTCTGCGCAAATGCGGTCTGCGCGGGCAGCAGAGCCAGGCAGAAAGACAGGAAAAGGCGGCGCATGAACATCATTTATCTCCGGACTGGTAAGGACAGGCGGCCCATGATGGCCGAGACATAATTTTGGGTTTCGCGGATCCGCGGGATGCCATTGGCTTTGGCCACGCGGGCAGGCCCGGCATTATAGGCCGCCAGAGCTTTTTCCAAATCGCCGCCGAACATGTTGAGCATCAGCCGGAGGTAACGAGCGCCGCCTTCCAGATTCGCCAAAGGGTCATCAGGGTTCACCTGCATGTCCCGCGCAGTGCCGGGCATGAGTTGAGCCAATCCCTTTGCGCCAACAGGAGAGACGGCATGCGGGTTCCAGCGGCTTTCCTGCCAAACCAGCGCCTCAAGCAGGCTGGGGCTCAGATCATAGCGAACGGCGAGACGGGCGATATGCGCCGTCCATTGTGCTGGACCTGCAGATGGCGCGGCAATGGTTTCACCGGGGTTTTGGTTGGCCTGCTGGCGGCCGACCTCAACCGGACGCGATCCACTTGCTCCTCGCGCGATCCAAACGGACGTGTCGCCGGATATCTCGAGAACATCGGCAAGCGCAGCAGGCGACAGGACGAGCGACGCGCAAATCGCGCTCACGAAACCTGCCAATTTTCCCCTGCGACTCATCAAGATACCCCAAAAAAACTAGAGGGCGCCGCATTGCGTCATTTACATGACAGTTTCAAGACTTTGGTCGCCTATCCCTAGAATGGGCTTCCGCTATCAGAACCAAAATTCACTAGGTAAACTGGGGTTTGTTGTTGGAATATGTCCAGCTTAATGCAGCCTTTACACGTCAACGAGCTAGAAGGCGCATGGGGTTCACGACTGCCGCAATGATGCGCGCAAAGTCGTGTCAAATAAGTGAAAAAAAAGTGTCATGTTTCTCTCCTAAGAGGGCTAAGCGCGTTGGCAGAATCATCTGGCCCGCAAGATTTTGTTAAGGGGATACATCGTGAAGAATTTTCAAGGCTTCGTCCTTGCTGGCTGCAGCGCCATCGCGCTCGCTGGCTGTGGCCCGAGCGATATCGCTTCGCCTGGCTCGGGTGGCAATGTCACCATCAATTACCCGACCAGCGGCACAAGCGGCGGTGGAAGTTCAAGCGGTGGCGGCACGGTCACGGCAGCAGCCGGTTGCCCGACAATCTCTGACCCCCAAGGCCTGACGGACGCTGGCACGATCACCGGCCCGACGGGCACATGGCGTGTTTGCCAGTTGCCCCGCACAATCAAGACGTCAACCACCTTGCCGAAGGTTGCCGGCCTGCTTTATTCGATGAATGGTCGGGTCGACGTTGGCTGCGATGGCGGTTTCACTGCGCCGACATCTAGCGCTG
>Ga0214921_10007826_pt1 | contig 14098 bp, 8 predicted proteins | sample LL1505_MetaG_FD_177992 | JGI IMG/M metagenome (GOLD analysis project Ga0214921, IMG submission 177992) | Freshwater microbial communities from Lake Lanier, Atlanta, Georgia, United States - LL-1505 | ecosystem: Environmental > Aquatic > Freshwater > Lake | place: USA: Georgia | collected 2015-05-28 | reverse complement strand
CCCAAATATCTTACTGCTTTATTGAATATTAACAAGCAGGCGCCACAAGGTAAGATTCTAGCATATACTTTTTTTCTAAATCTAATTGGGTTGCGTATATTTTCATTAATTCTACAACAATCGGGTCTATGGGCTCCGTTCCGTATTAAGAAAGTAAATAAACAGTGGGAATTAGATACTCGACCGGAGGATGAGGGCAAATGGCGATATGTATTTTATTCTGGTGATGAAACACCCGAACAAAAAGATATATATCGTAAGATAATCAATTCAGAATGGAATACCCTAGGTGCAGATTGCGCACAACTAGTGAAACAGCTCAAAGCTATCCATCCTAATAATTACTATGGTGAAATAATTAAAATGATAATGATTACGGTTTCCGGTGCGGAAGGGCTCGATTTGAAAGAAATCCGATATATTCATATCTTGGAGCCTCATTGGCAAAATGCCTTGCTAGACCAAATCATCGGTCGTGGTGTCCGTAATGGTTCTCATCTTGCTTTGCCCGAAAAACACCGTACTGTAGAAGCATTTATTTATATGGCAACTTTTACACCGGCGCTAGTTCGTAAGATTTCATATGTTGATGTTCGTAATGATGTGTATAAGTATCCCAATCCGGCATTCCCCGATAAGGCCAATAAAGTAGTCTCTAGCGATGAACACCTATTTCTAACCGCGGAGCGCAAGCGTTATATCATTAATGAGTTTCAACGGTTGATGAAAGAAAGTGCTTTTGATTGTGCTTTGAATTATCGCGAAAATAAGTTGAATCCGGATTATAAGGGGATTACTTGTATGGATTATAGCACCCGGAATCGCGACGATTACCTTTCAACACCAATGCTAGAGGATGAAGGATTAGAAATAGCACCAGAGCGGGTGGTATCAGTAAAATATGAAACATTTAAATACAAAGATAAGACTTATTATATTGAAACGGTTCCTAATGCTATGGGTAAGATGTATATATATGATGAGAATCTAGTGGGACGGGTGCGAATTCCCAAACCAGTGGGTGAGGTTCTTATTAAGAATGGTAAACGTCAGTTTGCATTTTATGCAAAAAAGGAAAAGAAAAGTGGAAAAAATAAATGAATTAATGGATAATTAAGCACTACTAGAACTACGAACGCTATGTGCTCTTGTAAGATTAATATTCATTATATCGTTCATATGTGTATTCTTGTTGTGATCCAAAGAACATCTTTGAATATTGTGATAATGTAAATTTAGGATTTATGGGTGTAGGGGTTTCACTTGTTTCTAATGCTAAATAATCATCGCATTTCGATTTGCCACTTGCTCCTGCTCCACCTTCTCTACCTTCTATTAAACCAGTAACCATAATAATCCTCTGTATTTGATATAATCTTATCATATTTTGAAAATCATCAATTGTATTTCGTATAGGACATTGTGCCAAGATAAAATCCGGACAATACCACCTAGGTAGAATTTTAGGTAAAGCACACGGTGCAAACGATGCATTGATATATCCGCTAGAATTTTGAAGAGTTTGCAAAGTTTTAACAATATTAATATCATATGGTAAAATATCAGAATATCTATTTTTAGATATATTTTCAGATGAAATTTTTGTTAATAATTTTTTGGGATTTGGATTTTGAATTGTTTGTATTTGAAATATGTCATTTTCTGTAATTGCTGGATCAAGAACACCAAAACACCTTAGTATAAATGAAAATTGTTCTATTGTTTGAACTAAAGACATTCTATATTTTCTAGCAGTCATAATTCTTTCTAAAACTAATTTTTTTGTAAATCCATCAGGTACTTTTGTTAAAGGAAACTCAATATTTGGAGTAATTCCAAATTCAAATAAAAGATTTAATGTTATATATACTACACCTGTTCTTCCAACTCCAGCACTGCAGTGAATTATTGAACCACCACCAAACCGCAAAATATGATCATAAATATATTTTATAAAATTACAATATTCTGTTAAATCAGGAACACTCTTATCTGCCCAATGCTTAAACCATAAATGAGTTAATTGTAATAATTCTTTATCATTATGAACAAGTGCCGACGACGCCTGTCCACTAGGACTTGCATGAACATAATTATTAGTATTTTTAACTAATTGTCCAGATGGTAATAATAAATTATCTAATGCATTTTTATCTAATAATACACCGTCAATGTTAAATATTTTCTTGATTTTAGAGATTATTGGTTTTGGTAATAAATCACTAGGTGATAGTGTTGGTGGTAGTGAAGTAATAAGACGTTTTATATCCAGCCATACAGACCAATTACATGTTTCACTTCTTGTAGGAGCGTCCATACTAATTACACTATTTATTTCAGTGCCAAGATCAAGTATCCTGTTTATATTTGTAAATATATTATTGTGTGTTTTTGGGTCAATACCTCTACCAAATGAAGGTATAATCAAAAGTTCTTTGATTTTTTCTTTATCATCTTTAGTTAAATCTACTTTATTAATATATGCATATATTAACATTAATTTTGCGTCATATGTATTTAATAATTTATTGTTTGACGAATAGTAATTTTTAATTCTGTCATCAAATCCACCGTTTTGAATTTGTTTTGTTTTTTTTATTTGTTTAGTATTTCTTTTTTTTGTTAAATGCTTATGTTTTTGTTTTGAACGTATATTTGAAATACGTGGTAATTTAGTAATTGATAATGTTTTTCTTGACATAATTCTAATAAGTCAAAATATAAAAATAATTAAATGTTTCTAATTTAATAAAAGAAAATAAATTAGAACTTGTTTATATATTTCCGGATATTGGCAATATGTTTATGTATATTTTCAGTTTTTTTGTTTTGTATTCCTTTGCTGCCACCATCGATACCTATACTAATTGCTATGATATCGGGATTATCAATATCGGTTTCTAGCATCATTTTATCTTCGTCTTTATCTAATATAAACCGGGAATCAATCGTATTAAAAGATATATTCTTATTGTTATAGAAACTAAAAGCATATTCTTTCTTTGCAGATTGTATAGCGAGTTCCCGGCCTATTCGAATCTTATTGGAACATAGAATAGTGTTGGTGACTAGGGTGGTAGCTGTCCGATAATCTAAATAATAATAATATAATACTAGCACGGCACTAAATAGAAAATTCATAGTATATATCACGTGTAAATATTTATAAGTGCGCATATATTTAGCATTATGCCATTGTAATTGTTGCATTATCTTTGGATGTGATTCCTTAAGTGTTAGAATGGAATCATCGGGCTTTTCTTTGTCATAATCTAGATTATCAATCATCCATTTTTCACGGCGTAATTCCACAGTGTATAAATAAATAAAATATCCAAGTGTTAGGAAATTAAATGCTAGAACAAAAGAATTATAATCTATTAAATTAGTGAAATTTTCGTGGAAAGTGCATACATGGGTTGTCATTTGTGTTCCATTTATTGTTGATTCTAATTCTGGCATACTAGAATCAAAAATAGATTTGAAAATATCACGGTTTGATTCTTCTACAGTACAAGCCTGTGGCACAAAAACACATAGTAATGATGCCATTACTACTTTAAAAGCATCACTAGCAAAACTAGTCATTACGGTTATACTTTGCTGGGTATCTTGAGAAGAATACCATTCCCTGATTCCTTGCAATTTGGATTTAAACCAGGATGTCATTCTAGCAAAGCTGGATTTGGTGATACTATATCTAAGGTTATAAAAAAAAAATAATATAAAATGTCTATTTATTTAAAAAAATATTAAAGTATCCTTTAATCGACCAGGATTTAAAAAAATCCTTAGGTCTTAGTTATGCGGATAGGAATCAAAAAATCTAGGATTTTCATGATTTATTGCATCCCTAACGCCATAGGTGTCATAGTACCTATAGTCGTTTAAGGGATATTAATTTATTCTAAAATATTAAGCTTTTCAATTGAGCTAGTAAGTTTATCTTTCAATATATCCTTTATTGTATCTATATAATTTGGATTATTCATCATTACTTTTAAAAATTCCATTTCTTCTTTTGTCTTTTCTAATTCTAGTTTTTCTCTTTCTATAATTTGTGTCGGACTCATAAAAAAAACTTTATTTATATGTTGTTTTACAATATCATAAAAATTTTCATATGTAAATATATCAGATAAAGCTATTATTTCCCTTGATTTATGTCCATCTATATGTTCTTTATATGCATTTTGTATAAATAACGGATCATTCAAAATTGCCTCTTCAATTTCTCTAAAATTATCGCATTCAAAAACATCTAGAAAATAAATTGGCATTTCATTATATGTTCTTTGCAATTGCTTAATTCTAGTATTAATATTTCTTGTAGAACCTATTTTAATATACTTTTTTTCTCTTATTTCAGCAATATATACACATCGTTTATTTTTAAATTTATCTAAAAATAAATTATGTTTATTTATTTTTTTCTGTATTTCATTATCTAATAATGTTTTTTCTAATAATTTATTCTTAATTATCAATTGTTTTCTCAATTCATCAGTTTCTTCATTTATAGTTTCTACTAAAATTTGTTCAAATAATATATAATAATCATAAATTTCATTTGCTTTTTTTGTATTAGCTCTTAAAGTAAATCTCTTAAATGTATTAATATTCATTAGAATTTGTTCTTTATTACGACCACCTTTACTTTTTATTTGTTCTAATGGTTGTTGAATGAATATTTTATAATCTAAATCCTTAACAAAATTTTTTTCTAATACTAATTTAGCTGGGTCTTTACGTGAGAATCCAATCCATTTCCAAATATCATCTAAATCTATTATAAAATCATTTTTAGAATTATGATTCACATAACAATAAAAACTAGTTGCAAATAATTGTTGTTGTGTATCAGTAAATTTATCTTTAATTTTATTAAGTAATTTATTCTGGTAATCTTGCGACAAACGCGTGATAGGATTCTTTTCAATCAATTTAACTATATCTAGGGTTTCAACCATTGTTTTATTTGCTTTATTAGATTAAATGAATAACCAATTCTAATTATAGTATGTTATTTCGATGTCTTTATATTGAAATAATCTGTGTAAATATTTACACAAAAAAATACAAATTTAAAAATAATAAACAAACCAACTACTGCTGGAAACAATACACTAAGAAGAACACATTAAGCACTCCGGTTCTTGTTTATCTTCTACTTTGGCAACTGGTCTAACCGCTTCCTCCTTTGTTTCTGCCTTAATTTCAATTTTATTTTCTTTTTTGACTTTCTCCAAATCAACACTAAACTTTTGCGCGGCCGTTTTAGCTTGGCTACGTAGGTAATAACAGCCAGTTTTGAGCCCGGACTTCCAGGAATGATAATGCATGGCGTTAAGAGTCTTGAATGTCGGTGATTTAACGAACAAATTCATTGAGCTTGTCTGACAAATGAATGGACTTCTATCGGCGGTCATATCAATAATCACGCGCTGGCTCATTTCCCAAACAGTCTTATACCGTTCGCGAATTTCCTGTGGGATTTCGGTGATACCTTGAACCGAACCATCTGCCATAATAATACGGTCTTTCATTGCTGGTGTCCATAGCCCTAGCTCTAGCAAATCATTAATAAGATATTTATTAACAACCACAAATGTTCCTGCTAGAGTCTTGCGAGTGTATATATTATTGGTAAATGGTTCAAAACATTCGGTCCAACCAAGCACTTGACTTGTGGACGCAGTTGGCATAGTTGCAATTAGCAGGGAATTACGTGCACCATGCTTTAGAACATCAGCACGTAATTGTGTCCATTCTGCTTCCATATCCGGACTGGGAGAAACACCCCACATATCAAATTGCAATTTTCCTTCAGAAAGGGGTGAACCCACAAAACTAGAATATGCACCTGCATATTGTGCCGGTAATTTGAGCTCTTCATCAATAATCCAATGCGTTTTCTTCAATTCTGCTAAACGGGAAATATCCTCTGCAGTTAGTTCACCATTACCTGTGGCATTGGAGCCTAATTTTAATAGCCGCTTATATTCTTGCACGAATTTCTTGCGTTTCCGCGCCAATTCCATACTAGCCTCTAGAGCCGCGAAATATATATTTTCAAAAATCTTGCGATTAAGTACACGAGCTTCTGGGGAATCAAATGCCATTTTCATCATAGCAAATGTATCGCTCAGCCCTTGTACGCCCGCACCTATTGGCCTATGTTTTCTATTGGAATTCTCCGCTTCTTTTACTGGATAGTAATTATAATCGATAACTTTATTCAGATTCTTAACTACTTGTTTAACGACTTCTCGTAGTTTTTCAAAGTTATAACTCATCTTGCCTTCGGCATCCTTTTCTACGAATTTAGGCAAAGCCACAGACGCGAGGTTGCAAACTGCAATTTCATCTTTACTGGTATATTCGCAGATTTCATGACATAGATTACTACTTTGAATAGTACCTAGATTCTTTTGATTATTCTTCTCATTAATAGCATCTTTAAAACCTAGATACGGCATTCCGGTTTCAATCTGGGCTTGTAAAAACATTTCCCAAATCTTACGGGCTTTAACGACTTTATTACCCCGCCCTTCTCTCTCGTATTGAGTGTAGAGTTCATCGAACTCGCGTCCATATTTAAGGTATAATCCCGGGCATTTATCAGGACACATAAGAGTCCAATCACCATCCTCTTCCACCCGTCGCATAAATAGGTCAGGTGTCCAAAGGGCATAGAATAAATCCCGGGCACGTTCTTCTTCAATCCCGGTATTAAGCCGCATCTTTAGGAAATCTTCGATATCGGCGTGGTGTGGTTCTAGGTAGCAATTTTCTACTAATAATCCTTCAACTGTATATGAATGGTCATCTTGAACTCCTAGAGTATAAACATATTCATCATCACGAACTGTTTCTGTTATATTTATAATTTTTTTCCCAAATGCTATTGTCTTACTATCAACTATATTATCCTTAATGTCATTTATTATAGGTGATATAGGTGATATAGGTGATATCGCTGATACTCCAAGCATTTTAGGACTAAATGCATAACACTCATGATTTTGTTTTTCATTTATAAAGTCTCTTAATTCATCAATACTATGCCACTTGGCAATGGAATTTGATTCATTTGATTTAGTTTTAATAGACCAAAATTTATGATTGCCAGTAACATAAATAGGTTTATTTTTTTCAACCTCTAGTTTATATATTTTTCTGTCCCCTAGAGGATTCTTATGTGTTTGAATTACAGGTTTAACTCTATTATTATGAGTTATAACTAAATCACCAATTTTAACATCTTGAATTTTTTTAACACCTTCATTAATAGTTAAAACTTCTGTATCTGCAGCAAAGCACGCAAAGCTGCCAGCCCGGCGGCCCGATTGATTGACGTAGCGCGCTGTTTCATTAAATACTTTCAACATTGGAACAATACCATCGCCTGTTCCATTGGTTCCACGAATTCTCGAACCTTTAGCCCGAATTTTATGAATAGCTACACCAATACCACCGGAATATTTACTAATCTTAGCACAATCTGCAAGTGTTTTATAAATACCGTCAATACTATCATCATCAATAGTCATCAAGAAACAACTAGATGCCTGTTCCCGTTGGGTTCCCATATTAAATAGAGTTGGTGTAGCATGAGTAAAAAACCCTTCTGACATCATTTTATAGGCTTTCAGGGCTTCTTTCAGGTCATCCTTATGAATGGCTAGCGCTACACGCATTAACATATGCTGTGGGCGTTCAATTATCTTCGTACCAATCCGCAATAGATAAGCCCTTTCTAGCGTTTTAAAACCGAAATAGTCATAGTTGAAATCCTTATCATAATCTAGAGTTGCATTGATTTTCTCTTTGTTATCCATAACCATCTTGTACAAGGCTTCGTTTATTAGGGGGCTAGGGGCACCATGAACATCTTTATTGTCCCATAAGACTTGGACTACTTCACTATAACTAGGGCTAGTATTCTTATGATGGTTAGATACGATGATACGAGATGCTAGACGGCCATAATCGGGATGGATAGTAGTCTTAGCAGCACAAATTTCCGCGGCTAGTTCATCTAGCTTATTAGTTTCTACACCATCATAGATTTGAGTAATTATAAGCTGGGAGACTTCCATAGGATTAATTTTCAAATCTTTGGATAACTTTTGGATACGTTTAAGACACTTATCGAAAGAGACTTCTTCCCGCTCACCGGTACGTTTGACTACATACATGGTTTCCGCCATTTCTGAAGATGTATTGATATCGTGTTCAAGTATATCGGTTTTATCTGATTTATCTAGTTTATCTAGTTTAGGAGGCATAGTGTGATTAAAATAAATCAATTTTTTATATTCTATTATTTTGAAGTCTAGAGGTTCGGTAAACTATTTTTCTAAAATTATTTTATTTTTGGAACTTGCTAGAATATATAAATACGTCTAGAAATAAGATATTCTAAATCTAAAATGAATAATTTATTTTTTAAGATAATTTAACTATATAAATTTACTATGATACCAACTTTTCAAAATTTATAGTATTTGAATAAAACATATTATTTGATTTTTTACTTCTATTTTTATTATTATTATTATTTTGTGCACGTTTATTTAATGTTTCTATCATTCTACCACTTGATAATGAAGGTTGAAAATCTTTTGTTCTAAATGTAGATACATAACATTTATATCCAACTAACCCACCCGCATTATCGAGAGTAAACTTTTTGATATTCGGATATTTATCTATTAATAATTCTATAAGTTTATTACATAATTTATGTCCTCTAAAATCTGGATGCACTTCTACATAGTGTATTTCTATTGTTTCCCCATTTAATGAATATTGTAAATATCCTATAATTTTTTGGGCTTCATCCATAGACAATAAAATAGTATTATACTTATTAATAATTACATCATTATTTTCTGATAAGCTAAGAAACATCGGCCAAGTAAATTCTGGTATACGTTTTTCTGGTTTGTAAATAAAACGTGAATAATCATTTAGTTGTTCTTCAATATCTTTTTGAATTTTGTTCCATTTTTTTAAATCCGTTAGTGTAAATTCAGCAGGATCAGGCAAAATCTTTAGTGATTTACATAAATCTAATAATTTTTCATAAAAAGGTAATGTAGTTAAATCAATATCAGAATTATTATTATTTCTACTAGATAATAAACTATTTATTTTTTTAATTAAATCTTTATATGTATTTGCATTTATAGGTGCATCGGGAGGCGTAAGATATACTAATAAAATTTCTTCAATAATATCTATTGCATATTTTTTATTTATAAATTGATGCTGAATTTCACTAGGTATAATCTTATAACCACTAAATACAATTGATTGATTTAATCGTTCTTGTATTTCAGGTGATATTGCATTTCCCTTATCCTTATATATAAATATTGGTTTATAAATCAAAGAGTTTGCCATAATGCTTAATATATATATAGATTAAATAAAAAATAATAAAAAATTATTCTAGACTAAATTCTAAATTATGCATTAGTATCATATTTACTTGACTGTTGAACTTCACTTAATAATTTCTTTAAATTTAGCTTGGTTTCTTTTTCACAGAAGAATTTAATCTTTTCGGAATAGAATAATTCAATCAAATTATTATTTTCTAGATACGTCATAATATCGAACAAGTTCAATAAGGGATAAATTGGTTCCTTCTCAGCTAGAAGATTCACATATTCCCCTTCGCAAACATTCAATACAACTAGCACCCCAACCACACGCCCACCAAATTTGCGGATGCGGGTTATAATATTCTCTAGATAAAAATCAGCACTTGCAATAGTTTCAATAAGCAACACTCGGTCATCTATTTCAATACCACCTTCTACTTTCAAGCCTGCGATATTACCTTTTTGCGCGCGGTCATTACCATTATCCACTACCCATGCTATTGGTTTTTCTACACTGGTAGCAATATTCGTTGCAAATGGGATTGCACTAACACTAGTAGCACATATACGATCATATTCTAGTGATTTCGTTCTAATTAGATTCTCTAGAAGTAATGTAATATTATCAAATAGCGCCGGATTGCTCATAACGCGGCTAATATTAGTTGTATAGGTACGTTCACCGTGTGTAATAAATTCTTTAACAGTAATTGTTTTGGTATCAAATAAGCCAGTATATATTGCAGCTTTTGCCATTCTTTTATAATATTCTTTAATTTAGGAAAGCCGAATGTAAACTAAGTCTAGAAACAAACAAGAAAAAAGAATAAAAAAATAAACGGATATTTATCAAAAACATACACATCGATATGTAATTATCAAAATTAGTAATCGTTATCAATAGGTTCGGTATCAGATAGTCTAGCCTTTTTAGTGTTTTTGGATTTTTTATTTTTGTTAGAGCTGGTTATTGATTTCTTATGTCCTAATAGAGCGGTATTTAGGGTTGTAGCTTCTGTTGTTTTAGATATTTCCGCAATATTTGTTTTTTTTAGTAATGCTAAAGCTTTTTTAAAAGTTTTATATTGTTTAACCAGTTTCATTTTACGTAATGTTTGCTGTAAATCTGCTGCTAGACAGGCAGTCCCATTAATATTCGGAGACACTTCATAAAAATAAGAATGTAGGAACAATCTAGGTGCTAACTTACAACTTTGAGAAAGAGTTTTCTTAGGTTCATATTTATTATCACACACTATATGGGTATTCTTAGTTGTCATATGTACTCGAATTTGATGTGTTATACCCGTCTTTATCTTTATCAAGAGTAAAGTATAGATTTTACCCTCGTGGCTATATTCTCTTAATTTAATAAATTCAGTATATGTTGGACTACCACGTTTTTCATTAACAACAGTAATTGAATCTTTAGCACGTTGTATTTTTAATAGAGGGATTTTAATTACACAGGAACGTTCTTTTATTTCTCCGGCAACTAAGGTTATATATATCTTAGTGGTTTTAATGTGATCGTTAATTTGTTGACGATATTTATGAAATGCATCTTTATTTTTTGCAACCATCAAAATACCACTAGTTTCTAAATCAATACGATTCACTAGTCCATATCTATAAAATTCGTTATGTATTTCATCATCTACCTTAAGATTATCTTTAATCCAATCTAGAATTAAATTTTGAAAGTTTTTATGTATCTCTTCACCAGGCTTCTGATTCTTTTGCATTTTTTTTATATTAGTATAGGCAGTACTAGTAATACAATTCCAGAAAGGTGGTTTATAAATAAAATAGATATCGTCATATTCACTTAAAGTATATGGAACTGATAGTTTATTTTTGCATTCCATTTTAAAGTTGTTGAAAATATATTATTTTACTAGTAATTATAGATATTTTAAATTATCTAGAATTGAAAATACAAAAAATCTAGATATAAATTAAGTAAAAAGACTAAGTATCCTTTAACCGGTTTTGAATTTTTAAAAAAATCCAAAACGGTTAAAGGATAGCGGTGAAAAACTAAAGTTTTCCACCTTTATTGCATCCCTAATTTATGGCGTTAAAACGCCAATAACCGTTTAAGGGATACACAAGGTAATTAAAATATGTTTTCATCTAGAAAAACACGTTTTATGAAAAATAAATCTAAAAAAACACTAAAGCAATCTAAGAAATCTAAGCAACTTAATCAAAAAGGTAGCGGATTATTTTCCACAACACCTAAAACATACACCAATGTCAAGTATGGCAAATCTAGCTTTGTAACACCAGTTTTAACTTGTCTTCAATGTAAGAATAATGTATTTCGACATCATAAGGTGGTGACTGAATCACGAATGCGCGCAGCTATTCTAGATAATGATATATTTGGTAAAAAGGTTAATAACTTTGTTTGTTTCAAATGTGGATTTACAATGGTATATTCTGGTGATATTACCTATTCTTCTAGTAAATAATTTCCTTACATATTTTTACAATTTCCTTTTTAGCAAAAAATGTTTATAAATTGATTAGTAAACATTAATTGGTTGTAATGTGCCTGAGGTATCAGGGTCGCGTGTGACAATTCGAAATAGGAGTTGAGTTTGCAAATCCATATCAATTAGGCGACCCCAGTTAGTAACAGTCCCAAATGTAACACCGCTACCAATATATGTTGCAGGGTCAACAGTTTGATTTAATGAATCCATCATACCTGGTGGTGATATATATATATTATTGATAAAACCGCGATTATTAGTATTTGCCGCGCCATTGGTTTCTACATCTAGATTCAATATAATATGGCCTTCATCGCGATTTATAAATGATGTGAACGCTGGACCATTTGCCCCAGTTGCACCTTCGAAATTCTTTATTATAATCCGATCACCAACACGGAACAAGCGGTTCGAAAAATATGTTGTAGTTGTTAATTTAACATATGTGTATGAACCTTGAGTGCTAAAAGGCCACGCAAATGTCGGCACTAATTCTGTTCCGGTTACTGCACCAACATTACCTGTGAATGCGATTGCAGATAAATCCAGTACATCATTTTGTGTGTTAATAAAGTTGCCGCGAGGGTCAGTAATTTCAATACTCATTCGGTTCAGATTTGCAAGTGGATTATTATAATACTTTTTCTTTTCAAAATATGCGGGATTATATTTCATAAATCCGCGCAGATATTCACTAGCGAATCCCTGTTTAGGTGTCGATTGGATTATACTAGTACCCACGCCGGAAATATAATCGGTAGAAAGAGTATTAGTGTAGAAGACCTTATCAAATATCATTGTGGAAAATGCTTTATCTACCCAGTTATTAGTTCCACGGAAGACATTATCTAATTCCTCAATCCGTAGTAATAGATATGGATAACGTGATAAACCCATATATATGCGTGTATCAAATGGTTCAACATAGGAATCCATAGGCATAATACTACTCACTAATTCCACACTTATAATATTACGATACATATTGGAAATAGTTGCACCACCTCGATAATCTTGATTCTGATTAAACTTTACCTGGAAATTATACCGGGTTTCGCTATTAGTTTGCTGCCAATTTCTATCCACCGAGTTAATATTAATATAATGAACTTTTTCTATATATTTGGGTTGGGTATCGCGTTGTGTTTTAATTAGGCGGTCTTGATTGACTAGTACTTCTTCCGGGGGTATAGTTTGGATGGTGTCGTCATTTACAATACGTTCTTCCATTCGCTCCACGTATTTATCAGTGAGGAAATTGCCTTCATTAAATAGTGCCATAGGATCCACTACGGTACGTGATATTGTAGTCTGGGAATCCGTATTATTTCGATCGAAGATTATGTTGCTTGCTGTGGTTCCAGTTGCTGACTTCATGGCTGCTTGTGCTGGTGCTTGCATAGCAGTTATATTCTCCCGGCGTTCCGTACTGGCATATTGTTGTAGTTGAGTTGCACGTTTTCGGGTATAGTCCTCTAGAACGGACATTGGATTTACACCATCCATCCGTTGTAGGTTTTCTATATTTTGGTACAAAGGTGTATCCGCTGTATCGCTTCCTACGAGAGAATCAGTAAGATCTTCTGATAGATTAAAAGGCTTGATACTGAAATCAATTCCTTCCCTAGCAACTGTAGGATTATTGCTACTTAGGGATTGAGAATCACCAACACGTTGAAATTGTTCTGCGTGGCTAGGTGTAATGGGCGGGTTGATAACTTGTTGAGATGCTAGCATGGGTTGAGGGATATAGGCATTTGGATTACCATCCCCGCGAATTCCAGCCCCAGTACCTAGAGTCTGGCGGGATGCTATCATTTCTTTCATCTTAGCATCTAAATCTTCATTATCCTTAATCATCGTGAAACCCAAAGATTGATTGCTACTGCTAGAGGTAGCAATTGGTCTTGGAACAGTATTAGATTGCTTAGAACTCGGATTCATCTGCTTTTCAAAAATCTTGCTATGAAAATAAGTGGTGCATTTTTCTACTAGAGTCGCATTACACCGCATTAGATTGCGGTCATTTGCGGGTGTCTTATCATAAACCATTTTTGCCATTTTATTAAAGGTAGTGCGATAAGTGGGGTTTTTGGAGATATCTTTATTAGTGCGCCGGAGTACTTCACCCACAACTTGAGAATAAGTATTATCTAGATTATTAGGTGAGTAATATAGGGCATCTGCTGATCCGGAGGACAT